>Ga0315298_1002113_pt1 | contig 34634 bp, 23 predicted proteins | sample WHS_1_MG_FD_203077 | JGI IMG/M metagenome (GOLD analysis project Ga0315298, IMG submission 203077) | Extremophilic microbial mat communities from Washburn Hot Springs, YNP, Wyoming, USA - WHS_1_MG | ecosystem: Environmental > Aquatic > Thermal springs > Hot (42-90C) | place: USA: Wyoming...
TGGTGTGGCGGAGAGGGTGGGATTCGAATGGCATCCCCTATTGGGGACCCACGGGGGCAGGGGCGTTGATGTCTGGCGGAGAGGGTGGGATTCGAATGGCATCCCCTTCTGGGGACACACGGGGGCAGGGGCGTTGATGTCTGGCGGAGAGGGTGGGATTCGAATGGCATCCTCTATTGGGGACCCACGGGGGCAGGGGCGTTGATGTGTGGCGGAGAGGGTGGGATTCCTCTCAGTAGGTTATAAGTGAAGTCAGCCCAAATCCCTGGCACTTATTGCCGGCACTTAATAGATTTCTATTGAGTGCCGGCTTTTTGATTCTCCCGAAACAGATCGCAAGGGTTGTGTCAAAGCCGGCGGGAGAAAAGGAGATGACCACACAATCTACAAACCCACCACCGGGCACCTGGAATGCCCGGAATCTGCTGACCGTGCTCGAAGTAGCGGAGTGGGCACGTGTCCACCCAAAAACCGTTTATCGCTGGATCAAGGATGGCAAGCTTGAAGCTATTCAATTTGGACCGCGTACATTCCGTGTGCCGGAGGATGCAATCGGCAAGTTTCTTCATAAGACAGGGTATAGCAGGGCTACTGCATTGCCCAAGCCTAATGGGACAGAGCAGTCATGAACGGCTCCTCGATCCAACCGGAGCGGGCGTGGCAGATGGCGCTTGATCAGCTACGTTTGGATATGCCGAAGGCATCTTTCGACACCTGGGTGCGGGATACCAGCTTCGTATCGTTCAAAGATGGTGTATTCACTATCGGTACCCCCAATTCGTATGGACGAGAGTGGCTGGCGAGCCGCCTGACCAGTACTTTGACGCGCCTGATGACCGGCATTTTGAACCAGCAATTGGTAGTCGAGTTTATTGTCGTTGAAGATTCCTTTGGAAGCGAGGAGGAAGATTTCCTCGATGAAGAATATCCCGCTTCAGACAAACAGCCATCGGTACTTTCAATTCAGGCAGAATATCAGTCTATCTATGATGAAATCGTCCAGCCCGACCAGGTCATCGTGGTGCCTGGATACTTCATGCGATATATCCCGCTTCTGGGATTGGAGTTAGCCTGGCTGTACATCGGATTTCGCCAGGCAGCCTATGAAGCTGGCGCTGCCAGGCAACCAGGAAAGAAATTCGGTGCGCCTTCCAAGAAGGTTGCCCACTTTTCTGGGATGAGCACACAGACATTCTGGCGCTGGGTTGCCAAGCCTGAGACATGGAAGCACCTGCGCTGGCTGGTAAAGCCGGTCGATAGTGAACCACGCTGGAGTCGGGGAAAAGATGGTCGCCCGCACCAATCCTCTCGGTATTACCGGGTAACCATGAGTCCACCTCTGACGCCCTTTGATGAGCGATCCTTGCGCTCCTGGCTTTACCGACAGCTTGCTCAAGGGAAAACACCGGTGGCTGTTATTCAATTAGCTCTGGAGACGCCAATCGATGAGCTGATTCCCTGGCCGGATGAGGTGACTCCAGACGAAGACATCACCGATGAACCACACTCTGTTCAACAGGTCCTTCAGGCTGTGTGCGGTGCGATCCCCGAAAGCCAAAAAGCGCAGTTCCAGGAATTAGCAGACAAATTGGCACACCACTTGATGCCGCCTAAAGACCTGGTTTTTCTGACCCATTACTTCGTTTCACACTGGCTGCCCAGGTTAGGACCCGGACCAGGCTGGTTTGTGACCCTGATGCGCGATCGTGGTTACATCAACCAGCGTACCGGCGAGGTGAGAGATGAAATCCTTCTGCCAGAAGGATACGCTGAGGTTGCCCGCTGGTTGGGTCTGAAACGAGTCAAGACAGTCTGGGAATGGCTGCGAACCAGCGAGGTTGCTACCTTCGTCCGGGAAACAGGTCGCGAAATCGGATCCTGGGAGGGTGCCCCCCCGACGCTTCAAGGTTTGCCTGGGCGAGCCAATGACCAAAAGCGACCAGACACGCGCGAATGAATCTCTGTCCGCGGTAGCGATTGGCGCAGGTGACACACATAGCAGCCAAGAGAGCAACACTTTCCTTGGCGCGAATGACATACATAGCAGTGCTGAAAGCTCGAATCGGATTGGCGCGATTGACACACATAGGGGGAATCAAAATGCCAATCTCATTGGCGCGAGTGGCACACATAATGGCGCAACTGACACACATAAGCCTGGCGCGAGTGACACACATGTTGGCGGGGTTGACACTCATAAGAATGGCGCGAGTGACACACCCGATTGGCGCGATTGGCACAGTTTAAACACCTTAGCACTTGGTTTGAATCACAAGAAAAACACTCCAACCACCACCGACGCCGACGGAGAGCCTGATTTGGAAGTCTCAGCCGGCCCAATCGGGAAGGGGGTGGTGGGTAGGGAATGGAATTTATCGGAATTACTCACACGAAACCGGATTAGTACCAAAAACCAGGAGTTGCTCCTGGAAAATGGTTTGACAGCACAGGCGTTTGTCTCCTGGCTGTTCTACGCAGCCAGCACAAGCGGGAATGGCATCCGCGACCCGGTTGCTCATGCTGTCTCTCGCCTGATCCCAGACCCAAGTCGTGGTGCAGGTGGCGCCTTTGATCAGCTATCCGAATTACCGACCAACGAGCTGGCGGATATGCTTGTCAGAGAAATCAATGGACAAAGCCCCTGGAATCAGATCTGGCGGAAAACAATGGAAGGCGCGCCGCGTTCGCGCCTGCGAACGCTGGCTGATCAGTTGGGTATACCGGTTTCGGATCTTGGTAATTGGTGATTTGGTTCCGTTACATGGAGGTGTGACATGAAAAAGATTGGTTTCTTCATAGCTTTGGTTTTGTCGGTTTTACTGGTTGTGGCCGCTTGTGGGCCAAGCGACAATGCCGTGGATATTGCTCAGGCTCAAAGCGTGATCGAGGCTGCCCGAGCCGCTCAGGATGCTGCCCGGGCAGCGCAGATCGCCTCCCAAGGATTGAGTGATGTGGGGCGAGGTCAAACGCTGATCCTGATCCTCCTAACATTGGTGGTGGTTCTACTGATTGGACTGGCAGCCTATATTGTTATCCAACGCCAGATTTGGAGGCGCAGTCAGTTTCAATCAAAGAACACGGGGCGCTGGATTGGTGGACCGAACGCGCATTGGAAGCGAATGGAAGGACCCGATCCTTACCAACAATTACTACTCCAACAGCAGATGCTGCTTACTCAGCTTCTTCAGCGGAGCCAGACAGAAACTCCGGAAGATGACCAACCCCAACTGCCTGCTGGCTGGTGGGGATAGAAGCGGCTAGAGGATGTCCACATGAAAACCCACAAGTTGTCTATCCTGCTCATTTTAATGTTTGCTGGAGGGATACTGTCCGCCTGCGATGATGCTGCTTATATCAGCTCAGATCCCAATGTCTCCGGAGTTCAGGCTAGAGCGACCCTGGAGTTTGTGCAAGCCGTGCAGACCTCCACCGCGCAGGCTTTGTATGCCGCCGAATGGCAGGCGACCGTCCAGGCAGGCGCGACGCAGGATGCGATACAGGCTGCCTATGTAGCTGCTCAGGCTACCGAAGAAAGCATCCGATCTGCGGCGGCAGCCACCCAAACTCAACAGGTGTGGAACGCCACCGCAACAGCCGATAGCAGCCAGGCAACCGCCACGGCTGCCGCCAATGCCACGGCAGTGAGCTGGTCAAGTACTGCCACCCAATCCGCCTGGAACAACCAGGCTACTGCCGAGGTCGCCAGCGTACAGGCGTTGCAAACCGCTCAAGCTGCTCAAGCCGATATGGCTCGAATGGCGGCAGAGCGTCAGCGCACGATCAATAAAATTCAAGCCGCCGCTCCCTGGGTGATCCTGGCAATCGCTGTCCCTTTGGTGGAGTATCTAGCCTGGATCTGGGGCAACACGGAAGCACTCCATCGTCGAGCCATTCCGCGGGATCGGCGCGGCGATGCACCAATATTGATCCTGGATGACCACGGGTGGCGCAATGTCATGGAAGGATATCCAGAAAGTCTGGACGAGTATAACCGGATCATCACTCGTCACGGTGGCGACCCGCTCCCTCGCCTACTGGTAGTACTTGATGAGTTCAGCACTTTGATGACAACCCTGGGTGGTCCTAAGAGCAGTTTTGCAAATCGGGTCGCAGAGTTAGGCTGGCGGGGCCGAAAACTCGGCGTCCACCTGGTGTTTGCCGCCCAGGATTTTACCAAGCAGGTAGTTGGACGAGTTCGTGACCAGGTTAATGCAGCGATCTGCTTCCGAGTGCGCAGCCTGGAAGCTGCCCGTGCGATGGGCTGCCCGGAAGCGGTGCGTATTCCGGAGAGTCGCCCTGGACTGGCATGCACCGACCGTTGGGGATTGGTGCAGACCTTCTACCTGGATAAGCACATATTCGGGCAGATTAGCTCAAGGGCTGTGCTTAACCGTCAAAAGCAGGAATTGGTGGAGCGCGCTTTGAACAAAGCAGAGGGCAAGATGTCTATCCCGCTGCTTGTCTCATGGGGAATGCCAGAACGGGGGGCGCGTTCGCTCGTGGAGAGATGGGAGCTGCGCGGCTGGCTGCGCCAGGATCCGGCGCGCCAGAACGCCCGCTTTATCACCCCAAAATTGCTCGAAATCCTGTCAAACAGTCAAAGCGGTCAAACTGCATCAAGCGAATCAAGCTGGTGAGGAGTAAGAAAATGCATACGATCATGGCGATCTTGAATCAAAAAGGTGGCGTCGGGAAGACGACCACCGCTGTCACTCTTGCCTCCGGATTAGCCAGGAATGGCTACCATGTTTTGCTAATCGACCTGGATACCCAGGGGAATGTCGCTGACAGCCTGGGCTTACCACACAGCGACGACCTTCGGCGGCTGCTTTCACCTGATCTACGCTTTCCACTTGAACAAGTGATCACCTCAAGCGGGATAGATCATCTGGATGTCATCCGCTCTGATAAGAGCACCACCGCCTTGAAGCAAACCCTGGCAGGCGTGACCATGCGAGAGTACATCCTGGCGGATGTGTTGGAAAGTTCGGCTCATGACGTGATCCTGCTGGATTGCGCTCCCTCCGCCGACTTGCTGCACTTCGCTGCACTGGTCGCCGCTGACTATCTACTCATCCCCACTCGGCTTGACAAGCTCGCGGTAAATGGTGTGCGCGATGCCCTGCAAACGCTGGCTGCTTTGAAGCGCATTAGCCGCTGCCAGGTGGCTGGCATCCTGCCCACTTTCTACGAACGGGTTACTTTGGAAAGCCATGAGCAGTTGATCCATCTGGCACAAACCTTTGGCAAGCTTGTGCTGCCGCCTATCCCACAGGATACCCAATGCCGTGTGGCGACTCGCTACGGGAAGACGCTGTGGGACTACGCTCCGAATGCCAGAGCCTTGAATGGCTACGAACAGGGTAACAGGCGTGTGGGCGGATATCTACAAGTTTTGGAACGAGTAAAGGAATGGCTATGAACAGGAACACTAAAGGGTTGACCAGTTTTGAAGAATTGCCTGTCGTCGACCCGGCTGTTGAGTCGCTGCTTGGTCAGGGTCAACGCCGCCAGGATGAAGCACGCTTACCTCGAACCGAGCGTTCCCGCAAGAAGAAGGAACGTGAGCGCGCTGAGAAACGCAAGCCCAACCGCATCAACCTTGATCTGCCAGTAGATTTGAAAAAGCGCCTGGAGCATCTGGCAAAGAAAGAGGGCGTGCCGATCAGCCAATTGGTGGCCTTCCTGCTCTACGAACCCGTCCACCAGCTCGAGAACCGGGCAATCAGCCTGTGGGGCTACAAGATTGCATAGGTTGCCCAAAGTTCGAATGCAACCTGGATCTAAAACGCCGGGCAGATGAAGTGGCGCATCACGATGTGGCGCGGAAATCTTGAAATGTTGATTGTGTAGGGCGTCCTAAGGCGATTTATAGGGCGTCCCACCAGGGCATCCTATTAGGGCGTCCTAATGGAGAAGACCCAGAAAATCTTAGGGCGTCCTATGAACCACCAGGAAGACCCAGGAGCCACGAATTGTTAGGGGTGGCTATCTTTGATCATAAAGCGAAAAACCACCCTTGTAAGGGCAAAAAAACAAGATGGAGATGGAAATATGACAGACACGTTGCACCTGGATGAATTCCAGGCATATTTATTGGCTGAGGATCGCTCGCCGGTAACGATCGCAGGATATTTGGGGGATGTACGATTATTTTCTCAGTGGTACGAGGGGCATTATCGAGACGCATTGATCCCTACTTCTCTGACAAACGAAGCAGTTCGCAGTTATAAGCAGCATCTGCTCGACCAGGCTGCCAAACCCAAGACGATCAACCATCGGCTGGCTGCCCTGGCAGCTTATGCCCACTGGCTTGATCAGGCGGGATATGTCAGAAACTCGCGCAATCCTGTGCAAGGGGTGAAAGCAGTGAAGGAAACTGCACTGGCTCCCAAGTGGCTGGACAAGAAGCAACGGGCAGCCTAATTAAGGGCGGTTGATAAGGAAGTTGAAGATGCCATACGCCGCTACCCGCGTCTGCGGTTGATGTATCTTCGGGATGCAGCAATTGTCAAGCTGATCTTGTTTGCCGGTCTGCGGGTGGGCGAAATTATCCAGTTGCGGATGGGCGATATTACCTTAGACGATAGAAAGGGGAGCGTAACCGTTCGGGAGGGGAAAGGGACGAAGAGGCGGGAGGTCCCGCTGAACGCAAAAGCGCGCAAGGCTATCATTGAGTATTTGCGAGTGAGGCCAGATGTGGATAGCGATGAGCTCTTTCTCGGACAACGCAATGAAGGGGTACAGAGCAAGACGATTCAACGTGCTGTGGTACGCTTCGCAAAAAAGGCGGGGCTGAAAAATGTCGCTCCTCATACCTTACGACATAGTTTTGCAAAAGCCCTGATCGACGCAGGGGTATCTCTGGAAAAGGTGGCGACGTTGCTGGGGCATAGCAATTTGAATACAACTCGGATTTACACGACACCGGGGGAAGAGGATTTGGAAGATGCTGTTGGGAAGACTGATTATTAGGGTGAGATAGAAGAGATGACCTTATTCTTTGTGACAGCCTATTTCATTGTCGGATAAACCCAGAAGTCAGACTAAGTCTCAGCCAGTACAGATCAATTGGGGGCGGCTTCTGTATTGTCGTTAACTGCCTGTTCCTGGTCAGGGTTATCTTTACGCGCTTTCCGTTCTGCCTTCTTCTCTCGCTGATCCTGAAACAGTTGCTCAGTACTTCGTACCACTTCCGGTAGCCTCTTCCCGAAACGCTTGAAATAAATCTCTTCGATAAACTCTGGGAGAGGCTTTTTCCAGGGTTCCTGCTTTTCATTTGCCAGTTTGCCGAACTTGTGAGGGTTCAAGCCAAGTTCACGTGCCATCTGAACCTGAGCATCTGTCAGGTGAGACCGTTTACGGACCTCAATCCATATTTTATATTTATTGGGGATAATCAGATTTTTGGCCATAAGTCTGGTCTCGTTCAAATCTGTGTACTCAACCCATATTTACTCTCGAACTCCAGGACCCACTCATAACGACCAGTTGATTTGATCGCCCAGACCACCTGCTGAACGCTGAGCATTGCTACTTGGTCACGCAGACCATCTGGCACAAATGACAATAATAGTGGCAATAAACCACGGATCCCATGAGAACTATCACACATAAATGTTGGGTTACGCTCATCATACAGCAACGCGAAATTGCACTCCAGCTCGAGGGCGAAGAGTACCTCACGAAAGAACTGATAGTGAACAGAGAGTATACAGGTCGCATCCTTTCCAATCGGACCATTTAGAAAGCCATACTTATCAAGCAATTCCCAATACTTTCGACCAATGTGATGCAGGTAACATAGCGAGAATTTTCCTGCGGGATTGCGACCATCACAATCTCCTGCGCTAAAGACTGAACACCCACCGAATTCTCTCTCCACCAGTTTAGCTTCAATGAAAATCCTGGGCCTGCCCATTTCGTCCTGAATTATCAGGTCAATTGAAGTCGGCTGACCCGCCTCCTCGTTGAATATTCTACGATCCTCAAATTCCAGGCTGGCTTTGAGTTTTTCTTCTGGCCAGAAGATGTTATTCCGCTTGAATGCAATCTCCAATGGACTCAAATCCTGACGGACAATCAATGGTCCCACCAGGTTGAACAACATAGCCTGACTGCTCAAACCGTGATGAATGTATTTGTGTAGCGGAAAGCCCTTTTTCTTCGACCGGAGAGCCCTCTCTTCAACAATGTAGGTAGCGACCTCGGGCAAAATTATATTATTTTGCCAGTCTTCCCAACTTGCCAGGAGGTATGGCATCTTTTGATGCACCGGATATCCACGCGCTGCAAACCACTCAGCTGCTGCTCTTCGAAGGGTTTCTTCAAAGGCTTGATGACGAGGATATGGCCATGTCAGCGCTTTGCTACGACTGCTCATAAACGTTTATCTTTGACATCAGTGCTCGTTTTTTATACCAGGATATCCATCACATTTCACTTTGACGACTGATGCAGGATTGCTGCACCATACTGACAGGGTACATCCAGCAGTGGACACTCTGTACAGGCAGGATTTCGGGGTCGGCAGATATTGTGAGCCAGATCTATCAAGGCATAATAGAAGTCCCGAGGTCGTACTGGATCCACCACTGCGCTGATAGCCTGAATGACCGGTTTCTTCCGCCGTGCCTCTCCGCCAAGATCCAGACCAAATACCCGACCCACCACTCGCACAATATTGCTATCTATCAGTGTCAGAGGCTTATTCGTTGTAAAGCATACAACAGCCCCGGCAATATATTGACCAACCGTCGGAACAGCAAGCAGCAGCCTATAATCAAAAGGAATTTCACCATATTTCTGCCACATTTCATCCAATGCGTTTAGCATTCCCTGGATTCGCCACGACAATCCAAGCGGTTTGAGAATATCCGCAACATCAGAGCGGTCCGCTTCCGCATAATCAGCCAGAGTGGGATACTCTTTTATAAACTGTTCGTAGATTGGTATTACCTGCTTTGTCTGGGTGCGATGGAGCATAAACTCAGATACGATTACCCTGTAAGGGTCATCTGAACAACGCCATGGATAAGAACGGATATTCGAATTACCCCAACTCAGCAGAAAAGAACGAAATCTGGAGATTTCCTTATCAGAAAAACTGACTGATATAATTCCAGGTTTATCCGACATGGCTTTCTGTTTCGGGGTCGATATTCAGTGAGCTCTCTCCGATTTGGATGGGGACACGATTATTCAATGCCTGCTCAAGCAAACAACGAATTTGCTTTGCCAGGGCAAATGCCAAAAGGGGAGGTACTGCATTACCAATCTGGCGAAATGCAGCATTCATTGGACCCGTAAATATAAAGCCATCTGGAAATGACTGCAATCTGGCAGCTTCTCTAACGGAGATAACGCGCGCCTGGGCACTATCATAATGAATATGGCTGTAAGTATCTTTGCCCAGATGAGCAGTGAGTGTGCGTGATGGCTCACCCGGGATCAATTTCCACCATTTATTGGGAAACTTTTCTGGATCGTAAGGAGGGACACAACTTTTCCAGATACGTTTGTATTCTTTAGAGTTACGCCTGATCCTATGACCTGCTCTCTTTTCCGCTTCTGCCAGCTTTTCAGGAAGTATTTCCATTTCAGCGATTTCGCGTGCGCGTGGGTACTCATCGCCTGGGCTCATGCGTTTGAATGTCTCATAATCTCTTGGCAGATAACGTGTTACATGATCCCAAATCTCTCCCCGCGCCTCGAAACCAAGCCAGCCTCTCATATCAGCAATATATTCCGATAAATGATCCGTCTGTTGATAAGCCATGGGACTGTCAAATGAGCGTATCCCTGCACGTTTCTTGCCGTCCAGATGCCAGGTAATAGCAGGTAAGTCTTCCAGAGCCTGCTGGGTAGAAACAGCCTGCTTTGCAGAGCTTCCTGGTCCGGGTGCCGGTACAAAAAACCCCTCAATATGATCTGTCGGTGAAATCAGGTAAGTCTCTTTTGGCTCGGCTATCCTCATCCCCATCGCCTGATTCTTATAACCAACTGGCACATCAGCCCGATGAGTTGGATCAGGAAAGACCGGAAAGATATCCAGCTCTTTGAGTATTGCCATCAGAAAGAATCGCATTCGATGCTGTGGAACTCCATAAAGAGCTGCGTTCAAAATGGTATATCGGCAGTTATAGCCCATCCCTTCCAGCGTGATGGCAATCTCATAAGCCACATCCTTTCCCCCGTAATTCATAATATCAGGTACATTCTCAACAAGGACTGCCAGGGGCCTGAAGAATTCCACATACTCGAGGAAGGAAGTGTAAAGATTGGCTCTCTCATCTTTCAGGTATGCTTCTGGGTGTTTCAGAATTTCACGCAGTTTTGCCCGTCCAATCCGGGCAAATGCCTGACAGGGTGGACCGCCAACAATCACATCTACCAGATTATTGGGAGTGTCCGCCCCAAGAATTTCGCGCATGAACTCAGATGGATGAAAACTGGTAATATCGCGAGGTCTGGCATGTTTTTCAATGATTTCCTCTGATTGTCCCCGAAAAAAATTGTCTGCGTGTGTCAGAGCAGCTTTTGGATCCAACTCGATGCCACCCAAAATGGAGTAGCCGGCACGATGAAATCCAAGCGACAATCCCCCACAGCCGGCGAAAAGATCGACGACTCGGGGTGGTTTGCCTGAAGCCAGGCGCTCCAATTTGAGAAGATAACCAGAATTCCCGTTTCCGTTCAAGTTATTCATCAGCGTCTCATTATACCTGGACCCTGCCCGGTCCACCAGGTCACGACCACACATATTCCCAGCACACCAGATGAAGGTCTTCTCGAGTCAGAGTACGCATGGTTTTTTCAACTCTGGAACTGGTTGCAGGAGTTGCGCCTGCCAATTTCTCCACATCGGTCAATAGTTTCTCGATATCCTTATCTTTTTGATATTCCTGGTACGCCCTTCGTAACTGCTTCAGGGTGACACCCATCATTGGCTGACCAAGGAGTTTCAACCCCTGACGGATACGATCGCGTTCGATCCGGGGAGAATTCAGCACTGATCTCAATATTGCCGCCACAGTGCTCTGTATCGGTTCAAGGATGGCTGGTGCGGCTTCAGTGGCTATCTGGTTGGTGATGGATGCCAGAATATGATCCTGAATTTTCTCTTGAATGGCAAAAACATCTGCATCGCCAATCACCCGTGGGGTGTCCTGATTACATGAAATCAGGTTTGCAATGGTAAAACGGTTGTCCAGGATCTGACGGGTTTGCAGATCATAATATCGCCAGTAATGTTGAATGTTTTCTGAGCCGGTTGGATCTGGCGATGTAAAGTAGAAAAACAGACCTCGATGATTGCTTCGCATCAAACCGGAATGGATGCCATCGGGCAGACTTTCAAGTTTTTCCTTCACACCAGACAAGAGGAGATTGCGTAATTGTTGCAGCAAAAATTCGCTGCTGGCGAGTTCAATGAACTGTTCCTGCTCTTCTACAACCCGATGATCCTGTTCTTCAATCCGACGCAGAGTGTTGAAATTGCGGGGATGTACCACCTCACCGAGAACGCTGGCATCCAGAAAACCCGTGGCATCGATCTGGGCAATCTTGCGACTCAGGCTCTCCACCAGCCCCAGCAAACGCTCCAGACCTTCCTCTGGAAACATGTTGTAGATGTCGATCTCATCAAACTCCGAACCGATACGATCAATCCGCCCGGCGCGCTGCACCATGCGGTTGGGGTTCCAGTGCAGGTCATAGTTCAACACGAATCCACAGTCCTGCAAATTCTGCCCTTCGGAAAGCACGTCCGTGGATATCAGTATATCCACCTCAGCCTCGGTTCCAGCCAGATCAGGTTTATTGTTTGAGCGCGGCGAAAAAGCCTGCACCAGGCGGCTGCGTTCTGCGGGGTCAGCGCCGCTATCCATTCTTCGGATGTGAGGGTTTCCGATCGAGGCGCGCCACGACTGCCCATTTTCCTGCCCAAGCTGCCGGTACAGATAACGGGCAGTGTCTTTATAGTAGGTGAAAATAAGAACCTTCTTCCCACGCAGATCGCATGCCAGCAGGTTTTTCAGGGTAAGGAGCTTATCGTCCTGATCCGGTCGAATGTTCTGAATGCGATACCAGATATCCGTCAGGTGATCCACATCGTCTTGAAGAGCATGATGCAAAGCGCGCAGATCATACAGGGAGGTATCTATCTCTGGCAACCCCTCTAAAAATTCTCGCGCCTGGAGGTTCTCTTCAAGGTCTTCTGCCACGGATGCCGGCGTTGCATCGTCTTCCTCATCTTCTTCGGTCAGGAAAGTTAACGCCTTTTGAAATGAACGGCTGTCCAGCAATTTACCACCCAGCAGGTATTCTTCAAAGGTCTTTGTGAACGCCAGCGCACGGCGAATACTGATTCGGAAGGCATCCACACTGGATTCCAGTCGCTTCAGATATCGGGTTTTGAAAATGCCCACCAGGGCTTCGCCGCGTCCCTGCTCGAATTCATCCCGCTCCAGCCCGGTTCTCTTATAGGCTTCCAGGTTGTACTGAGCCAGATGCAGATTTTCAATGGCTGTGACGATATCCTCATAAAGCCCCTCGTAAGTCTCTTCCAGGTTATAGTGTACTGTATACAGCCTGCGTTCAGGCCAGTGGACAGGCTTCCCTTTGATGGTGGCATTGGGATATGCCTGGCGTATAAATGGACGGGTTCGACGAATCACCACCTCTTCCAGCAGGTTGAACAAAGCCACGCCAGCCTGATCATCCCGTAGCGCCTGCCGGGCGGAATGAAAATAGCGGTACAGGTCGCCAATTCCAGCCCCAGCAAAATAACTGCGATTGTTTTGCGTGAACAGTGTGATCTGATTGTACAGATCAAAGATGTTGTTGTTGATGGGTGTGGCTGTCAGCAGGATGAGCTTCTTCCGACCGCCGCTCCTGCCTCGTCCCTGGCGCGCGCTGATGATGGTTTCCAGGTTTTGATACCGCTGCGCGTTGCGGTTGCGGAAGTTATGCGATTCATCGATGAGGATCACATCCACATCGCCATACTCATTCAGGTCCAGCCTGCCATTGCTCTGTCCAAGCAATTCCTGCGAAAGCACCTGGGCGGCAATGGTCGCCGAAGCCAGCTCGCGCTGCCACATCTCGCGCAGCGAAGCCGGACAGATCACCAGGGCTTTCATGCGCTGATGATAGGCGTAATCCTCCAGCAGCTTTTTGCCGATCCAGGTTTTGCCCATGCCCACCGAGTCGCCGATCAACACGCCATCGTACTTCGCCAGGATACGCCGGGCTTTCTTTACTGCATCTTCCTGAAATTCAGAAAGCTCCACAGCCGAACGGGTGCCGGCGATCTCTGCCCCTTCCAGCTCTTCTTTGAAATATGTGTAGATGGCTTTCAGGTAGATATCAAAGGGAGTGTATGGGTATTCGCCAAACTTCGAGGCATCCAGCAGTTCCACCAGCTCATCTTTGAAATCGCGGCTCTCTACCCACTGGCGCTCATACCATTCCACCAGATCCAGGATGGCGCGCGCCCCAACTTCACTTTTAAGCAGCCGTCGGTTGGTATCTGTAATTCGGTTACTGGCATGTTCATCAACCAGGCGTTCAGCGGCGGCTCGAGCCTGGCGATCATCCACCTCCTCCGGCTCCAGCAGGGTCTTATGCGCCAGGTTCAGTTCTTTATTGGTGCTCAGACCAGGAGCGGTGAAATTCGATGAACCCACAATGCCAATCATGGGCAGCAGGCGCTCGAAGAGCGGCAACTGTCCGCCCTTATCGCCATAGAACAGATAACCTTTCGCATGCAAGAAACCGCGTTCAAAAAGGCGAACCGCCACGTGAGGCTGGCGCAGGTAAGCGATCAGATCTTCCACAAGGCGCAAAGTTTCCTCGCTGTACGCCTCCTGCTCCAGATCGCGACGCAGGCTGTGCTTCAATCCGATATCTCTTGCAGTCCCTGGCTCAGAGCCCAGCAGCAGGCGAAAACTGCGCAGATTTTTCAATCCCTCTTGCAGCAGACGATAGGCGCCGATGTTGAAATATGCGCTTGCCACATCCAGTGAATGCCCCTGGCGCGCTTCCATCAACGCATTGAGGATATCCGCCAGCGTATAGGACTGGTTATCAAGGACATAGGGCAGGCGAATCATTTATGCAACCCTTTTCCTGAATTATGCGACAGTCTTCTTTTACAAACATTGCATAAGAGCCTGGAACAATAATCTTATGGCTTTATCACGCAGAATTGTTCCTTCAAAACGATATTAAATTGTACAGCCATATACCCAATATCAGTCCAAGATAAGCAGCTATAAACCTGAATGACCATCGGTTAGCAATTAACTCATAGTTGTTCAATCGCAGATAAAATCTATTCTTATAGTAGTTATGAACCTGCAACAGATATAGTTGCACAATGTTATTTACAAGTTCCGAATCTGGTGTTTCTGCTTTATAGTTCTCCAGGAAGTAACCCAATCCTTGAAGATATGGATAAATGCTCTTTTCTTTTTTGACGCTCTTTCGGAAAGGATTCGTATCAATATTGGTTATGAACGGGTTGCCATAATAAAACCATTTCCATTTGTTGCCATATTCGTTTATGCTGAGGAATGGATATCGATAAGCAGATTGCCATTGGTATTCAATCAGTTTAAGAATGGAAAAGAAAATCTGGATTGAAAAAACCACTAGGACAGGTATTCTAATATTTGTTGGTGGCTTTATTGCAATCAGGATACCAGAAGCAGCGACCAGGATTGTTAATGTTTGCCAGGAAGACTCAATGAGTCTCGACCTTCTCTCCTCAATGTCTTGAGTAAGTTGATTGAAATATGCAATCATCTTCTTAACATCTTCGTTTTTTTGTTTCTTGCTATCGGCATCCAGCTCTAAAAGAGATTTTAGGGTTGAGCCTATTTGGGTCAAAAGATCCTCTTCGGATAAAGCATCCTCAACAATTCTCCCGGATTTTTTCAAGGATCTGACCTTTTTTGATAATTCAGATAGAACCTTCTCTATAATAGACACAATTCCCGTTTTCATCTATATCACCTTTCCAGGATATTCCGAAATACGAGTCTGGCGCATTTGCTGTGCCAGGTTGATTCCATTTCAGCCTCAGATACTCAAATAATGTATTGTGATTATGAATTCTGGAATGCGAGTTAATGTACATACCAACAGGCCTGTCAGGTAAACTTTCAAATGCTGATTGATCGAATATTATAACATTAGTTCTATTATTTCGCAAATAGAAGGCGATGTTTCCATGAAACCAATTCGAGAAACCTGGAACGCGATCTATTCCGCAACAACAATCTGTATCACCAAGGTGGTTGAGTCCATAATCTCCAGCTCCATAAGTCATACCATAAGCGCGAATTTGTTTAATCACAGGCTGAAGACTTTCCCACCTGTATTGAAGGGGAAGTATCCATTCTCGTCCTACCCTCAAGGCACCTTTATCTCGATAAAAGGAATAACCATCCCAACCGAGGTTTTTGAACAAATGTTTCACTAATGAAATATTAGATTCGACGGGCAATTTTAAAAATTCAACTACAACGTGTTGCACACCAACTTCGCTTAGCGACGGGATAAGATCCTGCACAATTTCATCGAATTTGTGTGGAAATAAAGGTTGTAGTCGTGCAATGACGTAAATCCCTTCTGATGTTAATGCCTTAATGGCTTTCAATCTTTCCCGAGGGGGAGGAACACATGGTTCTATCTTTCTTGAGATTTGATCAGATAGTGAGAATGAAACCTGAACAATCAGATGTTTTAGTTTTTCGAAATGCCTGAGAGTACTATCTTGGACCATTACTTTTGTGTTTTTCGTGCTTAACACAACCGGATAATCATACTCTCCTAAGATGTCCAACATCTGGCAGGAAACAAAGGTGACATCAGAGGTTGCAAAAGGATCACTCATTCCACCAAAGTGAACAGGCATTCTCTTTTGTAGAAAAGAATCCACAATATCGGTTTCACTCTCATGTTCGTTCAATGACCTTTTCAATTTCCTGGCTATTTTTGCAGGTGATGCAAGAAGGTTTTTACTGGTTCTACGACCTCCTCGCGTCATTGCAAAACAATATAAGCAATTCAATGCACATTTGGGTGCTGTATCCAGCCGGAAAGGAATTCCACAGAAATAAAACTGACTTGTCAGCGCAAGCGAATAACGGTAAGGTTTATATATTTCAGAGGTGATCAAATCACTATCGTGCATTCTCTATCAGCTCATTTATCCAATTAACGATTTACCTTGACCTCCCCTCCACCACGGCGATCTCCTCCTCCGTCAGCCCGTACAGCCGGTACACGATCTGGTCAATCAGCTCATCCGTCCAGCGCAGTTTCTCTTTGATGGGCAGCAGGACCGCCAGGCTTTTCTCGTACTCTTCCTGCAATTTTGCCATGAAGCGCGCCTCGTTCAGGCTGACCCCCAGCCGGTTGCGGTTCTTGAACAGGATATCCTGCAGTTCATCGAAGGGCAGCTCCGCCTCGCACTTCTGGTAATCGCCCAGATAGCTGCGCAGCCGGCTCTTACCGGTCAGCGCATCCAGACCGGTGTTTCCCTTTTTATCCGGCTGGATGCGCAGGACCCCCTTCAGCCAGCCAAGGAAGCGCTTCATCTCCGCCTGCTTTTGTTTGTTCATTTCGATCATCTGCTCTGCCAGGAAAGCCAGCAGGTCGTGCACCACGTCGCTTTCTTCGGGTTCGGCATTTATACGGTCGGTGACAAATGACAAAAGTTCGGTTTCATTGCTATTTACCATGAGTGATCGTGCCTGCCTCAACAATTGATTGCGTTTTTCTACAGGAGTGTCGAATGCAATTCGACGTATAGGTATCTTTTCTACAAACTGTGGCCTGAAACGCAGATACCCCCCGCGTATTTGAGCACCGCTAAAACTCTCGTTCATAAAAAATTGGGTGATACGGCTGTTTAATATGGCAAGGATATAACCAAGTTCATATTCCAGGCTGTTTCTCACAAAACCCAATGTAGTTGTATCCATACAATAGTAGTTATTAAAATCTAAACTCGCCTCCATTCGATCGCTCATGTCTTGCATTACGAACTTTGGACGCTCGAAAATTCCCCTTTCACGCGGAGCAACGAGATTCTTTACATCGTAAATAATATATTGGTCGCTCTCAAGAGCGCCATATCGTTGAATATGTTTACCGCTTATTACAGGTTTGACAAGTCTTTGGGCTATTGGATTTAATTCCGAAATATGATCATTTGAAATTACATAATTATTAACATTACCTGCAATAATGCCTTGTCTGGTATCACATAAATTTTCGAGTTCCTCGGAAACATACCGTAATTTTGTTAGCAATAATCTATTAATTGGTTTTGCTTGCAAATTAAAAGAGAAGTCGGGCGGAATTGCTAACTCTTTTTGATCGACAGAGTATCCAAACCCTAAAGCGTTAGAAAACATCGGTTTTGAACTTTTTTGTTTTAGCAATTGTTCTGGGGCATCTAATTCTGCAACTGCGACTACAGTTTTTGCATCATTGACAGGCTCTCGGCGTTCAACCACGAAAATACACGGATAAACAGTAGCATCTGTAAATATTGATGCACATTTAGCCAAATCAACTAAATTCCTGATTCTGCTTTTTGTTACCCAATATTTTCTCAATTCCAAACCATGTTCTCTGGTCGTAAATTTGCCGGGGGTTATTAGCGAAATAAAGCCACCTCTCTGTAATAGTACTGTACCTCGATATGCAAAAAATATATATAGATCCGGTCTACCTTTGGCGATTTCAGAATAAACAGCTGATAAATAGTTCTTTATCTCATTGGATAGAAGTTCAACTCGAATGTATGGTGGATTACCAACTACAGCATCAAAACCAGGATTGTCTTTCATCACAATCTGCTGGGCGTTGGCTTTGCCCGGTCCGAAAAACACCTCGGGAAATTCCAGCTCCCAGTGGAAGAAGCGCTTCTCGCGCGCCGCTTTCAGCGCCGTCTCCGCCAGCTTCTGCTCGTCAGGCTTCAGCCCTGATCGCCCTTCGGCGGGGTTCTTCAGCCATGCCTCCGCTTTCGGGTTGCGCAAAAAGTCGAGCACCGGGCTGGTCAGTTTCGTTTCCGGGTTGCCGAACCAGCGGCTGGTGTAGAGGTCCAGGATGCGCCGGTAGGGCGCCAGGGCGTCGCTGGCGCGGCGGTATTCGGCGCGGCTCTCGCGCACCTGCTCGGCGGTCACGTCCGAAAGCTCGCCCACGCGGCGCATCAGGTCGGTGGCGAGCATCACCCCGGCGAACTGGCTGCCCATCATCCCCGCCAGCAGGGGAATCTCCAGGCGGTCTTTCTCGGCTGCCATGTCCAGGGCGGCGCGCACCTCCTCAATGCGCGCCCCAACCAGGCTGTTGCCGCACTTCAGGTGGTGATCCAGAAACGAAAGCGGCGCGCCCAGGGTGAAGCAGTCCAGCCACAGGCTGACCTTCGCCAGCTCCACCGCCATTGGGTTGAGGTCCACGCCGTAGATGCAGCGCTTGAGCACATGCCGCTTGAGCAGGTGCACATCCGTCAGCCGCGCCGGGTCCACGTTCACCCCCTGGCGCTGCATCTCTTCCAGGATGGTCTGGCGCGTCTGGCGCAGGGCAGCCGTCACCGGGTTCCAGGGGAAGGCGCTCAGGAAGGTCAGCAGGCGGTCGGTGATGAAGTCCACCGCCTCCACCAGGAAGTGCCCGCTGCCCATGGCAGGGTCGAGCACGCGCAGGTCGAACAGTTCGTCCACCACACGCCGGTAGCTGTGCGCCACCTTTTCCGGGTCGTCGCCCGCCATGCCCTGCTTCTGGAAAGCCTGCTGCCGCTCAACCGCCTTGCGGTATGCCTGCTGCGCCTCGCGGATCAGCGGGCGGGCTGCCTCGCACTTCGCCTCGAGCGCCGGACCGACGGTGTGCTGCACGATGTATTTGACGATGTAATCGGGCGTGTAGTAGCTGCCGGTCGCCTTGCGTTCGCGCCGGTCGTTGGTCAGGTACACCGCCCCTTTGGGGATGGTTTGCTCCTGGCGGGCGGAGCCGCGCCCGCTGGCTTTGATCTTCAACCCCTCCCGGACTGCCCGGGTATAGGGGACGATCTCCTCCCCCTTTTTGCCGCTGACGACCGCCATCTTCTCAGCGGCGATGCGCACCTTGAACTCCAGCAGCCCCTCGTAGATCGAACCAAGCTGGCGCACGCCCAGCGATTTGTAGTCAATCATCGCCAGGGAGAAGGTTTTTTCGTCCAGGTCACGCGCCAGGCGGTCCAGCCCCAGCGCCAGGAAGCGGTCGGGGATTTTGTGCCGGGCGAGGAAAACGGCGTTGCGCATTTCGGGCGGGTCGTCCTCTGTAAGGGCAGGTGGTTCGCCGTCGAAGGTGATGAACAGCCCGCCATTGTACACCGGCAGGTTCAGCGCCGGGTCGCCGCGATCCACCGCGCGGCACAGGCGGGTCAGGGCGTCGTACAGGGCGGTCGAGTCGCTTCGATACGTTTCAGACAGCTTTGCCTGCGCTTCTTCCAGCACTGCGCCAGCCTTCTGAGCGATTTCCTCCTTCATCCGCTGCAGTGAAACGTCGTAATAATCGCGCACCTCGCGCGCCGGCAGCAGATCGCGCGCCTCGGCGTAGAGCAGGAAGAGCAGGCGGTAGAGAAAAGTCAATGTGCCCTGGAAAACCTGCGCCAGCTCGTCGTCACTGAACTGCGTTTTGCCCTCGGTCTTCCGCCAGTGATGGATAAAGCCCTCGGCGAAGTGGGGGAAGACCTGCTCAAAGACGCGGTTTTTCAGGCGCTCTCCCAGCGCCTTTGCGTAGCTGGCGGATTCGTCCAGCAGCCGGTCGAGGAAACACGCCCTCACCTCCGCCCCCTCTCCCGCAGGCGGGAGAGGGGAGAAAGAGGCGGAGCGGAAGAACAGCCTGAAATAGCGAAACGCCTGACCCGGATCGGGCGAAGCCAGCGTCTCTTCCAGGTCAATCTCGTAATAGTTGGTGGCGCGCGAATGCGCCCGGGCGGAATACAGCCGCCACAGCTTGCCATTGGTCATCACGACCCAGCCATTTCCATCCAGTCTGTCCAGCACGCCCACCGCCGTCTGCCCGGGGTTCTCGCGCGGGGTGGCTGGATCGCGTCCCTCGTCGGGACCGTCCAGGAAACGATCCCAGGTATAGGTCAGGCAGGGGATTTCGCCTCCCGCAGGGGTGATCAGGCTGTAATCCGGTTGGGCGGAATCGTCTTCCGGTGGTTTCTTCACCTCCCAGCGCCAGCCGAGCGCCTGAAAGACCGGTTCGAAAAGCTCCCGGCGCAGTTTTGCCTCAGGCTGACGGGCGTGGCGCTGGCGGATATCGCTGTAAAGCGCCTGCAGCGCCTGGTAAGCCGGGCGGATATCCTCCTGCCATTCCGGCAGGGCGGGCAGGCGCTCGTTGAGGTAATAGTCAGAGAACAAAGCCCGGTTGTTGAAGAATGGCTCCGACCACTCCGCCACGCTGTACGCCGAGCGCAGCTTGTCCCACTGATAGAGCGGGTCGATCTCGGTGTAAAAAAAACGCCGCAGCACGCGCAGGTCCACCGTAGTTGGGTTGCGGCGGTTCACGGTCAGCACACGCGGGCGCAGATAGACCTGCGGCGCGCCGATGCCGCTGCGCGCTCGCTCCGGCAGCACTGGCTCCAACAGGACAAAATCCAGCCGTTCGTAATCAACCGTCAGCACCAGCAAGAAGTTGCCCGCCCGGTTCTTAAGCGCCCGCGCCAGCGCCTGGGTGATGGCGATGGTCAGGTGTTTTAACTCGATCAGGTAAACCTGCAGCTCGCCCTCCTCGTCGGCGATGCGTTCGATGAAGCGAATCTCGTGGACCATGGCATCGGCGGTGAACCCCATGGCGGCGGGGGTCTGCGCCAGATGGTTTGCGGTGCTGTAGCCCAGGCGCGTGAAGAAAGCCAGCACGGCTTCCTGGCTGGACAGCGACTGGATATCGGATTTTGTAAGGGTAATATCCTGAGAGATCATAGATTAATTATACAGTTAACCCACCCGGGCGACTCCCTTAATCGCCACTCCCAGGCAGAAACCTGATGTGGCGTAAGGTTCATGCACCCTCTGGGGATAGGGCGGCAGGATCAATGTGCGCCTTTCATAGACCAGCGGTCCGGTCATCAGCGGCAGGAAACGCCAGCGCCGGTCAGAGGATTTAGAACGCAGAAATGTCTCCAGGTCGGTTCGAAAGGAGACGTCCATGAGACACAGCGGCAGCGGTTTCTTTTGACCATCCCTCAGCCATGTCAGGACGAGCCTCACTACCCCTTTATACTCCTGCGGAATCAATCCCATTCTTGCGCCAGGAAAAATCTGCTTCCAGATCAATTCCTGGACGCTGCTGGCATGACCGGCTTCGGGAAACAGGCTGGTCGAGACAAATGAGCTTTCATCAATATCCCCTGGCAGACCGGTTTCAAAGAGATGCTCATTTTCGGACTCCTGTCCCACGTATCGTTCGCGCCCGGATGGACCTCTAAGAGAGTACATCACAGGCAGACCCTGGCGTCCCAGGCGAAGAACCTGCTCACGCGCCCGAGTTGCCGCAACATACAGCACCCGCGCTTCTTCCAGGGTTGTTTTCTCATCCATCCTCTCACTCTGTTCAGGCGACAGGATAACCACTGTATCGTACTCCCTGCCTTTCGACTGGTGAATGGTGGTGGTCAGCACAACCCCGGCAGTTTTTTGAGCCTCCGAGTCAAACGTCCAGTCTATTCCTTTACGCAGCCGGCTCTTCAGCAGCTCCAGATTCAAATCCCGCCGGTCGCGCCCCTCGAGGGTTTTCAACAGATTCCATGCCTGTTCCACATCCGGTTGATGGTTCGATCCGATTAAAGCCCGCCAGCGTTCTTCGAAGACCGGTTGGGTTATGGTGTGGTACGTCCAGGTGGAAAACACCCGACCAACCCAGGCAGGGATGCCCTTTTCCTCCACAGAGGGTGGAACGAGGCAGGGGATACCTTTCTCGAGTAAATGCCCGGCGCTGAACAGCACTTCGGCGTTTGTTCGGCACAGCAGGGCAATGCGTCTGCCCTCCTGATTGAATACGCTGTACTCCGGTTTTGAGACTGAGCCGGCGCTGTCCAGGTCGTGAACGATCTCGTGCAATGTCTGATACGCCTGAGCGCCATCCTGCGCCGAACCGAGCACCAGATTCCTGGCTCTGGAAGCCACCAGTGAGGATGGAGTGATTGAACGGTAGTTATACCCCGGCTCCCGGATGATCAAATCATTCCCCCAGGTCTGACGCACCCAGTCCAGGAATTCCAGCGAAGTGGGACCCTGAGCGTCTTTTTCCACCAGATAATCGTAGATTCCCTGAGCCGGATCGCCCAGCAGCGTGAACCCCTCAGATACATATGCGAGGATCTTCTGGACAAGCTGGGCGCGAACGCCGACCAGATCCTGGATTTCATCAACCACCAGGTGCCGGCAGCGGCGGATAATCTCTGCCTCAGGTGATTCGGAGTCTGAGAGGCGTTTGATCGCCAGGGCAATCCGGGCGTCGTATCCCAGACCGGAAAGATCAGCGTCATCATTTGCCGCTGCCATCAGGCGTGTGGCAAGCGAGTCGAAAGTGCGGATGTTCAGGAAGCGCAGATCATCCGGCGCTCCCTGTTTCACCAGCTCCGCCAGGCGGGCGCGGATTTCTGCCACTGCCGCCCTGGAGAAGCTGACCACCAGGAGATCGCGATGAGGAAGCAGACCTTCGGACAGGATCAGGTATACCAGACGCCGGATCATGGTGTGGGTTTTGCCTGTTCCCGGACCCGCCAGCACCAGCAGGCGGCTGCTGGCTGGAAGCCGGGCGATCTCCAGTTGTTCTGCTGAAAGAGTTTCGAAAAGGTTCTCGTAAGCCATATAATCGATTCTGTAAGCCAGAGGTCTGACAACCTGCATATAATTATCAGAGAGTTTACATCAGGAACTGGAACCGGTAAAGAGAGGGTATTGCAGGTGCAGGAAGAGATCGAGTTACCAGAGGAGGAAATTTATCCGGAAGATGAACCTGAGCTGGAGGATGATCTTCTTCAGGAGCTTGAGGATCTGATCGAGGTTCCCGAGGACGAGCTGGTAGAGGTCCTGCCTGAGGAAGACTTTCCCGAGGAGCTGGTAGATGAACTCGGTTTGTATTTCCATGATATCAACCGCCAGCCACTGCTTAGCCGAGAGGATGAGTTTCGTCTGTATATTCTGATCCAGGCTGGTCAGATCATGTACAAAAACCTGTCCAGATGGACTGGCATGGAAAATTCAGACGATCTCAACAATGCGATCCTGAATATATATCAGAATACACTTGATGCCTGGGATGAATTGGGAGAAGTTTGTGCTTCTTCAGGGATTCCCCAACCTGAATTGGGCGAAATATTCTCGGAAATATTCCTGCAACGTATCCTGGGGCAAACTTATTATTCCGCAAGTCTTGCCAGGTGGTTCGAAATCCTTCCTTCAACCGGTGCGTATCGAGAACGGGCTGGAAAATTGGCTCTGGAAATACCCATTTCAATCATGGCGTTACCAGTTGAGGTGATCATCTGGATGTCAGGATACCTTGCCAGGGATGAGAGGACATTTCCACCGTTATCTGAGCTCGCCAACTGGTTAATTTATGCTGATGATATTACATTTGACATTAAGGGGTTACTGGAAGTGTCCCAGGGGGCACGTGAGCGAATGATCCTCTCAAATTTACGCCTGGTAATCTGGACGGCTAAACGGTACCAGGGAAGAGGTGTCGAGCTTGCAGATCTGGTTCAGGCTGGCACCCTGGGATTGTTGAGAGCGGTGCAGAAATTCGATCCTGTAAGAGGATACAAATTCAGTACCTTTGCTACCTGGTGGGTTCGACAGGCAATTACCCGATATATTGCAGATACCTCGCGATTGATACGGTTGCCTGTCCATTTTTATGACAGGGTCACCCGGGTGTTAAGAGTTCGGGATAACCTTGTTCAGAGGCTGCATCGACAACCCACTTTGGAAGAGATTGCAGCTGAAATTCCCGATCTTTGTCCTGAGCGAGTGCATTGGATATTACTGACTTCCAGAGAACCCCTCTCGCTGGACATGAAAGTGGGAAATGATGATGAAGACAGCGTGTTGGGAGATTTTATACCTGACTATGAGCAGTCAAACCCCGTTATAACAACTGAAAACAATATCCTTCGAGAGGTTCTGGACAGGGTATTGGAGAATTTGCCGGCTCGCGAGCGGAAAGTACTGACATTGCGTTATGGACTCGGTGGCGAAAAACCCTATACCCTTGAAGAGGTGGGTGAAAAAATGGGGGTCACACGAGAACGGATTCGGCAAATAGAAGGCAATGCCTTATCCCGGCTGAGGCATCCCAGAGTCAGACGAATGCTAAGGGATTTTCTGGGCTGATTCATCTCCCGGATTGTTTCGTTATGGTTTCACCTATCCTGGCATCAACCACTATTTCCAGATGATTTCTGGCGCGTGAAATCCCCACATACATCAACTCATTGTATTCTTCAAGTCCAGGCGGCACCAGAAGCACGACCACCGGGCTTTCCAGCCCCTTAAACAGGCGAATGGTGGTGGAATATATTTCTGAACTGTTCCTGGATCGTTCTGGGACAAGTCGGAAAGATCCAGGAGGCGCCAGCCTGGCAAGAGGCGGTTTATCCAGCCCACCTGGCGATAAAAGCACCACATCCTCTGGATGGACAGCTTCTGTATAGATCAATCGCGCCAGCACCTCGGTGAGCGTGGCTCTCAGGCTGACCGGATCATCCGTATACAGGTTCACACCAACCTCACGTCCCTGTGGTCCTTTGCAGCGCAGTTTCAGGTCAGATTGGTAAAACCCGGTGAGCATCTGAAAAATTGGCTGGGTGTTACGGCAGTTGACGGTCAGGGCAAAGGGCAACTCCTCAACCGGTAAACAAAGCTGCCTCGGGTAAACAAGCTGGTTATCATCATAGAAAATGTAAAACACCCCGCTCTCTGGATCAGCAAGCAGTAACTCCAGAGCTGTCCACCAGGAGGGCGAGAAATCCTGTCCCTCGTCAGCGATAATGGCATCAAACCGGTAAGATTCATTGCCAGATGTGGCAGCTTCCAGCAACGCCTCTGGCATCACAGATTCAAAGAAATCGTCCCTGTTTTCGTCCCACTTATCCTGGTGATCATAACCGGTGCGGGCAGCATATTCCCGGCATAATCCGTGAAAAGTGCGCACTTTCAACCGTGGGTGTTTTCCTGCCGATCGGCTCAGCTCTTCGCCAAGATTTCGATTGTAACATGTGAGCAGGACCCGAAAACCCTCATTTGCGAGTTGCTGTGCCTTGCGCAACGCCAGCAATGTTTTTCCAGAACCAGCGCAACCACGGATGGCAGCCCGCGGTCGTCCGGCAAGCATCTCCAGTACCTGAAATTGCTCCTCTGTATAACGCTCAATCGCAATTGACTGGGGACCAATTTCCTCTCCCAGTCGCGGTTCACGCAGTAACCAGGAACGGGCAAGCAGATCGCGAAGCGCCTGCACCCCATATTCCCCCGGGGGGACGAATTTTTCTCCAGCCCAGAATTTCAAGCAGCGACGGACCCATCCTTCCAGATCTGCCAGGTCTTCATGGAACAGGATAATGTCTCGCGGAGATTCCGGACCAAGCTCGGGCAGATCAATTGTGCCATCTGGAAAAGCCACCGCATGACCCAGTGTGGGGAGCGCTCCCTGCCAGTTGGGCAGGCTATCCAGCTTGCGCAGCAGTGCATATTTGTTGGATCGTACCTGCTGGAAAGGGTTTTTAATGCTGACGTGTGAATGGTCTTTCCGGATGCTGTACCATCCTTCGGCAGGATCGAACCCTACCAGACCTCCCTTGACTTCGATCAGCAGAATGCCCATCCGGGGATGAGCCAGGATAAAATCGGTTTCACCATCGGAAGGTTTATCGCTGGATGAACGCAGACCCAGCCATGCCACGCCATGAAACACATAGAAATCGTCACCGAGTTGCTCTTTAAAGGCATGATAGAGTTGAATCTCCGCCTGGCTTTTCACCTCAGACTCGATTAATGCTTCCGGGTAGATATGTCTTGTCATGTGTACCGGTCCAGATAATTGCTGAAAAAACCTGCTTCGGGTGCAGTCAAAGTGCCCACCAGCATACCGCGATCCAGGAAGCGGTTGAATTCCTCACAGCTTGTTTCGGAGAGCAAAAGACAGGCGTGACACGCAGCCAGATTTGTCGCATCATTTCCCTGTCCTTCACTCTCAATGCAGAGAGGATCCGACGAGCACCAGGAAGCCTCAATCAGGGCATCATGTACCAGGGGACCGAAACGGTCTGGCTTTCCCTGCCGGACAAGCCCTCCCAGGCTGCCTTCCGAGTCGGGGGTGGAAGTATAAATAAGCAGACCCGCGAAGCCGGAGTTATCACCCAGCTCTCCTGGCTCAAAAGAATACAGCCGCTCCCTGAGTGATGCAGATGAATAACCAGATTCCAATCCAAGCTGACGGATAAGGATGTGCGCCATGGCATGTATAAGCAAAAAGCGTGGGGTGATTGTTCGAAGTGGTTGCCATTGTTTTCTTTCACACATTTCAATATATGATTGGCATAGCTTCCCGGCGCGGTCAGATATTGCTTTTTGGTTTTTTGTCCACTTCTGGATCGCGGATTCATCAAATTCGATATAGATTCCCTCACCCCGTATTTCTACTGCCGGGTACCAATCCTTATGAATCCGAGAGATGGGCACCAGGGGAATATCAAGCCGGCTGGTTGGATCGGGTGGGTTGATACGGGTGAAACCAATCAACGCCCGCACTTCTCGTAACCTTTCCACCAGGCTCACTTTTGAAATCAGCCCTTTGAGATTATCAGGAACCTCTGTCTCTATTGTTTTGAATTCCGACAGGATTTCTTCATCTCCACTTGCCTGACGAAGCGCCCGGCACTCCTGATAGCGGAGTTGCTTTTCAGTTAACCGGTCCTCGCTGATTTTCTCCTGATCTTTCCGCACTCGGATTGCTTCAACGATGTCATCTGCGCTCATCCCCAGTTGTGCAGGCAGGTTCAGTGCCTGAACTGTACTGTGCAGGGCAATATCAGGCATGGCTCTGAATATAGACCAATGAGGATTGAGTTTTGTGAAGACTGCCCTCGACCAGGGCGGGATCGAGATTGAACTGACCTGCACCGAGAAATATACATTTGATGCGCCGCGCTGGACCGGACGAACCGGTTCTCCGCACTGTTCTTTATCCAGGAGCCAGGGACGCTTCCCCTGGCAGCTGATGAAATTCAAATTATCCTTTTCGGTTGCCCCATTCAGGCTGGCATGTGCATCACAGCCCACGCCCTTGCAGCGAATCTCCAGATCTGCCAATGAGGATGAGAAGCCTCTGGCTCGCAGGAACAGGGTTGGTCTGGCGCAGATTTCCCTGTCTGATTTAAGATGAACCCATTCAACCCATGGGAAATCATCAATATGACCATGCTCACAGGCTACAATCAGACGCGCCGGGTAGACCTGCACCTTACATTCCGGGCATTTGATCAGATTTCCAGGTCGGTGTAGCACACCCGCAAAATATTCATAAGGCGCAAGACGGTTACATCGGGGACAAACCATCCAGCGAGGAAAGATCACTGCTGGCAGATCTTTACCGTCACCCTGATCCGCTGTTGTCGGAGACCGAAATCCGCTGACACGCAAAACACGCTCCAGGTTGGGTTCATGGATTTCTATAACATGATCCTCTTTCCAAAAATCTGTGCCAGCCATCATTGCCGATCCATTGCGAAGATCCACAATAGCTCCAGGACCAAAGGTGGTCACTGCCTGACTGCGTCGTATTCCCGGACGTTTGAAATAGGCAGACATAGGGTTACCCCGGATAACTCAGGTAATGAATTCCACACTCTCCCTCAACATCCCGCAAAGAATTCAGGGTGGGGAAAGAGAGCATTTCAGCGCCATGCGCTTCCTCAGCCGGATTCATCAGATGGGGAAGAGCAGGATTCTGGTAGGATCGCCCGTAATTGAGTTTTTCAGCCTTTGTGAGCTGTCCCCAACGGGAGCAAACATATTCCAATTCCTGACGGACTTCGTCCACCTCAGCCGGATCAATTTCAGCCACCCTTGCAAGGATTTCCTCAATAATACTCCGTACATACCAGGAGTCCGGATCAAAGTTCTGTGCAGCCTGTTCTTGATTGAGTTCAGGATGCAGATGTCGCATCAACGTGATAAAAACCGCATGCAATCCGCGATCGCGTGCTCGATTCGAGTATGGAGTCACTGAGGTTGGCTCGACCTGGCTGTAAATGGAACTGTGATACGAGATAAACCTTTCATAGTGAGAGCGGTCACGGGGTCTTGTCCAGTTGTACAGTGTGACCACCAGACCGGGGTACTGGCGACCGATCCGGCTGGTTGCCTGAATATATTCCGAGGTCATCTTAGGCTGTCCATTTACTACCATTAATCCAAGGCGATCAATGTCCATCCCGACGGATATCATGTTGGTTGCCAGGAGGACATCGATTGCTGAGTTATCGTTAATGGTTTTTGACATATGGTCAAGAATCTCTGGGATTTCGTCCGAACCAATGCGGCTGTTCAGCTCCCGATAATAGTTGATATATCTCTGTTTCTCACCCGCCCGCGAAGCGAGCAGTTTCATACGATCGCGGACGTCGTCTTCAACCAGACGAAGAGCACCGCCCAGCTCTCTCAGACTGTTGAAATAACCTACCAGCGTCCAGTATGGATCGCGCAAAGTGGGATCTGCGGTGTGTTCAAAAATCCTTTGCAGCAGCACAGCATAAATGCGCAGCAAGGCGGTTTTCATACTTTTGCCAGGTGCATGCACCCCAACATAAAGCCGTCCCGGTCTGGCTTCTGGAGATATCTGCCAGGAAAAGAAATTATCGCGGGCATCCAGGGCGGGAGGTGGAAACTGGCTGAATCCGCGGTTGAAGAGCCCTCTGCTCTGTTCCGCAGCCCGACGGATTGTGGCTGTGGAGGCGATGATTTTGGGTGGGATGCCATCTCGCTGACAAAGACGATCAATGGCGGTTTCGTACAACCCTACAAGCGAACCCAGTGGTCCTGAGATAAGGTGGAGCTCGTCCTGAATAATCAATTCTGGGGGCAATGTGTCACCGTCTGGTCTGCCAAAAATCGCCCCTGCTTCTGCCAGCCAGGGCAGGCGGGCAAATTTGTCTACTGTGCCGATCAATAGCGAAGGCTTGCGTCGGTAGATATCTTCGTCCACCAGATATAAAGGCAGCGCTGTTGCGAATTCACAATCCTCATTGGGACACTGAATCACCAGAGTTACACCGATTCGATAGTGGCGAGGTGTGATAGGTGTTCCACACCAGGGACAGCTATGGATCTGGTATGGATTGCCTTCCAGAACTCGTTCACCCTGCAATATTTGCTCCAGAGCAGTTTTTGCCTGGCTGAGTTTGTTTGGTGTGGCAGCACCGCCGACCCACAGACCAAGATTGATCTCGTCTTCTCCCAGTTTTCCCTTGCTCTGGCGGCGAATTGTTTCACATGCCATGATCAATGTGGATGCACGTTGAAACTGCTGGATGGTCAGCAATCGCAATGTATAGCGCATCAACACTGTGACCCCTGCTGTTTGTTTACCACCATCCCCTCTCAACCGCCGTAGAAAGATTGTAAATGCGGTAAGCCCGAGATAAGCTTCTGTTTTACCGCCGCCAGTTGGAAACCAGAGCAAATCTACCAGCCGGCGGTCAGGGTCTTTGGGATTGGCGATGGAAGGCAGACACAGAAGGATAAAACCCAGTTGAAAGGGTCTCCAGGTATGAGATTTGTCCAGGATCGGTTCAGGAGGGCGCTCATCAGCCGGTATCTTCAGCCAAGTCACCCTGCCACGCTGGATAAGCATGGCTCGATTGGCAAGTCGAAATGCTTCCTGGACCTGCTTGTCTTCTTTGATTAAGCGGATTCCAAGTTCGATGCGTTCTGCAACGACCTCGCAATCCTTGATGTTTTGTCTGGCTGTTTCTTGAAGAGCAGCAGGTACCTGATCCAGCTTTAACCGACTCAGCCAATCACGATATAAGGCCGGTAACTCCTCCAATGCATTTATCAATTCTTCCCCGGAGGCAGTTGACAGAAAATACATCTCAAGTGCCCGAAAATGCTCCCGTGGATTGGGCGTGAGTTGTAAAAGCTCATAAGAGGGGATTACGCATGTACTTAATCGAGTTGCAAGTTCTCCTTCTCGGGCATCCCATTCAACGCCACATCCATGCCCCACAGCATATTCAGGTGCATGGCGATACAGGAGTTCATTCTGGATTCGGTCAGGATCGATATAACCGCCCTCTCGTCCGCCGTGTGAGATAAATACAGGCTTACCCGGATCAACAGATTCCACAATAATCTCCGGCTGGAAGAAGCAATATGAATCCAGTCTGGTGGTGCTGCTCACCCGATGCGTGTTCAATAAAGACAGGGTAACGATGCGCTGTTCCCCTATGGCGCGCACTCGCCTGAATAAAGCCAGACCAGTTGTAATTGGAATCGTGTCGGTAAATGCCTTGCTTACCTTCAGAACAACGGGATTGATCGGCAACAATTCCCTTTTCCAGATAGAAGGACCATTTTCTTGTTTATCTTCCCGGTAAATGGCCACCCGGATTTTGACAGAGAGCGACTCTCCGCTAAATGTAGTGAAGGTCAATCCAATCGAGGATGGATTGGTAGCTGTGGCGATTAATGTTCCGGTGTCGATTTCGTCATCCTCATTATCGGCCGCCTCTCCCGCGTCTTTGTCCTCTTCTGGATCAATATTTGTGTCAGCCGGGAACAAAATTCCAGTCAGGTAGAAAAAGGTTGGTCCTTCGGTCAATTCTTCATCTGTCCTGTAAGGACCAACCAGATCTTTTTTCAACTCCTCAACAAGATACGAGCGTATGTCGCGGTGGGTCACTGTCATATCTGTCACTCCAGAGAAATATTAGCCATACCACGCAAGCGCAATCCCAGACAAAATCCTGATGTGGAAAACGTTTCATGTACGTTTTGGGGATAAGGAGGCAGAATTTCGGTGACCACAGCCGCCACCCTTACTGTGCTCCAATAGACAGGATACCGAAAACCACGACCACGACTCAGATAATTCATAACCGTCTTAAGATCCTCCGTTAATGAAAAAGACAGTTGAGCAAGGTCCGGCGAATCAGTCCCAGAGCTGGTGTGCAGCCTGATACGGTAGAAAAGGCGTTTTCCCTCTGTTCGGTAAATGTATAACAGACTACCAGGTAGAATATTTTCCCAGATGAAGTCCTGTGTTTTGTTTGCGCTGCTGATATCAGGATGGACCCAGGTGCTCACTGGAGAAAGTATATCGACATCCCCCAGACGACCTATCTCCATAAAATATCGCCCTGGTTGACGCAACGCAACAATCCACCTGCGACGTCCATTGTTGCATGCAACGGTAAAAATATGTGCTGGCAGACCATCTCGATCTAATGCGGAAAGAGCTTTTCTGGCTCTGGTGGCAGCCACGTACAGTACGCGCGCTTCTTCTGCCTTATCAATATCTCCACTTGTCTGAGGGCAGGGTTTCAAGACAACCACGTGTTCGAATTCTCGACCTTTGGCTGCGTGAATGGTTGATAACGATACCTTTTCGACGGCTGGTTGCAGGTATGCATCCGCTTCGTCAGGTAAACGGGCACCTCGATATAACCTTAAATGCAGCTGTCGTATTTCCAGATCGGGTGTATCTCTACCCTCAACTCTCTTCAACCAGCGAAAAGCTTGGTCGGGTTCAAGTTGGTAAGTGTTGCCAACCAGACTGCACCAGCGTGATTTGAACTCTGAGAGTGTGATGTGATTATCCGTATAGGTTCCCAGCACTCTTCCCAACCAGGCAGGCAGACCCTGATCCTCGGGTCTTGGTCGGATATAGTATCCGATTCCTCGATATGAAAGTAGAGAAGCAAGCTGCAACATCTCCCCATTTGTTCGGCATAAAATGCAGACCGAATCGTACGGAGTTTTTTTTATTCCCTCTCCAGGGTTAATGGCAGATCCTGCGCCATCCAGGGTCTCAAGAATCTCTCTCATACCCATCAGAGAGTGGTCTCCGTTCTTTTCAATTTGGATAATACTCCTGGCTTTTTGCGCCAGCACAGCAGGTTTTCCGGTTGATCGGTAGTTTTCAGATAATTGCTTTTCCAGCAATCCCTGGATCCATTCCTGGCGTCTTACCCATTCCAACAGCTCCTGAGAGCTGAGATTCTGCTCATCTCTCCCTTTTGCAAAACCGTAAATTGCCTGAGCTGGATCGCCAAGCAGAGTGAAGCCACCCGAGATTCGGGTCAGCATAACCTGCACCAGCCTTGCTCGTACGCCCACCAGATCCTGTACCTCGTCCACAATCAGATGGCGATATCTTGAAACTATCCAGGACTCCATACTGTCTGGATCCAGCAATGTATCTACTACCATCTGGATCCGTTGGTCGTAACTGGTTCCACTTAAGTTTCGTTCAGGGTCAGATGTCAGCAGAAGCAAAGTGGCAAAAGAATCAAAAGTACGTATCGAGACAAAGCGCAGATCATCATGCACCTGCGCATCCTGAATCAGGTTTCTAAGTCGGTTCATGATCTCGCTTACTGCTGCACGCGAGAAGCACAACACAGACAGCTCGTAAGGATGCAATCCTTGATCTTCAACCAGATGAAGAATGCGCGCAACAACCGTATGAGTTTTTCCTGTACCAGGGGGTGCCAGCACCATCAATGGTTGGGTATAAGGGGCATTGGCGATGGATACCTGCTCGGGTGTCAAAGGATATTTCATACTGGTATCGGAAAGCATTCTATCGAATTATGTTTGCTTCGAGTGAATCGATTACGAGCATTAATATGGTCAGCCTTGTGACCCTGCTAAGCCAATTTTTTGATTGTCGGCGTTTATGACCGCGTTTTGAAATATGCCTGTAAAAAATCCTGAAGAACAAATCCATATTCATTTTACTTGAGTTAGAATGAGCGGTCAAAGGCGCATACCATGTATTTGTGCGTCAGGTTTTTCCCGGTCTGTTGCAGATTCTAGAGTTCTTGATTATTATATTACCTGCAAACCCTGACCCACAATACCTATTGTGCGCCATCCCTACTCGCGCCTTTTCCTCCAATATTAAGGTAACTTAACCCAATTATCGCCAATTCTCCTCTTGCGTTGGATGCAAATCCTGTGGTAAACTTTGGCACTACAGTAGACACAACACGCAAATAATATATCATGTAGTAGCAAGGAATAAAGATGACTGACACGGAGATTGATTTCGCGAAGAAACTCAACACGCTCTTCGAGACGAAAACCAAACTGGATGGATCAAAATATACGCAAGAAGAGGTAATCCAGGGAACCAACGGCGTGCTGACCCGAGCCTATCTTTGGAAACTGCGCACCGGACGCGCCAAGAATCCCGGATTTAACATCGTCCAGGCTTTGGCAGATTTTTTCGATGTCGATATCAACTACTTTCGGGTTTCTGAAGACGAAGAAAAAGCGCTGCTCGAAAAAGCGCAACGGAGCAGGCTGGTCAGCGAGGTGGCGCTACGGGCGAGCATGTATAGCGAAGAAACCGTGCTGGCGATTATCAAGATGATGGAATATATCGAGCAACACCGAAAGGATACTGGTAAATCAGAGGAGACATGAGTGGTGGACGCCAGACTGCTATCCGAGAAAGTATTAGCAGAACTGCAATATGATTATCGGTACTTCTCAATCGACCATTTTATTCACTGGTTAGAACAGAAAAAGGGACGGAAAATATTTTCGACCCCCCACGATTTTCCTGCCGGCTCGTTTGGCACCTGGTTTACTGACGCTGAAGAACCCTACGAGTATATTTTTTACCGCAACAACGTCCCCCCCATCTACCAGATCCACAACCAACTCCACGAGTTAGCCCATTTTCTTCTGGGTCACCCCACGATTCATATTACTCGCAAGTTTCTGGCAGAGGTATTACGCGGAGAGAGAGAATTACCTTTCAATGAATACGCTCTCCTGCGTTCAACCGATAAGAGAACGGACGAGAGGTATATTCGAGAGCTTGAGGCGGAAACTCTTGCCTCGGTGATTCAAGAAAAAGTCATCCGCTCATCACAACTTGATCAGCTCACGAGCGGAATCTCCTCGGAGAAAAATATCGCCAACTATCTCGAACATCTGGGGATGATTTAATGAACCCGGCGGTCGAGATTGCTTTATGCTTTTTGGCATGGCTGGTGGCATTGATTCGCCTGTCATCCACCCTTCGCTATAAAGCCTGGAGAACGGACCGCATCGCTTTCCGAATTTGGATTGCCACATTTTCCTTCGCCTTAACCATGACCTTCCTGGTCACGCCGATAGGCGATGCGATCAACCGCATAACTGCGCCCAATTTCTCCCGTCTGCTGGCATACAGTTCGGTCTCTTTGACCCTGTATTTGACGGCGTCTTCCTTTATGGCCACATTTCCAACGCCCAGGAATACACGCCAACTTCGCTATCTCAAACCTTATCTGCTGTTTACCCTGGGGCTGTTGAGTATCATTTACGTGTTGTTCGTGTCCCACACATCCC
>Ga0315298_1002114_pt1 | contig 34628 bp, 38 predicted proteins | sample WHS_1_MG_FD_203077 | JGI IMG/M metagenome (GOLD analysis project Ga0315298, IMG submission 203077) | Extremophilic microbial mat communities from Washburn Hot Springs, YNP, Wyoming, USA - WHS_1_MG | ecosystem: Environmental > Aquatic > Thermal springs > Hot (42-90C) | place: USA: Wyoming...
AATTGAAGCGATCCCGAATTTTTTAGGAACCATGGTTAACTTCGCTCACCAGACAAAGTAGCGATAATAATTGATTTGCGCGCTCAAGGCACACGTAAAATTTTCATCCCTTCCCTCCGGGCAGGTTTTAGGCAACCCCGATTCTGAATCATGAAGCGCCATGCCTACTCCGAATAGATGGCTGATGTTTGACTGAAGAAGCGCAAGATGTTGCGCAGTTTTGCCCGTGTCAAGAGCGCGGGAGAAGATAAATAATGAAACGCATGTTGTTTAATGCGACCCAATCCGAAGAGCTTAGGGTCGCGATAGTGGATGGTCAAAAGCTGATTGACCTGGACATCGAATCGGCTAGCAAGGAACAAAGAAAAAGCAATATATACAAGGGAGTAATCACAAGGATAGAACCCAGCCTGGAAGCTGCTTTCGTCGATTACGGCGGAGAGCGGCACGGCTTTCTCCCCTTCAAGGAAATCGCCAGGAGCAATTTCATCGGGGAAAACGTCGATGTCGGCCGCGCCAGGATACAGGACGTTCTGAAGGAAAAGCAGGAAGTCATCGTCCAGGTGGACAAGGACGAGCGTGGCACCAAGGGCGCCGCGCTCACCACCTTCATCAGCCTCGCCGGCCGCTATCTGGTCCTGATGCCCAACAACCCCAGGGGCGGCGGCGTGTCCCGCCGTATCGAGGGCGAAGACCGCAACGAACTGCGCGATATCATGGCGCAGCTCGAAATCCCGCAAGGCATGAGCATCATCGCCAGGACTGCCGGAATAGGCAGAAGCCTGGAGGAACTGCAATGGGACCTCAACTACCTGATGCAGCTCTGGACCGCGATCGAAAACGCATCGAAGCAGCAAAGCGGCGCCTTCCTGATCTACCAGGAAAGCAGCCTGGTGATTCGCGCGATCAGGGACTACTTCAACCAGGATATCGGCGAACTCCTGATCGACACCGACGACATCTACCAGCAGGCCAGGCAGTTCATGAGCCATGTGATGCCGTCCAACGTGAACCGGGTCAAACTCTACAGCGACGACATTCCGCTCTTCTCCCGCTTCCAGATCGAACACCAGATCGAAACCGCCTATTCGCGCACGGTTTCCCTCCCCTCGGGCGGCGCGATCGTGATCGATCATACCGAAGCGCTGGTTTCCGTCGACGTCAATTCTGCACGCGCCACCAAGGGCGCGGACATCGAGCAGACCGCCTTCAACACCAATCTCGAAGCCGCCGACGAGATCGCGAGGCAACTGAGATTGCGCGACCTGGGCGGACTCATCGTGATCGACTTCATCGACATGGAAAGCGGCAAGAACCAGCGCGAAGTCGAAAACAGGCTGAAGGAAGCGCTGCACCACGACAGGGCGCGCGTGCAGACCGGGAAGATCTCCCGCTTCGGACTGCTCGAACTGTCGCGCCAGAGGCTGCAGCCCTCCCTGGGCGAATCCAGCCACATGCCCTGTCCCCGCTGCCACGGGACAGGTCATATCCGCGGCATAGAATCCTCGGCGCTGCACATCCTCAGAATCATCCAGGAAGAGGCGATGAAGGAGAACAGCGCCCTGATTCGCGCCCAGGTTCCGGTGGATGTCGCGACCTACCTGCTGAATGAAAAGCGGGCGGAAATCCATACCATCGAATCCAGGCTCAGGGTCGACGTGGTGCTGATCCCGAACATGCATATCGAAACGCCCAATTACACCATCACGAGGCTGCGCCACGACGAACTGAACGCTTCCGACAGCACTGCAGCGAGCTACCAGCTTGTCGAGAAGCCCGTCGAAGAAACTTTGGAGCCCGCCAGGGAAGCCGCCAAGGCTGCCCGCCCGCAGGCTGCAGTCAGGGGCATCACCCCTGACCAGCCCGCTCCGGTGAAGGTCGAAGCGAAAAAACCCGGCTTCTTCGGGAAGATGTTCTCGTGGTTCAAAGCCGAGGAAACCGAAGCGCCCAGGACTCCGGCGCCGGCCAAGCCCCTGCCGGCCCGCGAGAGACCGCCGCGCCGCCAGGAAAACAGGCAGAGGCCTGCGGAAGCAAAGCGCCCGGCGACGCCCAGGCCGCCCAAGCCTGAAAAGCAGCCGCTGCCCGCAGTCGAAGCCGTCGAGGCAGAAAAGCCGCCGCGCGAGGGCGGCGAGGGAGGACGCAGCAAACGCAGGCGCGGCAGGCGCGACAGGGGAAGAGGCGATCGTCAGGAAGTCTTGGCGCTCGAGACCGGAAAAGCGGCAGGAGCCTCGGCTATCGAAGCGACCGTGGAATACGCCAAGCCTTCGAATGAGGTAATCGAAGCGATCGTGGAAACCGCTCCTGTCAGGAAAACCCGGCCAGCCGGAATCGAGGCGATCATCGAATATGCGCAGCCGCAAAAAGACGGGGATGCCCAGCCGCAAAATGACGAGCCCGAATTGCAGCAGGTCGAGACGAATCCCGAAAAGGTGAAGCAGACCGCATCGGAGGCCAGTTTCGAAAAAGCGAGGACCAATCCGCGCCGCCGCAGGACGCGCAACGTCACCCCCATCGAACCCGAGCAGCTGCTCCAGGTCGAAACCAAGCAATCCGAATAAGCGCTAGCGGGCTGCCGCGATTTGTGCGAGCAGCCCTCTGGATGCGCTTTCCACCCTGTCGAGCACGGTCTCGAAACCCTGAGCCCCCCCGTAATAGGGGTCCGGCACTTCAAGGTCCGTAAAATCCCGGCTGAATTCCATGAAAAGCCTCGCCCTGCCCTGCAATCCGGGGGCTGCGATGCGCTTCAGTATTGCGAGATTGTTCCTGTCCATGGCGAGTACATGGTCGAACACGAGGAAATCCTTCGCCTCCACCTGCCGCGCGCGCAGGCCGCTCATGTCGTAGCCCCGCCCCCTGGCTGCGCGCATCGAGCGCTCATCCGGGGGGCTTCCGATATGGTAGTCGTGGGTTCCCGCCGAATCGATGAAAATCCTCTCGATCAGCCCCGCCTCTTCCGCCATTTTCCTGAACACCGCTTCGGCGGTCGGGGAGCGGCAGATGTTGCCCATGCAGATAAATAAAACCCCTATTTTCTCTTTATTCTTCATATACATATACTCGCATCTTAAGCCTTTAATAGCTTAATTTTACTGCATTTCGCACTATTTTAAATCAACAAGTTGCATGATAGTTTTGGGGAAGTTCCATGACACGCCTCTAACCGAATCAATCGAAGCCGGACCCCAGTACCTGGAGTCAAACGATGCAGCCGAAAGTCCGCTCCCATACGTCCAATACTGGCTCGGTCCAAGCCTGAATGTGCCACGCAGTACCGGCAACGTGATTGATGGATCTGATAGTGCATGACGGCGTGGGCGGCTGTTCGGCAGCATCACGCCGTTGACCGTCACTCCAGATTCCGTCACCGTGATCAAATCACCCGGCACTCCGACGATTTCCTTGAAGAATGGATCAGTCCCGCCAGGACACTCCCCCCGGAGCATGAACGAATACCGTCTGACCGGAGGGCAGAACTCGATCATCTGACCTATGCGAAGCGGCTCCAATACAGGGCGAATCCAATATACCCCAAGAGGCTCGGAGCTCGTCCAATTGATTCTGATCCCCACGAACCCCAGGGCGGCAACCGATGTAGCCATGCCGACAACAATGATTGACGGAACCAGCAACCGATCCCACCGTCCGGGCGGAATAGTTAAAGTAATGGACATCAAATTCCGCCTCGACCGATATCCTTTGGTGGGCTTATCTTGATCCGCTCCGCGAAAGCGGGATCGGCGTAATACTTGATTTTCTGGCAATAAATCGGTGCCATCCCCGCGACAAACACAATCTCGTCATCTGCAGGTAGACGCATAGCCTCGTCGGGGGTCAGCAACGGCCTTTGCACAATCTGCTCATTCGTATTGACGTGCTGCAGCACTACCGCCAGCCGATTGCCGCTATATTGCCGCTGCGTGTGCGTGACGGTTGCTTGTCCGCTCATCTTACTCAACAACTCCGCCGTCTCGATCTTGTTCGGAGCAAACGCTATTCGGATATGACAATTCGAAATAATCGACTCATCCTTCCCATAAGTTGCGAAAAGCTGGCTCAGATCCTGGACAATCAGTAAGGCTTTGAGCCCATACCCAGCAATGAACGCGAGCGCTTCCTGAAAAATATCCAGCTTCCCGAGACTTGGGAACTCGTCGAGCAGCAGCAGCAGCCGATGGGGATGCCTGGATTTCCCGGATCCGTCCTCGTTAAACTCCATACCTTCGGTCAGCCGCCTGGTAACCTGGTTGATGATCAGTCGAGTCAGTGGCTTCAAGCGATCCTTGTCGCTCGGCGGGACCACAAGATACAGGCTGGTTTTTTCCTCCATCAGGCCCTCGATCGTGAAATCTGATACGCGCGTATTCGCCGCCACAATATCGTCCTTGTAAAGAGACAAGAAGGACAGCGCAGTGGACAGCACCCCTGACGCTTCATTAGGAGCCTTGTTCAGAAAGGATTGGGCGGATTGCTGCGCGACTGGGTGCGGGCGGTCGCCCAGATGATTCGTGTCGCGGATCCGCTCCATCACGGACTGAATCCCCGTTTTCTTCTTGTCTTCCGAGTTGGGGTCAGGCGGCTCGGTCAGCAGCGACTGTACCTGCGCCAGACTCTTGTCGCTTTCTGCATATAGCACATGCAAAATCACGCCCGTCAGTAAATCGAATCCCGTTTTTGCCCAATGATCATTGAGTCCCTTTCCATCCGGATCCACGATCATTGTCGCAATATTCTGCACGTCTCTTGTTTCGAATTCTGTTCCGATGCGGATCTCGAATAACGGATTGAAGCGTGCGGAATCAGGAGAAGTCGGATCGAACTTGATCACGCGTTGCCCGAGTATTTCCTTGCGAAACCCGGAAGTCAGATGCCAGTTTTCGCCCTTGATGTCATGAACCAAAACCGATTGATCCCATGACAATAGTGTCGGAATGACAATGCCAACGCCCTTCCTGCTTCGGGTTGGCGCGAAAACCATCATGTGCTCAGGCCCCTTATGCCGCAAATAGGATGCTTTACCTTTTTTGTTGGTATAGGAGCCAAAATACACTCCGCCCCTGTTCGATTCGTCAGGCAAAAGCTTTGACTTCGACACTTCCTCGTCACTGGCCCAATGCGCCGAACCGTGAAGATCGTTCTTTTCTCCTGATGCTTTTCTGGTGCGCATAAAAGCATACCCGACCGGTATCAGCAGCGCCGCCAAACCGCCGACACCCATGACAATATGACCATTCTCAAAAATATGCATAACAGGCATGCCGTAAGCCGGAGAATTATATTTCCACGTCCAGATCAGCACGTCCCATGGCTCATAAACGTATGCGCCGAACATCGGCTTGCCAAGCGCCGGGTTCCAACCCAGGGCCCACGCCGCATACTCTGTCGCTCCCCACAACGATAACAGCACGATCGTGAGGAATAAACCCAGAGCCGGCCAGACGATCCTCGTCATGTCGCCCTGGGCTTTTGGAATGTGGTACAGCTCTGTTGTCACGGTTTTGCCTTTCTGTATCAGTTTACTACTGCAATAATTTTGAGCGCGTCTATAAGCGTTGCTTTTCCTTGGAGCAGCTTATCCATTGAGGCGATATCACGATCTTCCAGCCGTTTCGAGCATTCCGTGACCAACAAGAATAAATCCATGTCAGCGGCGACAACGGCGGACGAGATCGCTTTTTTCGACCCAAGATCCATTGCGGCTTCAATCCGATTGAAAAAATCATCGCGCATCGCATCGCGAATCAATTCCGGAAGCCCGGCGATCATCTTGTCCGCCCATTCAGTATGAGATTTTTCCCATTCCAGGCGCCTGTTTCGGTTTAGGTTCGTGGCTGGCCGCACGGCTTTCTCCTGTATTACTATTTGCCCGTTTGCGCCGAAACAGCGCCACCGGACTTCAATAGCGCAGGATCGCATTTCTTCTGCATAAAAATATCGCTCAGATGCGACCTGCGCTCGTTGATCTTGTCGGTAGCCTGCCCAGCGTCATAGTAGGTGTAGGCAAGTCCAGGCAGCCAAAACAGCGCCCCGGCCACATTCGTGCCGGTAACTCCCTTCTTGCTGTCGACGGCTGTCTGGGATTTGTCCAGTTCGCCGAGCTGCTCCTTGATTTGATGGCAGGTCAGGGACGTATCCCCGATCTGCGAGACCTGCACTTTTGAAGATGTGGCGCAGCCGCCGAGCGCCATCACGCCGATCAGTGTTGCAACATAAATTTTTACTTTCATACTTGTTCCCTTTCGTATAAGAAATTTACCGCCCCATGCCATCGAACATACTGAGATCGTCCACCTCGACCTCGCGTTTCGCCTCATGCTCATGCGCCTTGTCGACGCGATTCAGCAGCGCCTGGCTCTGTTCCGCGATTTCGTCGAAATTTCCGCCGCGGTTCGCTTCCATGAATTTCTCGGCCGCCGCTACGCGCTCTACTTCTGGAAGTTGATTGATCTTTTCGGCTGCCCACGTAGCACGCTCTTCCTGCTTGAGCACCGTAACGCTCTTCGCTTCGTCGCCGACTTCATGCTTAACCGGCTTCTGTTCGACTGCCTGCTCATCGACGTTCCGCGAGATCAGAGCCTTTTCGATCTGCAGGCGCTCGGCCTCGATCGCTACGCGATCCTGGCTGGTGAAATACATGCCTGGCTCCGCTCCGCGCGTCATCGCATCCAGTTTGCCCTCGATTGCATGCGCATCACGCACCAACACAAGATCGCGTCCGAGCTGCGACAGCTCGTTCCTGCCAGTTTCGATCAACGGCAGAATATCCGCGCGATTTTCCAGCCCAGCCGTATCAAGACTATTCAGATTCGTCAGGTCGGCACCTGATAGCATGTTCAAAGTCTCGTGGCCAGTATCGCGCCAGACAGCCATCGCAGCGATATAGCGATCAGCCGTCATTTCAGCGATCACACCCTTGTCCGTGCGCTCGACAATGTCGATACCCAGCTTTTCCGCCTGACCGGCAAGACGCGGATCCAGCGGAAAGCGAACGGGCTTCAAGTCGATTTCTTGCCGCGCCACGCCGGAAATTGCGCGATCGATCAAGGGCGATTGCACTTGTTTGAGTTGACTGACGCTTCCGCGTCCCTTCGCCCAAGCCGCCTGGATTACCGGATCGTGCCCCTGGACTGGCAAGCCGAGGCGCCCGGCGATTTCGGCCGAGCGCAGCTTGAACGCGGCATCGCCTGTCAGAATCAGCCCCTGGCTCACATCGAACTTCTGCCCCGCGATGCGCAGCGCCGCCTCTATATCGCGGTCGTCCAGTTTCTTCACATCGAGACGCGGACCCGTGTCGCGCAGGACTTCTTTTCCTGCGCGCAGGTAGTGAACGCCATCTTTGTCTATCTTGTACGTCAAGTCCGACAGAACAGGGCGCGCTTGACCGTCCGACGCACCTCCGAAGGACGGTTCGGGCGACAGCCTGGCTTCCTCTATCAGCGACGTGATCGTCGGGTCGCCGTCCTTCAGGGACTTCTCCTCGAGGAAGTCCAGCCACTTTCTCGGCTGCGGCAGCTTCGCATCAAGATCGACGGTGGCTTGGGCCCGCCCAATTTCATGAGCCTCGAGGAGCTTCGCGGCTTCCATGTCCAGAATGCTTTTGTGCTGATCTGCCGGCACGCCGGATTGTTCGAGTTCGATTGCCTTGCTGGACCTCGCCTGATCGATCTCGCCCTGCAGCTTCGCCCACTTTCCCGCCCACTCCTGGTCATGCGCCTCGATTCCGGCGTTGCGCTCGCCACGCGGACCCTCGACCTCTTTCTCATACTCCGCCAGCAATTCGGCACGCTTGATCTGTTCCTGCGTCAAACCGGTCTCATCTTGCTGGGCGGATTGGGCGACACTTACGTCTTCAGCCATGATTCAATTCCTTTCGGGTTAAAAAATTTTGGGTCTTGCACAACCATTCAGCAGGGGCGGAAATTTTGAAATCCATTTCTCGCAATCCCGAACCCCTGATCATCTTTCAACCTCGGGCTCTCGCTCCTCGGTCGGCTCATGAATCATTGGAGCTTTTCCCGGCAGCGAAAACGCTTCCGGGCGATGCTGGCGAACTTCGTCGGGAAACATCGATTCCTCGAGATGGTCGATTACAGCCTGGTATCCGTGATCGCGATAGAGGTCCCGCGCGTCGTATCCTTTTTGTCCGTTGTCCACGACAGCAACCCTCCCATCCAGGATTTCCGCTGCTTTTGTCGCTTCCCGAATCCCTATATATCCGGATTCAGGATGGGTTGGATGCGCCAGGTCGTTGTCGGCGAACACGATCATGTCGCGCCTTGCGGCATGGCCGGACGCCTTGAGCCATTCGGCAACAACAGGAAGATTCTTGGCCGACAAGCCGGCGAGCACGGGATAGCCCGTCGCCTGGTGAATCGCCATCGCGGTACCGACGCCCTCGCAAAGGATCAGCGGCTTGGGGCTGGTGGCAAGGTGGTCCATCCATCTATTCGGATCCTTCACGGCAGGCACAAGCGCAAATGCGCCGAGCGCCTTGGTCCCTGCGATGAAATACTTGCTTCCGTCTTTGTGAATGGTCTGCCCGCCAGCCCATTCGACTGTTTGCAAGTCCGAAGTGGGACGAAGAACCGGCACGATCAACGCGCCTGATCGGGATTGCCTGACAGCCGAACCGTGCAAATCCGGGTTCGACAAATAAGCATGCTCGCCTGCCTTGACCATGGAGCCCGTGTCCCATTCTTTCAGGGCAGCACCAGATGCCCTCTCCATCTCAGCTCGATGTTCCGGGGACAGAGTGAATCGCTCGGCAAGCGTGGGCGGCTTGGGTGGCTCCACGGGCATGGCAATGGATTTCCCATCGCCAGAAGCTTTCTCGAAGCCGCCACGGGCAAATTCATACGCCAGATCGCCTGTCTTGTGATCTGCGGGAATGTCGCGCTTGAAACTGCGGTACGAACAAACCAGATTGCCATTTCTCGCCCGGTCGAACTTGAATGCCCCGGCCTTGCCTGAATCATCAGGCCCGTCGGGCACCCTGAACCACTTCCCTTCGCTGACGGAAATCGATGGAGGGATCGCGAAGCCGATGCCCCGCATCGTGTTCAGCATGCGGTGCTGAAATTCAGAATCAGATTCTCGCTGCATATAGGCTCCTTGTTTTGGTTCATACATCCGTTCAGCAGGGACGGACATTTTGAAATCGGCGTGGAGGCTCAAGAGGGAATCCCTTGCAAGGGATTCTGGAATCGCTATTCGGGATGGCTAAGCCTGATGCTGATCCCGCCAGAATGCCCGTCCTGTTGAGGTAGTCTGTCCATGCGCCGGGACATTTCATCAAGATTTTTAGCCAGGGATCCCAGCTTCGATTCCCCTTTTTGCTGGTCTTTTGGGTCTGCAATCGCATCAGTGCCACCCTTCGCCTTCACGTCAGTCCCGGATCCCATGGAAGAATTTGAAGAAGCGAAGGGTGAACTTGAATTCAGTGAACTGGGGCTTGTCCCTCCGGACATGCCCGGGGGGGCGCTTGGTCCGGATCCACTTACCCCGCCGGCAAATCCGCCACCAGTCCCCGCGCCACTGATCCCGCCGACCATCGACCCCATCGGTGAACCACCGATCCCGCCTCCGGCGCTTTCACTAGCCTTCAACGCACCCATGGTCTTGTCATAGATTGACTGAGCTGCCTGTGTTCCGCCAATCAATGCCGCCCCGCCCTTGGCGGCGGCTGATACGCCAGATCCGGCAATGCCACTCGCAGCGGCAGCCGCGTTGCCCATCGACAAGGCAGGCGAGCCGTTCATCATCGAGCCTGCGAGTCCGGGCGCCATGAAACCCAGCACCCCATAACCCATCGATGCGGCGCCGACCGCCATGACATCTGTGAAACCAGGCGCATGACCGAGCGTATGGAGATGTTGGATGAGCGCGTTCGCCAGACTTCCGCCTTCGCCGACAAGCAGGTCGAGCACGAACAGCTTGATCCCGACAGAGACCGCGTAGCCGAAGTATTTTTCACCGAATGGCAGCGTCCAACGGCTACCCAGAAAACCGAGCATCAACATCCCGCCGCCGATCACGATGTAGCTCTCGATCATGGTTACCAAAAGCTGTATGGCGACAAATGTGAATGCGGCTACCACCAGAAGTCCGGATAGCCCGATAACGACCGCCGAGAGCATGTATTGACCCAGCGATAACGAATTGCCGAGTGAATTTATCAGTTGCGAAGACACCAAGATACCCTGATCGATGATAGAACTCGGAGTCATGGGCGTACTTCCAGCGCCGCCGATCGCAGTTCCTGCTTGCGAAAACGAATTCATGATCGCAGGAACCCAGGTGGGGGCTTCGATCAACAGGGAATAAAAGAACCCGATCCCCAGCACCTTGAGCGTCACCGAAGCGAGGAAGTCGGGCAGGTCGCCTTTTCTCAGCGTGTACTGAATCCCGGCCCAGGTGAATTCGAGTCCCGCCAACCCGAGAAAAAGACTCTTGGCATAACCCTCGGCATTCGTCATCCAGCCTGCAGATGCCGCCTGAAAGCTGTTTGCTACGGTGTCCAGCCCGGCAGTGGCATGGGCTTCCGGGGCAAACAACAGAACGCACGGCAGGAAGAAAAACAGGATTCGCAACATGACTGCTCCTTTTTGAATGGATCACATCTCCATTCAGCAGCTGCGGAAATTTTGAAGAGGGGTAGTAAAAGAAAAGAGGGGATACCCCTGCCGGGCAGAGGTATCGGACTTGACCCTTACCAGCCATGGCTGGGCGGAGTTTTCACCCAAGCATCAAACTTGAACTTCTGCAAGGCAGTGGCAGCATCGACGCAGGACTGGATCTTGGACGCGCCAGGCTGGTTTTGGCACCACTTCACCTCAGCAGCCGTTTCATTTTTTGCGTGATCGTAGTACCACTTCGAGGACTGGTGAGCGTAAGGCCCTTCGCTCTTCGCGCACCCGGCAAATGCTGCCACGGCAATCACAACCAAAAGAATAATTTTGATATTCATCTGCAAATCTCCTATTTTAATTGCTGACACTTCTATTCAGAACCGGCGGGAATTATAGAACCAGGAAACAACCTTGAATTCAGCACGACAAGCTCCGTTTCCGTGCTGTCTTTGTAGGCTTTCCATACATCAGGATTGCTTGTGTCATTTTCGCTCCATGGCAGTTTTCACCATCCCGTCGATCAGGCAGTTTTCCTGATGACGATTAGCTTCTTCGTGATTTTTGAACCGGAAGACGCCTTTGGGAATGAAAGCGGTATTTCCGGTCGGCAAACCGCTCAAACTTTCATTAAAACGCGACCCTTCGGCCAGCAACTCTGCTGATGCCGAAAAAGTGATAGGCCGTTCTATGCGCCGTCCTATGATCTTCATCCCGTCGCCCCTTTTTTCCTTATCAGTTCAAGGTGTTAAGTATATCATGAAATTGCGCCCGCTTCAAACATCGGACACGACAAACCTTCCATTTTCAAACCCGTCGACGCGCACAATTTCGTCGACAATCCTGCCTGCTTCCGTCCTTTTTATGAACACTACTACATTCACGGCTTCGGCGATCAATTCCGGGGCGGAAGGCACTCCCGCCTCCTGAATAAGCTGCCCAACGCGCACCAGCGCGGCCTCCGCGCTATTCGCATGGACCGTCCCCGCTCCGCCCGGGTGCCCCGTATTCCAGGCTTTGAGCAACGCCAGTGCAGCCCCGTCCCGAACCTCGCCGACCACGATCCGGTCAGGCCTCAGCCTCATTGTGGCCCTCAACAGCCGGGTCATATCGGTGTTGATCGAAGTGCGAAGAAAAACGACATTCGGAGCACTGCATTGCAGCTCCAGGGTGTCCTCGATCACAACGATCCTGTGCTCAGGGGTCAGGACCGAAACGGCATGCAGGATTGCGTTCGCAAGGGTCGTTTTACCAGATCCAGTTCCGCCAGACACCAAGATATTTTCGCGGTTTCGAACAGCCTCTTCGATCGCTTCCTTTTGCGCCGGCGTCATTATTCCCTTATCGACATAATCCTGCAGCGTGAAGATCAACAACGCTTTCTTCCGGATCGTGAACGTCGGTTTGCTCACCAATGGCGGGATCAATGCCTCAAAGCGACTCCCGTCCAGCGGCAGCTCGCACTCTAAAATCGGGTTCTCTGGGTTCACGACCACCCCCAGCATCGATGCGCAGGCACTGATCATCGTCAGCGACTGCACAGGGTCTATTGCGCCAACCCGCTCCATCGCCCCTCCGAGAACATCCACCCAAAGTCCGCCATCGGGATTGAGCATGATCTCGACAATGTTTGGAGCTTGAAGATATCCCAATAGATCATGCCCGAAGGCCCTTTTCAGGGCCTCGATCTGCCTGTCGCAAGTTGCTTGATTTTGCGCTTGTGTCACGAATTTCTCCTGGTATGCGTCAGAACGGGATGTCGTCATCCATGTCGCCGAAGCCCGGGGACTGCTGTGGCCCGGAAGGCTGACCTTCGACAGGCGCATCGGTAACCTCGAGGCTGTTTCCGCGACCGCCCAGCATCTGCATTTTGCCAGCCACGATTTCCGTGGTATAGCGGTCCTGCCCTTCCTTGTCTTGCCACTTGCGGGTCCGGATTCTCCCCTCGACATAGACCTGGCTACCCTTTTTCAGGTATTCCTCAACGATCTCTGCGAGCTTGCCGAAAAAGACGATATGATGCCATTCCGTCTTCTCCTGCTTCTCTCCGTTCTTGTCCTTCCAGGATTCCGTCGTCGCAAGCGAAATGCTTGCGATCGCGGATCCGTCAGGGGAATAGCGCACGTCCGGGTCCTTGCCCAGGTTTCCGATCAATATTGCCTTGTTCACTGCAGCCATCATTTTCTCCTTCATCTCTTTGTAATTTATCCCAGATAATCTGGATTCACTTTCCTCGGGAAGCCTTTCCCGCCACAACCGCCGTCAACGTGCTCACCTGCCCTTGCAGAGCCTGGATTTGCGCACCGTCGGCATGGACCTGAACCGTCTCGCCGCCGACATACCCAAGCACAAGGGCCAGCGCAAAACCCACTCCTGCCATGCTGACCCACACCCAGCTGACTCCCTCGCGTACTGCATCCTTGAACTGTTTCACAAAGTCGATCTGAGCATGCGCCCCCCCTTTTACCTGAATTGCCGCCGCTACTGACTCACTCAGAGCCGCCTGGTCGATCTTCACGGGTGCGGATACATAGGCATCTGGAATCGGGCGCTGGATCAGGTTATCAAGACTGATCTTGATCTCCCTCATCTCATCCTTATCGCCTTGGAATGTGCGAAACAAATCCAGTTGTTCAAGGATGACCCTGAACTTGTCCTCAATCGCATGGGTAATTGCCTGAGTTTTCGCCTCAAAATCTGTTTTTCGAGGCGTGGTTGCCCAAATCCACGCCACTTGCCCCCAGTACGGGTCGTTCTCGTCGAGATCGAGTGCAGCCTGGAGATTGTCCAATTCCCGTATCTCTCCATCGCTCAGCGCTCGTCCATTCGTGAGCCGCCAGATCAGCTTGTTTTTAATGCTGTCGCTCATTTTCCTTCTCCCATTTTTTCGATGCAGGTCATCATTGAAGCCGCATAATTCCGAAATGCCCTGACGCCGAGCAAATCGCCCAGGCCGAGTTTTACCCCATCGGCACCCACACGATTCTCTTCCGCAACGTGGAAAGGCGTCCTTCCCAGTTTTCGCGCAATGGACGGGCTTAAGACCGGGATGCTGGATTCGATCCATTCCCCTGTATCAATAATCTCTTTGCGTATGTCGCTGCCATTCCAGTGCGTGAACTTTTCCTTCAGACCAAATTTCAGGTTGACAACGGCCACCCCGTGCTCGAATCTTCGCCCCATCACTTCATAACGCTTCTGCAACTGAGTGACGCTGTCTGCCGTGTCGCCGAGCGCCCAGATCGGTATGCAGTTGAACATTTCCATCACCTGCCCTACGGTTTCTCCCCCAGCAGCCATGAATGCGCGCTGGATCGTCGCGGGAAGATTTATGATGATTCTTGTCTCTTCCTCTTGAGCCATTTCGAGGTATGGCTCAAGCGCATTTGCCAGATCTAACCACGAGTCAGGCTCATCAAGATTCGCAAGAAATGATGCGAATACATGATCATCTTTCCTGTAACCACCCTCCCCTGCAAAATCGGGATTCGTGTGGTCCGCCTCAATGCAGATGATTCTGCATTTCGGGATTTCTGCAAGATGGCGGACATACAAGTCCGTAATGATTCTTGATACCATCGTTTTGCCGACACCGCCTTTGTCTCCGTCCACCAAAAAAGTTTTCAGCATTTTGCTACTCCTTATCAGGTTGTGTTTCGGGTTGGGTTTGTGATACTCCCTTCTGCTGTATTTTCGCTTTCTCAAATTCCTTTCTCCTTTTCGAATCGTCGTTCGATATGCCGTGCAAATGTTCTAGGTCCTCCTTCGCATTCTTAATCTCTTCTGGTGTCATCCAGCGATGTTCTTCACCGAGAAATCCCCTCCCAACAACACCCTCGACACCCAGGCGAGCCCATTTGTCGGGCTTCGCTTCTTCAGTCGATTCCGCTGGCTTTGCCGCTAATTCAGCAGGATCCCGAGATACTTCCTGATCCACAAGCGCTACGGGTTCGACCTTCGGGGGATCTGTGGGCTGGGCTGCTGGTGCCGAAATTGGATCAGGCTTTGGCGGAAGTGTCAGAGGATGAGGCTCATCCTCTGACACTTCCGCCTGGATTTTGGCCTTCGATGCAGCGGGCGAGCTCCTTTTTGGTTTTGCCGTGGGAGCTGGCGTTTCAATGTTTTTCGGAATGTATTTGGCTTTTTTCAAAACCCTCCAAAGAGCAACAGCTGCTGTTTTCCGGCTCGAACACGCAGCATGAGCGAGGTATTCAATAATTGCGGAGCGTGGCATGCCCCTATCGAGCATTTCGATATAGTCATCCACCATATATTCGGCAATAACCCGCGCCGCTCTGAATTCGCTCACTTCCTCGCCGTGTAATCTGGCCAAATCCAGCTGCATCATTGCCACCGTGATGTCTCTACGAGTCCTCACCGCGTTTTTTACCCGAGCTTGTTCGCTGGACCTGATGGAATGTATTTGGCTTTTTTCAAAACCCTCCAAAGAACATCAGATGCAACATCTCGTTCGCACCCGGCACTGAAAGCCAAGGCCCCAATCACTTCCGACCGAGGCGCGCCACTATCAAGCGCATCGATAATGGTGCCCAAAAGAAATTCAGCATACGATCTGGCCAACGTGTACGGGCTTACTTTTTCACCGCGAGCTATGGTGGCCATCAGCTCAAATATGGCGCGGGCTTTCAATGGATCGACTGGCATGGCTTCACCCTTTCTGAATGGTAAAAAATAATTGCTACATCTCCATTCAGCAAGGGCGGAAATTTTGAAAATCGTGCAATCAGCGTATAAAAAGCATCTACTGAAAGTCAAAAAAAAGTAAACAAATCGCAGGGAAGAAAATACGGTACAAGGTAGGGGTTCGTGTCACATTCGGCGCTGCCTCAATTACACGTACCACCATGGTCAGGCTACGCCCGACACCCAAAATCACATTTATCGGCGCTTCGCTTCTCAAAATTTCCGCAGCTGCTGAATGGTAATATCAACATCAAAAAAGGGATGCCCATGCCAGTCGATACTCGCCGCCCCCAATGGATCAGCTTCCGTATCTCGACTCAGGAGCGGGACTTGCTGAATGCGCTTGCCGGAAAGGCCGGTTTAGGAAGAGCCGAATTCATCCGCCGTGCCGCTCTATCTGCGCCTATCGCATCCAAGACCGATGCGGAAATGGTTCGAGAGCTGAGGCGACTCGGCGCCATGCTCAAGCACCTCTACCCCAAGCACTCGAACTGGACCTCGACGGAAAAGGAGCGCTACTGGACTGCCATGAATCAAATCACCAGGCTCGCCGCGAAGCTGCAGACCGCAATCAAGAAAGGTTGAATCCATGCTCGCAAAAGTTATCTCTCTTTCCACATCAGAAAAGAATGTCGGGTTTTCTCCGGTCGTCAGTTATATTTTTCGGGACGACAAAAAGCTCGAAAAAGGCGACCGAGAACCCATCGGCCCGGTTGAGGGTGGACAATTCAATCTCTACGCTGACCTGGACAGCCTGGAAGATCGTAACCTCGCCGCCGATCTGATGAATTACACCGCAGCGCAGACCGAAAGAAACGGGCGTTTCAAGGGCAATCCGGCCTATCACTATTCGATAAACTGGATGCAAGGCGAGCACCCGACGAAGGTGCAGGTCGAACAGGCAGTCGCGCATAGCCTCAAAGCTTTGGGCATGCACGAATGCGAGACGATCTGGGCCATCCACCGCGACACCGATAACGATCACGTCCACGTGGTCGTTAACCGTGTTCATCCCGAAAAGGAAATTGTGGTCGGGCCGCCCAGGCGCGATTTCCTTATCCTCGACAAGGCCATGCGGGAACTTGAAATCTCCCAAGGCTGGCAGAACGCTCCTGGCCCTCACGTTGTCGTCCCCGGACGCGAAGGCAAACCAGAAATCGTGCGCATGTCCAAGGCCGAGCGGCGCGAGAAGGGTTTGATGAAGGATCCCGCCCAGATGACCGAATCGCAGCAAGCCAAGCGCGCCGAGAAAAACTCCGGCGTCCCAAGCTTCCAGAAATGGCTGGCAGCCGAAGTCGCTCCCCATGTGCGCGAAGCACTGAACCGTCCGGGCACAAGCTGGGAAGACGTGCATCTTGCCCTCGCCCGCCGCGGTTGCCTGATCGAAATCAAGGGCAGCGGCATGATCATCAGATCCACCCTGGGCGAGCGTACTCTGACCGCCAAGGCTTCTCACATGGCCTATTGGGCTTCTCAATCGAGGCTGGAAGCGAAGCTTGGTCCGTTTCAACCGCCTCGACTGCAGACCGAAGCCGATCAATCCCGGACTTACTCAAAATTCGTCGACGATATCCAGTCCGGGATCCACGACGGGCCCGGCATCACCGGGAAGCAGGACCCCGAGCGCATGGCGAAGCGCATCGACAGGGCGAAAGCTCGGGATGAACTCAAAGCCCGGTACAAAGCCGAGCAGGTGGCGACAAAGGAGATCCGTCCGCAGAAGCGGCGCACCCTGCAAGATATCCATGCCGCCGAACGCAAGGCGCTGGGCGAATTCCTTGTTGCCGGAAAGGCTGATTTCATCCAGCAGCAAGCCAGAAATGGTATCAGAGGTCCTGTGGCCTATTCCTTGTGGGCGCGCGAAAAAGCGCTGGCAAGGGAAGCCATGCAAATACGGCACCGCCTGGAACGGCGCGAACTCACAATCAGCATTCCGAAGGGATTGGTCTGGCGCGGCTGGCTCAAACAGCAAGCCGAAAAAGGCGACGAAGCAGCCAAGGCAGCACTTCGCGGGATCCGCTACAGGGAGCAGCGCCAGAAAGCGGCGGTGCAAAACGCCATCGAGGGCGAGGAACTGGAACCATTGAAACCCGCCAAGCCGAAGCTGGAGCGCGAAGACGAGGAGCCGTACAGGATCACATTGGCGAACCTCACGCCCGAAGTCGATACCCGCAAGCAGATCATCGTTTACCGCGACGAACAAGGACAAAAACGCTTCACCGATGAAGGCCCGAGAATTGTCGTTCACGACACGGCGGACGGCAGCCTTGAATCCGCGCTGCGTCTCGCGGCTCAGAAATATGGCGGCGAGGTAAAACTCACCGGCTCCGCCGAATTCCGTGAAGAAGCCGCGAGGACTGCGGCAAGACTGGGCATCCAGGTCGCGGATGAGGATCTGAAACAGGTTCATGAACACGAATGGAAACGGATCAAGGAAGAACGGCAATCGCAGTTCAAGCAGCCTGAAGTACGGAAACCGGGAGTGGCGAGGGAAGAGCGTGCGCCTATCGAACCGAAGATCGAGCGTGATGACCAGGATATCGAGCGCTGATCATGTATTCATTCATTCCAATCGCTCTATCTGCTTTGATCGGCTGGATCGCCTGGCCCTGCCATCTTTTGCCGCTTGCGATCATCGCCCCGACAATCATCATGCGATCACCGTCCAGGGCTACGGCAACACTGTCTGCCCTGGCTTACTACCTCAATGCATCGTCAGGAATTCCTCATGGAGCCGCCGTGTTCTTCGGCCCAGCGTCAACCATGGAAGGTTTTGCGCTTTGGCTGGCTGCCAGCGTGGTCAACGCGCTGCCTTGGGCAGTCCTCTGGCACCGCGATTCGTTCCTGCGTTTCAGGGCGGCGCTGGCGCTGATCATTTTATCTATCCCGCCTTTGGGTTTAGTCGGGTGGGCCAGCCCACTTACAGCGGCCGGAATGTTTTTTCCGGGTTTCGGATTTGCCGGACTTGCACTCACCCTTTGGCTCATCGTACGTACTTTAAATTCCGTTTTCTACAGCGACCCCATCGTAGTGACTATCGATGTCGGCGCCATGATGATCACCGCGCTTCTGTTCGCATCGTTGGCAAACCTCGTTTATACAGAGCCATCCACTTGCAGCATGACGGCCATCGATACTCACTTCGGCGGTGTCGCATCCGGATCCCGTGATTATTTTGCTGAATACCAGCGCAATCTTTCCGCGATCGATCTTGCCTCGAAGTCGAAAGCTCGGATCACCGTTTTGCCCGAAACCGTAGCAGGCACATGGACTAGCGCAACAACGGAGCTCTGGAAGACCGTGGCGACCCACTCGAGCGGCATCATTGCAATCGGTGCCGAAAGATTGTTACCGCGCAACGGTTACGAAAACGGCATGGTGTTGATGAACAAAAGTGGATACAGCTTTTTTCCGCAACGTGTTCCGGTCCCCGTCTCCATGTGGAAACCGTGGTCGAAAGACGGCGCAAGAGCAGACTGGTTTGGATCCGGGGTCGCTCAATTTGATCGACACAAAATCGGATACCTGATCTGCTACGAGCAGTTGCTTGTCTGGCCTGCGCTCATCACCGGATACAACAAGCCGGACATGGTGCTCGGGCTTGCAAACGGCTGGTGGGCAAAAGACACATCGATCCCCGGCATTCAACGCATGTCGATCAAGTCCTGGGCGCGGTTATTCGGATGGCAGATGGTCGACGCGATCAATTTGTGAATGCAATCTTCTAGCACCAGCCTGCAACCTATCCCAGAACCGATTGCCGGTTACCCACAGAATTTGTGGATAACCTGGCATCTTGGGAGAAAAACCCATAACAGCTCAACCTCTTTCCAGAATCGTCAAAAACAAAGCTCTTCTTCTAGAAAGTCGCAATATCATATCTTTTAATATGATATGATACCATTCTGTATGGTATGATGTTATTTTGCGTCCTATACGTGGAGGGTAATCATGATCCTGGCAATCGCAGGAGAAAAAGGTGGAACAGGCAAAACCACGGCAGCAGTCAACCTTGCGGCCACGCTCGCAGCCACGGGCAGAGACACTCTTTTGGTGGACACGGACCCGCAAGGATCTGCAAGCTATTGGGCTCAAATTCGCGCCGAGAACAACGCACTTGCCCGCGTAGGATGCGTTCAGAAATTCGGTAAGGGGCTGACAGCCGAACTGCGCGATCTGTCTGGGCGATACGACGAGATCATTGTTGATGCAGGTGGCCGCGACTCAGTTGAAATGCGAGCTGCATTAGTCATTGCGCACACAGTTTTTTTTCCGGTACAGGCCAGTCAATTCGACTTGTGGACCCTGGAAAGAGTTTCAGAACTGGTTGAAACCGCCCGCGGCTTTAATCCAGGATTGGATGCCAAGGTGTTCATTTCGCGTGCCAGCACCAATGCTACGAATCAAGATACCCAGGCAGCAAAAAATCTGGTTGCTGAATTTCAATCTCTCACTCTTGCGAAGGTCGTGCTGCGTGAACGCGTAGCGTTCAGGCGTAGCGCTGGCGACGGTATGTCTGTAATCGAACTCGGCGGCGATGAAAAAGCCGAATTCGAAGTGCGGCAATTGTTCAAGGAGATTTACGCATGACAACCTTCAGAAAACCACCGAAGCCGAAAACAGCAGAAGAATTTATCGCAGGCGGCAGCGTACAGACGCTGCCCGATAGAGCAACCAATACGGCGACACCGTGGTCCGATCTCACCAACCCCAAGCGTACAGAGATATTCAATATTCGGCTTACACAAGCGGAGGCTGCGAAGCTCGCTTTCATCGCACAAAACACGCCATACAGTCGCCAGAGCTTTATTTTGGAGGTGTTAGGCCCAGCAATTGACGAGCAAATCAAGAAGATGCTTGCCTGATCGACGAATGGTCGAGCATTGCGACCAGGTTCCCTGGCTTAATCCCTATCGCCCAAGGTCGTCATCAATACCAATGTCGGCCTCTGGCTGCTCCACGAGCGATCTTTCGATTGTCCTCTTTTGCTGCATCTCTCTCGCTTCTCTGACAAGCACCAGGGTTGGTTCCAAGTACCCCTTGCACAGTCCGACGAACCGCCTTCTTTCATCATTGTCCGGGAGCTTGTCGATATCTTTCAGGCTATCCAGACCTGGGATCGTGGACTGATAATCCGATATGGCCCGCTTGTACTCATGACGCGCTTCGGTGGGCACGACAAGGGGTGGATATCCGGCACGTAACACCGGCAGATTGGAGATCAATCGGGCTATCCGTCCATTACCGTCAAAGAAGGGATGGATAGTAACAAAATCCAAATGAAGATCCGCATAAACCTGCGCGATGCCCACTTCCGACAAGGACCTTGACAGCGTTTTGTTGAGACGATCCTCTTTATTAACATTTTTGATAATATTATCAAAAAAGTTAACATTGTTTTATCGGCCTGATTTAATATGATTTTTCGCTAACCTATCTTGACCAGTCGAGGCCGTGACGTGTAACAACGGCGTGCCTTGCGTTAAGATCGAGTGACCGTAACGGTTTACATCTTACTCACGCAAACAAATCACAACTCATTGATTTTGCTTGCCATAGTTTTTCTGGCGGCAAGCTCTGCCTTCTCATCGCCCAACGATTTGACTGCATCAAATCGGCCTGATTCACAGGGTAAACTAGATTTATGAGCCTATCCGAGGCTGGACGGCGGGCAGGTCGAACAAGGCGCGATCATCGGCGCGCGTCAACGCCGATATAGTTCGTGTAATTGGGCTCTTTCTTCCAATCGCCGACGGGCTTGTAGATATCGAGTATCACTTCGGTAAGAATGGCCCGATGCAAGGCGAACAGGTCCGCTTTCTGGATCTGCTCCGCAGCAATCAGCCCGTAGACGATATCGATCGCTTGGGCGTGGCCGAACACCTCCTGATGATCTCGCAATGGTTTGCCGGCGACGGTCAATCCTTCTTCAAGGACAAAAGCCGTCTCGCCAAGCGTCAGGCTATTGCCTTCGAGGGCTGTGGAGGTGTGCGTCCACAAATTACGGATCTGCGCGAAAAGAATGGCTTTGATGTCGTTATCGAGGTCCGAGAAAAAATACTTTGGCAAACCCATCTCACGCTCCCTATATCAAGCCGCTATGTATCAGGACATACACATCTCAACCCGGATGTCCATTATAGGCCGATCCTCGCCTCCCTGGATGACTCTTCGAGTATGCCATGAAGTGCATCTGGATGCCCCGGCATGCCAATGAGGAACCCCTGGAAAGTTTCGCACCCGATCCGGTGGAGCAATTCATGCTGTCGCCTGGTTTCGACCCCTTCGGCGATCACTTTCAACTCGTAGAGTTTACTGATATTGAAAATCGCCTCGACCATTGAGGTATGCCTTGGCTGCTCGAACATGTCGTAAACAAAGCTTTTATCGATTTTGACGTGATCGACCGGCAGCTTTTTCAGGTAGGACAACGAGGAAAAGCCCGTGCCGAAATCGTCGATCGCAAATTTACATCCCATCGCTTTGATGGCTCTTATTCTCTGGATGACAGGATCCAGATCTCCCATCGTGACCGACTCAGTGATCTCCAGCACAAGCAACTGGGGATCGATACCGACAATAGCCGATCTCATCCTTTCTACAAAGTGCTTTTCGAGCAGTTGTATCGGGCTCACGTTCACGGCCACTTCAAGGTGTCGCGTTCTCTGGTCGCATTGGAACTGCCTGATCTGATCGCAGCCAGTCTGCAGCACCCATTCGCCGATCGGGACAATCAGCCCGGAGGCTTCCGCCAGCGGGATGAACTGCATGGGCGGCACTAGCCCGAATACGGGATGATTCCATCGCAGCAGGGCTTCGGCACTTATGATTTGCCCTTCCCTATCGATTTGAGGCTGGTAGTCCAGGAAAAATTGTTCCTCACGAAGCGCGCGACGAAGCTCCTTCTCCAGGGATCGGTACATTCGTCTTTCAGATAGATTCGGGTGCATGTCAACGTCCAATTCGAATACGCATTTTCTACAGACTCGTTATGTCGCCGGCCAATCGGCATAACAATAGCGGGGCGTCACCACGCCGCCGTTATAGTAAGCCGTTAAGGATGGGTACTGGGTAAATGTCCATGACGCACTGACGGTGTTTTGGTAATCACCACTGAACACACTGATACAAGTAGTCTGCCCGAGAAGACCAAAAACCATTCAGATAATGAAGATCAGCTAGATATGTGCTGCTTCCGCTTGGACATGAACAAGCGCCAGTTAATGGATTTGCAATCTCGCAGGCTCCGGTATAAGCCACATCGAAAAGCCCCTTTGTTGTCGGCCCGTTTGATTGTCTTGTCCACGCACTCCATCCAGTGCCAGCCACGGATTGGCAAGAAAGTATCAATCCAGTGCCATCCTGTACCATCGCCCCAATTGATGAACACGCCGTACCTGCGGTTGCTGTCGCCCCCATGATCAGCGGCGTGTTCATGGTGTTGAGCGCCGGATTGCCGGGAACAGCATTTCGATACAAATAGTTGTTCGTCAACGTGCCGTTGTTGAAGTACAGCAGGGTGCCTGCATATCCAGATCCTGGATTGGTGTAATGTGCCATCGAAACCTGCCAGCCCGCGAATGCACCCATCATGCACGGCGACCCTACGATCGCGCAGGTGCCCCCCGCGCCATACTGACTGGCGTAAGGCACAAAGCCACCCTGCTGCCCTGCAAGGGCAGCAAGCTGTGTCATTTTTGCAGCGGGGATCGCCGTGCCGCCCTGCGGCAGCACCACAACCTGGAGCTGTGCAGGTACGGGCTGCAGTGCCTGCGCCTGCCAGGTCTGCCCGTAAGGGTTCGCAGCTGAGAACGACGCGGGCAGATAGCCGGTCGCCTGCAGCATCGGCACAGTGATCGTCGCGGGAACCGTGGCGGTGGCCACGCCCTCGATCGCCGTGGCATTCGCCTGAACGTACTGCTGCGTCGCGTCCGACACCTGCTTGAGCTGCTGCGCAGTCGCTGCGATTTTCGCATTGTCGATTCCGACCTGCTCATAATGTAGGAACGTGGGGATTCCGAAAAGACCGATCGCCAGCGCAATCAAAACACCCATGACTTGAGACATGCATCAACTCCCGATTTGAACTACCGATAAAATATCGCCGTCCGGGACAAATGCCGGCACGGTCAAAGCCTGAACGCCATAAATTGGCGAAATCCACTGCGTGCCGGACACTTGCCCGATCGACGCATCGCCTCCCGTCAGATGCACGGCAGCGTAATCCATCCCGGGATAATCCTGCGCCCAGGAATAGATGATTCTGCCGTTACCGGAAGGCGTCGCCATGATCTGATTGCCTGCTCCGTTCGGCAACGGTTGCCCGGGGGCAAGCCATGCCGACAGGCTTGTAGAGGGGATATTCCCCGTAAAGGCCGGATTCGCCTGCATGTAACTCCCAACGGCATTTCGGTATCCCACAAAGGACGCCGCCTGCGATTGCGCGACAGTCTGCGAGGCTGGCGGGGCATTCTGTGCGGATTGATACTCTGCGATGGAATTCATCCCCGCCCAGAACACCACCACGATCATTGGCATCAGCCAGAAAATCATTTATTGACCACCCTTCAGTTGCGCCATCACCTCGCCGTAAATCTTTCGCTCGTAGCGGATGCCGGCAACATCGCTTGCGGCATTGTATTTGCCGATCGCCTTCCAGGTGTTGCCGTGCTCGCGCATATTGCCTGACAGGATCCACGCCCCGATATAGATATTGATGCAAGGATCGGCGAGCTGCGCGGGGAGGATGCCGAACCGCGCAAGCCTGGGAAACCAGCTCGAATTGATCTGCATGACCCCATAATCGAACGTCCCGTTCGGGTTGCGATTGAACGCGCGCGGGTTGTACCCGGACTCCACCCTGGCAATCGACCGCAGAATGACCGGGTTGACGTGGTGATATTGCGCCGCGCCATCGAAGCATGCTTCCATGTAAGGCATCGGCTGCCTGGCATGGGCGCGATGCCCTGCAAATGCATTCATGCAGGGAAGGAAGGCGATCGGGAACGCAGTTCCGCAAAGAAGGATCTCCCTGCAAAGGGCAACAAGCTTCACGGCAACTCCCCGGACATGAATAGCCGTCTCTGGCGCTCGATTTCGCTCTTCAACAGATGAAAATCTCCAGATCGAAGCGTCGCACGAATGCCGCTAGCGGCACTGCCCACGACAAGAAGCGGTTCAACTATCAAAATGCGCTTTTGAGGAGCCAATTCATCAATTTTCAAGGTCAGATGCAGGATCGCGCGGAGCGCGTCCGCCAGCCCATGATTGTCTCGGGCCTTGTCAGCGAATCGGGCAAGCCCGGACGTGATATCGTTGGCATGGAAAGTTGAAATTACCAAATGCCCGCTGGTCGCGGCATGGATCGCTTGGCGCGCCGCATATTCGTCCCGTATTTCTCCGACCATGATCAGGTTTGGAGACGCCCTCAACATTCTGACGATGGCTTCGCCGAACGCCCTGTCGTCCGGCACCTCGGTTTGATAACAAACGCCCTTGCCGTGACTTCCCGAGATATCGATCTCGACTGGATTTTCAGCTGTCCAACAAACGCCGCCGTACTTCGAGAGCCATTCGAGCGTCAATGCCATGGCGGTCGTTGTCTTGCCCGATCCCGTGCGCCCGGCGAACAGAATCAGTCCATCCTTGATTTCCGGGGATAGCAATTTTCCGGAGATCGCTCCGGGAAAACCCAAGGATTGCAGTGACGATGGCCGTACCCCATACCGGCGACATACGAACACGGACGAAGCATCCGATACATCCATGCGCTCTATCCGCATCCGCATGCCATCGAAATCGATCCTGAAATCTGGTGATCTGAACGCCGAATCTTCCAGCGAGATCCGCAACCGCCGCGTATCGTCGACGAGTTCCGCTGGAATCGCAATTCGGTCAAGCGCATTGGGTGTCTCCTTGTACCAGGCTTCTTCAATCCTGACAGGCAGGAACAGGTCGGAGAATTTGAGTTCCGTCAATCTCACCAGTATCTCCTCTCAATGAATGCTGGTACTAATCTGGTTCGTCATGCTGTTGGTCGACAACACCAGAAAAAGCATGATGCCGTACATGGCCACCTCGATTAAAAATCCCGTCGCCTTCGTTTTGCCGATGGTGGTCCGTTCGAGATCATCGGCCCATTGCCCGACGATCCTGGACATGCGATCAGGAAAATCGGGAAAAATCTCCATTGAGGCAATATCTTCGATCACATCCGGATTTGGAAACCCGTATCCGGATTTCATCAATGCCGCGGACAAAGAATCGCCGTTTTTCATCTTGACGGACGCGCTTTTCAGTCGCTCCGCCAGCCATGGCGTCGCTGTTTTGATCTGTCGATCCAGGATTTCGGTACTACTCATTCCTGCCTTCAAGAGCGAGAGGAACGACAGCATCCAGGAATAACCATTGATATCCCGGTAGAAATTCCAAGGAAATACGGATTCTGCCTTTACTCGCCACTTTCCAGTAAAGGTGGAAAGTGTAAGTACAACAACAAGCACCAGAATCGCAACAACCACGACGGGGACTACCGCCCATGCTCCGGAGAAAAAATTGCCCAGGGCATACAATACCGAAACACTGCCGGTAGCCTTGTCTGCAGGAAGCGCTTCCGCCAGCGACGGCACGACGAACTTGCCGATGGCGAACAGCATGCCGTAAAGCACGGCGGCGAAGATAGCGGGCGGCGTCATCGCCGCTCTCAAGGAACGAATGACTCTTCTCACGCGCTCTTTCGACTCGATCACCAGTTCGAGGGACGCCGACAGATTGCCGGACAAATCGCCCGCCGCAATGATCATGATTTCGTCCTGCGGCACCTTGCCGGAAAATGCAGCCGACAGACTGGCGCCATTCTGCATACGGCGAATGATGATCGTCACCACGCTGGCAAGTGCCGGCTTTTTCTTGCGCTGCGCCCTTTTCTTGAGGTCCTCGAGCGCAAGTATGACGGGGCGGTCGTTTGCGATCTGGACGGAAAGATGGCGATAACACATCAGGCGATCGGCCCATCCTATCTTCTGTCCGGAAAGTAGGCTCAATCTTCACCTCCCTTAGAGACAATGATATCGATGTTACTTTCAACGTCTCGCGGATCAACCTTGCCATCGAGCACCAGGGCCACGGCATTGGCAACCATGGAATTGTCAGTGTCGCCACGCGACCTGTGGTTTCTGCGAGCAGTCTCGATTCCGTGATCTATAAAATCTTTCATGAGGCATGTGTCCGTCACCACGACCTCGGCAACTGCCGTGCGCCCGGTAATGGCGTCCCCACTGCATTCATCGCACCCCTCGCCCCGTAGCTTCACGCGACTCAGGCAATCAGGATCGCCCGGATTACCGTAAGTAGCGAGCGCATCGATCATCGTTTTCGGCAAGTCCGCCTCATGGCCTGCCAGCGGCACGGCACAATGCGGGCACAACGTTGGGACCAATCGTTGTGCCACGATCCCGCGCAGCGTCGTATGGTCGCACACGACGCCTCGCGCCAACCTGATGTTGTCCATCAGCTCCAGACGCCCAATCGTTTTGAACGGGTCGGTGACATGCAGAGTTCCCCAAACCTGGTGTCCAGTCAACGCCGCATCGATGGCTACGATGGCAGAATCCGCATCGCGAATTTCACCCATCAGGATGATGTCCGGATCCATCCGCAACGCTACGCGCAGCCGTTCCGTAAAAGCCTGTGCAGTGGATGACGCATCAGAGACATTGTTCACGACAAGCTGGACGGCCCACGGCATGGGATATTCGACCGGATCCTCGATCGTAACCAGACGACTGTCTGGGCGACCACGCGCGATGTGCTTCATCATCTCGTTGAGTGCCGTTGTCTTGCCGGATCCCGTGGGGCCGGTAAACAGGACGATTCCGTTCGGGCAACGCGCCAGGTATTTGAGCTGGTCGACCTGCCAGTCCGTGTACCCCATGCCCTTGAGATTCAAATCGCCTTGCGGCTTGCGCGGATGCTCAAGACGCGTCCTGTCCATGCGCCCGTTTCCGCCTTCCATGTACTGCAAGCGCATGACTACAAAGCCGCCCCCTTCGTCGATCGGGAATGCCGGACCCCGTACAAGGCGCACTGAGGTCAGCCCGATGCGCGACATTTCCCCGCCGGAAATCTGCGCATTCTGAAATTCCAGGGGATTGTAGGACGAGTCTTTCACGGTCGCGATACCCTGAAACATCGCCCTGGAGATCGCCTCAGCATCGTCATGGGTCATTCTCTCCAGCACCAGCAGCCCGCCTTTGATGCGCACCTGAGCCTCGGCATGCGTGCCGCGCATTAATAAATGAATGTCGGATGCTCCAATCCCGGCGCCGTGCTTTATAAGATCCAGAGCCATCTGCTTGATACGGGCCTCATCGGTTTTTTGTTCACCACCGGTGGAGTTCATGCCCTTGTTCCTCAACTGGGCGATTTCGTCAAGCTGAAGGATCTGGAGATAAAATCGCTTCTGCGGACCAATCATTTCATTGACCTGGGCAAGCCAGGACAATACCAGATGATCTGAACGCTTTTCTTTCGTGATGAACAGCGTCAGCGACTTTTTATCGATGGCGGCATAATCAGACAAACGTGCTGGAAAAGGCGGCAATTCAGGTATGGACACGCCTTTTAGCCGATCTTCGACATTCACACTCACCTCAGCCATTATTTGCCCCCCAATGTGCTTGATACAGGTTGCCGGAAATTCTCCACTTGAGCCCATCGAAAGACAAACCGGAAATCCTTGCACCCGGAACCTTATCGAGACCCATCGCGCCAGGCATGAAAGGTATTTCGAAACTGAAACTGAATCCATCCGCATGAGACTGGGGCGACGCCGCTTCTTTCATCCCTTTTTGACCAGGAAGCGGTGACGGATCTGCGCCGATCGTCACAGAAAGCTTGACACCGAGTGCCTGTGCCCAGGCGATCAGCGCTTCACGCCCGTCCTCCGGCCTCGCTCCGGAATTGACGATCCCCCGCATCTGTTTTTCCATGGGAATCGACGAATAGACGGTATCACCGCCGGGCGACAGCGAACCGGGCGGGCGAAACAATATCGTAGCGCCAGCCTCACGTTTCCACGTCACCACAACCGAATTCGTCGTGGCATTACATTCATAGGATTGCAGAACCCATCCGCTCAATGAGATCGGCATGCGCCCTGCCGCTTGCCTGCAGGATGTCAGCCATTCGTCCGGCATGGGCTGCGTTTCGAGCGGTGAGGGTACTCGCCCGTGTTCGATAAAGACTTTATGCTCCATCCGGGCGCGCGCCCTGGCAAGCGCAATCTGTTTTTGCTTCTGCATTTCCTCAACTTTTTGATGGTGAAACCACCCCATCAGGCCTCCGGCGACAACTACAGCGCCAATGCCTGCAGCAATTACGCCAGGCGTGATGGCAAAACCGGATAGCGGATGCACTCTGGAAGGACGTTCCTGTGACTCATTGATCAGAACCTCCAGATCTTCGATCCGACCGTCGATAAAGTTCCATTCGCCTATCCCGCTCTGGTATTCTCGCAATGCGGTGATATAGTCCCTGTCACCGATTGCGTCCCCGGCCGGCACGATCGTATGCCCATCGCGCACGGCGACGTACCACCAAAGCCCGTCCGCGATTCTGAATGTACCAAGCCAAGGCTGCATTCTCACCGATGCAATCAACGGAGCAAGAGCAACCAGTCCGGCCGGGTTTTTTACGCCTTCCGGCCTGCGACAAAACCCAGCCTGCACGATCTCGTCGCTGATCGGGCGCGACGCATACCACTCTGCCCCCATCGGCTCGCCATCATCGTCTGGAAACATCGAGTTACCGAGATCGCGCAGCTCGCCGATCTTTTGCGCGCGGTCGAATGAACGCCACGCCAGTCCAACAAGATAGCGTTTCTTTCCGATGGTAATCACCTGTGCACCAGTATGACGGGGCGGTGCGTCCATATATTCCATCTCCGTCATTGTGCTCTCACTGCCTGAGGTTGATTGACGGGCGTCAAGGAAGGTGCGCCCATCGGCATGGGCGGCATTGGCATGCCGGGTTGTCCTGGTTGGAACATATTTTGCATTTGCCCCGGAATCGAAGGTTGTCCTGGTTGGAACATATTTTGCATTTGCCCCGGAATCGAATACGGCGCGAACAGCAACGCACTACGTTTTTTGCCGCGTTCGACGATCACGCCAGAATGGTCGATTGCCACTACCAGATATCCGCCGTGAATGTGGTCGCCTTTACTCGCACGAAAATGAGCGCCGTCGGGCATCGACAGAATCGCCGTAAGGCTGTCGCTGGTTCCGTAGATCGAAACAATCTCGGGAAGACCTGATATCGATGCAGATGCCGTGTGATTTGCCGCCGCAAGATCGGCCCTGGCTTTCGCCACGTCGATCTGCGCCTTCAGCACGGCAATCTCGGATCGCAAGGATTCCATCGTTTCGACGGTTGCGCCGGGTTTAGTCCCCTCGCTTGATTGCGTTACCACGTCAGATTTCTCCGACCCGTGCTGTGGCGACGGAGCCGCTATTGCGCTTGCGCAGGACATTGCCAGCGCAAGCGTGATTGTCTTTTTGAATTGCATGTCAACTCCTGATCAAAAACAGGTAAATCAACCAGGATGCCGCAAGAATTGCGACTCCCGCCAAGATCGACCCGAACAACCCCAGGCCCCGGAAAACGTGGTACATGACGCCGTAAATGGCCGAGTAGATCAGCGCAGAAATTACCTTATGCCAGAACCAGTCGCCATGAAACGCGACAGGATGAACTGACCAGAAAATAAGATGAGCGCGCATCACTGTCCAAAAATGAAAGTCACGGTTCCGCCGGGTGCGCAACCGGCAGCAGCAAGACCGGCATCGATCGGCAGGCCCTGCTGTCCATTGCCAGGCAAGACAACTGCGACGCCTTTCACCGTGGTTGCCAACGTAACGCATGCAGCTGCAGGCACACTTCCCAACGTGATGTCGAACATCGACGGGATCGTATTTGGACCAAGGGTGACCGCCCCCGACCACTGGTCCGTGATTGTCCCGCCGATATTCATGTCAGATGGCACGATTCCTGCGCTCACAGCGACAGTGTTGCTCAGCGACGAATAAACACCCTGCCCGCTGTACAGCGACTCGATGTCTGCCGAAAGTTGTGCTATGTCGGAAAGAGCGTTCGACGTCTTGTTGGTTTGCAACGCTTTGTACCCAACCGTCACCACGCCGCCAATCAGCAAAACACCAATCAGAATGCTCCATAACGACCCAATTACATCACGCATTGTCGCTACTCCTTTGAAAGTTTAGGCATTTACAGATCCTGACCCATCGGGACAGTTTTTCGCGCAACTACCGGCGTGATCATGATCACTACGATATCGCGCGTTTTCGTCGCAGAAACGCCACCGCCCAGGGCGGTGTTGTTAGCCGACCCGATTCCCTGCTTGTTCAGATTCGCCGTCGTCTGCTCAAAACCGGATAGCAGCAAGGTTTCTCCTGAGCGCATCGAGACGCGCTGAAGGAAATCGCGCGAATCGACCTCGGGGATCTGGATCGTGCTGCCGCCCGAAGAAACGCTATTCAGCGCTACCAACGACGAAATGTTTATCGAGAACTGAAGCATCACCCTGTTCCCGTTGAGCAGATGCGGCAGCAGGTTCATGTTGAACCCGGTCTGCACCACCCCGGGCGTGAGGCTGGACTGACTGCCGACATTCGGCGTCACCATATTGCCGACCGTCGCCAAGTATGAAGTTTGAGTGCCTACCTGTATTGGCACGGGCTGGTTGTTGAGAGTCACAATGGTCGAAGATGTGAGAAGGGATACTTTGCCTTGGGTCGACAAGGCATTGATAATTGCGCCGGATCCCGCGAACTGCTTCAAATTAGAACCGCCTGCAGTCGGCAAAATGTTCATTGCCAAGGATCCAACCCCAGGACCTGCTGGAAATGAGTTGGTTGCGGTAATGCCAACATTCTTGGAAAGCGAGTTGAATACCGCATTCCAGTTGATGCCATATTGGTCGGCATCGGTCCGGGAAATAGACAGAACCTTGACTTCGAGCAACACCTGTTTCGACAGGATTTCGTTTTCCTGCTGGATATATTGCCCAATCCTTTCGACATAGACAGGGTCGTCGGTCACCATCACAGCGCCCGTCGCAGGCGTAACTGTCGCCTTGCCGGATGGCGACAGCATCGAATTGACAGCGCCCTTGATGTCATTCCACACCGACAGGGTGGAAGTCACGCTGGTCTGCGAACCGCTGGCATCGCCGCTGGATGTGGATCCCGTTGTAGAAGTTCCGGACGTGCTGCCCATGGCACCCATCGGGATACCAGCGCCAGCCGTGGTTCCCATCGCCCCGCCCGTTCCACCGGATTGACCACCACCCAACACGCTTGCCGCAAGCGCGCTGTCGCCAGGCACCGCGTCTAGTTCAAAAGTTCTCGTCTCGAGATTGTAAAAAAGGATCGTGCCACCAATGTATTTCCAATGCGTTCCGAAGCGCGAAGCCACCACGTCCAGCAACCCGTTCGCAGGTCCACCGTAGTCGATATGGATGGGCTGCATCATCCCCATGCCCATGCTGCCGGCCCCCCCCATCCCCATGCCCGGAACGGGTCCGGGCATGGGCGCTCCGCCTGTTGCCATGCCGGAAGCGCCCTTTGTTGCGCTGACAGGATAAGGGCTGACCTCAGGCGAGAGCCGCACCGGAATGTCTATGATCGACGCAATACGGTCAGACAGCTCGGTCAACGTCATGAATTTGTCATTGACTGATACATTCTGTAAGAGCGCGGGGGGCAACTCGATGCGCCGTGTTTCTCGGACCGCATGCCCACCAATCCAAATTCCGTCATTCGTCTCGCTGGTTGAATCCGCTGCTAACGCATCCTTCTTTGCGATATTCGCAGCGTCTGCAACCGCTTTCGAAGCTGCACGGGACTGGCTGTCCGCACGGCTTTCTGTATCACGTATGGTTTGCGTGCTACAGGCAGAAATCGCCAGACCAAATACCGTTAGAACCGCAATGAACTTGAGCTTTCTCATCAATCTTCTCCTGAAGTAATTGGGACAACGCGGACCACGCGATTGCCTCGGTAAAATATTGCTTTGATCGGCAGTTGCGATGTCTTGAGACTGATTGCAAGCTGCTTCACGGCAGTTTCGAAAGTGCCCGTGTAAGTGACGGACTGGTCGAAGCGGAAATCTTCGCCATTAGGCATTTCCCAAGACATTTGCCAACCGGCTTGCTTGGCCCATCTGGCAAGCGCCGTCTTGACCGTAACGTCCGCCGGCGTCAGCTTCCATGCAGGCTGTGGCGCTGGTACTTGGATCTGGGGGAGTATTTTGGGGGTCAATGCCGACTTCTTAACCGGCGCTATCTTTTCCGAAGCGAGAGGAGCAGATTTTCCTGGGGTGAGCGTTACTGTTTTTGCAATCCAGTCAATCTCCGCCGTGACGCCCGCCTGCACCGCCACGTTTTTCAACGCATCGGTCCACGGCACGCCGCCATGCCATAAAACAGGGGCGTGCCTATCAACGCCTGGTTCGATGAAGGCATGCCAGCCATCAAACTGCATGATCATCCGGAGCGCCTCGGAAAGAGGCTCGTTTGCCCCGTCCCCGAAAATCTCCTTTGGAGATGCCGGGGGCGTTCCAATGTCGACAATCGGGATAATTTCCTTTCCCGTGGATAACGCATGCGGCGGAACCATAACCTGAACATCGGCTTCGGCCCGCATGGAAAATATCGCTGTAAACGCGGCTACCATTACCAATCCTTTCTTCATCGTTCGATCCCTTCCATAACCCCATTCAGCAGGGGCGGAAATTTTGAAAAACGACGATGAACTCACACCATCCATAAGCTTATCCATGGGCCCTCCTTCATTGTTGGGTGGGGTAAACCGGCAAGATCATCGTCCTGTTCACCATCACGTTGAATAGATACCCGGCCCGTATCTTGATCGTTGGCTGAATGCCAAGATTCTTCTGCAAGATCTGCGTGCCGGTATTGTCGAGACCCTGGGCCAGCGCCGCCGTTCCCTGCTGACCTGCTGTCGGGGTATTGAATGCGCTGGCATTCTGAGGCTGCGACAATTGAGCGCCGGCGCCAAGCAAGCTGATCAAGACCGAACTCCCGAAGATTTTCATGTAATGGTTGTCAATCTGGTCGGCAAAGCCGGATTGCCCCTTGCCATCGGTCCCGAGCATGCCCTGCAGATCAAGCATCGAGCCATTCGGGAAAATAACGCGGTTCCACGCGATCAACGCCCGGCTCTGCCCATACGCAACATCGGATGAATACTGCCCAATCAGCTTCGCGCCCTGGGGAATCACCACAAGATCAGGATGCAGCGTGTCATAGACCGTTTGCCGCACCATGGCGGTCACGACCCCAGGTAAATCGGAATCGATCGCGGTGATGAGTACGGAGGGGATGATCGACCCGGCAAGCAATTCGTGCTTCCCGAGCGCTTCCTCGACACTGGCATGCAGATACCCGTCATCGCCTTTCTTCTGGTCTTTCAAAAAAGATTTATTCTGATCCTGCGGGTTCGCTCCTTGCCCCTTTATCTGTGCCAGCAATCCCGGATCGATTTGCCCACCGCCAGGCGTTGCGGCGGCTTGAGCGGCACGGATTGCAGCAAGCGGATCGTAGCCGATGGCTCCGGATGCGCCTTGTCCGTTGGCGGCGGTTTGCTGCAACCCCGCATTCTGCTCGCCAAAACCAGCCTCCCGAGCCGATTGCGCCGACAAAACCGTTCCTTCCAGATCCTTGTAATGCTGGCTGATCAGCCACTGTTTGTATTTCTGCTTTTCGGATAACGGGGTCGGCTGTCCGTTCAACCCAGGTCCATTCGGGTTATTCAGTGCCGCGCCGGGGCCAACGGCGGCGGGTGCAGATGCTGCGCCGGGGCCAACGGCGGCGGGTGCAGATGCTGCGCCGGATCCGCCAGACGTGAATGGGTTGGCGGGGCTGGTGTGCTTTACCGCCGGAGGAACGGGCGGCGGAGTTAACCCAACCTGATCCGTAGCTCCCGCATCGCCGCTTTCCTCGCCGGATTTCTTTTGATGTCCTGTCAATGCGATTCCAACGAGAATCAGCGCCGCTACGAGAAAAAAAACGAAAAAGCCCACTTTTTTAAAATTGCGGTTGATTCTAGAACCAGCATTTGTCGGCCCGGGCTTGACTTCTATAGCCCCTGACACACCCATGCGCCCGCCGCCCTCTGGGTCGCCAGTGAGTAACACGCTTTTTTCTTTATCCTCTCCCACAATTACCCGCCGAAAAGAGGAAGAGAATGGGTGTGCTTCTTA
>Ga0315298_1002115_pt1 | contig 34602 bp, 30 predicted proteins | sample WHS_1_MG_FD_203077 | JGI IMG/M metagenome (GOLD analysis project Ga0315298, IMG submission 203077) | Extremophilic microbial mat communities from Washburn Hot Springs, YNP, Wyoming, USA - WHS_1_MG | ecosystem: Environmental > Aquatic > Thermal springs > Hot (42-90C) | place: USA: Wyoming...
CCCTTCAGAACCGCAATCTCAGTAAGCAGTGCTTTGGTATTGGGAGGTTCGCCAATGGGCCTATTCAAGTTTCCTGCGTCAACGAAGGCACCAGATTTTGAGCCCGGTCTCGACTGGGTAAACACGGACAGGCCACTCTCGCTCAGTGAACTGAGAGGCAAAGTTGTCATTCTAGATTTTTGGACGTATGGCTGAATCAATTGCATACATATCCTCCCGCAGTTGCGGGAGCTGGAGAAAACGTTCGAGCGGGAACTGGTGGTAGTGGGGGTGCATTCGGGCAAGTTCACTGCCGAGCGTGTTACCGAGAACATAAGACAGGCTGTTCTGCGCCTGGAGGTTGACCATCCGGTGGTAAACGATCGTCATTTCCGCATTTGGCGCGCGTATGCGGTAAATGCGTGGCCTACACTTGCTCTGATAGATCCCGATGGGCGTCACGTAGGATCCCATGCAGGAGAGATAACCGCTACGCTCCTCGCGTCAACGATCGGGGCCATAGTCGCGGATTTCGATTCGATGGGAAAGATGGACAGGACAAAGCTACACTTCCAGTCTGAGGTAGTCAGCCAGCCGCGCGGACCGCTCGCGTTTCCTGGCAAGGTCCTGGCTACTGGAGGGAGCAGGCTGTTCGTTTCTGATTCCAATCACAATCGAGTTCTCTCCATCAGGGTGGATGGGCTGCGAGGCCAAGTGGAAGAGGTAATAGGCGGAGTGGCTGCTGGATTTGCCGATGGCGAATTTGGTGAGGCCGCTTTTCACCGGCCTCAGGGCTTAGCCCTCGTCGGTGACGTGCTCTATGTGGCCGACACTGAAAACCATGCGATTCGTGCCATAGACCTCCGTTCGGGGATTGTATCCACGGTGGCTGGCACCGGAGAGCAATCTCGGGGAATGATAAGAGGCGGACTGGGAAATACCACTGCCCTGAACTCACCCTGGGATATCATTTCTCACGGCGGATACTTGTATGTCGCGATGGCCGGCTCGCATCAGATATGGAGGTTGGACCTAGCCAGCGGGGAGATTCGGCTACACGCAGGCGCGGGCTACGAATCTCTCGCAGATGGGCCTTTAACAGGCGCCTTCTTAGCCCAGCCGAGTGGGCTAGCGACAGATGGAAGGTACCTGTACTTTGCCGATAGCGAATCCAGCGCCATCCGCTGGGCAGATTTTGGAGCGGGCGGTGACGTGAGAACTGTTGTAGGCACAGGACTGTTCGATTTCGGCGATGTCGATGGGGGAGTGGATAGTGTCCGTTTGCAGCATCCGCTGGGTCTGACGTGGTACGCCGGAAAGCTGTATGTCGCCGATACTTACAACAATAAGCTGAAGGTTGTCGATCCGGCTAACCGCACGGCGACTACCTTCCTAGGGACCGGCGACGCGGGGGATCGGGACGGTGACAGGGCAACGTTTGATGAACCAGCGGGGGTAAGCGAATCTCAAGGCAAGCTCTACATAGCCGATACTAACAATCATAAGATACGTGTGGCCGAAATTGCGACGCGCTCCGTACGTTCTCTGAGTATTCAAGGCATCTGAGAGTACTTTCCTCCTATAGCGGCTAGACCGTCCGGTACCTTCGGCTGATTGACCAGCAATTTCCATGTGATATCCTGCTCTTGAGCCAATAGAGTTCACCCTATCCATCGGGCTAGGTGGGGACAGATGAACCCGAGCCCTCCGAGGGGGGAGTGTGGCGCCAGTGTTTTCAGGCGAAGCTAAAACAACGCAGCACCCAAACGGTGCAGGAAGGAGGACCGAAATGCGGTTCGCAAAGGCATTGGCGAGGTTGGTCATTATTCTTGTCGTTCTGTCGCTGCTACTCTCTGCCACGGTGGCTTTCGCGGCGGAGAAAACGGCTACCGTGACTCTGAAACCCGTCGACAGCGGTACGTCCTGTTTGGATGCTGTGGGACAGGTTAGCATCTCTGTCTCCAGTGGGCCTTCAGGCGATACTACTGCCTCTGTGGTCATCTACAGCACAGAAACAGGTCACATGTATGCCTTGTCCCTGGGCCGTCAGAACCACACATTTCGCGAGCTAGCCCTGGTTGCGTGGGTACCTGGCACAGGAGGCGCTGTGGAGTTCGTCGTCCCACTTGACAAGGTGCCGACTAATGGCCAGGCATTCCAGTTTACGGACTACAGCACAGGGAATGTAGTCGCTGTCAGCGACCCTATCAAGTACTAGCCCAATACGGAGTGCAATCTGCTGCACAATGCGGTTTGTGCGCAGATCAGCCCGGGGCTTAATTGGATCACCTAGCCCGATAGCCAAACGACGCTTGTGGCCCAGGGGCGAGTAGGCTATACTGGTGGCATCCTCGAGATAATTCTTTGGGTTAGGAGGGTGCCACATGAGCAGGAACAAGCGGCTGGCCTATCGCTGGCGCACGACTCCTGACGGGCTCCCCACGACAAGAATAGTGGGGGAAATCAAGCGGCCCGACGAGAGGCGTCACGGATTCGCTCGCGCCTTTGCGGGCGAGTTTGGTCCCGAAATTCAGCGGCTTCGAAGTACGTTCATCGCCAAGTACCCCAATGGCGCAGCCTTGAACTGGAGCGTTAACAGTGTCCTTGTGGGCAAAGAAGATGGGCCCGTGTCTCCGAAGAGAGTGGAGGTAAAGGATGTCGCTCGGGCCACACAGCACATAAAGGACCTGGCCTTGTTTTACCGGGCAGATGCGGTTGGGGTGTGCGAGCTGCCTTCGTTTGCCGTATACAGTCACAGTGCGGATACCGGAGAGCCCATCGAGCTAGACCACAAGTACGCGATAGCAGTGCTGGTGGACCAGGACTTTCGCACCATGCGCGGCTCCACTGGGATGGATATGATCAGTGGAGCCCAGAGCTTCGTATCGTACTCGCACTCCGGCTTCATTGCCATTCAGATGGCCCAGTACATACGCAACCTAGGCTATTCAGCGCGAGCCCATTTCCCTCGTACCTACCGGGTGGCGATTCCTCCTATTCTTCTCTTCGCCGGACTCGGTGAGATGTGCCGGACGGGAAACGTCCTGCATCCGGAACTTGGCACGCGCTTTAAGGCCGCCGTGGTGACGACGGATTTTCCTCTCCTCCCAGACAAGCCCATAGATTTTGGGCTGCAGAGCTTCTGCGACAAGTGCAAGAAGTGCGCCGAGTATTGCCCATCTCATTCGATAACCAACGGCGGTAAGAGTGTTTACAACGGCTACGAGACCTGGGTGACTGACTTCGCCAGTTGTACCCAGTTCCGCATCGGCAACAAGGCCGGTTCCTCGTGCGGACGGTGCATAAAAGTGTGCCCGTGGAATCGGGCAAATACCTGGTATCACCGCCTAGCTATTCGGGCTTGTGAGAAATCGGGTATAGCTCAGCGGGTACTGATCGCAATCGACGAGATGCTGAAATCGAACCTAAAGGCGGAACTGGAAGACCGGTGGTGGCGCGTCGAAGACTTCGCTAGTGTGCCCGAAGGGGGATTCGTCGTTGACGAGAAATCCCTAATAAGGGCTCCCTAGGTTTTCCAGTTGCCTCGCGACAGTGAATACCTGCTCCCCCATCGATCCAGACGCCTCAGCAAGTCTTTGTCACGGAACATTTGCGACGAGGCAGCAGTTGCTCCTTGTCGCCGCTGGCGAGCAGCCCCTCCTTAGCAGAACAGTAGTCGACATTGCGTGCGCTCACCCCAATCTCTACCTAGCCCAACTCCTGCGCAGGTAGAGGTGGTTCGCAGACGCGGTAACGATCAGGCAAATGGCTGGTAGGAGCAAAGCATTCGCCTGAGTGGATTCCAAGTCCGTGGGGATCGAGCGGATGATTCGCCCCACAGTCCATCAACCGCGCAAGCCATTACCCCATCTCTCTCCTTATGTACCATGCTCGTGAATAGAATCTGAGGCATCATTATTGCATGAGAGTTAAGCCAAACTATTCTGAGCGAGGGGAGCACGATGTGGGAGGAATCAGTTATCCTGCCGTTAGCGTTGATGGTGGCGCTAACGGTGATTTTTTACAAGCTCAACGTGCGCTTGCTCTACGAAAGCTACTTCGCCATTCTACTGTGGATAGCGATCGGTGTCCCTGTTCTGGTGGTAATGCTGGCTCTTATGGCTGCAACCAGCAAACCACCGCAGTCATACACGGCCATAGCCGCTCTGATAGGCATCAGCAACAGTCTGGTAGGACTGGGATTGAAAGTACTTGGAATACGGCTCAGGCAGGGCCGGCATTAGTGCCACATCCCGGCAACGGCTTCGGGGCTGGCTTCTAAGAAAGTACCTCAAATCGTAGAACGGGGACGGGTGTTTGTTCCCAAGCGGCGGAGCCTCTTCAGAAAAGACATATACCTGTCTCTGCCAGCGTGAGCAGGGAGACCGCCGCTTCAGCCGGAATGCCAGTTTTGATGCACTTTGTCGATGTTGAATTAATGCTAGCACTCAGGCAAGTGATCTAACTAGGTGCCCTTGATTTTGCATTCGGTGGCGACGATGGGCGCTGATAGCTCAGCGCAAACTCGATCCGTTTCTGGGAAGAAGGGTGCGTGTAGAAGAGGAATTCTATCCACTCCGGCGGATTTGGGTCGGACACGTTCAACACTTCTAGTTTCTTCAGAGCGCTGGCGTAGGCCTCGTTTTTGTGCGTCAGTTGGAGAGCGTAAAGATCGGCCTCGTGCTCCAAATGCCGGCTGTAGGTGTTCAACGCGGGACCAGCGAGGAAGTAGACGACGCTGAACAAGAGCACTAACATTGGCAGGCTTGCAGAGGCGGCGAGTTCCTGGAATCCAAACTTGGAGCCGAATCGGGCCACCAATGCGCCTGCCGCCCGGTATAACACGTAGAACCCCACTAGGAAGAACAAGGCTCCCACGCCCAATCCGCGCCACAGGTCGCCGTGAACTTGGTGCCCCATTTCGTGCGCCACCACAGTCAGAATCTCGTCGTCTGTGAAGTTCGTGAGGAGATTATCCCCCAGTACGATTCGCTGGGTTGGACCGATTCCAGTGAAGTAGGCATTAGCTGCCTTCGTTTGACGGCTCATGTCCACTTGGAGCACGTCAGCCACATCGATGCCGCCTTCGTGAGCCAGGGTGAGTATCTTCTGCCGTAAGGCCTGATCTTGCAGCGGCTCGAACTTGTTGAACAGGGGATTGATGAAGATCGGGGCAATGCCCGCGATAACCACTGAGAAGATTATTACCAGGGAAGCGGAATACAGCCACCAGCGTCTCGGCGAGCGGCGGATGAACAGATAGACAAGGGCAAACAGCAATAGATTGCCTAATAGCGTAATAGCGAAGCTTTTGCCGAAGTCCGCCATCCACGTCCAAGGCGTTTGATTTGAAAGCCCGAAATCGTGTTCAATGACGAATCCGCGGTAGTAGGCGATGGGCAAATCGACAAGCGTCAGGATAACGTTCAGCAAGATCACGTATGGTAGGAGACTCCCCAAACGGCCACTGGCAAGACGAGCAGCGCCCCGGCTTAGCCGTGGCGACAGGCCGGTGATGAGGATTGCCAATAGGACTGCCCATCCCCAAAACTGCTCCACCAGCGACCACACCAACTGCATCCGGGAATGGCGCACCCCAGGGTCTTCGACCGCAGCGCTGTAATCGGCGTAGGGAGTGGAACTCTGGACCTGGGCCGTGACGTTAGTTGTGGAGTCGTTGAAAACACGTGCAGTGACTGCTTCGGCGTGAGCGACTGTCGCCGGTTGCACGAACACGTTCGCAACCAGCAACGCGAGTAGTACGAGTAGTAATGAGAGTTTTGGCATACCCTGTTCCCCCTGTCCCTGTTGCGGGCTTTCCCGCGACGTGCCGCGAGATAACCGTCATAAGTCTCACGAGCACAAATGATACCATTGTGGACGAACAGGACGCCAACTTCGGGCGCAAACGACCGCTGTAATCTAGTATCTGCCAGAAAGAGGATTACCGATCAGTGCCCCATTATCTGGTTAGCTTCCCGCCTTTTCGCTTCGCTCGCGTTCCGCATCAAGTGGTCGAACGCAATGGCCATCATCTCCCGGCAGACAAGCGCGGTGGACACTCGAGAGATGTCGCGCGCGATACACCTTTGGTCCCACCTCTCGGCGCTGGAGACAGTGTAGCTGCCGCTGTTGTTGCTGTTAACGAGGCGCGCCTCTGTCGTGAAGGAATGTGCGTGCTCGATCTTATCATTAATGAGTAGGGAGATGCTTCCGGTTTCGCTGAGCAGCGACTAACGGGAGCACAAGGAGACCGCTCAACCCTCTAACGGCGAGACCCTTAGCCTCCGCTCGGCTGCGGCTCAGGCCGGCACTTCCCGCGTCTCACTAGCTCTAGCCGATGGTGAAGATCTTATCTACGTGAATCTTCACCACACCATAGGGCTTGGGAAGATTTGGCATTCTTTCCCTGAGCGCTGCCGATGCTCTATCGTAAAGCGGCCCCTCACACACGTACTCTGCGTTTCCCTTGAACTGGTAGCCCTTGCCCGCCTCCGCGTTTATCACCGTTACACACACCCTAGGGTTCTCCAAGATGTTCTTGCGGCTCTTTGGAGAGGCCACGTCCACAAACAACAGATGCTCGGGGTCAAGAACCTGCAGCGAACGCCTTGGGGACGCATTAGGCTCACCATCCTTACTGGCAGTAGCCACCATGCTAGGTCGATTTGCCTCAATGAATGCTTTCATCTCGTCGGTGATTAGTTCCGCCATCTGGCTGCCTCCCTGCACAAGAATGTGGCTCGCAAGCCAGAGTCAGTATAGCTGACGCTTGCGGAGTTGTCCATCCCTCAAGCGGACATTCGATGGGCAGTGTTGCCCGCGCTTAACTGGGCCACTCAATCTCGATTTCGAGTTCGCCTTTTCCGTCTCTCGATTCGAACTCCAGTTTCAACTCCACGAGTTCAGGAAGTGGCCCCGAGACCCTCCCCACCGAAACAGTCCCTTTTTCCAGCTGCTCTGCTAGGTGTCGAAGTTTCCTGGCTACCTCCAATCGAGGCAGCACTTCTCTTTCGTAATGTTCCATCGCCAACTCCTCGTCGTAAATGTAGTTAGCCTACTAGACTGTGCAAGACTCGTTCCTGACGGCAGACAGCAGATGGGGGCAACCATAAGTTGCCCCCATCTACGACTATCACTTGTTGAAGGAAGCTGGCTTTACCAGCGCTTCTCCGGTCATTTCTTGAGCTTTTCAGCCAGTTTCTTCTCCTTTTCTTCAAGCTTATGCTTTTCCTGGGCTTGGTACTGGTAGGGGTCGATGCCCCAAACCTGCTTCCCGTCTTTATAGAGGGTGATGTGATCCCACTCCGTCTGCCAGTGATACTCTCGACGGCTGAAGTCATTTTCCTGGAAGTATGCTGAACCATCTTTCTTGTATACTTTCAGGTCGACTGCTATTGATTGCCGAGGCGGCACAACTGTGCCTGGCGCGAACGTAATCTTGACGTAGTACACGGGATCGACAGCGGTAGCTCCGTTGGGATCCGCCACCAGTTCGGCCTTTGCCTGGCGGGGATCTACATTCTGGTCCCCCATTTTCACCGAAGTGATCTCGACAATCTGGCTGCCCGGGCCATACTTCGCCGCTTCGCCATCGGCGGTGAACCAGTATCTCGCTTCGAAGTTCGAGATGTCCACAGGCTGCAGCGTGCGATTAGCGACGTGCACTTCTGGCAGCAGCTCTTTTGACCACTTGTTCTCATTGAGATCCTTCTGCAGGGCCTTGACCGGCGTTACTTCTGGTCGCGGACCTGGCTGGACGGAAGCGTTGACGGTGTCGGGGCCTTTGCTGGGTATCATTTTCCCCTGATACGTCGCAAGCATCGCCTGTTTCGCAGTGTCGATCGACTTCCAGTCGTCTTTGAGGATGCCGCCTGTGTCCCCAGAGTTGCCATTGAAGCACCAGTAAAGGTACCCGATGTCGTTTTCTTTGAGGTACTTTACCAGCGACTGCTGCCAGATTCCTTCCATATCTTGCCCGACGGATTTCCCGCCGAACTCGCCGAGAATGACAGGGGCGATCCCTTCTTTGGCCAGATAGCCCCAGTGGTGATCCCAGACTTCTGGAAGATTGTCCGGAAACTTGGGATCCTGGAACCAGCCTTGAAGGTAAACCCCGGGACCGTAGTCGTGCGCGCTGTAGACCAGTTGACCAGGCACTTTTAGTCTGACAGGATATAACTTGGCGTACTGCAGGCTACCTCCCATCCAATACCAGTCCATTACGTTGCCTAATTCGTCCTCTGTCTTCTCAATCCCTTCGACCACAATTAGCCAGTGAGGATTCACGTCGAGGATGGCATTCCCAGCCTTCTCAGCGGCCAATCGCCAATCGGTCTCGGGATTGTTGTCGCCCCAAGTGGCGTCGCCAGCGGGCTCGTTGTGGAGGTCAGCGCCGATTATTGTGTCGTTGCCTAGATACCTCCGAGCGAGGAACGTCCAATCGTCGATCCACTGCTTCTCGCTGAGTTCGTCACTGTACCAGAGCTTGGACTGGCTGTCGGTAGTGGGCCGGTGCTGGTCCAGAATGATCTTGAGCCCCCTCTCTCCAGCCGCCGTTACGATCTTGTCGAGAATCTCCAGTCCGCTGAGCCCCTTTAGATCAGGGTTCAGCGAGTAGTCGATGCCGGTTGGTTTGAGTTGTGGATTGAAAAGCTCATTGGAGTAAGGCAATCGAATCGTGTTGTAGCCAAGTTTCACTATTTCGTCCAGCATCTCTTTGTATCCGCGGGCCCAGAGGCCGTGCGGAGCCAGGGTATCGGTTTCCATACCAAACCAACTGATGCCTGTGATCTTGACCTCGTTGCCTTTGGCATCGATAATCTTGGCCCCTTCTGTGTGCAGGTAGTTCAAATTCGGGAACATATCTGCCCGTTTCCCGGTTGTGGGCGATGATGTGCTCGGAGGAGACGTGGTGCTACCAGTTGCCGCCGGAGAAGCCGACGCGCAAGCAGTGGTCAGCAGGAGAAGGCTGCCGATCAGAGCTATACCCACGGTTGCCCTTGCTCGACAGAAGGTCTTGCTCATCATAGGGTAGCCTTTCTAGCTTTAATTTACTGGAGCGCTTTGGTGCACGGCGGTCGTGGACCGGCGGCCTTTTAGTTACTTAGTTACTTAGAGCGGCGTTCCACAAGTTCTTGACGTAGGGGTTGGGGCTTGCCCTCAGCCGCCCCGTAGTGTAACGAGCACCAGGCGGTAGGGGTTCATCCCCTGCCCTACTTAAGGAACGGCGCACTTAGGCGTCCGCACCACGTCGGCCCGAGCGGTGCAGCGCGTATCACCGCTCGCCTCACACGGGTATTGGAGTTTATCATCGAGGATTTCGAGAGGTCGATGGTACTTTGGTACTGTACTTGCCTGCTGCACGATTATCTAGCGGCTGTTCAAGAACTTCGTGATCCCCTCGGCAATTGCTGCGCCGGTGCTCTCGGACTGTTCCGTCAGAATGGCTCGATCTTCCGCGTTGGACAGAAATCCAGTTTCGATGAGCACCATAGGCGTAGATGCGGCGACGTCGTAGTAGCCATAATAATACTGGCTATTGGGAGTTCCACGATAGACGTAGGGGATGGCAACGGCTGCTGAGTATTCGTTCACGATTGATTTTGACAGTTGCGTCTCGAGCGTTGATACTACCGAGCGAGCTGGCTGGTCTACAAAGAACCCTCTTCTACTGGACGGACCTCCATCTGCGTGGATTGCCACGACCGCGTCGGCTTTGTAGCCTTTGGGAATCACGGTTGGTAATAGATCGACCTGAACACCACGAGCGCTTAAATGCCGTGCGACGGATTCCGCGGTAATGAGATTCACTTCAGCTTCGGTATAACCGCCTCCACTCGAACCGGATGCCGCGCTAAATGGATAGGAAGCCTCTTCGCGACGCCAGTGGCCGACCTGCAGGCCGACGGTGTGCGTGTAAAGCGGCTCAGTTTGCACGAAGGTGCTGAATACCCACCCTGCTCGTCCACTGTCATCGCCAACGTAGTACCACATCGTCCCGTCCTTGGCCCAACTGCGAGCGTAGATCTGCACGGGCGTGTCGGGGTCAACCACGTCGAGAACTGGTCCCCACATATCTTTCCTAAGTCTTAGCTCATCGGTCGTAATGCCAGTTACTCCCTCACTGGCGGCAAAAGCAGAAACGGGAAACGTAAACACGAGAACGCCAAGCAGTAGAACGTGCCACAATCTCCGCATCCCCTACATCCTCCACTCCTTCACTTTGCTGCCCGGCCGCTGCCTTCTCCCGAACTGAAGCGATCCCGCGCCTTGCTAGTTGGGCCGCGTTTGTTGGTCGGAGTGATCCACCGTCCTTTCTGGAAACCCGGCTCAATACCATCGGCGTCGATCAACTGCCTTCGTCCTCCCCTGGTGCGCACAAAAGCCACACAGCGACAAGCCAAGGCCAAGGGGAGAATAGAGCCGTTCCACAAAAGGTTGGTAAGAACCGAAAATGGCGCCGCCGCAAACATCGACGTCGGCAAGCCGGATCACAGTTGGCGATCGGGCGTGCCTATGCTAGAACGTCAGCATTCCTCTGTCAACAGGACTTTGGTACTATTGGTCGTCTGTCTGAAGAAATGGGGAAGGGAGAGTTGAAGTCTTAGTGAGTAACAACGCTTCTCTGCATGGCCTCTGCCTCGGCCAAGAGTCTCTCGAGCAGTATGAATCGGGCGGCTGAGTACGATGTGGGGTCGCCGAGGCCTATTTGCAGTCCGGGAAGATACACCCCAGAGAATCCTCCGTCAGGTAGTTGCAGAGGGAGCCAGCGTTGCTCAATTCGTCGGGCCTCATCCAGATTGCCGACGGTTACATTTGCTATCGCCCAGTCGAATGTCTGCGCTGGAGCAATGGACTGTGATATCGCCCACCAACGCAGTCGGTTCCAAAAGGACTGTGCGGTGTTAAGCTGCCAATCCCAATTACGCACTCCGTCCAGGGATAGGAGCTGCGCTCGTCTAAGATTGCCGAACTCCTCGCGAGCCTGCTCATCGGAAGCGAGCCCCCAGATGCTCAGGGCGTAGTAGTCAAAGGCCATCCCCTGGTTGATGTTGTCTCCTTTGCGCAGGGCTGCCAGCCCCTTTTCCGCGCGTTCTGCGGCAAGGTTGGCATTGTCCCCGTCCCCGGCTGTCCGAAGCATGTCACTCGCAAGCCGAAGACCTAGGACCATTCGCGCCCCTTCCTCATTGAAGGAGACCCTGTAATCAGGACGGTGATTGAAGCCGCCATCATCTCTCTGGACCGCCGGGCTAGTCAGGTACTTAACGGCCAGGGCGATGCGATCGATAACCGGTGTCCCATTTATCAACTGATGGAGGTAGGCCGGGTCCTCCTGAAATATGGTGTAGATAGCAATCAAGGCAATTCCAACGCCCTCGCCTCGACCCCTGGTGAGATTCCTGCGTGGCTCACCGTTTGGCCTAAGGTGGTCCCACCAGCTTCCGGCGTAGTCCACAGTCTGCTGCTTACCATCCACGTTCACAGTCCCAAAGCGCTCCGGGCTGTTGGAATCCGTCATCTCACCAAGAAGCCAGTTCATAGCTCTTTTGGCTTCCCTGACGTGCCCAACCTTTGTGAGCGCGATCACAGAGTGGGCTACGTCCATGTGAACCACGTCATCGGAATGGGCGCTCGTTAGTATGTAGGTTCCCTCGGGCTGAAGGCGGAGTATGAACTGCACGGCCTTCTCCACCGCTATCTGGTTGGGGAGTCTGGAGAATGCCAACGATGCCACAGCATACATTGGCGGAACTCCTTTGACGCTCAATTTCGCTGTCTTCGAGGTCGAGGGGTGAATCGTGTCAAGCTGAGTCACAAGCACTGTGCTGCGCAAGAAAGCGAAGCTCCCAATGAGAAAGGCACAAATCACGTAGAAGACTGGCTGGCGAGTAGCTCTAGTGCAGAACGATAGTAAGCCGCACCACACGCCGAAGGGTGAGTTGGTGCGTCTGTGGCGTTCCTCGCTTACATAATGGCCGGCGCGGGACACCACGCCCCCTCCCTAGCTCACGTGCACCGGAGAAAACCGTGTTGTGGAGGATACTTGCAGGTGAAACTATTCTAGTGCATAAACTAAGGCAGGTCAAGGGATTAGACGAGAACCCGGATCTTGATCGTTGCCATCTGAGCCAGATAGTGCTGCCATTGTGCGGCGGGCCCACGTTCGCACATCCTCGTCGTTCGACAGGACCAGTACTTCACGTAAGTCAGGGATAGTCTCGTCGCTACGGCCCAGAATGCGCAGGACCGAGGCTCGCCCAATATATGACTCGACTCCCCACCGGTCGAGCCAGATGGCAGCGTTATATAGAGACAACGCTTCCTCGAACCGCCTTGACGTGGCCTGCAACTCGGCTAGCTCACGATAGAGGTCAGCTGAATAGGGAGAGAGGGCGACGGCTCGCTTTTGGGCGGCAATGCCCTCACTCACGAGTCCCATTTCATGGTAAGTGCGGGCCTTGAACTGATAAGCCCTTGATTCCAGTGGGTCTATGCTTATTGCGCGGTCGAAATCCTTGAGAGCCAGTCCTTGTCTTTGCAATCGCTGGTATATGGCTCCTCGAGTCAATAGCAGCTCCAAGTCGTCGCCATCGACGGCCAGCACTGTCGAAATATCATCGATGGCTTCATCATACAAGCCCATGTGCATGTATGCCACGAACCGCGCGCGGTAGGCGTCCGTGTAATATGGCTGCATCTGTATGGCACGTGTGAGGCTCTCGACTGCTTGCTTGTACTGATTTTCTCGGACGAATTCGACACCCTGGGAATAGTAGTCGGCCCATTCCAAGGAACGATCTGGAGGGTTGGCCTCCAGGGTACTCGTTGCGCCGGATGTCGTTTGAGTCCAACCAGCGATTGCGCCATACCCTACCATTGCGAGGGCGCCCACCAAGAGAAGAGCGCCTACAAAGGCCGCTGTACGTGTGCGGCGTCTCAATCGCGCAGGAGAGGGACGCCTTTTCCCCAGTTGTGAGAAGACCAGCCAGACTGCGACCAGCAGAATGGGTAAGCCAAAGATGGCCAGGGAGCGATATTCATAGAATGCGTCTATGAAAGGAAGTAAAGCAATATCCACCTGGGCATGTAACCCGAGTGTCGTCAGGCTAAACGCTACAATGGACGCTGCAACTCGAGTGTGAGGAACGAGAGCGGCAATGGGGAGAGCCCAGATGAGATACCACGGCCAGAACCAGGTCTGAAGGAGCCAGTAGGACGCGAAAAGAGCAACAACGAACGAGTAGAGCAAGTCCTGGTACGTCCTCGTTTTTCGGCCGAGTAATACAAGGAGCAGAAGGAAGATCGCTCCAGTGCTCACCCGGAGGATCACGTTTGCTCGTTGGAAGTTGGTTCCGTGGCTCGACGCCTGAGCAACGGCGGCTGCAGCGTTTGCGGCACCAACGAAGTTGGGAGTGGGTATTGGCGAGGTGGCAACCTCCTTGACATAACCAAACTCGTCCAACTGAGGCACGTACACGTGCAGCCAAGGACCTTGTTTTGGTGCTATGACCATCAACGTAGTGGAATCCGGCAGAGCAATGGCGGCCGAGTCGGAAGCGTCAGGCTTGGCCCACAAGGCAGTCGTTTCCACGGTCTTGACCCACCACGCCCGCTGTCTCAAGGGAAGGCTGGCAACCTCACGAGAATCCCCGAGCATCACGCGAATCTCTCGAAACGCGAGTTCCAGAGGTGAGTTGATGTAGTTGGATGGACTGGTTCCGAAACTAGCTATCTGGAAAGTGCTCACTCCACTGTACACAGGTAGGTAGGTGACCACGATGAGCACTGAAGCGACCACTGTAGCCTTGGACAGGGCTACCAGCCTCTCCTTTCTGTTCGTGCAATCCCTCAAATAGAGCAGCAAGAAGAGGGGTATAAGAATGGCACTCACATACTTGGTGAGCACCGAAAGTACCAGGGCGGCGAGCCCAGAAAGTTTTGCATTGCGCGAATAGAGGAACAGGCCCAGTAGAATGAAAAAGCCAACGGTGCTGTCGTTATGACCTGAACCCGCCGTCTCCAGAATCAGCAGAGGATTCCACGCGTAGAGTATTGTTCCTGCGAACCGCATCTGGGGCGATGTCTGGCTAAGGATTAGCCAGACGAGTGGAACACTAGCCAGGGCGAAAAGCGTGACCAGGAGCTTGATGCTCGCTAGAGTGAGCGCTGTGTTGGTACCTGTGAGCAGCGTTACCAATGTGCTCATATACGTCCAGAGAGGCCCGTAGTTGGAAGGCTGATCCTTCCAAAAGATGGCGTCGAACAGAGGGTCGAACGGGAAATCGCGCGGGACGGCGACGTAGGGGTTTCCACCATAGAGCCCATATATGTGGCCGTAGAAAGCGTAACTGAACAGGTCCTGGGACGACAAATAAGGTTGCAGCAACAAGGACATCATCATTAGGGCCGAAAGCCCCAGCACGATGTAGAGCGAAGCCCGGGAGCCAGCGCCGATCTGCCAAGCGCGGCGCACGCCCAGAATATACACGGCAAACATCGTCGCCAGCACGACGAAGTAGGTGAACACTGGCAATGTTCCTGGCGGTCCTATCGGCGCTGAGAAAAGTGGCCTAAAAATGGCATAGAAGTGTTGATCAAGCCATTCTGCGGGAGAACCTAGACGAGATGGGTACCAGTTCAGCTTCGACGCTGTGGCGTACAGGGCTAACAAGAGAACTTGAAGAGCTATGCCCGTCGCCAGCAACGGCAGGTGAAGCCTGAGCGCCGACGGTATGAGCGCCACCAGCCGCATTATCTTGTCACGCCCAACCATTTGCAACTCACTTCTGACAACTCACTTTCGGCGCCGTGTTAGTTGGAATTCAGTTCCACCTTCTTACTGCAATAATCGTTCCCTCGCATTGGAACAGTTCTTGCTGAATATTGACAGGTGGAGTGAGGCGATAGTAGGATGTACCTGGAGGATAAACGTGGTGGGCAAGTATTCGCTGCGGATTGCGTCTGGGCTTTTGGCTTCTCTGTTGCTCCTGCTAATTGTGCTTCCGGTTGTAACGTATGCTGACACTAGTTATGTAGTGAAGTCGGGTGATTCCCTTTCCAGGATTGCTGGCGAGTTCTCGTCTAGCGTGCAGGCCATCGCTAGCGCCAACAACATAGCGGACCCGAATATGATCTTTGTCGGTCAAAAACTGGTAATCCCTGACGGCTCTCCGGCAAGTCCGGCGGCTGAATTGGCGCGTCCAGCACCTAGCCCCGGTTCGATATTGGCTAACCGACGGCTGCTGACCTATTACGGCAATCCGTACGACGCGAGGATGGGTATCCTGGGGGCGCTGAGCAAGAAAGACCTGGTGGCCGCGCTCAACCGTCGTGCAGCCATGTACGCATCTCTGAGCGACAAACCGGTCCAGCCGGCGATTCACTTTATCGTCACGGTGGCGCAAGCTGACCCCGGCCCAGATGGCAAGTATCGAGCTCGAATGCCCGTATCCTTGGTTCAGGAGTACGCGGACCTTGCCGCGCAAAACGGCATGCTTATGTTCCTCGACATCCAGGTCGGACATAGCACGGTTCAAGAGGAACTGGTACCCTGGATCCCTCTTCTGTCGCAGCCACACGTGCACCTCGCGCTCGATCCCGAGTTTGATATGTGGGCAGGGCAGCTCCCCGGAGTGCAGTTGGGGCATATGACCGCCGACGAGATCAACTACGCTCAGCAGGTGTTGACCAACATTGTTCGAGAAAACGGCTTGCCGAACAAAGTCCTCATCGTTCATCAGTTTGCCGCAAGTATGCTTCCCGACAAGGGGAATATAATGAGCTATCCATCGGTCGAACTGGTTACCGATATGGATGGATTCGGAAGCCAGTCGCTCAAGCTGAAGCACTACCAATGGTACGTCGAGGATGAACTGATCGAGTATGCGGGGATCAAGCTGTTTTTCAACCAGGACACCCCTCTATTTACGCCGGAGCAGATTATGAGCCTGGACCTCGTGCCCGACGTCATAATATATCAGTAGCTAGTGCTTAACCAGGGCACTCTCTGGCATTGGTGCCACGCGACCCTGCTCTTAGGTAAGGGAACTCTTGGGGACACCCTCCCAAAAAACCGTGGCCATATATGGCACTAGGCAAAGCGTACACATAATATCCACAAGTCCGCCATCAATTCTCCATCTTCAGCTGCTACTGTTTTGCTAACTGTGTAGGAACATATCGAGTGTTATCCAGTTCAGGGGGCCTTTACGGTGTTCTCATGTTACCGAAGCAACCGGTTCTGAGCATCCTTCCCGAGCGCACGTCCGATGCGCTGTGATACAATTACAGGGTCAGAAAGTGATGCCAGCTGAACTTACGTATCCACCCGTGCTACGTTGGCGGAGTTCGTAGTTGCACAGCTCGGTCCACACAAGAACTGGTACGTGCAAGGGCGTCAGTCAGCACGCCTGGTTAAAGGATTGTACAGTAGGCGCAGCGATGCAGAAAATCCTGGTGGTGGACGACGAGAATCGTATCGTCGATATAGTGAAGGCCTACCTCGAGAAAGATGGCTTTGCCGTCGCTACCGCGCACGATGGCCAGACGGCGCTCGATCGCATAAGGGCGGAACATCCGGACCTCGTTGTACTGGATCTGATGCTGCCGGGCGTCTCGGGTTGGGATATCTGCCGAACGGTGCGTAGGGAGTCTAAGATTCCCATCATAATGCTCACTGCACGAGACGACGACGCCGACAAGATCGTGGGACTGGAACTGGGGGCGGACGACTACGTGACGAAGCCATTCAACCCGCGAGAGTTGGTGGCACGTGTGAGAGCTGTGCTAAGGCGAGTGAGCGATTCCTCCGAAGGACCCCACGTAATCAAGGTGGGCAACCTCGGGATCGACCTCGACGGGCACGAGGTCAGGCGTGATGGACGGGTCGTGCAGTTGACGCGCAGCGAATTTGCCCTGCTTGAGGCTTTAGCGACGAGACCTGGACGTGCGCTTACTCGACTGCAGCTTCTGGACAACGTGCAGGGCATAAGCTACGAGGGCTACGAACGCGCCATAGACAGCCACATCAAGAACCTTCGCCAGAAGATAGAGGACGACCCACACAACCCCCGGTACGTGCTCACGGTTTTCGGCGTGGGGTACAAGTTCGCAGGGCCGAGGAATGAATAGCCTAGCGCTGCGAATAATGTTGTCGTTGCTGGCCGTAGTAGCTGTTAGCATCGCCACGGTTTCGTACTTGGCTGCCGGAATGACCGCGAACTCATTCGCGGTCTACGTCGAGAGGGGCGGACTGGTGTACCTGAACCGAATCTCCCAGGCTATCGGATATCAGTACGGCACCACTGGAAACTGGAGCGGCGCCGAGCTGATTGCCAAGAGTCTCCTTCGCTCGCCTCAAGATCGAATCCTGATTGCGGACGAGCACGGCGTGCTGATTGTCGATACAGGGCAAGAGCTGAAAGGCAAGACGGTCGAGGAAGCGGGGCTCTCAGGAGGCGCTCCTGTGACGGTGGATGGCCGGGAAGTGGGCACAGTCTTCCTTTCGTCGTTCTCGCCTTCAGGCGGGTTTGGACTGGGCCGTGGACGTGGGCGAGGACCGGGCGCCCCCCGCAGTGGTTCAGTTGGGTCGATCGAGGCGGCTGCCGCTACTCCAGAAGACGCATTCGTGGAAAACGTTCAGCGTAATCTCTTGTTGGCTGGGCTGATTGCCAGCGCTGTGGCAGTGGCGCTGGGGCTGTTCCTCACTCGATACGTCGTGAAACCCGTCCGTCGGCTTACGAAGAGCGCTCAAGATATCGCCAAGGGCGATCTGTCAAAGAGGATTAAGGTTGGTGGGGGCGGGGAGCTGGGCGATCTGGCGAAGGCCTTCAACACGATGGCGGAGAGCCTGGAACAAAACGAAAGGGCGAGACGCAACCTGATCGCCGACGTGGCGCATGAGTTGCGCACGCCTCTAACCGTTATCGAAGGCACCGTGGACGGCGTACTTGATGGCGTATTCCAGCCGACCCAGGAGCAGCTGTGGATTATTAAGGAAGAAGCCGAAATCCTGGCCAAGCTGGTTTCGGATCTAAGAGATCTTTCCGTTGTCGAAGCAGGGCACTTGAGATTGATGAAGGAACCGTTTGACCCCATTGAATTGGCCGAAGCCGCTGTCAAAGGATTTGCCCCCGCCGCTCGCGAGAAACGAGTCGAGCTGTTGGTGAGGACGGAAGGGCGGAGAACGGAACTGGTGGCTGATCGCAACAGGGTTACCCAGATACTGTCCAACTTGCTCTCGAACGCGCTCAGACATACGCCGGAGGGCGGTAGCATCACCATCACCGTTCGGCCCCATGACGGTTGGATTCACTTCGCTGTATCGGACACAGGAGAAGGTATTTCCGTGGAGGACCTCCCACACGTTTTCGATCGTTTCTACCGTGTCGATAAGTCCCGCTCTCGACGTGGAGGAGGTTCTGGCCTTGGCCTCGCCATTGCCAAGCAACTCGTCGAGGCCCACGGCGGCAAGATTTGGGCCGAGAGCGAGGTTGGCAAAGGAAGCACCTTCCACGTCACGCTGCCACTTGCAATTTGACATAACCCACAAGTCGGGCACACGGGATGGTTCACCGGCAGGGAGATGGGGTGACAATGTGAACTGCGTGCAGAGTCCCTTGGACTGTCGGGGGCGAAACATCTGCAGGCACCTCCGAGGTCTTCCGATATGCTTGCGCGAGCGCTTCGCCCGTACCTTCGGTTGGCTTAACTGCATGCTATTTGTGAACTATCCCGGGCACACCTAGCAGTGGCACGCCACTTGCTCCAACTGGGTGAACTACAGACGGTTGGGGAAGGGGAAAATGCTATCTGGTATTGACGAAGAGAGACTTATCCGAATGATCGAGCGGGTCACGCCGAGTGTGGTCAATGTGTCCACCATTCGCCAGGTGGAGGATATATTCTTTCACGTCGCACCTCGTAGGGGCATAGGATCGGGGGTGGTGTTCAGTCCGGACGGATACATCGTGACCAACAACCATGTTGTGGGAGAAGCCCAGGACATAACCGTTACTTTGACCGACGGTATGCGCCTCAAAGGAAGATTGGTTGGGACGGCAGCCGTTCGTGACGTTGCAGTGGTTAAGGTGGACGCTCACGGGCTGGCCGCCGTTGAGTTTGCAGATTCCAACAAGTTGCGGGTTGGGCAGTCAGTACTGGCCATAGGCAGTCCCCTTGGACTGCCCGGCGCACCAACTGTTACCGGGGGATTGATCAGCGCTGTCCAGAGAACGATAGTCTCGGAGTCCGTTTTCCTTGAGGATTTGATCCAGACGGATGCGGCAATCAATCCTGGGAACTCTGGAGGGCCGCTTGTAAATATGAGCGGGCAAGTCGTAGGAATCAACACGGCGGTAATCCCTTACGCTCAGGGTGTTGGATTTGCCATTCCATCGAACATCGTCAAATCGTTTGCCCAGCGGATTGTGCGCGAGGGCACCGTTTCGACGCCCTGGCTTGGGGTAGTGGGTGTCTCTATGGATGAGGACAAAGCTCAGTACTTTCAAATTCCCTATGTGAAGGGAGTGCTGGTTGTTCGCGAAGTGAGGGGCTCCCCCGCTTACGATGTGGGGATTGTCCCCGGCGACATTATCGTCAGTGTGAACGGCCAAGATGTGTCTGACCCATCTGAGCTGTATTCTGCGATTCTGAAGAAAGATGTGGGCGATGTAGTTGTGTTGGAAGTTGTGCGGGGTGCTCGTCGCTACGTTGTCCACGTGAGGCTAGACGAGGCACCGACAACGCAAATGGCTGCCTGAAATGGTCGGCTGGTCCCTCCCTGCTCCTTAAGGTAATGTACGAACAATTGTGGAAATATGTGCAGGTGGAGGCTCCTGCGCAGGGCCGAAGCCGCCGCTCTCAGTCGACAAGGCCCGGCTGGGCCGTCCCTCACTCAAGCCTACTTGAAGGGTACAGTACCCTCCTTGACTCGCGGTTGCCGAACCGCCTATACTTGGCCTAGCTCCCGGCGGGGGCCGGGTCGGTTTAATGCTGTTAGTTTCGAGGAGGGGACAATGCCGATCGTTACCGTTGAGACGCTCAGTGGCAGGACAGTGGAGCAGAAGAGAGAACTCGTGAAAGCCATTACACAGGCGCTCGTGGATATCTACCAGGTTCCAGCGGAAAGGGTTCACGTGGTGCTACACGAAGTGCCCGCGGAGAACATAGGCAGTGCTGGCGCATTGCTGTCTGATATTCGGTAGGCGACAAGACCTACGGCAGTGCCCCAGGCTGCGCTGGAGCAGGCAGAACAGGCGTCGGAATGATTATGACTGAAAAGTCAACGCTGGCTTGCGAGTGGCTGCCTTCGCCGGTGGCATAGAATGTCACGTCTCTGACGCTATCGACAGGGACCATCGCGGTTCCGGCCCAGCCGAATTCTCCGTTCTCGTTCGTCTGCGCTGAAGCCACTGGCGGGGAATTCGGGCTCGCTAGATGTATTGTGACCTTTTCGTTGGCGGCAAAGCCAACACCACGGAAGCGAACGGTAGTTCCTGGAGGGCCGGCGTATACATCCAGTCCAACCCAGGGCTTCAAAGCCAGCACGTTAAAGTTCTGGCTGACGCCGAGGTTGCTCTGTTCCCCGATGACCTTCACCTGAAGCTGTCCGCTAGGCGTGTCTGCAGGAATCGTCGTGAGGGCTTGATCGAAGAAGTTGCCGTACTCGTCGGCGACAAAGGTGCTGCTGAGTTGCTCGTTCTGGCCGAAAGCGACGTGAATCGTTTCTCCAGGCACGAAGCCGTGGCCGTGTATCTTGACCTGGCTGCCCGGGAGGCCAGCGTACGGAACCAATTCAATCCAGGGCGCCAGTGGTACCACCGAGATAACGCTTGTGGCTTCCTCTCCGCTCGAATTCCCACGCAAGACGAGGGTCTGATCACCACCCTGAATGACCGGCACCTTCACTTCGGTCCAGGGGATATTTCCAGCTTCGTCTGCTTTGATCTGAGTGAGGGGTGAATCGGGAAGGCTGTCCAGGAGCACCGCTACTGTCTCCCCAGGCTCGAATCCGCCCGCGACGAATCCTAGCGTGTCCGTGGGCCTCACTCCGTAGTCTCCAACTTCTATCCACGTCTTGTCTGCTCGTACGAATAGCGGCGTTTCTGCCTCAGTCCCGCTTTTCTCTCCATTGGCCACCAGTGTGTGCACGCCTGAGTTGAGCCAATCGGGAAGTGGAATACTGGCCGTGTTCGACAAAGTTCCGTCATCGTCTGCAACTACTCTCGCTATGAGTCTGGGTGATTCCGATCCATTTATCCTTGCGCTTATGGATACCTCTTCACCAGGCTGAAAGCCTGTGCCTGCGACGACGAGGTCACCATGCTGCAGGACGACTCCTGCTGGGATGGAGATCGAGATCCCCTCAATTACTGGAGACGGCGGTGCGCCCTGCACACCGCGCTTTGACGCGTTCCCTGTTTCATCTGCTGGTCCCTTGGATGGACCATCTTGAGAGGTACTTTGAATGGACTCCTGGTTGCCGGATTGTTCGATGCGGCCACTTGCGCAACTAGCCAGAGCTAGAACGATTACAGTGACTATGCCCACGGTAGTGAGAATTCTCTTGTGCAATGTTGACCTCCCACCATCGGCCGGGTTCGGTTGTCTTAGCACAGCATAACGCCGGCAAGACGGGATTAGACCGGCCGTTGGCCACTACCACGCCAATGGGAAATAGTGCAAGGAGTGTGCCAGCACGGGATTGCCGCCTTGACCAGATATGGTATCATTGCCAGGGAGGACATTCGGATGGTAGACCTGAACATCGCAGGCGTTTCGGTCTTTGAGAGCCCGGAACTCCGCAATCCACATTTCGTAGCGGCCTTCGGCGGTTGGGCTGATGCCGGGGAAGTGGCCACCGGTTCGCTTCGCTATCTGATCGCGAGGTTGGGGGCAAAGCGATTTGCGCGTCTGGACCACGAAGAGTTCTACGATCTAAGTACCGTGCGGCCGCTGGTTATAGTCGAGGAAGGTGAATATAAGGGACTGAGGTATCCATCTAACGATCTCTTCTACTGGAAGGACGAAGCGTCGGAGCGTGGATTGATATGCCTCCTGGGAACTGAACCTCATCTGCGGTGGCGCAAGTACACGGACACGATCTTGGATATCGCGCGTCACTTTGATGTGACAAGGATCATATCCCTGGGAGGGCTCTTCGATGCGCTACCTCACACGAAGACCCCGAGGATTTCGGGCACAGCTAGTTCCCGTGACCTGAGGGACATGCTGTCCAGCCTGAGTATCCAGATGGTCGACTATCAGGGGCCCAGCAGTATACACTCTGCGCTTTCGATAGCCTGCTCGAGAGCTGGATTTGAGAGCGTAAGCCTTTGGGGACACGCTCCTCTATACGTGAGGACTCCAGCGAATCCCAAGGTCTGCCATGCGATCCTGTCAAAGCTGTGCACGCTGATCGGCTACGACATCGACCTGGAAGGAATAAAGAGCGCTGGGGAATATCTGGACAGTGCCCTCAACAGGCTCTTGGCACAGAACGAGCAACTGCGCCTGTATGTCAGGAGGTTGGAAGAACAGTTCGAGGGCCCGTCAGACAAAACTCCTGCACCAGAGTCGGGCGAGCCTGCTGAGGAAGACACACAGAGGATAATACGCGACGTCGAAGAATTCCTCAGGCGAGAACAGAGAAGACGCGAGAGCGGAGACGAGTGAGGGCTAGCGTTCCATGCACTTCGGGCTTGTCATTGCGAGCGACGATCCCCCTACGGCGGAAAGCTAACTGCTTCGGGCTACCTACGCCCTCGTGAGGACGTTTAGTTTCTCCGCAAACCAGTCGGCGGATAGGTCCACTATCTTCTTTAACTGTCCGGGGCCTTCAAGTTGCGCATTTGCTCCTTCCACTACCTCAGCGTAGGTCTCCCCCCGTAAACTGAACTGTATAGCGTGCATCTCGTGGACGGCAACGGGATCCAACTCGCTCGCGATGAGTAGAGTTGGCACATCAATGCAGTAAGCCGCTTCGAGAACTGGTAGCGCTCCTACCTCAACGTTGAGTAGTACGAGGGCGCTAACTCGTTTATCGACTGCCGAACACAGAATTGCGGCCGTGCCTCCCGCACCCCATCCGACGATCCCTACTCTGTCGAGATCAACGCGGTTTTCCGCTTCCAACCGATTGATAGCTGCGCTAAGATTGTTGGCAAGTTGTTCAACCGTGACCCCTTTGAGGTTGCTCTTGCTTTCGCTACGGCCGCTGGAGTCAAACAACAGTGAGGCGATGCCCCGCTCCCGAAGCCGCTCTGCCAAGGCAAGATACTGGTCTTCTTTCCGGTGCCGATGCAGATCGTGCGCGAACACAACCGCTGAGCACCGCGCGTTCCCGTCGGGCAGTACCAAATTCCCCACCAAGGGGAGCCCCGTTGGGCCGCGAAACGATAGGCTTTGTTTCAAATGCCACCTCCTGGCCAACCACAACGCCTAGCCGCTCAAGTTCCCCAGACAACTAGTAACGAAATGGGTGCCGCACGTTCCGTGCCCGACGGGTTACGGAGATCGTCGGATGACGATGCATATACGGAGGCTTATGCTCGCAGTATCCTCTGGCGCAGTAAACCATAAATCACGTTGTTGTGGAGCAGTCTGCGGAGCATTGGCTGCCCAAGTGCGAAGGCAATCCCCGTTCTCACAATCTCGTGAACAGTACCCCACCTAGGCGTTCGGACGCAGTCCTTGCGCTCAGCGATATACGTTGATAGAATTGGCAAACCTATGGATACGGCGTGGTAGAACTAGCCAGGATGAGTTTGGTCGAGTATGGGGATGTAATCTGTATGCGTGTGCGGTTAATGTCTACTCGAGTCCAGCGGCCTACGCTCCCGGAGCAGTTGTCGCTGGCGTTCTCGCGGTCTTGCGTCGCAGCAATCTTTTCGCTGGCAGCTGCAGCAATACTGTTTGGTTGGATATCGGGCTGTACTGTCTCGCATTCCACAGTGGAAACGCAAAATGCTGTGACATCCAAGGGTGGCGGGATCATCGTTACACCAGCCACAGCGGCCGGCACAGCCGAAGAGACCGAGCAGCGTGCTCCGTCTGGTACGGCTGGTCGTACACCGTCACCTACTACCACTCCGGCGGGAGGTTCGACGGGGAACTCCGGAGCGTTAACGGTAGTGGCTCCGTCTCCTACTTCGACACCGAGCCCTACTCCGAGCGATGCGGGTGAGCCCGTTGCTTCGGGTGTTCCAACTGTGGCTGGCGTTCCCGACAACGGCGATGCGCCGACGGCGGGTAGTGGCGGCGCAAATACCCATATTATCCGGCAACTGGCGAGGGATGTTCCTGCCCCGAATCTACAGAGCCTTACCAACACAGGCGAATCCATTCAGTTGTCGCGAGAGCCAGATGGTGCATTCCTGTCCTGGGGAGTCCTGCAGTCCGAGCCGAAAGTCACGATGTTCCCGTTCAATAACGCCGTTCTTTCGTGGAATGGCATCACGCCAGAGGGAACAAGACTTGAGTTTCAATTGCGAGCTGGAGACGGCAACCAGGTATCTCCGTGGTTCACAATGGGTACGTGGAGTGCTGCTGGCGGTTCCAGCGCAGGAGGACAAATTAACGCGTGGGGAAATGTTGATGTTGACACGCTTAGATTGGCCAACAGAGCGTCCACACTCCAGTACAGAGTCTTGTTTGAGTCCGCGAACCCACACGCTAGCCCGCAACTCCGGTCGGTTTCGATTGTCTACTCTGATCTCACCAAGCCACTCACCGGCCCGACACCAGTCGTTGCAGGAGGATGGGCGCGTGATCTGGAAGTCCCTGAGTATTCGCAGTTGGAGCAGGACCCAAGTGTAGCCCGTTCGATATGTAGCGCAACTTCCTTGGCCATGGTTCTCAACTACTGGGGTGAAGGCAAGACGGTGAAGGATGTGTATGAAGGAGTTCGCGATGCTCGAACGGGCATATTCGGCAACTGGCCCTTGAACACCGCCTATGCAGGAACGCTGGGATTCGATGCGTACGTAGACCGGTATTACAGCATTGAGCAGCTGGAGAACGAAATTGCACAGGGCCGGCCGGTAGTCATTAGTATTCGATTCGAGCCTGGGCAGCTCGAAAACTCTCCTATCACCTCTACGACAGGGCATCTGATAGTGGTTCGGGGGTTCACTGCTCAGGGTGATGTGATCGTCAACGATCCCATAGCTCCCAGCGCCCCATCGGTGCGGCGCGTGTACAGTCGAGAGCAACTAGCCAAGGTGTGGCTGGATAGCGGAGGCATCGTGTACCTGGTGAGACCAGAATAGGCTCAGGGAGTCCCGGTGATTTATGCTAAGTCGGTATCGGGCAGTTTTGCACCCTCCAAATACTTGTGTATAATATTCTTGTGGCGTATCGTGATTTGTCACGGGCTAGTGAGGTTGCGGTGGTGGATCTGCAATTTGACATTGGAAGCGGCAAGGAAGCTAGGGGACACGCGCTCATCTACTTTAGAGCCAGGCACGATCCGAATGGCATCGTAGCTACATACGTCGTCGTGCTACCTGTGCCTCTAGATTTGTCCAAATATGTCCCTCCAATGCTGGCGTCCCAGATACCCGACGTAGGTGTTGGTGGTATTCCCTTTGTGGCGGTTCCTCCTGTCCCCGAACCGTTTGATAGCTACGAGAGCCTGAAGCGAACTGCCACGATACGAGGAGACGATCTGGTGTTCGGTGGCGACGTCGACACGACCGCAGTTGCTGCGACGACAGGTGCCCTGAACCAGATCGCCCAGACTTACGCAGATCTCTACAAAGAGCACCTCTCGTCGGCTCCGACAGATGTGCTACCTGAGGGCGAGACCGAACTTGGTGTTAGCGAGGTCCTCTACAGTCTGATGGCTGAGAAGGATAGGCTGAGTGAACTCGCCAAGCTTACGGGCAAGCTCAGATATGCCCTGGATGGCGATGACAAGAGTCTGGTCCAAGAGACCGTGCAAGAGATGGAGATTCTTGCGCAGTTCCTGCCCGAAAAATACCGTGTGAAAGATCTCATTCGAGTCGGGCAGATCAAGACCGACCTTGGTGGAAAACTGGCCGAACTGTACCTGAATCGATGCTATAAGCTTTCGGCTGAAGAATATGCTGAGATCGACCGGATTGATCGGGCAATTCGAGAACTCGAATCCAGGGCTCAGAACTAGAGCCTGTGTACCGGCCATTCCCCTTTGCCGCCAGGTCGGTCAATCCAGATTCCTGACATCTACCGATTCCGCGACGACAACCAAACGCTCTGTGTAGTCGCGGGCAAGCGGATCCCAGGTTCCAGTGCAGGTGATGAGTGTCAGAGTGGGAGATTCGGTCGGCTCCACGACGCTAAGGTCTTTGTTTTTCACCGTGAATGACCTTGTCACGCGGTAGGGAAACACTGTGCTGTTGCCGTAGAGGAAGACGTCGTCGCCAGCGCGCAGTTCACCGATTCGAGCGAACACGTTGCCGGATGCAATGCTCTGAACATGGCCGGTGAGCACCACGTTTCCTTGGCCGGTGCCAAGATTAGCTGTTCCTTCGAGGTGGCCGGCGACGAACTTGGGCACCTGCCATTCGCCGTTCTGAATGGTGGCTTCCACAACCGCTGAATCCACGCCTATCTTGGGGATACGAATCCGCCGAGGAGGAACAGGCTGAGGTGTCGGTGTAGCCGATGGCGCCAGATAAGGCGTTGGCGACACTTCGGCAAGCGCCGTGTTGGAGTTGAGTTCAGGCTCAAACGTTGCGATGCCATCCGTTTGGGTTGATAGCAGGCTTTCGTCTGGCGATGCTGATCCCTCAGGCGACAAGGGCAATTCTGGCGGGTTCTCGACTGTCGACGAAGGATCGATCCCAACCGTCGCCCGAAGTTGACTCAGCACCACGGCTTGCTCGTAGTTGGAATAGGCGTAGATGCCAGCCGCTGTGACCAGCAGCACGATTCCCAACAGAATCAGCAAGATGCTAAAAGCGCGCAGCGCCAACCTAGACCTGTGCAAAGGCACCTCCCAAACCACAGTTCAATCAACTCGCTATCTGCAAGTCCCAGTCCAGGTAATCCAATTCGACGGCCAGGTGTGGAATCGTGACCAGTGGCTGTCAGTAATCACTTTTCATTGTCGGTCCGTCCGAACGAAGCGCAGGCTAGAATCTTCGGGACGACGCTTCCCGGTGAGGACGCTACGCGCTTAGTATAGCAGAGCACAGGCATAATGCGCGCGACCTTTCGGTGAAATCGCGCCAAGTCTTGCCATCGGTCGCCTGATCATCGCGTAAGTAAGCTTGTAGTCGACCACCGTGATTATGATGCGGCTGTCATCCTGAGCGGAGGCGAAGAATGGCGCTGTTTCAAATTCTGTGTGGTCTACTAATAGAGTCGATTCAGGTGTTTCTCTGCCTGTTGATGTGGTAAACTGGCGCATATCACCCTACTGTCGCCACAGAGAGGAGGTTACCAGATGGCCTATAAGAGCATCATCTTTACCAAATCAGAGGGAGTGGCCGAGTTGGTTATGAACCGGCCGGAGTCCTTTAATGCTCTGAACGCCGAACTGATTGGCGAAATGGTTGATGCTGTGGTGCGCTGTTACCGGGATGATGAAGTGCGAGCGCTGATCCTCACGGGGAGTGGGTCGGCGTTTTGTGCTGGAGGTGACATTAAGGCAATGCACCAAACACTCGACGACGACCCGTCGGTGTTTTTCCGAAGCCTGGTGCTGCCCTTCAATGGATTCGTCTCGAGTCTGCAGCGCTTGCCGAAGCCTGTCGTGGGCGCGATAAACGGCGTTGCCGCAGGCGCCGGCTTCAGTTGCGCCTTGGTCTGCGATTACGTTATGGTGGCTGAGGAGGCTAGATTTGTCGCGGCCTATTCCAGTATTGGTCTCTCTCCTGATGGTGGGTTGACATACTGGTTGCCTCGTCTGGTGGGAACGAGACGGGCTATGGAACTGATCCTAACAAATCGAGCGCTCAGTGCGAAAGATGCCCTTGATTTGGGCATTGTTAACCGTGTGGTGCCGCAGGCCTGTCTTATGGAAGAGGCCCGGCAAATGGCAAAGACGCTGGCCCAGGGGCCGACAGAAGCATTTGGAAAAACGAAGGTGCTGATGAATCTCGGCGCAGGAGAGTCTCTGGAAACCCAGTTGGAACTGGAGCGCCAGTCCATGGCCGAGGTCAGTGGCACGGAGGATTTCAAGGAGGGGGTACGAGCCTTTGTCGAAAAGAGAAAACCGGCCTTCAAGGGCCGGTAATAACCGCCGCGCACTAGTGGAGACCAAAGCATTCTGCTTTAGGGCTGGCTCTTGCTGGATTGGCCTTGGGTACACGGATAAGGGGCTACGCCGTGTGTATCTATCAACAGTTGGCCCTGAGGAAGTAGAGGCCAGCTTGGTTCACAGTCTTGGGAGAGAAATTGCCTTTGGAAAACCGGAGCAGGGCTCTCTGCTAGAATCGCTGCCAGCCAAGCTGGCCCAGTACTTTGCAGGTGTCCGGGTCCAGTTCGACGAGCCGGTGGACTTGCGCGGGATGACTGATTTTCAACAGCAGGTGCTTGCCGCCACGCGCGAGATTCCCTACGGCCAGACGCGCTCATACTCGTGGGTAGCACAGCGCGTGGGAAATCCTCGTGCTTTCAGAGCCGTAGGACAGGCGTTGGGCAGAAATCCCGTCGCTATCGTAGTCCCCTGCCACCGTGTAGTTACGTCACAGGGGGCTGTTGGGGGATTTGGGTGGGGAGTCGAGATGAAGAAACTCCTGCTCTCGATAGAGTCTCGTGCGGCGATGTAGTCGGCTCCGCGCGCAGCACGCGCACTTCCTTGCCGGCGAGAATAAGCTGTTGCTCGCCTTCTCGGCCGCTCTCGAGATCTTCCACCCTGAGTACACCGTGTCGGCTGGATAGAAGGCAGCTGCGGGGTTCCCAACTGTGATTCACGAGCCAAACCAGCCAATCGTGCGAACCTCGGAGAATACCGATCTCGACAAAAGGATCATCTATTGTGAACGTGGGGGCGATCCCCGCCTCGCTAGCCAGGGAATGGTATAGGCGATATGTTTCATCCTTGGCGTGCACTTCTGGAGTGTTGAGTAGGTAGTACTCCAGTGGATACGTGCAAAAGACTATCTTGCCTTTGCCGATGGGATTGACCAGCAGGGCGGGATGGCCGTGGCTATCCTCGGCTATGACCCGAGCCCCGCGAGGCGTGACGGGGCAGAAGGAGCTGCGCCGATACTGGCCCGCTCGGCGGTACCTCAGTTTTTCCCCACGCTGAATTTCTCCGAAGTCCTCTATAAACGTAATCTCGACATCGTCTGCAGGCACGTCTACCAGGCCGTAGCGGAGGCGATGCTCACAGCCGAAGAGCCGCTCGAAGTTGTGCACTGAAAGGTCGGTGTGGTACGAGTAGTACGCGATGCCCCCAGCTTCGGCAAACTGCACTAGAGCCTCGTAAGTGGGCGCCGTGAGGGCCTGGCAGTTCGGCAGAATAAGCAGCCTGGCATCGTGCAGGAACGACGGAACACTAAGGGACTCCACGTCCTCCGGCAGGACCGGTTCTCGAAAGAACGTCACTGGCACGTGCGCCTGCTTCGCGAGCGTGAACGCCTCTTGCAAAGCTCCTAATGTGGCCTGAACATCCACCTGCCAGAACGGATATTTAGTCCCGTCGAAGTGCGATGGCACGACGATGTAGGCTCCGCTGCTTTCTGGCGTGTAGCTGCTGAGATCCACCTTGCCGATAATCTCTGCAAAGCGCTTTAACTCCAACGCTGCTGGCTTCGGTGTGCCGTCAGCTCGAGTTACGCCGAAAAGCAGTTCGAAGCCGTGATGGGAGTACGGGCGCTGGTGTGGCAAATCGAAGTCGCTGAAGCACCACCCTAGCGCTCCGGCAGCGCCGGCCAGAAACGCAGTGTGGAGGGTCGTTCTGTAGTAGTCGGCCTGATGCTGGCACGACGCGTGGGCAGTCGAGCACCCAAACTCTTCTAGAATTACCGGCTTGCCGAAATCAGCCATTCTTATCGCGAAGGATGGCGCGTTCGAATGGCGCAGGGAGTCGTTGTCCTTGGGATAGGAGTGCGGGCCAAACAGGTCTACGATACTGGTCACGTCACTAGCGCGCAGTCCGTTGTCTTGTCCTAGAGTCTCCCAGCATCCGTCGCCCAATCCGATGGGATGTAGACTATCTACCTCGCGAATGGCCTTACATAGAGTTCTAGCCCAGTGGCTGCCGCTAGCAGGATTAGTGTTTCCGGCGTAGTGGGTGATCTCGTTGGTAAGAATCCAGGCCAGGATGGTATCAGTTTCAGCGAAACGACCTGCCACTGTCTGAACATACAGGCATTCCTTTTCGAGCATCCAAGGATCGCTCCAGAAGTCTCGATCTCCGCGCCAAGGTACGTCCCAGTTTTCGCCAGACATGTGGCCAACGAAGAAGGTGAGAATGGTGTAGATACCGGCATTCTCGCAGAGGGCAATGAACTCTTCTAGCCTTTCCATCATCACCGGGTCAACCTCCGTTGGCTTGGGCATGAAATCAGGCGTGAAGAGAAACGACCGGCAGACGTTGAGCCCTAGGGCCTTCATCTCCTCGATCTCTCTAGCGATTTCTTGTGGACGCCATTTTCGCCACATCAAGGGGCCCGTGGACCTTGGCCAGTAGTTGAGCCCTAACAGGTAAATCGGCTTGCCATTCTTGAGTATGTAACCAGGAGCTATCCCCCCTCACTCCCCTCAGTAATCCACCAGGTCAATGCCGCTTGGTACTGCGATTATGGTATATCTGCCGTGCCACAAACGCGCTATTCAGCTTCTTGGCTTGCTCGCGAGAAGTGTAGCACACGGATCGAGTTAGGCACAACTAGATGAATTAGGGACGATGAAGTGTGTTCTCGTAGATTCGGAGATGCTCCCGGGTGATCCTGTCCCAGGAGAAGTCCTTGGATAGCTCGATTGCCCCCTGCCGAAGAGCGCGCTGCAGCTCTCTCGAAGACAATACCTGAAGCATTCCGTCGGCGAGGCGATTGCTGTCTCTGGCGGGAACAAGATAAACATTTTGGCGGTGAACGAGCCGTTGGTCAGGGGCCTCCGCTCGCGTAGCCACGGTTGGAATGCCATGAGCTAGCGCAGCGATTAGCGAGCCGCTCTTGAGCGTGACACCCTGGTTGAACGGCAGGACACACAGATCGGCGACCTGGAGTATTTCGGATACATCTGTAGCCGGGAGGTATCCGGTGAACACCACGCGATCGCTGATTCCCAGGTCTCGTGCCTGGTCCACAAGATGGTGGGCATAAGTGCGAGCTTCATCTCCTTGAAACGATAGGCTCTCCTGGCCACCTAATACCAGGATTCTGAGCGGCACGTGCTTATTTGCCAAATGCTTGGCCGCGTTAAGGAGGGTTTCCAGACCTTTAATAGGGTGCAGGAAGCCAAAGAACACAGCGATTTGATCGGTTGGCAATATGCCAAATTGTTTCTGTAGCCTTTCCCTTACTTCGAATTGGTCGCAGGGGGCGAGGGTAACGTTGGGCCCGATGGGAATCTTGACTAGCTTGCTCGAGAGAGTCGGCATTTTGGTCGCGATGGCTTCGTAGTGAGAATCGTTAGTGACGACGATGGAACTGCTAAGCGTCAGCAGAAAAAGGCTTTCACGGTCGCACCATCCTTTGCTCTCTGTTAGACGACCGACGTACCTAATCAGCGGTTCCGGGACGAATCGTGACTTCACGTCCCACATCCCGTACTCGTGCATCGTGACCACCACCGGCCCCCGCCATCCCGCCAATCTTAGCACTAGTGGCAGAAGGAGCTGACCACGACGATAGCCAAACGAAGGAGGAGAGTGTTGTATGTGTACGACATCTGGTCCCAACCTCAGGACCCACCTGACAAGCCGTGGAACAGCAGACAAAGACCATTTTTCGATGGCACCCAGTACTCCAAACGAGTGCGTGGTGCTCAGAGCCCCGATTCGATCCGTCAACACGGTAACAGCAGCGCCATCGGCGACTAAGCCGTCGGCCAGTCGCGTGATATAGTGAGCCACTCCGCACTTGTCTGGCTGAAGGGAACCTGAGATGATGGCTATTCGGGGCATGTTCCAGCTACGCGTGCTTCCCTTCGAGGATTTCTTGTGCAGTATGAATCACGCTTTCCACGGCAATGTCGTCGACGCAGTTCGCGATGCCGTGGAAAACGCAGCATCCGCTGTACCAGCAGCTTTGCAGCGTGAAGTTGAGAGGGTTTCGTTCGGAGCACGCGCGAGGAGACTGGATGTTCACTACAACCGGCCGTTTGCATTGAGAGGAATAGGCGTGAGGGGCTTTCAACCCGTAGCGCGCGGCACTGGTTGGCCCATACAAGGCGATAGTGGGCGTCCCCACTGCGGCAGCAATCCTGGCTGGCCCGGTGTCACTCGAGATGAATAGCGCGGCCTGAGCGGCTATACCTGCGAACTCGGGCAGGTTCAGCTTTGGAAGGACGAGGGCGGTGGGGTGGATGTTTCGGGCGACAGAGGAAGCCATTTCTACATCCTCGCCACCAAGCACCACGATACGTAGATTGTATCTCCAGGACAGCGATTTGCCCACCGCCACGAATTTGTCCGGCTGCCAGCGCTTGATGGGCATTCCCGCATCAGGGTTCAGGATGGCGAAGGGTAGGTCGCCCGGGAGATTGTGCCGACGCCAGGCAGTTGCCAGATCACGAGCGGTTTCGGGAACAGTCAAGAGGGCATCGATGACCGTGGGGTCGGCGTGGACCAGCCGCTCGGATTCCAGAATTCGCAGGAATCTGTCTCCGACGAGCTCGTTCTCTGGAGGGTGTCGCCACAGGTTCGATACGCGGTATGTCGCCCAGCTGTTCTCGACAAGCCTGTCGATGCCGCCATACATAGTGTCCGAAACTATGATGTCGAACTTACGGTTCGAGAGCAGTTCCTCCACATCCCTTCGTTGAGGAGCCCCATCGTCTGACCGCGATTTGCTGCGAGTGGCATAAATTACCTCAGTCACGAAAGGTTGGCCTTCCAATAGTGTCCCGCCAGGGAAGAAGGTGAGTACCGTAACCGTGGCCTGGGGATGTGAATGGGCTAGAGCGCGAATGGCCGGCAGAGCAATCACAAGGTCCCCGATTCCACCCATCAGTTCAATGAACAGGATGCTCTGAACGGCCACTCGTGCCTCCACTTCTTCTACCTCTTCTTCACTCGGGCCAATGGGTGCAATTTCCATACCAAGCTGCGCGGCACGCAAGTTGCAGCTTTCACTGCTACGTTTCTGTGAATGTTCCTGCTGGCAGTGATGCTGTCCCGCAGGGACTTGACCATAATTAGTTGCCAGATGTAAGGATATCGTAAGTCTTGAGGTGAATACGCCACACAAACATCCACAGTCACAGCAGAATCGTCAGAGTCTGCTGCGGCAGCTCGACCAGCGGGAATTCACTGTCAACGTGTTCGGCACGATAGTGGGAGCGGGAGTATACGTGCTGATCGGTGCTGGCGCTGGACTTGCTGGAGGTGGGCTTTGGCTCGCTTTTGTCCTTGCAGTCGTTGTCGCGGGCGCTGTGACGCTCAATTACGCCGAACTGGCAAGTATGTACCCTAGGGCTGGCGTGGAGTATGATTTCCTCAGGCAAGCGATAGGCCCGGGTTTGATCCCTTATCTTGTGGGATGGGTACTGACGTTGAACGGGTCTGCCACCGTAGCTACGCTGGCGATCGGCTTTGGGCAGTATCTCGATCAAGTGTGGCCAAGCGTGCGACTGTTGGCCGCAGTTCTTCTGATTGTCCTGTTGACAGTTGCCGTGCTTGCTGGTCTTAAGCTGGACACGCGGGCCAATCTGGTTATGGCGGCTGTTGAGGCTGGCGGCCTTTTGGTCGTCATCGCGCTAGGAGCGACTCGCTGGAGCGGTGCCCAGGTGTTCGAGTGGCCTCAAGGTTTAGGCGGGGTTCTTAATGCCAGCGCACTACTTTTCTTTGCTCTCACCGGTTTCGAGGATTCGTCGAAGATGAGCGAGGAAGTGATGGATCCTACCAGGAACATCCCTGTCGGTCTCCTGACGGGCCTTGGTTTGGCGTCTCTGCTGTACGTTGGCCTAAGTCTGGCCGTAGTACAGTTGGCATCAGCCCAAGAACTGGCGAGCTCTGAGGCGCCCTTGTCCTTTGCTGTTAGCCGTGTCTGGGGAGAAATGGGAGCTACGTTTGTGGCAGTTGTAGCTCTTTTCTCCATAGCCAACACTGCTCTCTTTGTGTTAGTGGCCCATTCCAGGCTGATGTTTGCCATGGCCCGTGGTGGTTCTCTCCCTGCTGGGCTAACCCGGATTCTACCCCAGACGTCTGTCCCCTGGGTGACAACTCTCCTGGCTGGCGGATTGGCTCTGATCATGATTCCTCTCGGCCAGGTCGAAATTGTGGGCAGCGTTGCTAGCTGGAGTGCCTTGCTCGTCTATGCTTCCGTCAGCGCGTCGCTGATTTTCTTGCGCTTGCGCGAACCGAACGCCAGACGCCCGTTCAGGGTTCCGCTGAGCGTCGGTAACTTCCCAATTCTGGCGGCCTTCGCCATCTTTGCCAGTCTGCTGCTTAGCGTTCGCTTCGAATGGCCAATAATTGCCCTGGGGATAGGAGTGGCCGCGCTGGGCGTTGTTCTGTATCCT
>Ga0315298_1002116_pt1 | contig 34593 bp, 27 predicted proteins | sample WHS_1_MG_FD_203077 | JGI IMG/M metagenome (GOLD analysis project Ga0315298, IMG submission 203077) | Extremophilic microbial mat communities from Washburn Hot Springs, YNP, Wyoming, USA - WHS_1_MG | ecosystem: Environmental > Aquatic > Thermal springs > Hot (42-90C) | place: USA: Wyoming...
CATCGAATGGATTGATGATGTTCTCTACATTCCCCCGCTCAAGCCTCAACTCGGCATTCAGCTTCTTCTCCGCTGCTGTATCCGGCACTTGCTTCATACAAACGACGATGTTCAATCTTCACCTCCGTAAATTATTGGTTGCTAGCATCCTAGATATCGTGCGATAACCGTTCTTTGGATCTCAGAAGTCCCTTCGCCTATGGTTAGAATCTTTGCGTCTCGAAAGAAGCGTGAAATTGGGAAATCGTCCAGAAAGCCAAGTTCTCCAAAGAGCGACACACCCCTGTCAGCGGCTTTCACGGCGACCTCGGAAGTGTAGAGCTTGGCCATTGAAGCCTGCTTCTCGAATGGTCTGCCCTGGTCCTGTAGCTTAGCCGCCTTGTATGTGATCAATCTGGCCAACTCGGTCTCCAGCGCCATTTCTGCTAAGGTATGCTGTACAAGCTGCTGGCGCGATAGGGGTTGGCCAGCTTCCATGGTCTGCTTGGCGTGATTCAGACACATCTCCAAACACCCCTGGGTCAGTCCCAATCCGATGGCAGCTACGCTAACTCGACCGCCATCGAGGACTTTGAGAAGTTGCTTGAAGCCCTTCCCACGCTCACCGAGCAGGTTCTCCTTTGGCACACGACAATTGTCGAAGACCAACCCGTGTGTGTCTGAAGCGTGCCATCCTAGCTTCTTATAGGGCTTCTCCTGTACGTACCCTGGCGTTCCTTTGGGGATGATGATATTGCTGATCTCTTTTCGCCCATTCGTCTGGCCCGTCACAGCCGTGATGGTCACAAATGCGCTCACATTGGTGCCGGAATTAGTGATGAAGTTCTTGCTTCCGTTTATAACCCACTCATCACCCTCCAGCCTGGCCGTGGTCGCCGTTGCACCTGCGTCCGAGCCGGCGCCGGACTCCGTCAGCCCCATCGATCCCAGCACCTGTCCTTTGGCCAAAGGCACCAGCCATTTCCGTTTCTGCTCCTCGGTTCCGAAGTAGTAGATAGGGAACCCACCCAAGCAGACGTTAGCCGCGACCGTTATCGCTACCGAGGAATCCACGCGGGCCAACTCCTCGATGGCGATAGCCAGGGAAAGCATATCGGCTCCCTGGCCTCCGTACTGACGCGGGAAGGGCAGCCCCATAATGCCGAGTTGGCCCAGTTTCTTGATGATATCATAGGGGAACTCGTGCTTCTCGTCGAGTTCCTGAGCTACCGGCGCGATCTCTCTCTCGGCGAGCACGCGCACCTTGCGCCTGAGAGCCTTGTGCCGGGAGTTGAGGCCGAAGTCCATTCGTTTCCTCGTGGTATCCTGGTCCTCGCCTTACCGGAGCGACGAATATATCACCGAATTGACGGACCGTCAAAATTGTGACAAATAACATATATCACAGAAGGTAGGCACTGTCAATCGGGTCAGATCGCCGACACATCACTGCGGTCGTGGGCGGCCTTCAACTCCACTCACTTCCTCTGGAATACGCGCGCTATCGTCTCTGTGAAGTATTGCGTCGCTTCGCTCTTTGATACGCGCCCTCCGCTCGTGCGCGGTATCGGGGATCATAAAAACGACGGGAATCAGAAGGGTGAGCAAGAAAGCAAGGTAGAGGAAGATTTGCTGCAAGCCCTGCGCCTTATCTGGGAAGTAACTGAGAGCCTGGACCAGTCCCGCCGTGCCTACCACGCCGCCGATTGAGCGGAACATCCCACGCAGCCCCGCCACTGCGGCTGCTTTCTCCGGCACAAGGTCAAGGGCGGCGTTGTTGGCCGCGGGATTCGCTATCCCCATGCCAATTCCACCAAGCATCACTGGAAGTGCCAGCAACACCAGGTTATGAAGACCGAAGCCTAGAATGACAGCATCGCGATAGCCTCGGCTCAGTAACAACAGGCTGAATGATATTATAAGCAGGCCAGCTATCATCGGTATCCGATAGCGGAACCGGATTATAAACAAACTCGTAATCGTTGATGCCACCATCATTGCCAGAGAACGCGGGGTAAGCACGAGTCCACTTTCCCCGGCCGACATCCCATAGGCAACAGTGGCGTAGTAGGGAATGAAGGAAAAGAATCCAAAAACCACCGCTCCGAAAATGAAGTTGTAGACATTTGCCGCGAGAAAAGGACGCCACCGGAGCAGCGTAAGATCTATCATTGGCTGCGCTGTCCTATCCTCGTGCCGAACGAAAGCAACGAGCATTATCCCTCCCGCGACGAGAAGCACCCAGGTTGTTACTTCAATACCACCCGGATTGTCAGCCAGAGATGTCATAGCATAGAGTATTGCCAGAACCGCCCCAGAAAACAGCCCCGCTCCCGTAGTATCCACGCTGCGCCTGGAAGGAGCCGAAATGCTTCTTGGTAGTACCGCCGCGCCAACCAGCAGGAGTAGTATGCCGATCGGGACATTGACGAAGAATATCCACCGCCAGGAGAAATGGTCGATAATCAGCCCTCCAATGTTTGGCCCCAGGATACCGCCGATGGGGAAGATGCTACCGAAGAGCCCAATAGCGGCCGCTCTGCGCCGCGGACCAAACGTATCGCTGACAATCCCGGTCGCTGAAGGCATGAAGGTGCCTCCGCCGATACCTTGCACAATGCGAAAAAGAATAAGCCAGTAGACATTTGGCGCCAGCCCGGCGGCCGCTGAGCTGCCAGTGAAAAGCACTATTGCACCTAGAAACAGCCGCTTGCGTCCCAAGTCGTCACTCAATTTCCCGGCTATCGGCATTATTATGCTCTGTGAGAACTGGTAGCCAATAATCGTCCAGCCGACCCACGCCAGGTTGGTTTTGAGGTCGTCCAGCATAGTTGGCAGGCTCACGGCGACGATAGTGGAGTCGATGGACGCCATTAGCAGTGCTAGGGAGACAATCGCGAAGACCGAGTAGGCTCGCCTGTTTGAAGGTAAAGACTTATCTATCATATTAATATAAACGCTGCAACAGCAGTCTTACCTCTGAAGTATCAACCCGCTCGCAACGTGCCTCCCAGAGAAATGGTCGGGCCCGACGTTGCTCCCGATTATGCAGTTGCGCCCTATCTTCACGCCGGCAGGTATCACAGCGCTTTTCCCCACTACCGTAATTCCGACAGAAAGACACTGCGGGTAACGTCGGTTCGGGGTGAAATCATCGCCGTAGCCGATGTGGACGCCATTGCCGACAAGGATGTTCTTGTCCAAGATTCCCTTTTCGATGATGACTTCGCGGCCTATTTTGGTATCATTCATTATGATTGACTCGCGGATTATCGATCCTTCTCCCACAACGACACCCGGGGAAAGGATCGAGTTCTCGACAGTGCCGTTCACAATGCTTCCATCGCAAACGAGACTGTTAACGATTCTTGCCCTCGGACCGGTCCGCACTGGAGGTCGGTCTTCCGGCTTTGTATGCACAGCCATTTCCCTATCGTACAAGTCAAGCTCTGGCTTTTCTCCCAGCATATCCATGTTGGCTTCCCAATACGACTTTATCGTCCCCACGTCACGCCAGTACCCCTGGAAGCGAAATCCGAACACTCTGTCGCGGCCGACCATAGCTGGCAGCACATCCCGACCGAAGTCGTGAGCGGTGATCTTCGCAGCATCCTCGACTACTCGCTGTCTCAGGATGTCCTTGTTGAAGACATATACTCCCATAGATACGAGGTTTGACTTGGGCTTACGAGGCTTTTCCTCGAAGTCGATCACCCGTCCGGCGGAGTCGATTTGCAGAATCCCGTAGCGGCTCGCCTCTTCCCAGGGCACTTCCATCACCGCCACCGTCAGGTCAGCTTCCCTCTCTTCGTGGAAACTGATCATTTCATCATAGTTCATCTTGTAAACGTGGTCGCCGGATAGAATCAGCACTATGCTTCCACGCTGATCCTCGATGAAGCTCAGGTTCTGGTACACAGCATCAGCTGTTCCTTTGTACCAGTCCTCCTCTTGTCTCCCTAGATAAGGTTGGAGCAGACGGATTCCACCTTCCATACGGTCCAAGTCCCAAGGACGGCCGATTCCGATGTGGTCGTTGAGCGACCGGGGCCGGTACTGGGTCAAGACGGCGACGTTGTAGATTCCCGAGTTGACACAGTTGCTTAAGGTGAAATCTATGATGCGATACTTCCCGGCAAATGGTACTGCTGGTTTCGCTCGTTTTTCCGAGAGAATACCCAATCGATTTCCCTGGCCTCCCGCCAGAATCACTGCCAGGATTCTTTTCATCGCCATACTCTACCCTCCTCACCCAACGACACCCTGCTTTTATCCGTGAATAGCACTCCAGCAGCGCAAAGGGCCTTCTCAAGTGATTAACCGGCAGGGGGCAATGCCGTCTGAGCAATCTTCGAAGCGCCCCTCAATGGGCCATTGCTCAAATCACTCAGGCCCTTCAGGCGGCATGCAAACCGGATAGCGCCCCTATATCTTCCCAATAACTAGAGAAACCCTTGAGGAGCACACGGAGAACTGCCGTTGCAGTCCAACCGTGCCACAAGAAGGGCACTGAGGACGCCGTGTTCCCTTCGGCGACCATTATAGCCAATTTGGCCCACGAGAGTCCAGGACCCACAACTAATGCGAGAGGTACATCGCAGGGACCCATCCGACATTGCCCGCCGGGTCTCGAACGTTGCGCCACGTCATTCCGCCCGCCTGCCTGTCCTCGCCCACTATCTCCATTCTGGTGTTGTCCGGCCAGGCAACTATCCGGTCGTTCGGGTTGGTAGTATGGCGGATGTATACACCCGCTCCGTCGGTGTTAGCCACTCGCACGACTTCTCTCACAGTTGGAACGACTCTAGTAGGTTCGGCAGCCGCTGGCGCAGCCACAGGAGACTCAGACACTGAGGTCGACGTGGCAGTAGCAGACGCGCTAGACGATGCCTCCACAAGTGACGGGCCATTTCTAGTCCCATTGATGAAGTTCGTGATGAGGCGATTGTCGGAGATATCGAGAACCCGGAAGCCCTGTCCAGATAGCGTGACGGCGCAGACAAAGCCCATTAGAAGAAACGACAGAAGAAACACGGCAGAGGTGTGCGTATCCCCTCCGCTCTCGTCCGGCCTGGCCAAGTGGCGATCGATTCGATGAGGCATACTCACTCTCCCATCAAAATTATAGCCCCTTCCAGGCAAGGGGTCAATCAGAAGAAACTTGATTGAACAGCGCCAGGTAATCGCGAAGATAACGCGTGATCAGGAAGTGCTCCCGCACGTATTCCCTCCCGGCCTTTCCCATCTCGGACGCCATATAGGGATCCAGCAACAATTCGACCGTCCGGGCGGCACATTCCTCGGTTGTCGACACGAGGTATCCTGTCTGACCATCGAAGATTTGCAACGGTATTCCTCCAACGTTGCCAGCCACGACTGGCCGTCCTTTCCACAGCGCCTCCGACACGACAAGTCCGAATCCCTCTTTGATGGACTTTTGCAAAACGACCGCCGACGCCCGTTGGAAGGCGTTGACCTCCAGGTTCCCCACGCCGTTCAAGTTGGACAGGAGGTGTATATCGTAATCCTCACCAGCCCGGCGGGCGGTTCGCTCGTAGTATGACCATCCCTCGGGGTCGTCGGACGCCATTGACGCGACCATGACGAGCTGGAGGTCGGGAATCTCGTTTTTCACCAGCCGGTAGGCGTCGATGACCCCCAGAGGGTCTTTCCACGGATCGAAACGCGACACCTGGGAAATCAACGGCCTGTTCATATCCACAACGAACCTAGTCAGAATCTCCTCAACAGTCTCCACCGGGATGTCCACGTTCTTGGGACTGAGAGGATCAATTGCTGGCGGCACCTCGAAGATGTGCTTCACGTGCAGGTCTTCCTTGACGTACTCGTGAAGCGTAAAGATGGCACCATCATAATCCTCAATATACGGACGCAAGAAATCCCAGACCTCGGGCTGTGCGTCCGTTATGTCGATATGGCATCTCCACACCCATTTCCCGGTCGCCAGAGCGGGGTTGCAGTTCTTCACAAAGTGAAGAATGCCAGCAGGCTGAGGATCGTGGACAACAACAAAGTCATATGGCTCATCGAAGAGTTGCGCGTTCATCGAATTGTAGTTAAGCCAGGTGGTAAACATTTCCGCTTTCCAGGGAATGAACATTCCCTGCAGACTGTTGTGCATAGCCTTCGTCACTTTGAAGAATTCCTCGGCACCCCTAATCACCTGCCAGTCTGCCTGCAGTCCTAAATCGTTCATCAAGGGAACCAGAGTCCCCAGTATCTCAGCCACTCCCCCACCGAATGCCGTGGCGTTGAGATGAAGCACCCTCTTTCCCTTCAACGGCCGAGCGAGAGTGAGAATCTCATTTATCTTGTCGTCTCCGATCACCGGTCGGTAATCCTCTAGCGACTTCTGAACAGTGGACACTGATCCGAACATTTATCCGCCATACCTCAAGGAACCAAAGAGTTGCAGGTAGTCTCGCAGGAATCTAGTAATCAGCCGATTCTCTCGTATGTAATCCCTTCCTGTCTGCCCCATCTGGTGGGCGACATCCGGGTGCCGCAGCAAGTAGACTACTTTCTCGCTGCATTCTGCCACGCTGCTCACGAGGTAGCCCGTAATCCCGTCTATGACTTGAAGCGGGAATCCTCCCACTCTACCTGCCACCACGGGTCGGCCTTTCCACAGGGCTTCGGCTATCCCGAGGCCAAATCCCTTTCGAATCGACTTCTGGACGACGACGTCGGCCGCCCTTTGAAAAACGTTGATCTCGGTGTTCCCAATGTCATTCAGTTGAGAAAGCAGGTGTATATCGTAATCCTCGCCAGCCCTGCGCACGCACCGCTCGTAGTACGACCAGGACTCAGGATCACTCGTAATCATTGAGGCAACCAACACGAGCTGTAGCTCGGGCACCTGTTGCTTTGCTAGCCTGTAGGCATCAATTACTCCTAGGGGATCATTCCACTGATCAAACCGGGAGACTTGGCTTATTATCGGTCGCTGAGGGTCGAGACCGTGCTGCTCCAGCACACTCTGTATAGTCGCCTGTGACACCTCCATGTTCTTGGAGCTCATCGGGTCGATTGCTGGAGGAATCACCACAATACTCGGGACATCTACGTCGCTCTTCACCCATTCCTTGGATGCAAACACCGCTGCGTCGTATTCACTGACATAAGGCTTCAACAGGTCCCACACCTCCATCTGCGCTTCTGTCAGATCAAGATGGCAGTGCCAGATCCACTTACCCGCAGGCCTACCTCCCTCCAACCGCACTATCTCGTGTAGGATAGCTGCTGGCTGTGGATCGTGTACCACTACGTAATCGTACTGTTCATCGAACAGCCGGGCGTTCAAAATGCTGTAGGATAGCCACGTATTCTCCATTTCAGGTGACCAGGGAACAAAGAAGCCACCTAGAGCGCTGTACATTGCTCTGGACACGTCGGCAAACTCGGTGCCAGTCCGAATAACCTGCCAATCCGTCTTCAATCCTACGGCGTCCATCAGTGGAGCAAGTGAGCCCAGCAGTTCGGCGATGCCTGTTCCAAAGGCAGTCACTCCGAGATGAAGTACTCTCGCTCCCTGAAGAGGAGCAGCGAGCGCCTTCAGTTCATCAACTACTTTGTCTCCCACGATCGGCCTGTATTTTTCCATCGATTTCGGCGTTGTGGGCACAGATGCATACATACTCTTTACAACCCTCCCCGGGCGTGAGCCTCCACTACCTCCGAGAGATCGCCGTAGCTCATAGATGCCGTGGCAATCGGGCCGATAGTAGGGGACCCCGCACGCGGTTCACATTGTCACCCTATCCCCCTGCTTCTGTGAACCATGCTAAGAAATCGTCGAGGAGGCCAGCAATGACCTCCCCTTCGACACTATCCACGCAAGCCGCGGTAGCCCGAGACTAGTAGTTCGCCAACGGTCCGATGATGCCCTGGCCACTCTGAGCGTAGCTAGGGATCTCGGGCGGCGAGATTGTTCGCCTCCGCTGCGCTTCGGCCGTTCAGAAACTTCGAGTTTCTGTGCCCTGCACAGGGTTTTTGGGACCGCGATTTACTCAGAGTGACGCTATTTCAAATTCTCTGTGGTCTACTACTAGCCTTGTGCGAGGCTATCGCAACCTCACCAGCAATAAGTATAGAACTTTGACTCAATTCCAGCAAATCCAGAGTGTCGACATTTCCAAGTAGCAGAGCAATTCACCGCGCTCAGTCTATTCTTGCCCGTGAAAGCTAATAGCCTGCTCGTAGAGGTCGGCGTACTTGCTGGCCGACGCGCCCCAAGAGTAATCCTCCGACATGCCACGGAGCATCAGGTTTCGCCAGACATCCTTGTGCTTGAAGTCTTCACAAGCGCGCGTGACGGCCACCAGTAGCGCGTCGCGGTTGTAATGGTCGAAGGAGAAGCCATTTCCTTCCCCAGTTCTGGGATCGTAGTCTCGAACAGTATCAGCCAAACCACCGGTAGACCGCACGATGGGAACAGTGCCGTATCGAAGCGAAATCAGTTGCCCAAGGCCACACGGCTCAAAGCGGGAGGGCATCAGGAACATATCCGCCCCGGCGTAGATCTTCTGCGCGAGGTCGGCGTCGAACGTCAGAAAGATGGCGGCTCGAGAAGGATAGCGAGTGCCAAGTTCCTGAAACACGCGATGGTACTCAACTTCGCCGGTTCCCAAGAGGACGAACTGTGCGCCCACATCCTGGATTATCGGATCGATGGCCGCCGCAATCAAGTCGAAGCCCTTCTGATCGGCTAATCTTCCGATGACCCCTATCAAAGGAGCATCCGGGTCAACCTGAAGATTCGCCAGACGCTGAAGCGCCACCTTGTTCTCGATCTTCCGATCGATCGACGATGGACTGTAGTTGACCGGGATATGGGAATCGTGCGCCGGATCGAAAACATCGTAATCGATTCCATTGAGTATCCCGTAGAGCCGATCTGAACGTCTTCGAAGGAATCCATCCAACCGCTCGCCGTATTCGGGAGTGAGTATCTCTTTGGCGTAGGTCTTGCTGACGGTATTGATGACATCCGAGTAGAGTATCGCCTCGCTCATCAGGTTCAACGTGTTGGGTGAATCGGAGTGCTGAGCCCGATAGGTCTCCCGATCAATGCCGGCCAGGGCAAGGTATTGGTCGCCAAACACCCCTTGATAGGCCAGGTTGTGAATGGTGAAAACTGAGGCACAGTTGGCGTAGAACGGGTCGTCGTGGTAAGTAGTGTGCAGCCACGCCGGCACAATAGCCGTATGCCAGTCATTGCAGTGGATGATATCTGGCTGCCAGCCAATCCTCTTGGGAGTTTCCATAATTGCTCGGCAGAAAAACAGGAAACGCTCAACGTCGTCAGGGTGCCCGTAGACTTGATCGCGGTCAAAGTATTTCTTGTTCTCTATCAGGTAGACTGGCACCTGCTGGCCAATCCTGGCATTCTTGACCTGAGCGGGCTCCTCCCACGGGCCCATCGACACCTGAAAACCAGCTATCGGTGGGCCCACGTCGAACCTTGCTTCGTTGATTGCTTTGTATTTGGGCATTACTACCCGAACGTCGTGCCCTAGGGCAGCCAGGGCCTTAGGCAATGCACCAGCAACGTCGGCGAGCCCTCCTACTTTGGCAAACGGGGCTACCTCCGCTGACGCGAACAGTACTTTCAGGGGCTTGTCCATTCCGCACATCTCCTCCGGATGATAACTGATATTATGTCACCTGACGCTTCGGTGTCAAACCGTCTCTCTGCAAGGAATATGCCTGGCAGTTGCCGGAAATCCTGCATGATTACTCTCGTTGAGCTTCGCCAGGTTTCCTCAAGCACACTCGCACGATGCTCGGGATAGCGTCTGGCCAGCGGACCGTGTCTTCTGTTTCACGGGCGAAGGGGCTTTCGGCCATCGCCCGCGCCACGTCCGCCCCGTGATGCGTGATGAGCTGAAGCCAGCTAGCGATATCGTAGATACAAGCCTCGCCTCCCGGCTTGAGAACCCTGAATGCCTCCCTCAGCCCCTGGGCTGGACGCGCCCAATGGTGAAGCGAAAGTGTGCTGAGCACCAGATCGAATTCCTGGTCAGGGAAAGGCAGCGCCAGGGCGTCCCCGACCCTGAAGACCACCCTGTCCGCCACACCTTCCGCTCTAGCACGCCTGGTCGCGCGCTCGATCATATCCGGCGAGATGTCGACGCCAGTAACCATCAAACCCGGAGCGTTCTTCGCCAGGCGCACAGCCACTTCTCCTGGCCCACAGCCGATGTCGAGCGCTGATCCCGTAGGATGCGCTGCGGCGAGTTCGCTGGATATTCGAGCGTAGAGCCCGTCCAAGAAGGCGCCGAAGAGAACATCGTAAAGGAAGGCGCTAAACTTCGAGAAACCTCGGCAATCAGTGGACGAACGATGCCGCGCACGCCTTCGTAAGATGTGGAAGAGGATAGCAGCTCCAAGCGCCACTAGAGGAATAGCCCGCCGTCGGCAAGTCAATATTACGTCTCCGTTGCTAGTGCAGGATCAGATGGTTCTTGCCGCAAACCCCGCTGCTCAATCTTACTCCAGCAGGGGAATCTCGAGCGGCACCCGGAATTCCACCAACCGGGCACTACGCGACACAACTCAGCATGTTCCCGATTCGCTCGACGGCCTCGCGCAATCGATCGGCGCTCTCGGTCAAAGCCATCCGAACGTAGCCTTCACCTGACCTGCCAAAGCCATTTCCTGGAGTGCACACCACTCCCGCCTGCTCGATGAGTGAAGAAACGAAACTGGCCGATGTGTGTCCACTTGGCACCGCTGGCCAGACATAGAACGTGGCGCGAGGGAACTCCACATCCAGACCCATTTTTCTCAGCCCCCCGACCAGAATGTCCCGGCGCTCCTGGTAGACCTTGCTGTTCTCCTGCACCACCGCTGCAGCATTGGCTAGCGCAACTACACCCGCGTCTTGCACAGCTTGAAAGGCACCTGAGTCAAGGTTCGATTTCAGGCTGCGCAGCGCGTCTACCACCTCAGCCCGTCCCGCAACGAAGCCGATTCTCCACCCGGTCATATTGAACGTCTTTGAGAGCGAATGGAACTCGATCCCCACTTCCCTGGCACCCTCGACGCTGAGGAAGCTAGTCGGCTGATACCCGTCGTACGTGATCTCTGAGTATGTGTTGTCGTGGGCGACAATGATGTTGTGTCGAAGGGCAAACTCCACTACCTTTTGGAAGTATTCACGCGAAGCTACCGCGCCAGTGGGGTTGTTTGGATAATTAAGAAACATCAAGCGGGCTCTGGCCGCAACATCTGATGGAATAGCGTCCAGATCAGGCAGAAATCCGTTCTCTCGAAGAAGTGGCATAAAGAACGGCTGCGCTCCGGCGAAAATGGTCCCTGCTTGATAGACGGGATACGCCGGGTCGGGGATGAGGACGACTTCGCCGGGATTAACCAGCGCCAACGGCAAGTGCCCTATTCCCTCCTTGGCTCCAATGAGAGAGATGATCTCTTTGCGCGGGTCCAAGCCCACTCCGAAGCGATTCTTGTACCATTCAGCTACTGCTTCTCGGAAGCTCAACAGCCCTTCTGATTCCGGATAGCGATGGTTGGAGGGCTTTTCCGCCGCCGATTTCAGCGCCTCAATGATGAACGAAGGAGTCGGACGATCTGGGTCCCCTATCCCCAGGTTTATGATGTCTACACCACGGGCTATCGCTTCTCTTTTCTTGCGGTCAATCTCCACGAAAAGGTAAGGTGGCAACTGAGCCAGCCGATTGGATACTCTTATGTCCATTAGAAACGTGATCCCTCACTCATAATAGTAGATTCCGTCGCAGACGTAGCTAGCGCCGCCAGACATGTAGACCGGATTGTCGCCTCCAGCCCATTCCACGAGCAACGTCCCACCATCTAAAACCACCTGCACGCTGGAATTCACCAGCCCGTGCTTAATGGCCGAGACCGCTGCCGCGCAAGCGCCTGTACCACAGGCAAGGGTATGCCCCGCTCCGCGTTCCCACACCCTCACTCGCAACGCGCTGCCTTCCCTCGTGTCCAGCTTTGTGCTGAACTCGACGTTAGTACGGTCGGGGAACAGGGGATGCCGCTCAATAGCTGGCCCTATCTCGTCTAGGCGGAGTTGGTTCAATGCCTCCTGTTCCAGGAAAATGACTGTGTGTGGATTTCCCATTGAGACGCAGGAAATAGCGAACTCCCGGCCATCGATCACGAGAGGATAATCTCTTATTTCAGACGCGTCGATGGCAACTGGTATCGTGCGAGAGGCAAAAGCTGGCGCTCCCATATCCACACGCACGCTAGTCACGACGTCTCCTGTGACCTCGAGGTCGACCTTCTTGATCCCTGACAGCGTCTCGATGACCATTGCACGACCTGAGTTAGTAGATTCACGCCTGGCTATTCCCCGCTCGTAGACATACCTGGCCAGGCACCGTATGCCGTTGCCGCACATCTGTGCCTCGCTACCGTCGCTGTTGATGATTCGCATCCGCAAGTCGGCAACCTGCGACGCCAGAACCAGGATCAGTCCATCCGCGCCGACTCCGAAATGGCGATCGCACATCTTAATGGCCACGTCCGCCCAACTGCGGTTGGGGATGAACCGCGCGTCCACGAGTACGAAGTCGTTGCCCAACCCGTGCATCTTGGTGAACTGAATTCTCGATCCAATTTCGTCCGACATTACTCTTCCCCTCGCACGAGGTCGTCGTACGTCTCTCTGTGACGGATTAGACGGCATTTGTTACCCTGTACGAGCACCTCGGCAGCCCGAGGACGCGAGTTGTAATTGGAGGACATAGAGTAACCATAGGCTCCTGCGCACTTGATGGCCAGTAAGTCCCCAGCTTCCACTCGCGGGAGCTCGCGCTCGTGAGCTAAGAAGTCTCCGGACTCGCAAATAGGCCCCACCACATCAACGATATCGGTCTCCTCGTTCGGAGTCACCGCCACGATTGGATGAAATGCGTCGTACAGAGACGGCCGCACCAGATCGTTCATAGCGGCATCGACTATGACGAACTTTTTCTTGGGATTAGATTTGACGTATAGCACGCTGGAAACGAGGACCCCGGCGTTGCCCACGATAAACCTCCCAGGTTCCAGCACTAGTGTGGCGCCGGTCTCCTTGACCATTGGCACGATGCTGTCGGCTAGCACATCCGGGCCTTGGGGCTGCTCATCTTTGTACGTGATGGCCAAGCCTCCGCCAATGTTGAAGTAATCGAGGGCGACTCCTTCCTCACGCAGACGCCAGAAAAGGTCTACCAACTTTCCCGCGGCTTCTATAATGGGCTTCACCGACACCAGTTGGGAACCAATGTGCATCTGGATACCGCGCGTCTCTACGTTGCGCATCTCCTGCGCCAAACGATAAAGTTCAAGCGCCTCGTCAGTAGGTATACCGAACTTGTATTTAAGCATTCCAGTGGTGATGTACGGGTGTGTTCGCGCATCGATGTCGGGGTTGACCCTGAAAGCGATCGAGGCCTTGGTTCCGACTCTGCCGGCGATGCGATCGATAGCCTCCAGTTCGGGTCGCGACTCGACGTTGAACATCAGAATGTGGGCCTTCAGCGCGTACTCAATCTCGGCGGGCGTCTTGCCCACGCTAGCGTACACTATTCGGTTCGGGTCTATGCCCATCTTCAGCGCCTTGAACAACTCACCACCGGACACGATATCGACACCACCACCCAGACCAGCTAGGATCCGGCCGATAGCCAGATTCGAGTTAGCTTTGAGCGAATAACAGATAAGGTGCGGGATGTCAACCAGAGCGCTGTCGATTGCGCGGAAGTTCTCCTCGATCTTGGATTGGCTGTACACGAACGTGGGTGTGCCGAACTGCCGAGCCACGTCGGTCAGCCTCACGTCCTCGCAAAACAGGCTATTATCTTGGTATTGAAAAGGTTCCACCTCATCCTCCTTTCACTCGCCCAATCCCCTGTAGCGTATTATCGGACGACCTCGGCAAGGCTGCCCCACAGCCCTACCTCTCCGACCTATCCAACACCCATATCCCAGCGGGTTCTGGAGATCGGTGGTGTAGCGGCGAAGCATCTGCAACGGATCCCTGCCTCACCAGGGCCTTTCAGCAAAGCATCAGCCCCTACGCTCCGTCTCAGCCGTTTGCCTTCCTCATCGTCCCCTTATCGTGGGTAATGCATCACTCCGACCAGGGTAGGCATAAGGGGATACCTCGACCCCCCCCGTTCTGACGGGATACTAGCCGATATCGTGTGAAAGCACGTCCAGCATAGTATAAAGACCGGGGGGCTGATTGGCGATGAACTTCGCTGCCCTAATGGCCCCTAACGCTAAGGTCTGTCGACTAAAGGCGCGATGCGCGATTTCGATCTGCTCGCTCTCGTTGACGAAGATGACGCTGTGATCTCCAACGATACCACCACCCCGCACCGCGTGCAGCCCGATTTCCCCTTCTGCCCGAGGGGCGATGCCTTTTCTGCCGTACGTGGCCACCTGGTCGAGCTCCGCGTTCAAGGCATCGGCTATGACTTCCGCTAGCTTCAACGCCGTGCCCGAGGGAGCATCCTTTTTCATTCTGTGGTGGGCTTCTATTATCTCGACGTCATACCCACCTCCCAGAGCTCGCGCGACTAGAGGCAGTATCTTGAGTAAGAGATTAATGCCCACGCTCATGTTAGGGGACATCAGCACTGGAATTCTCTCGGCTACCCGCCGCACTACGGCTAGTTGCTCCGAATCAAGGCCAGTCGTTCCAATGACAATCGGCTTCTCGTGCTGGCTGGCCATCTGTGCGTGCTCGACGGTAGCTTGCGGAGTGGTAAACTCCACCAACACGTCGGCTTCACCAATGATGCTCTCTAGATCATCCGTAGCGGCGACGCCCAACGGATCAACCCTAGCCAGTATACCGAGGTCCACCCCGATATCCGGTAACCCCGGCCCATCCACGCCGCCCACTACCCTCACATCTTTATCCCGCGTAGCCTCAGCTATAACCTGCCGCCCCATTCGGCCGGCTGCGCCGATCACGATGATCTTCACCAACACAATCACCTCTGCCTATCATTCAACTAGTCAACTGTTCTTCAGCAACCCGTAGTCCGCCAGCACACGCTTCAGTTTCTGCAGATTGCTGTCCGACATCGGGCACAAGGGCAAACGCAACTCCGGAGAACACATTCCCAGCAACCCTGCAGCGGTCTTCACTGGGATTGGATTGGTCTCCAGGAACAAGGCTTTCGTGAGACTGGCGAGGTAATGATGGAGCTCCTTAGCACGCTTCAGGTCGCCTTGCGCAAAGGAGCGGCACAACTCTGCCACCGGGCCCGGCAGTATGTTGGCAACTACGGAGATTACTCCCACGCCTCCAACCGCCAGAATAGGGAGCGTGAGCGCATCGTCACCGGATAGGACGACGAAATCGGGACCGCAGAGTCTGACAATGTCACTGATCTGCTCGACGTTGCCACTGGCCTCCTTGATTCCCACTATGTTCTTTATCTCGGCCAGACGGGCTACCGTCTCGGGGAGCACGTTCGAACCAGTGCGACCGGGCACGTTATAAAGGACGATGGGGATGTCAGTTGCTTCAGCCACTGCCTGGAAATGCTGGAAAAGCCCTTCCTGGGTGGGTTTGTTGTAATACGGCGTGACCATTAAGGCCCCATTAGCGCCCAAGCGCTGGGCCACCTTCGTATACTGGATAGCCTTTCGCGTGTCATTAGAGCCTGTCCCGGCGATAACAGGAACTCTACCAGCCGCAACCTCGATGACCGTGCCGATGACGAGCTCGTCTTCCTTTTCGGTCATCGTCGCCGTCTCTCCGGTCGATCCGCAGGGCACGAGACCATCTGTCCCATTTGCAATTTGAAAATCGACGAGGTCGCGTAGCCTTTCTACGTCGACCTCACCGTCCTTGAATGGAGTTATCAAAGCAGTGTAACAGCCTGAGAACACGGTACATCCCCCTAATCGGCGTGCCTTCGCGCCAAGTAGCACAGCGCGACAAATGGTTCCAGACCGGTCTCCAGCGCGAGCACCGCGCTAACGTTGCACGCCCGTTCTTCATCACTGCACGCGCTTGAATGGCTGGCGATACACCCCCAACCAGCCTCGGCGCGGCACCATTCTCATGATTTTACTTGCCGTACTTCGCGAGAAGTCGCAACAAATCTAACATATCGGACGACGGCGAGTCAAGGAAAACAGTCGCTTGCGGTACCCCACTTTTGCTAATTATGGTCAAGTACCCCGCGCGATCGGCCCCACGGGCACAACATCTTGCGCTGACACCGGCGAAACCACGCAATATCTGTGGTCTCGTTGCGACGCGTGCAGCTCCTTACACAAAGTGGGGCACCGCAAGAAACACTCGCCCGAGCGCTTCCATTCGCTTGCTCCACGTGCTAATATTTGACCTATGAAGGTTTCCGTTCCTCACTTCGGCTACAACTACGTCCTGTGGAAGTCGTTCTTTCGGACCTTGAACCTGGAAGCGTTGATTCCTCCGTTAACATCCAGGCGCACTCTCGATATAGGAATAAGGCTGTGCCCAGACATGCTTTGCACCCCTTGCAAGTTGATTCTTGGCAACTACGTGGAGGCTCTGGAACTTGGAGCCGAGATACTGATAATGCTGGGAGGGCACCGCATTTGCCGCTTAGGTTACTCGGTGAATCAGCACGCTGAGTTGCTGCATCGCCAGGGATTTGAGTTCGAGCACCACGTTTTCGATATCTTCGACGCTGGCAATGAGCTGAATCGCATAATCGACGCCCTTGGTAGCCCAGGGACACTAGGGAAAATCGAGATGCTACGGCTCTTGTACGCTAAGATCGAGTTGCTCGACGCCGCCGAGCAACTTGTGCACCACACTCGTCCGTATGAGACCGTCTCGGGGTCGACGACCAAAACGTTCCACGAATGCTTGCCGATAATTGAGGAGACCTATTCCCGGAAGGAGGTTGAAAGGGCTCGTGAGATTATCCAGGCCAAGTTCTCTCAAATTCCGGTCGATCTGAACAGGCCCACCGTTCACGTGGCTATTGTCGGTGATCCGTACACGATGCTCGAGCCATTCTTCAATATGGGTATCGAGGAGGAACTGGGCCAGCTTGGCGCTATCGTGCACAGAGGCTTCTGGTTGAGCCATTCAACTGCCTTCGATCCCATTGGTGAAATCCTAGGAACCAAACACTGGCACAAAGTGCAGAGAGCGGCTGATCGCTACGTGAGGCACGACATTGGCGCGTTCGCTCGCGATACAGTGGGGGAGGCTGTTCTTTTCTCGGAACGCCGAATCGACGGCATAGTTCATCTCGCAGCGTTCGATTGCACTCCAGAGATAATCACCCGCAACATCTTGCCTCAGTTGCGCGAGGATTATCACGTTCCCATCCTTGGTCTCTCCTTCGACGAGCACACCGGACGCCAGGGATTGGTAAGTCGCATCGAGGCGTTCATCGACTTGCTGTTCTCCAGACAAAGGCAGCGAAGCACCCGCGCAGGGGAAGAGGCTAATCACGCGTGAACTCGAAATTGATTTCCCGATACCATTTCATCACAGCGTCTTTCTAGTTGCAGATATTGGCCTTAGCAACCCTTATCCTAACTGAAAGACGCTCTTTACTTCACCAAGCATACTATCTAGGTGACAGCCTAACACTGGATATGCGTCAGAGATGTACCGTTTGGGCGCATATTCCGTCCTGTTTGTAGCACGTTGGGAGATGTGAGTGTACTTGACCGTAGGTGAGTGCATAAGTTATCATTTGCCTAGGACTGGAAGACAAGCGGCAATTTGTATTGTTGTGGGAGAGGTGTCCGAGTGGTTGATGGTGCCGCTCTCGAAAAGCGGTGTGGCGCAAGTCACCGTGGGTTCGAATCCCACCCTCTCCGCCAGAGTGAATTCGGCGCGATCTGCCAGATTCTGGATTGGCTGCCTGTGCCGCAAATGTGGGTCGAAGGCTTATCCCCGACGTCCCGACTCGAGATGGATGGCTGACTCGGGATGGATGGCTATTGAGTGGTAGTAGGGGCGACCGGTCAGTCGCCCCTACTACCGAATCGAGCAGGGTTTTCGCACCTGAACAGGTACAGGACCGCCACCAACCCGAGCTACAAATCGGTATATTGGCGTACACCTTGGAGAGGTGCTGGAGTGGTTTAACAGGCGCGCCTGGAGAGCGCGTGTGGCGCAAGTCACCGTGGGTTCGAATCCCACCCTCTCCGCCAATCGGGAAAAATCCCCTTGCCGCTGGTCCCGTTGTTATCCAGTCCCGAATCATCCCCCATTCCTCCAACCCTGGCACTACTCTTGCGTAAAGACGCTTTAAGCAGCGAAACTTAGCCGACAAACGGCCTGCAGTAGGTCAACTTGGGAACGTGGTACGTATGCGAATTGCTCAGTTGAGCCCGCTTTGGGAGAGGGTCCCTCCCCCGGCCTACGGCGGCACCGAGGCCATAGTCCACCTTCTAACTGAAGGGATCGTTCGGCTGGGCCACGAGGTCACGTTGTTTGCCTCAGGCGATTCGATTGTATCGACGAAGCTGGAAGCCGTATACCCCCGCAGCCTTCGCACCGCCAAAGACATAGAGGATACTTCCCCTTATGAGTGGGTACACACCTCCCACGCCCTCGAAGCCTGGGAGGAGTTCGATGTCATACACAATCACGCCGGCGAGCTACCTATGGCGGCGAGCTGCCTAATCTCCACGCCGATGCTCACCACCATGCACTGCATCATCACTCCCGATACGAAGATTGTGTGGGACCGCTACCGAGGATTCTACAACACTCTTAGCTGGGCCGAGCGCCAAGCTATGCCCCCTATCGATAATCAGAATTTCCTGGGGCCGGTCCACAACGCCATCGACGTCGGCTCCTTCTCTTTCAGCGCCGATAAGGATAACTACCTGCTTCATCTGAGCCGCATCGCTCCCGAGAAGGGAACGCATGTGGCCGTGGAAGTCGCCCGACGCCTGGGAATGAGACTGGTGATAGCAGGAAAAGTGGACCCGGTTGACCGGCAGTACTACGAGGACCGGGTCAGACCGCTAATCGATGGAAAACAGATACAGTACGTAGGCGAGGCTGATGGGCCAAGAAAGCGTGAGCTTTATCGCAGAGCCAGTTGCGTAATCCTGCCCATACTCTGGGAGGAGCCGTTTGGGCTCGTCATGCCCGAGGCAATGGCCTGCGGCACACCGGTGATAGTGTTCAATCGGGGAGCTGCTTCAGAGATCGTGGCCGATGGGATTACCGGATACGTGGTTAACGACATCGACGAAATGGTAGCCGCGGTAAAGAAACTCGACCGAATTGATCCGTGTCAGTGTCGCCGGCACGTCGAACAACACTTCGACGCGCCGCGCATGGTCGATGATTATCTCAAGTTATACGAGATTATCCTTTCCTCCCGCTGAGCCCTGTCTTTCAACCCATTGACGGAGCCTCTAGCGCGTGCTATGTTTGCCTCGGACTCTAATCCATGCGCAGTTGGGCATCTTTAAGAGAAAGGGAGATGAATGTGTCATCAGATTCTGATAACCGTGACCTGAAGGACGTTGCTCTGAGCATCATCTCTGGCCGCCGCAGCATCCGCAAGTTCTCTTCCGAACCTGTACCGGATGAGGCCATCCGGCTGGTGCTGGAAGCTGCACGCTGGGCACCGTCCGGCGAGAACAGCCAGTGCTGGCGATTCATCGTGATCCGTGACCCAGTGACCAAGCGCAAGCTCGGTGAGCTAGCGCGCGGCGGGAGCGGGCGCCGGTTCTCAGCGGAGTGGATTGCCGAGAAGACCCACACGAGGTTCGAAGACTTACAGGACCCTGAAAAAAGGAGGCGCATCTTCACCACGCTAACCTCTGGAGCGGTCTCCGCTTTCCTAGGGGAAGCGCCTGTGATAATAGCCGTGTGCGGCCGTATGGACGTATGGGACCTTCCATTCGATACTGCCGCGTCGATCGAGAATCTTTTGCTGATGGCCAGTGCCGTTGGCCTAGGGGCGTGCTGGGTCATTGCTCCCGTAGAGGATGTGCGCGACGAGGAGATAGCCGCCAATCTCCTGGGAGTGCCCGACGGTTTCAAGCTTATCACCACGGTAGCTTTGGGTTATCCGACCCGCACTCCAGGTCCTCGCCCACGCAAGCCACTCGAAGATATCGTGTTCTACGAACGGTTCGACAGTCGGTTAGCAGCCGAGTATAGGGTACCCGAGTTTGAAGTGACCCCAGCCGAATCCCGAAATCTTCCCATCGACTATCTGAATAGCCTCATCTTCGACCTGGAGAAGAACTTCTGGATCGAACGAGGAGGGGGCACCCGGTTCCGAACGTGCGGCATTGGATGGGAGTACTGCGAGGCACACGGCTCGGAGCTCGCCGGATTGGCCAGCGTGGAGGAATGTACCGCTGCCACGCGCCAGTTCCTGGTTGATGGTAACGTGGTCAGAGATTTTCGCTGCACAGAGGATGAAGCGTCAATGCTGGAGGGGTCTGAGACCTTCAGCCAGGTGCACACCATCGAACTGCAAATCGACGGCTGCGCGCACTTGCCAATCGAAAAGAGGCTGTTGGAGAAGAAAGTGGCTCCTTACGTCTGCCCGTGCGCCAACGCGTTTTCGTATTCTGTGCGTAAGTCCCTAGGCCTGTGGACCGAGTTATCCAGCATCCGAATACATAAGTCCCGATGTCGGGTAAGGCTGGTCGCACTTAAGCCCACTTTGGAGGTTTGCCTGTGAACAGGGGAACGACGGAGAACGAGGTTACTGCCAGATTAGCCCAGTTCATTGCCTCCGCCGCGTACTCTCAAATGCCAAACGAGGCCGTGCAAGCCGCAAAGAAGCTCATCCTGGATTGCCTCGGGGTAATGCTGGCTGGTTCGAGAGAGAGGCCCTCCCAACTGGTAGCCGATTACGTGAGGGAGATGGGCGGCCAGGAATCATCCAGCGTCGTCGGGCGCGGTTTTCGTGTCCCGGCTCTCAGCGCGGCCTTGGCCAACGGCGTAGCAGCCCACGCGCTCGACTTCGACGACGTAACCATGCAACGTATGACTGGCCATCCTAGCGCTTCTATGCTGCCGGCGCTGATTGCTGTGTCTGAGGAGTTGGGCTGCTCCGGCCAGAGCCTCGTTGCCAGCTACATTTTGGCCGTGGAGACTGCGGCCAAGGTAGGCGCGGGCATAAATCCCAACCACTACGAACTGGGATGGCACGCCACTGCTACGCTGGGCACGCTTGGAGCCGCTGCCGGGGTGTGCTGGCTAATGGGTCTCGACGAACAGCGCATTCAGCACGCTTTGGGCATCGCCGCTTCACAGGCATCCGGACTTCGCCAGAACTTCGGCACTATGACCAAGTCGCTACACGCCGGCCAAGCTTCGCGAAACGGCGTCCTGGCCGCATCGCTCGCTGCTAAGGGTTTCACCGCCGAACAGAACATCTTAGAGAGTCGCTTCGGCTTCTTCAACACATTCTGCCAGGGCCGCTTCGATCCCGAGCGCATCGTTGGGAACCTGGGCGATCCGTACGACATCGTCTGGCCCGGAATAAGCATCAAGCCCTATCCATCCTGCCAGGGGACTCATTGGGCACTCGATGCCATACTTGGGCTGATCGCCGATCACAACATATCTCCCGACCAGGTCGAGAGGGTCGACGTCAGGATTCCCAGCCTCTTTTCGCATATGCTCATCCACGCCAACCCTCGTACGGGGCTCGAAGGGAAATTCAGTATGCAGTACTGCGTGGCCACAGCACTAGTTGACCGAGAGGTAGGCCTACGCCATTTCACCGACGACATGGTTCATCGACCTCAAGTGCGCGACCTCATTAGTAGGGTGGCGGTGGAGGTCGATGCTGGGGAGTCTGATAGTGAGGAGCCAGACTTCAGCGAGGTGGAGGTAGTTCTGCGTGACGGGTCCGTTCTTTCGCGCCGTGTTACCAAGCAGCGTGGTAGCCCTGAAGTGCCTCTTACTCAGGAAGAGGTGGCCAGCAAGTACCGCGCGTGCGCGGGATTGGCGCTGCCGCAGGACAGAGTCGAGCAATCTCTAAACCTAATCCGGAGCCTGGAGTCCCTCGACGACGTGCGCCAGCTGGCTGTGCTGCTTGCCTGAGTCTTGACACACTTGAAGTTTGGCGCGCGGCGCAATAGTTGTTGCCACTAGGACGATGCGTTATAATACGTCTGGTCAATGGGGCAGCCATTCTGAGGCTACTTCCGGGGGGCTAGCATGCCAATATACGAATACAAGTGTGCGAATTGTGGACGGATATCGAGCGTACTCACCCGGACCTACGGAGCACCGGACCAACTGGTGTGCTCAAAGTGTGGCAAGCCGGACTTGCGGAGATTGGTATCCAGGTTTGCCGTGGTTAGATCGGAAGAAAGCCGACTGGAAGCAATGGCAGATCCGAGCGCTTTCGCCGACGTGGACGAGAACGACCCTCGCAGCGTTGCCAGGTGGGCAAAGAGAATGGGACGCGAGATGGGCGAGGACCTCGGTGAGGAGTTCGACGAAATGGTTGAGCGGATGGAAGCTGGAGAGATGCCAGATGACCTCGGGCCGGATGAGGAGGCGCAGGATCAGTTAGACTGATTCGCTGGGTTGGGGAGTGTCTGTCGGGTCCAGGATTTGAGCCCGAGGCTGTGTTCCTACTTTCCAGCCAGTCTCGGGCTCGTAGCTTTATGCTCACTGGGGCATCATCACGAGAAAAGGCAGTTCAGAGCACATTACTTTACCCTATGGCAGCGCCCAAAGGAGGCTCGACGAGGAGTTGCCCAAAGCACGAGGAGGTTTCGCACAGTGAATAAGATTCTAGCGACTGAGGTTCTGACCCCCAACAGCAAGCTGTTCGTGGTGGAAGCTCCGCAAATCGCCAGGAAGGCTAAGCCAGGCCAGTTCATCATACTCAGGGTCGACGAAAAGGGGGAACGCATTCCGCTTACCATCGCCGACCGGAATCCTGAAGGGGGAACCATCACACTCATCGTTCAGCAGATCGGGAAAACGACGAGGGAGATGGGAACGCTAGAGGCAGGCGACTATCTAGCCGACGTGGTCGGCCCGCTAGGGCTCCCGACGCACGTTCAGAAGTATGGCACCGTGCTCTGCATCGGTGGAGGATTCGGTATGGCGGCGATGTTCCCTATTGCCCGAGCATTCAAAGAGGCGGGAAACAAGCTGATTGCCGTCATTGGCGCCCGTAGCGAGAATCTTCTTCTATGGGAATCCCGGATGCAAAGCATAGCCGACGAGATGTACGTAACCACCGATGACGGTTCGAAAGGGACCAAGGGGATAGTCATCGACCCTCTGAAGAACCTGATCGAGCAGGGCCGAAAACTGGATCTGGTTGTGGCCATCGGGCCGGTGGTGATGATGAAGGCTGTCTCAAAGCTGACTGAGCCGGCTGGAATCAAGACTCTGGTTAGCCTAAACCCCATTATGATAGACGGAACGGGTATGTGCGGGGGATGCCGTGTGACAGTTGGCGGCAAGACTAAGTTCTGCTGCGTGGATGGGCCTGACTTCGACGCCCACCAGGTGGACTGGGATGAATTGTTGGCCAGGCTCACTGTCTACCAACCGGAAGAGAAGATGTCATTAGAGAAGTACCAATGTGAGACCTGCAGGAGCGGTCAGTAGCGCGAGGGTAGCTGGCCTTTGCAGGACCAGGACACCCGCAGCGAAGCGTGTGACAGCATCGAGTATGCAAGCTTAGGAGGATAATAGCGATGCCGCTAATTCGAGAAAGAGTGCCGATGGCGGAGCAGGAACCAGGGGCACGGAGCAGGAACTTCGATGAAGTGGCTCTTGGATATACAGAAGAGCAGGCAAAGGCTGAAGCGGCACGATGTCTACAGTGCAAGAACTCACCTTGCCAGCAAGGCTGCCCGGTGGGCGTGGAGATAAGCGCCTTCATTAAGGAACTCCGTGAAGGGAATCTGCCCCGATCGGCGGAGATTCTCAAAGGGAAGAACAACCTTCCAGCGATCTGCGGGAGGGTGTGCCCTCAAGAGACTCAGTGCGAGTCCCGCTGTCTGGTAGGGAAGAAAGGGGCGCCACTAGCCATCGGTAGGCTAGAGCGATTTGTAGCCGACTGGGAACGTCGCAATGGCGTGGTGGTTCCTCAGCCAGCGCGAGCTAGCGGCTACCGCGTGGCAGTGGTAGGTTCTGGACCAGCCGGCCTGACAGCGGCTGCTGATTTGGCCCGAACTGGCCACTCGGTGACCCTGTACGAGGCATTGCACGCGCCTGGAGGTGTGCTAACCTATGGCATTCCCCCCTTCCGTTTGCCTCGTGAGGTATTGGAGGCGGAGATTGACTACGTGCGCCAACTGGGCGTCGAGATTCTGAACGACTGCATCATCGGCAAGACGTATGACGTGGACGAGATACTCGCGGACGGCTACAGCGCTATCTTTCTAGGGACTGGCGCGGGAGCACCCCAATTCATGGGCGTGCCCGGGGAGAACCTCAACGGAGTGTACTCGGCCAACGAGTTCCTGGTGCGCGTCAACCTGATGAAGGCCTACAAGTTTCCCGAGTACGATACTCCGGTCAAGATCGGCAAGCGTGTGGCGGTGATCGGGGCAGGGAACGTGGCGATGGACGCGGCTCGCGTTTCTCGAAGGCTTGGCGCGGAGCAGGTTACCATTGTCTACCGGCGGTCGGAAAAGGAGATACCTGCTCGACACGAAGAAGTCGAGCACGCTAAGGAAGAAGGAGTCGAGTTCAGGCTCCTCACAGCTCCAGTGCGCGTGCTGGGCAATGACAAAGGCTGGGTGGTCGGGCTCGAGTGCCAGCAAATGGACCTGGGCGAGCCTGATGCCAGCGGAAGGCGCCGACCCGTCCCCAGGGCAGGTTCGGAGTTCGTTTTGGATACGGACATGGTGGTGGTAGCCATCGGGACCACCCCCAATCCGCTAATACCAATGACGACCCCAGGGTTAGAGATTGGCAAGCACGGAAACATCGTGGCAGACCTCGAGACAGGAGCCACGAGCAGGACGAGAATATGGGCCGGCGGCGACGTGGTTACCGGCGCGGCGACTGTAATCTCGGCGATGGGCGCTGGAAAACGCGCAGCAGCGGCAATGCACAAGTACCTGACCGAGAGCGAGCCAGTCGGAGGGAAAGGGCGCAAGTTTCCGACGTAAATCCTGGGCACGTTGTGCACCTCACCTTTGTGACAAACCGAAGCGGGTGTTAGCCAGGCAATCGTTTGCAGAATAGGCGTCGGCCCTCAGTCACTATCTTGCAGAACTACTCCAAGTGTTTCACCCGGCGAGTCCGAGGCGTATGGGAGCCGGGGATCCTAAGTTACGCCTGTCCACGCGAAGCCTGCATCACGCGCTTCCGCAGTGCGGGGACGTCTCAAGCTCTCTGGGTAGCGCGAGATGTCCGTCTGCACCGGGGGACACCTCCCGGATCGCGGACGTCCCGTCCGTCCCGTCCCGGCGAGCAGGGTTCCTATTCGCCTCGTTGCGCAACGAGGCTCCGCTCAGGGGAGACAAAATACTAGACCGCCGCAAGCATTTGGCTCATTTAGCGCATCTCCCCTGCAAGAAGCTAAACAAAGGGTAGTAAATACCAGCTTCCGGAGCGGGAAAAGGCGACCACCCGGGCGTCTCGCCACTTTGAAAGGCCATTCCGTGATCACTCATTGGCCGAGCTGATCGCCAACGTGCTTGACTCCATTTCTCCGATACGGTATATTATGTCTCACTTCTCGAAAAGCACCTACCGCCAAAGGAGGCACACTTATGAACCTACGGATTCCAGGTCCCACTCCGGTTCCTTCTTCGGTGTTGCAGGCTATGACCAAACCGATGGTCAACCACCGAGGTGAGGAATTCGCCAATCTGATCGTCTCAGTGACCGAGAGGCTGAAATACTTTTTTCAGACCAGTAATGATATTTTCATATTCCCTTCCTCGGGTACAGGAGGAATGGAAGCAGCGGTCGTGAACACGCTGTCTCCAGGGGACAAAGCTCTGGTGGTATCGATTGGTTCCTTTGGCGACCGCTTCGCTACCATCGCCCAGAGGTTCGGAGCGGAGGTGGCCAAGCTAGATTTCGAGTGGGGCAAAGATGCCGACCCCGCAGCCATAGCCGCTAAACTGGACGAGGATCCCTCGATCAAAGCGGTTCTCGTCACTCACAACGAGACATCGACCGGCGTCACGAACGACCTCGAGGCCATCGCCCGAGTAGTGCGCCCGCATAAGGCCATCCTGGTCGTCGACTCGATCAGCGCCATCGGGGCACTGGAACTCAAAGTCGACGAATGGGGTTGCGACGTTGTGGTCACCGGATCACAGAAGTCGTGGATGATCCCTCCCGGCCTGAGCTTCGTCAGCGTGAGCCCCAAAGGATGGGAGGCTTACGCGCAGGCTAAGATGCCAAGATACTACTGGGACTTCGGCAGCGCCAAGAAGTACCTGGACAAGAAGCAGAACCCTTACACGCCGGCTGTATCCCTTTACTATGCGTTGGATGAGGCGCTCAGGCTGATGATGGAAGAGACCCGGGAAGGGGTGCTAGCGCGCCATAAGCGGCTGGGATCTTATTTCCGGAACGGAGTGCGGGAGCTCGGGCTGAGCATTCTGGCGGAGGAGCGATGCGCCTCGAACACGGTGACGGCGATCCCCATGCCAAACGGGATTCATCCCAAAGAGTTGCGCCGGATACTTCGGGAGGAGTTTGACATCATCGTGGCTGGCGGGCAAGGCAAGCTGGAAGATAAGATATTCCGTGTGGGACACGTGGGATACGTTACGAAGGAGGATCTCGACGACGTCCTCAATGCGTTGAGAGTGGTGCTGCCGCGGCTAGGCTTTCAAACAAAGGCGTAGCAATTGGGCGAGGGTGAGAATATGAAAGTCCTGATAACGGACAAGTTGGCCGAAGAAGGCATTGGCCTGCTGAGCCAGTTTTGCGACACCGAAGTTCGGCTGGGGCTCAAGCCCGAGCAGCTCATCGACATCATCGGCGGATACGACGGACTGGTGGTGCGCAGTGAGACCAAGGTGACTTCGGCCGTCATCGATGCAGGGAAGGACTTGAAGGTCATCGGAAGGGCTGGTGTTGGCGTAGACAACATCGACCTCGAAGCTGCCACCAAGCGGGGCATTATCGTGGTCAACGCGCCGACATCGGTGACTGGAGCAGCAGCCGAGCACACCATAGGGCTGCTCTTGGCTATGGCGCGTCACATCCCGGCAGCCAACCAGTCGACGAAGAGCGGCGAGTGGCAGCGTTCCCGCTACATGGGCGTAGAGATTCGAGGAAAAACGCTGGGACTGGTGGGCATAGGAAACATCGGTTCGCAGGTGGCACAGATCGCCCAGGGTTTGAGAATGAACGTGATCGCCCACGATCCGTACGTTTCCACCGATCACGCGGCCCGGTTAGGTATCAAGTTAACCACAATGGAGGAGGTTCTCTCAACCTCCGACTTCGTGTCTGTCCACGTTCCTATGCTGCCTTCCACCCGCGGCCTCATCGGTCGAAAAGAGTTCGGTATGATGAAGCCGGGGGCCAGGCTGATCAACTGCGCTCGGGGAGGCATCGTCGACGAGGAAGCCCTCTACGAGGCTCTAGAGGAAGGCCGACTGGCAGGCGCTGCCCTCGACGTGTTTGCCAAGGAGCCCCCCTCGGGTTCTCCCTTGCTGAGTCATCCCAAACTCATCGCCACACCGCATTTGGGAGCTTCCACTGAGGAGGCACAGGTGACAGCTGCCATCGACGTAGCCAACCAGGTGATTGCCGTGCTGTCGGGTCAGGGCGCAAAGTACGCAGTGAATGCTCCAATGATGCGTCCTGAGACGATGGCGACGCTGGGACCGTACGTCGATCTCGCAGAAAAGCTGGGCCAGCTTTTCACCCAGCTGGGCGGGGCACAAATGACTTCGGTCGAAGTGGTGTACAATGGGGACATAGCCGATTATGATACTCTGCCAGTAAAGGCCGGACTTCTCAAAGGCCTGCTGCAGCCCATATGTGAAGAGCCGGTGAACCTTGTCAACGCTGTCGTGCTGGCCAAGAGCCGCGGCATCCAGGTTGTGGAAGAGAAGAGTACAAAGACGATCGAGAACTACACCAACCTGGTGACACTGCGGATTCCTGAGTCTCGGGGAGTACGGGAAGTCGCTGGCACCGTCGTCAGGAACGAGCCTCACATAGTGCGGATTGACCAACACTGGGTAGATGTCGTCCCTTCGGGGGGGCACTTGCTGTTTACCGAACACCTGGATCGGCCCGGAGTCATAGGGAAGGTCGCCAGCCTACTGGGCGGCGCTGGGGTGAACATCTCGTTTATGCAAGCGAGCCGTGTCCAGCCCAAAGGCGACCAGATGATGATCCTCGGTGTAGACGAATACATCGAAGACAAGGTGTTTGAGGATGTCCTTCGGGTCGAGGAGATAAAATCAGCTAAGAGGGTTAGGATATAGCGCCTCCCTAAAGGAGTTCGGGGAGAGTTTCGCCATATTCCTCTTTGTCCGGAGTTGGGCAGCACGTTTGCCGCAATAAGCCGTCTGTCCTGCTCCGGAGACGGGGGGACGGGGGAGGAGGCCGTTGACAGGGCCTCTCCACCCTGGCCTACCCCCGCGGTCTGTGAGCCACTGTAAACGCCCGGCCTTAGGCGTGCCCTCCTTCCCCCAAAACAGCCATACCTCGATTTTCAGGCCTATGGTATACTATGCGTGACGGAACCGGGACTCCGGGGAACCGGCATCGCATTTGGATGCGAGGACATAAAGGACTAGGGTTTTCCTAGGGTTTTCAAGGAGGAACTATAGCGAACCAAGTGCATGGCGCGACAGTTTTCAGCCCTTTCCCGGGAGAAAAGTCCTGCAAGCCTAAGCTGACGCCTTCTCCGTCCTTCGCTGCGGCTAGGCCCCTGACTGAAAGCCGATTGCCAATAGCTACTTGGCTTCGCGTAATGATACCATGAACAAGCATCTCATCAGCATCGCCGACCTGTCCCCCAACGACGTGCAAGAAGTGATCGACACGGCGTTGCGGCTCAAAGGCGAACACGCGACGGGCAACGATGAACCATTACTCAGCGGGAAGACGCTGGGAATGATTTTCGAGAAGCCTTCGCTGCGCACCCGAGTGTCTTTCGAGATAGCTATGCTGCAACTCGGAGGTCACGCACTCTATCTATCGCCAAACGAGGTCCAGTTGGGGGTGAGAGAGAGCATACCAGATGTGGCGCGTGTTCTGAGCCGCTACGTCGATGGTATAATGGTGCGCACGTTTGCGCACTCGAATGTGGAGGAGCTTGCGCGCTACTCTGCCGTTCCCGTAATCAATGGCCTTTCTGATTTCAGCCATCCCTGTCAAGCGCTAGGTGACTTGTTGACAATCCGCGAGAAGAAGGGCAAATTGGACGGGTTGAACCTCGCGTATGTTGGGGACGGAAACAACGTTGCTCATTCGCTGTTGCTGGCAGCGAGTAAAGTGGGAATGAACATCTCCGTCGCTACTCCCAAAGGCTTCGAATGCCAGCCCAGCGTCGTGCAAAAGGCCAAAGAGGCTGCCCTATCAAGCGGAAGTAGAGTTCTGACTACGAATTCGGCCTCAGAGGCCGTACAAGGGGCCGACATCGTCTACACCGACGTTTGGACGAGCATGGGTCAGGAATCTGAACGCGAGAAGAGACTTGCGGTCTTTGTGCCGTATCGGGTCGATGTGGACTTGCTGGGCCACGCCTCTCCAGATGTGCTTGTGATGCACTGTCTTCCCGCCCATCGCGGCGAGGAGATCACCGACGAGGTGATGGATGGAGATCACTCCATAGTCTTCGACCAAGCAGAGAACCGGCTGCACGTGCAGAAGGCTATTCTGGCCTTGCTAATGGGCAAACGAACGTAGCGCCTTAGCGTGCGGCCTATACTGAATGCAACGACACTGGAGGATGCGGGACTACGTCGATTTCGTGAAAGACCTCAGTGGAGGTTGGAAGAAGTGGGTGGAGAAGAGGCTCTCGATGTTGGCAAAGTGCTGGCAGGAGTGGACGAATCTGAGCAACGGGGAGATGTAGTTGAGGCCGTCTGCGCACTTTGCGCGGCCTATACAACTGCAACCGAGAGAGACGCCGAGACTGCGCAAACAGTAGAAAGTCGAGCGCAGTCCCTTCTCGCAGATTTTGGAACTGGCGACATTGAGGATCTTGTGGAGCTTGAGGAATCGCAGCGGGTTGTTGCGCTTCAAGGCATGAAGTGCGCCCAATCTTTCATTCGATCTGGATTGCTTAAGGCTGCTGAGGACGCGTGCCTGGTGACCATTGAGCGCATTCCCAGTTATCTTCCCATCCAGGCGAAGCTGGCCGAGGTGTACGCCGTAGAGGGCAACTCTGAACGTGCAGTGGAGAAGTACCAGTATCTAGTCGATCTCTACCGGATGCGGCACCGCAACCGAGAGGCCATAGGCGTATTGAAACGAGCGCTTCAGCTCCAACCTGCAGACAGAGAGAAACGAGAAAGGTTGATCTCCTGGTTGATCGAGGAGGGGATGGTCGATCAGGCTCTGCGGGAGATGGAGGATGTAGCCAGAGCACATCTGGAGAACGGCGAAATCGGTCTCGGGCTCAAAATGTACGACAAGATGGTGGAGACGGCACCCGACAAAGCGTGGGTTCACCTTGAGTATGGTAAGGCTCTTGAGATTGCGCACCGAGTGTTGGAGGCAACCTCCCATTATGTCAGGAGTTGGGAGCTGCAGGCGAGTAGCGAAGCAGAGGAACATCTGAGCCAGATACTGGCCCAGGATGCGCTGCGGAGCGAGGAGGAAGGAACCCCAGAGCAGATCGACGACGTGGAACTTGCCGCGCGCATATGCCTTGCCCAGGCATCGCTCGCTGGCGGCCGCCCGCAGGCAGCAATCTCCCTTCTAGCCGACCAGTTCGAGGTAGCGCAGACTAGATTTGCTCGCGGCGAGTTGCCCCCGGCGAAGATGCAGTCCTATCTGGAAATCCTGAGAAGCGCGTACCGGGAAACTGAGGACCGGCTCCCTCTTGTAGACGTGCTTGAAGAGACAATAAAACTCACTCCCGGTGACCTCGGCTTGCGGTCAGAACTCGCTGAACTGTACTTCGAACTGGGGCAGAATAGGGCTGGAGTGAGGGAGCTAATAGGGATAGCGGCTGAGTATCACCGCCAGGGGAACCGACAGGCAGAGGTCGAAGTCCTCATCGATTGCAGGAAACGGATGCCGGATGATCTCCAGGTCAGGGAGCAGTTGTGCAACGCGCTGGCCGAACTTGGCCAGCACACCGACGCGTGTTTGGAATTGGAATTGATGGCCCAGTTGCAGCAGCGCCAGGGAAATCCAAAGGGCGCGGCAGCTACGCTTCGCCGGATGCTCGACTTGCAGTGTGGCGAGGACCATCTGAGGACGGTGGCTTTGCAGCAGCAGATCATCGAACTTGATCCCGGCGATTTCGCCATTAGGGCGCAGTTAGCCGAGCACTACTTGCGAATGGGTCAAGCGAGCAAGGCGTTAGCGATGGCGATGGAAGCTGCGAGAACTTCGCTTGAGGTTGGGGACAGAAACGCTGCCGAGAGATCGCTGCGGACAGTGGTGACGATTGACCCTTGGAACACGTGGGCCTTACAGGAGTTGGGTGAGGCGCTCTACCGCAACGAGGAACACGTGAATGACCGGAGCCACACTCAGAGTCTGGCTATTTTCCGTCGTCTGCATAAGCTGAGCCCGGAAAACGAGCTGGCAGCACGGAGAGTTGAGGAGAAAGAAGCCGGCGAGTTAGAAGGGTAAAGCAGTGATTCAAATCGTGCAGGACGCAATAAGCACGGTTTCCCAGCTTAACCTCTGGAGCGTGCTGGATATCCTCATCGTAACCACGATGATCTACGGCGTTCTCATGTTCTTAAGGGGGACCACAGCATTTTCGGTGCTGTATGGTATCGTGCTGCTCCTGGCAGCGGTCTTGGTCGTTACCAGCATTCCGGAGTTGGTAGTCCTAAACTGGGTGCTCAGCAATTCCCTCCCAATCCTGTCGATAGCCGTTCTGATACTGTTCCAGCCAGAGTTGCGCCGGGGGATGGAGCGCATCGGGCGAGTTGGGATTTGGATAAACCGGCCACTGGGTGGATCGCTGGCGCCCGGGGCGTCAAACCCCATCGACGAGATATGCGAGGCCACGAAGCGCCTGGCCGAGAGAAGGTACGGCGCTTTGATCGTGCTGGAGCGAGAGACTGGCCTGCAAGAGTACGCGGATACAGGTGTTCCAATAGACGGGCTTGTCACGGCCGAGCTGCTGTTAACGCTTTTCTATCCGAACTCGCCAATGCACGACGGCGCGGTAATCATTCGAGGCGACAGGGTGGCCGCTGCCGCGAGCGTTCTGCCTTTGTCGGATAGCCTTGTTGATTACCAGCTCGGCACTCGACATCGTGCCGCTATAGGCATAACGGAACGGACCGACGCGATTTCGATTGTGGTCTCCGAGGAAACGGGAACCATATCGTTCGCGAACAACGGAAGAATGGTAAGACACCTTGACGAAGACAGACTCAACAAGATCCTTACGGTTCTGTGTCGCTCGACGCCCTACCAGGCGATATTCAAATGGCCTCGTCGAAAAGCGCTGGCTGGAAGCAAGATTCCCAAGGCACGTCGAGGCTAGTATCGGCTGCATATGCGTCCCGCGGGGATGTGGAGATGGCTGGCAATGTTGTGGAGGGGCAACGCGCTGTTTCGTGCCAAGCAACGAGGCTAACGATAGGGAGAAGAAACTGGGTTATTCAGTATGCTGGTATTTCTCAGAAGGAACTTAGCCTGGATGCTGCTTTCGCTGGCGTTTGCTGTGGCGCTTTGGGCCATAGTCACCAACCAGCAAGCGCAGTGGGAGTCGGACTATTTCCAGAATGTTCAGGTGAAAGTTCGAGGCTTGCCTCAAGGTCTGGTAGTGCGCGATCAACTGAATCCCGTGCGGCTCAAAGTCAGCGCGCCGAGCACGACGTGGAAGAGGCTAACCGCAAACAGCTTTGACGTATTCGTCGATGCATCAAAAGCCGGTGCAGGAGTCGAGGACGTTCCGGTGCAGGTTGAGTCGATGGAATCGAGAGTTCGTATTGAGGAGATTCAGCCGGCAAAGGTAACGCTGAGGCTGGAACCCCTCGCTCAGAAGGAAGTGCCGGTTAAAGTGAATCTAATTGGATCGGTACCATTTGGATTCACAAACAAGACACCTCTCACGTCGCCGGAGAACGTAACGGTGACTGGTCCTCAAAGTCAGGTGGAGCAGGTCGAGTTCGCCGTCATCGATCTGAGACTGGACGAAATAAGGTCGAGTGTGAATCAAGCCTTCAAGCCCGTGGCTCAGACCGGAACCGGCACCGAGGTGAAATCGGTAGATACCCGCCCGGAATCCGTGATTGTCGAGATGCAGGTTGATCGCGACTCGAGCTACAAAACCGTGCCAGTGGCCCCACGAGTGGTCGGAACAGTGGGGATGGGCTATCAGATAGTTGGGATTATGGTGGAGCCAACCGCAGTGACGATCGTAGGTGACCCCAACCAACTGAACAACATAACGTTTCTTTCAACCAAGCCTCTGGACGTCAGCGGCGCATCGAAGGATACAACCGCAACAGTTGAGCCTGACCTGCCGAACGGAGTGTCTCTGGCGCGACAGCAGAGCTTCATCGTTCGAGTGTACATAAGTGCGGTAGAGAGCAGTGAAATCGTCCGAGTGGCGCCATCGGTGAAGGGGCTGGCAGGAAATCTGCACGCAACACTCTCTCCCCCCTTCGTCGAAGTGTCGATTTCCGGACCTATGCCTGTACTCTCTACGCTCAAGCCACAAGATATCCAGATAACAGCCGACGCGTCTGGGCTTGTGACCGGAACATACTCCTTGAATCCGACTGTCTCTATCCCATCGGGGCTGCGGCTCGATTCGTTGCGTCCCGAGAAAGTAACCGTCGAGATCAAGTGATGTTCGAGACAGAGACTGGCCGCGCTGCCAGGAAACAATCTCAAATCCTGGCACGGGGTCCGGTATTTGTCCCCGCGGGTCGGAACCCCCGCAGAAGAGACAAATACTCGTCCGCCGCCAAGGTGAGGCGGGAGGAGACCGCCGTTTCAGCAGGAGTACCAGTTCTGAGATAGCCTCTTAGTGCGTGGTCAGAAGGAGGAATTCGCGGTGGAAAAACCGCTCGTAGCCATAGTTGGACGCCCCAACGTGGGCAAGTCTACGCTGTTCAATCGCCTGGTTGGCCAACGAGTGGCCATAGTGGAAGATATTCCAGGCACGACGAGGGACAGGCTGTACGGCGATGGGGATTGGTCAGGGCGGCAGTTTACAATAGTGGATACAGGGGGTCTCGATCTTACCTCGGGTGAAGACGTGACAGAGTTGGTACGGAGCCAGGCCGAGCTAGCCATAGACGAAGCGGATGTGATTCTGTTCGTCGTGGACGCGCGAGAGGGGCTTCTAGCCTCCGACGAAGACATCGCGGACGTGCTTCGGCGAAGCAACAAACCGGTGGTGGTGGTAGCAAACAAGGCCGAGACGGAGGTTCTTAGAGTCAGCTCCTCAGCGTTCTACCAACTGGGAGTGGGAGAAGTTGTGCCGGTCTCAGCGATTCACGGTTACGGAGTGGGAGACCTGCTGGATATGG
>Ga0315298_1002117_pt1 | contig 34584 bp, 44 predicted proteins | sample WHS_1_MG_FD_203077 | JGI IMG/M metagenome (GOLD analysis project Ga0315298, IMG submission 203077) | Extremophilic microbial mat communities from Washburn Hot Springs, YNP, Wyoming, USA - WHS_1_MG | ecosystem: Environmental > Aquatic > Thermal springs > Hot (42-90C) | place: USA: Wyoming...
GCTCCGCGGGCAGGGATCGAACCTGCAACCCCCTGGTTAACAGCCAGGTGCTACTACCAGTTGAGCTACCGCGGAATGGCCCGGGAAAGAACATAATTCCGGCAAGGTTTTAAGTGGGGACAGAAGTGACAGACACACGGTCTGTCAATCATATCCCGTCCCCAAGAGTAAAGTATCCAGAAGGTTCATCCCGGGCCAAAAATATTTTAGCAAAAATAATTTCCCAAAGTCAAATTTTCGCTCATTTCTGGGTAAATTTTCAATCTTTTATAAGAAAAATTTTTAAAAATCCAAATTAAAGAAATTGATTGCGTTTTCTGTAGTAATTTTTGCCACTTCTCCAAATTCCATTTTTTTTATTTGGGCTATTCTTTCTATTACAAATTTTATTGCCCGCGGGTCGTTTCTTTTTCCATCAATTCCCAGCCAAGGAGCATCTGTTTCTGTCATAATTTTTTCTATGGGCAAATCCCTGACGATTTTTTTAATTGTTTTACTTTTTAAAAGCATTGTGTTAATTGAAACCGACCATCTGTTTTCTAAAATCTTGGGTAGTAATTCTTTTGCCGTAAAAAAATGCATTAAAACGTTTTTTACTTTAAAGCGTTCTAAAATCTCAATCGTTTCTTTAAAAGCCCTTCTCGCGTGAATGACTAAAGGTTTCTTAAGGTCTAACGCCAAACGAATGAATTTTTCAAAAAGTTTTTTTTGTTTTTCTCGCAATTCTGCCTCTTCTATCAAAAAGTCCAGGCCTGTTTCTCCTATGCCTGCTACATCTTTTCTGTTTTTTTCAATTTTTTTAAAACATTCCTCAATTTCTTTTTCAGAAATTTCTTTTATGTAAAGCGGATGCAAAGCAAAGGTCGCAAAAATAAAATTTGGATACTTATTTATCAAATCCAAGGTTAGGTCGAAATCTTCAAAATGGCAAGAACAAGTTATTATTGCTTTCAGTTCCTTTTGGCATTCTTTAATAATTTCTTCTCTGTCTGGGTCAAAATCTTTTTGCTCTAAATGACAATGGACATCAATCATAATTTTATTTTTTTCGCTAATTAGTTTTTTTATTTTTCATTTTTAAATTTTTAGTTATTTTAGCAAAAAAAATTGATTTTTAAAAAGAAAATTTCTATAATTAATAAAATGAAAAAAATAGATTTAGTTTTAGGATTTTTGGTTGGAGAGGGAATTGGTTTATTGTTTTTGTGGATACTTAAAAAGGGCCAAGTTTCAATGCCCTTAATTCCAATTTATTTATTAGACTTTATTGCGGTTTTTGCTTTGCCCCTTTTAGCCATTTTGGGAATCTATGTTGCTTTTTTAATTGGAAAAAAGTTCTTATTTGTCTATCAATTAGCAAAGTTTGCTCTCATTGGAGCTTTCTTTGCGCTCGTGGATTTGACGGTTTTAAATTTTTTGATGGAATTTTTAGGAATCACAAGAGAAAATCTTTTAAAATACAATCTCTTTTTCACTATTTCCTTTCTCGTTGCCACCATTTTGAAATATTTTGGCGATAAATTCTGGGCTTTTGAAAAACCAGAAAGCGAAAAAGCAGAAGTAGAATTTACTCTTTTTTTTGTTGTCACTTTAATAAGTCTTGGAATTCAGCTTGGAACCTCAAATTTAATTCTCAAAATTCTTCCTGTTTCAAATCCATTTTTGGCAGGAAACTTTGCTAAAATCGCAGGAATCGTGCTCGCTTCTATGTGGAATTTTTTAGGCTACAAATTCTTCGTTTTTAAAAAGTGACATGGAAAAGGTCTTTTATAGAAAATATCGCCCTCAAAAATTCTCTGAATTTATCGGACAGCGTCATATCGTCCAAACCCTCACCAATGCGATTTCGATGGAAATGATCTCTCATGCTTATTTGTTCGCCGGGCCCAAGGGATCTGGAAAAACAACCTTGGCTCGGATTTTAGCAAAATCTTTAAATTGTAAAAACAGAAAAAAAGGAGAGTTTGAACCTTGTGGTCAATGTGAAAATTGCGTCGAAATTCAAGAAGGAAGGGCGGTAGATTTAATAGAAATTGACGCCGCATCCCATCGAGGAATTGAAGAAATAAGAGCGATCAAAGAAAGTATAAAGTTTGTGCCGACAAAATCAAAATATAAAATTTATCTCATTGACGAAGCTCACCAGTTAACAAAAGAAGCGGCTAACGCGCTTTTGAAAACCTTAGAAGAACCTCCAAGTTATATCATTTTTATTTTGGCGACCACCGAGCCAGAAAAAATCATTCCTACTATTTCTTCGAGATGTCAAAGATTTTATTTTAAAAAATTAAAAAAAGAAGAGATTTTAGAAAAGTTAAAAAGAATCGCAAAAGAAGAAGGAATAAACATTGAAAATGAAGCTTTAGAAATTATTGCTTTAAATTCTGAAGGGGCCTTAAGAGATGCAGAAAGTTTGTTGGATCAAATGGTAATTATTTTCGGTAAAAATGGAATTAAAACAAAAGAGATTAAAGAAATTTTAGGAATTTTAGAATCAAATCTTTTTATAAAAATGGTTGATTTTTTAATAGAGAAAAACGCAAAAGGAGCCATAGAATATTTAAATTATTTGATCGACGAAGGAATAAATTTATCTGAATTTTTAAAACAGCTAATAAAATATTTGCACCAATTAATGACTTTTAAAATTTTGGGCGAAAAAGATAATCCCTTTTTAGATGGAATGGCAAGCCAGGAAAAAGAAATTTTAAAAAATCAAGCTCAAAAATTAGATTTAAATTCTTTAAAGAAAATTTTAGAGCTTTTTTTAGACGCTCAACAAAAAATAAAATTTACCTCCTTTCCTTCTTTACCTCTAGAATTAGCAATCGTTGAAATTTGCGAAAAATAAAATTTCTTTAAAGAGTAATATAAGGCAAAAGTCCAAGATACCTTGCTCTCTTTATTGCCTTTTTTAATTTTCTTTGATGGAAAGCACAAACTCCTGTTTTTTTTCTGGGTTTAATTTTTCCAGACAACGACAAAAATCTTTCCAACAAAGTGGTATTTTTAAAATCAATTTCTTCTATGTTTCTTTGGCAAAAATAACAATTCATAATATTTATTTTTAAATCTCAATTTGTTCAAAGTCAATTTCTTCTTCGATCACTGGAATTTCTTCTTTTTTTTCTTCCAAGGGCGGTAAGGTTTCCTTTTTTACTCTGGGACCCAACTGCAACCTTTCTACTACAATTTCTGTTTTTTGAAATTTTTGATCTCCCTCCCCGCTCCAACTCCTTGTCCTCAACCTTCCTTCGATCAACACTAAAGCTCCCTTTTTTAAATAATTTTGGGCTATTTCTGCCAATTTTCCATAAAGGACGATGTTGTGAAATTCTGTTTCTTGTTTTTTTCTTCCCGTTTTGTCTGTCCAAAATCTATCGGTGGCCAAGTTGAAATAACAAAGAGTCGTTCCTGAAGGAAGCTGTTTCTTTTCTGGATCTTTGGTTAATCTGCCAGCTAAAAAAACTTTATTCAAATTCATAATTTTGTTCCTAAAATTTCTTCTAATTTCTCTTCTAATTTTTCAAGTTCAACTTTTTCTGGCTTTTTGGTCGGCTTTTTCTTCTCTGCTTCGACAACTTTTTTGGGCGGATTCTTTTTCACGATGAGATATCTCAAAATCCCTTCCGTTTTTTCAATCTCTTTTTTGCACTCTTTTATTTTTGAAGCTGGCATCCAAAAAGTTAAGCTTACCAAAAAAGCTTCTCTTTCTTTTTTAATCGGATAAGCCAAGCTCCTCTTTAAAGGAGGAACTTCTTCTTCAATTTCGCCCTCGTGCTTTCTTAAAATTCCTATTATTTCTTTTTGAACCTCTTTTATTTTTTCTGGATCAATTTTGGTTGAAATCAAATAAGCAATTTCGTAAAAATTCATGGTTTTTTAAATTTTAAATTCAATGATGTCCCCGTCTTGGACTTTGTAATCTTTGCCTACAATTTTTATTTTACCTTCTGTTTTTGCTCTGTGCCATCCGCCTTCTTTTAAAAAAGTTTCAAAATCCAAAACTTCGGCTTTAACAAACTTTTTAAAATCAGAATGTATTTTCTCTGCAGCTTCTACGATCGAACTTTCTTTCTTTAGTGTCCAGGCTTTGGCTTCTTTTCCTTTGGCAATAGTATAGAATGTAACCAAATCTAAAGTTTTGTAGCACTTCTCAATTAAATCTTCAATTTTAGATTTAAAATTTAACTCTTCCCTTTCTCTCTCTGAAAGTTCTGTCATTTCTTCTTCTTCTTTCAAATTAATTTCTATAAAATCAACTCTTGGTTTTTCAAACTTTGTCTTTCCATTAATATTTAGCAAATATAAAAATTTTTTTCCAGTTAAAAACTGATGTTTCTTTAAAAAATCTTTTTCTAAAAAATCGACCAGTTTTTTCCCTTTTGAAACCTCCTCTAATGCTTTTTTCAAAATTTCAGTTTCTTTACTTTTTTTCTCTTTTATCATTTTTTCCAAAGTTTCCAAATCTTTCATTAAAAGTTCGGTTTCTAAAATTTCAATTTCTTTTTGAGGATTAACTTCACCCAAAACGTTCTCTACTCCCTCTCCCTCAAAACATCTTATTACCTCCAAAATGGCGTCACAATCTCTTAGTTGAGCTAAAAATTGGTTTCCCAAACCTTCTCCCTTGTGTGCTCCTTTTATTAGCCCTGCAACATCGATAAATTCAATTTGGGTCGGGGTTACTTTTTCTGGCTTTACTATTTCTGCAATTTTTTTTAACCTTTCGTCCGGAACTTCAATCTTTCCTACGTTGGGAGAAATAGTCGTGAAAGGTCTGGGTGAAATTTTAACTTCCCTCTTGGTAAGTACTTTAAACAAAGTAGATTTACCAACGTTGGGCAAACCACAAATTCCAACTGAAAACGACATTTTTAAATTTTACAAAAAAATTTTTTAAATGTCAATTGAAAAATCTCTGGAAAAAATTTTTTTAATTTTTTAAAATTTAAGAAGCGTATGATCTTTGAAATAAAATTAATCGCTGAATTTTTTTGGTGGCATTTTTTTGAATTTCCAAAAAGAATCATCCAAGCCACAAAAGATTTTTTGAAATTTTCGTTTTATCATTTTTCAATCATTGACCTTTTAAAAACTCTCTTTGCACCTTGGCGAGGTTATGTTTGGATAAAAACAAAAAGAGGCTTTGACTTGGGAGAAACTTTAGAAGTTTTTGCCTCAAATTTAATCTCAAGAATTTTGGGAGCTATAGCTAGAATTTTTATAATTTTTGTGGGGTTGTTTTTTAGTTTTTTGATTTTAATTTTTGGAATTTTGGCTCTTTTTTTGTGGATTTTTCTTCTTCCAATTTTAATTTTTTTAATTTTTTATGGAATCTTTAGAATTTTACACTGAATTGAAAAAATCAAAAATTTTAGAGAAAATAAGAGCTCAAAGAAGTTTGCTTTTTAAATTTGTTAAAATCGAAAGAAAAATTTTTTTAATTTTGACCCTGGCCTCTCTTTTACTCTCTTTTAAATCTTCAAGATTTTTAGGTTTCTTTTTTGTTTTTTTGTCTTTGTTTTGGTTTTCTTTTTGGCGAGAAATTTTTCTTGAAACCAAGTTAAAAAGCTTGCCCGAAAAAAAAGAAAAATTAGTCGATTTCTTAAGCTTTGAAGTGGCTCAAGCTTTGTATTCTGCCTTTAAATTCGCAAAAAACAAAAAAATTCCTCAAGTTAACAGCTCTTTGTTTTTATACTTTCTTTTGCAAGAAAAAGAACCCAAATTGAATTTTGTTTTTTTGAGGCTTTTGATTGACAGAAATGAATTAAGAGAAAGATTGTTAAAAGATGAAAGTAAAGAAGAAATTTCTGAAATTTTAATCGAAGTTGGCGAAAAGGCGGTTGAAAAAGAAAAAGCAAAAATTGAAGGAGTGGATGTAATTTCTTTTTTGGTTGAAAAAAATAAGGTTTTAAAAGATTTTTTGATTGAAAAAAAATTAAAAGCTGAAGAATTTAAGGAAGTCGTTAGATGGGCCGAAATTTTGGAAAAAGAATTTTTAGAAACTAAAAAATGGTACAAATACGAAAATTTATTGAGGCTGGGCACGATAGGAAGGGAATGGGCAAGCGCTTACACTCCCTTGTTAGATAGGTTTTCTACAGATTTTTTAACTTTTGTAAAAAAAGAAAAATTTAAAAAAATTTTTGTCCATCAGGAAAAGTTAAAAGAAGTCGAAAGAATTTTAACTCAACCTGAAAAAAACGATGTTTTAATTGTGGGTAAGGCCGGCTCTGCAAGAAGGTCGATTGTTTTGGCTTTGGCAAGAGATTTGGCGTTAGAATCAGGACCAAGGGAGATAAATTTTAACAGAGTGGTGCTTTTGAATTTGCAAAATTTGTTTTCAGCCATCCAGTCTCAAGAAACTTTGGAAGTTTACCTGAGCCAAATTTTTACTGAAGCAGTTAGAGGAAAAGTAATTTTGATTATCGATGATTTACACAAGTTTGTAGGGACAAAAAAAGAAAAGGAAGTGGGAACGATGGATATTTCTTTTGTTTTGAGTTCTTTTTTGCCTTCGCCTCAGTTTAAAATGGTTGGAATTACAACGCCAGAGGGTTTGCACAAGTGCATCGAAACCATCCCTGGGTTTTTGGAAAATTTTGAAATTGTAGAAATTCCAGAGGTGAGCAAAGAAGAAACTTTACAAATTTTAGAAGATAGGGCTTTGAGATTAGAACAAAAGTATAAAGTTTTCTTTTCTTTTCAATCTCTCTTTGAAATAGTTGAACTTTGTGAAAAATACATTCCACAAGAACCCTTCCCGGAAAAAGCAATGGAGATTTTGGATGGTTTGGCGGTAAAAGTAGCAAGAAGGCCCCAAAAAGTTGTCCTTCCAGAAGATGTTACAAAATTGATCACAGAAAAAACAAAAATTCCCGTGGGTGAAGTTGAAAAAACAGAAAGAGAAAAACTTTTGAAATTGGAAGAATTACTTCACCAAAGAATAATAAACCAAGAAATGGCGGTAAAAGAAATTTCAGGGGCCTTAAGAAGGGCTCGAGCTGAAATTAAAGCAAGAAAAGGGCCGATAGGGTCTTTCTTGTTTTTGGGTCCAACGGGAGTTGGAAAAACGGAAACGGCAAAAGCTTTGTCTGAAATTTATTTTGGTTCTGAAAAAGAAATGATAAGGTTGGATATGTCAGAATTTCAAAATTTAGAAGATATCGAAAGATTAATCGGAAAAGAAGGCCAAGAAGGCTTGCTTACTACTCCTGTTTCAGAAAAGCCTTTTTCTTTAATTTTATTGGATGAATTCGAAAAGGCTCATCCTAACATTTTGAATTTGTTTTTGCAGGTTTTTGATGAAGGTCATTTGACAGACGGAAGGGGTAAAAAAGTCTTTTTTAAAAATACTTTAATCATTGCCACTTCCAACGCTGGTGCAGAATTAATTTTTAAAGCTCTTGAGACCAAAAAAGATTGGCAGAAAATGAAAGAGGAATTGATAAATTCTTTGATAGAAAACAGAGTTTTTAAACCAGAACTTTTAAACAGGTTTGATGGCGTAATTTTGTTTTCTCCTTTATCAAAAGAAAATTTAATGGATATTGCAGCGTTATTGCTCAAAAAAATTCAAAAAAGCTTGGCAGAAAAGGGAATTGAACTTTTAATTTCAGAAAAATTGAAAGAAAAAATAGTTAAACTATCTTACGACCCTCGATTTGGAGCACGAGAAATGCAAAGAGTAATCGATGATAAAGTTGGAAATGTTTTGGCTAGGGCTTTTTTGGAAGACAAAATTAAAAGAGGGGAAAAAATTACCATCAATCCTGAAAATTTTGAAATTGAAAAAATTTAAATTTTTTGATTCTTTATTTTCTCTAAATAATTTTGCGTGTCCTCTTTCACCCATTTTTTAACTTCAATTTCTTCAATTTCTTCTGTGTCTTTCAAAATAACTACTTTTGAAATTCCAGCGTTAATAATTGCTCTTTTGCATCTTTGACAAGGAATCGCAGAAACAATTTTTTGATTCCCATCAAAACCTGCCAAATACAAAGTCCCAGAAAAAACACAACTTCCAGAACGGGCTGCATTTAAAATTGCGTTTTCTTCTGCGTGAACCGCCGGACATTCATCGTAAGCTTTTCCGTGTGGTAAATTTAAAATATCTTTTATGCAACCTACTTCAAAACAATTTATAACACCTCGTGCCGGACCGTTATAACCAGTAGACAAAATTGCATCTTCTTTTACTATCACCGCGCCGTATTTCCTTCTCAAGCAAGGGGACCTTAGAGCAACTGCTTTTGCAATTTCCAAATAATATTTATCTTTTGAAATCCTCATAAATTTAATTCAAACTGCAAAAAAGGATATTTTTTCTTTTTAATTTTTGCCCTGAACCAGTGCGAACACGATTCAGAGCAACCCCGCACCGTGCTATGCTCTGGTACAGGGTGTTTTGGTGCGAGGTTGATTTTTTGATTTAATCTACCACTTCAATTCCCATATTCTTTGCTTGAGCTTCTATAATTTTCATTGCTGTTTCAATGTCTTCTGTGTTTAAATCTGGAAGTTTTATTTTCGCAATCTCTCTTATTTTTTCTCTAGTAATTTTTCCAACTTTTTTTGTTTTCGGTTGACCCGAACCTTTATCAATTCCGGCAGCTTTTTTCAACAGCTCTGAAGTTAAAGGAGTTTTAATTTCAATATCAAAACTTCTGTCTTCATAAACTATCACTCTTGCCGGAATAATAAAATCACCCTTGCCTTTAGTTAAGTTATTAAATTTATCGCAAAAGTCCTTAAGGTTTATTCCGTGAGGAGCCAAAGCAGGCCCTACCGGCGGAGCGGGCGTTGCCTTTCCTGCAGGAATTTGTACTTTTACTATTGTTTTTACTTTTTTCATAGTATTTTTCTTTTTGACTTTTGGTTTTTGAGTTTTAACTATATTTATCCGCGACTACCGAAGCTGCAAAAGCTTCGGGTTTAATTTTGGGTTCAAAACCATTACTTTTGATAAGATTAATCACTTCCTTTACCATTTCTTTCGTAGCTCCATTTTCTCCTACGTCAGCATGAATGTATTTGAATGAAAATTTATAACTTTTTTGTCCAAATTTTCTTTCTAAAACCTCTCTTAAATCCAAAGCTAATTCACAAGACAAAAAAACTTCTTGCAAAACCCGTTCCTTGAAAGAATAAAATTTTTTTTGGGGATATTGAATTCTTTTTAAAAAAAACCTTCCCCCCTCTCCTTTTCTTAATAAAACTATACATAAAGGAAAAAAGGGTTCTTGCCCAGAAGAAGAATCACATCCTACAATTAACTCGTATTCTTTTTCAGGCTCTTGAATAATGTATTTTTCTATTTCAGAAATTACCTCATCAAAACTCAATTTTCCCTTTGTTGGATTGTAGAAAAATCCGTTGATTATTTCCATTGAGAAATTTTACAAAATGACTCAAAAAAAATCAACTCTAAAAATCTTTGATCAATTTTCTTTAAAAATGATCTATATTGAAGGTTTAAACATTTTTCGTCGCCAAAAGCGAAAAAGGCAATCTTATAATTTGCCTCTCCCTTCTTAATTCTGGCGCTGCTCGGAGCTGGAGCTCGTCGCGTGATTTAACAATTTCAAGTTTTTCTTTGCGGCAACTTAAATTTATTAACTTTGGTGTTAACTCTATGGGTTGACAATAGTAAACTCAACCTTATTGCTCTCTTTGTCCAAAGGTAACGTGTAAATTTTGTATTTCCCAGGAGTTAATGTAAGCCATTTAGAACATGGCAGGCCAGAATAAGAAGTATTTTCTTGGCAAAGAGGAGAGTTTAAAGTAACTTTTATAATGTTATTAGTTGATCCTGGTTCTCCATGAAGAAACCCTCTTTCGCCTTTACTATTTTCAATCCAAGCATCAACGTCCCCCTCAAATCCTTTAAAGTTACAACCCCTAATTTCAAGTTTTGTTCCGACCGGACCAGAATAAGCGGATAAAGAAGTAATAACTGGCACACCCTCTGGTTCATCTTTGCAAGTAGTCGGCAAGGAAGACGGTGATGAAGTTGTTGGGGGAGTTTGCTGTGTTGATGTGTTCGTAAGAGACATTTGATTTTGTGTTGATGTGTTTTCAGGTGTTTGATTTGTGATAGGAGGCATTGGGGGCAGTGTCCGTTTTTTGATTAATGTTAAATATCCCACTCCTACAGCGAGAATTACAACCAAAACGATTAAAATTATTATATTAATATATCTTTTTTGATCCATGCTAAATAATTTTAATTAAAATTTTTTCGACCTTTATAAAAATTTTCTTTACAATAATGTGGTTTGAATTGATATTTTCCTGGTTCTTTAACAATTTTTACTTAGCGTAAGTATAGCATACCAAAGTAACAATTTCAAGTTTTCGTATTGGGTCATCTAAAAGGTAAGCGAAATGAATGATGGATACGCAAGCTAAAAACCAACATTTAAAGCTTTGATTGAAAGAGAGGTTCTTTGGTGATATTAAGTTTTTTGGCGATATTTTCCATTGAAACATCAGAAAAACCAAACTCAGAAAAAAGTTTCCCGGCCTCTTTTAAAATTTTTTCTTTTGTTGTTTCCATAATAATTTACTGACCGGTAAGTTATTTAATTTTAGAAAATTAAAAAAGTCTTGTTAAAAGCTAAAGAACTCGTCGGGTACATGGAGTACAGATATTGTTAAACTTCAAAACTTTCAACCCTTTATTTTAAGCGAAATGAAAACCTATTGAATACCGCACTACCAACACCAATTTATCCGTCATATTACCGACGAGATCACTGTAGATCAACGTAATAAAAAACATACATTCCCAAGAATTTATGCAAACAAATAAGATGAAAAATTTTTTTCAAAATGCGGTTTGGACGACCCACGCACTAGAGCAAAGCTCGGTGCGGAATAAATATTTTTTTCAGCTTCTTTAACTATTTATTAATCCCAACAACATTTTAGAAATAGTTTCAAGTTTGCAATAAAAATTTTTGAATAAACCTTCAGTTCTTTGTTTTTCTTCCAAAATAATTTCAAATAAAGAAACAACTCATACACAGACCCTCTAGCGATGATGTAAAATTTTCACCTCTAACTACTAATTACAAATTACTAATTACTCAAAATTTGAGCGAAGCGAAAATTTTATGTGCCCCTGAGAGGAATCGAACCCCTATCCCCTGCTTAGAAGGCAGGTGCTCTATCCGTTGAGCTACAGGGGCGTTTTTATTCAATTTTGCCTTTTTCTTTAAAAATTTTCAAGAGTTCTTCGAATTTTTTTTCTTCAAATTGAACTTGCTTTTTCCCTTGAATTTCTTTTTTTATTAAAAAACTACTATAAATTACAGTTAAAAATGTTAAAAGTAAAACAAAAACAAAAGTCAAAATTATCGCACTTAAGAAATTTTGATAAACTTTAATCGGCAACTCCTTCAATTTTTTTAAAATTTTTCCAAAAATTTTAATCCTCATTTTCCAAAAACTTTACCCGAGATTGACATTTTTGATAAATTTTCGCCAAAAATTGTTACTTTTTCAATTTCAATCAAAAATTTTTCATTCTCTATTTTTTTTAAAAACAAAAGAAGTTTTTCTTTTTCGCCAGAAACTGAAAATGAAAAAGAAAAGAAGCTAAGTTCTTTTTCTTTTACTTTTTGAATTTGTGACAAATTGGGTGTTTCTTCGATTTTAACGTCCAATTCTTTTGTCTTTTGCTCTAAAAATTGAACGAAGGATAAGGGAAAATTTAAATCTAAAATATTTTCTTGAATTTGCTCTATTTCTTTCTGTTTTTCTTTCATTATTTTTTTGTATTTTAGAATTTCTTCAAACAAATCTAAATTCTCTTTTATTTTTTCTTTGGTGTTTAAAATTTCTTTTGCGTTTTCTTGAATACTCTTTAAAATAAAAATTGGCAAAGAAAGAAAAAAAATCAAAAAAATTAAAAATATTAAAATGTATAAAATTCTTTTTTTCATTCTTTTGTTAAGAAATTAACTGAAAAATCGATTTCTTTTTCTTTAACCCAAACCTGTGTCGGGAAGGAAACTTGAATAAAGTTTTCCTCTAAAATCGACTTTAATCTCAAAAGAGATTGTCTTTCTGGAGAAAATCCGCTCAAAATTATTTGAAATCCTTCTTTTTTTGTTTTTTTGTCTAAAGTTGTTTTTGAAATGCTCACGCTATTTATTTGAATTTCTGGGGGCAAAATTTGAAAAATTTTATTTAAAGCTTTGGATACTTCCTTGTGTTCTTTTTCAAAATTCAAAAGCTCAGAAACTAATTTGTTGGTTTCTAAAATTTCATTTTTACTTTCAAGCTTTAAAATTTTTTCTTGATTTTTCAATTCTAATTTTTCTTTTTTGAGTTTCTCTGAAAGAAAAATTTTCAAACTTAAAAGAAAAAGCGACAGAGTTAAATTAAAAAACAAAATCAAAATTAACCAGTGTACAAGAATTCTTTTTTCTTTTTCTTCTTTTAATTTTTCTTTTTGTGTTTGAGGCAAAAGATTAATCATAAAGAAAATTCTCTTTTAGCAAGACCTATGGCGCAAGAATATTTTACTATTTCTTCAAAAGAAATTTTTGGTTCTTTAAAAAGTGGTAAAACTAAAAGAGGGTTTAAAATTTCTGTCTCAATTTCAGTTTGAAGCTGAATAAATTCTTTCAATCCCTTCAAAAGTGCACCTCCTCCAGAAAGAAAAATTTTTTTAATTTTAAAATTAGGATTTAAACTTTCAAAATAACTCAAAATTCTTTTGATTTGGTCTAGAAGATCGCTCAAACAAACAACTAAAGCGTCAAAAATTTTTCCTCTTTCTTTTTTAAAAATCGATTCTTTTGTTTCGTATTTCAAAAGAATCGATTCTTCCAAGCCAAGCGTTCTTTTCAATTTTTCTGCTTCTTCAAAAGGAAGGCCTAATTCTTTTGAAATGGTTTCAGTTAAAAGAGAACTTGAAAAGGGACTGCTGCTTGAAAATCTCAATAATCCTTTAAAAAAAACTCCAAAGTTTGTTTTTGTTTCTCCCAAATCTATTATTAATACGAAATCGTTTGAAACAGGAATTAACCTTCCCAAACTTAAAATTTCAGGCTCAAAAACAACGGGTTCAAGATTTATTTTTTTTAAAACTCTAAAATAGCTGTCGACGATTTTTCTTTCGTAAGCTGAAATTAAAACGTTGCATTTTTTTTCTTTTTCAGAAGGCAATTTTATAAAGTCAAAATAAATTTCTCCTACTGAAAAAGGAACGTAATTTTCTATTTCAAAGAGCAGGGCTTTTTCTAGGTCTTCTTTTGGCAGGTCTGGCATTTCAATTATTTGAGAGAGATTTTTTTCTTCTGGAAGGCACAAAACTACATATTTTGTATTTATTTTGTTTGCTTTTATCTCTTTCAATCCTTTTTCGAGATTTTTTATCAAATTTTCTTCGTCTTTTATTACTCCTTGTGCAATCAATCCTTTTTCAATCTTAAAATTGCCAAAAAAAGAAAAAATATATTTTCCGTTCTTTTTTTCGAGTTTTACTATTTTTGCAGAAAAATCTGAAAGGTCGAGGCCAAAAGTGTTAAATTTTAAGCTAAAAAATTCCATTGAAAAATTATAGCACAAGTTAAATTTTAGAGTCAAAATTCAAAAAATCGTTGAAAATTGATATCATTTAAAGATAAAGTTTAAAATATGTCATTCATAGAAAAAATTTTTGGAAATCCAAACGAAAAATATCTACAAAAAATCAATCCGCTTGTAGATAAAATAAATTCCTTAGAAAAAGATTTTGAAAAAATCCCTAATGAATCTTTAAGAGAAAAAACTTTTGAATTTAAAGAAAGATTAAAAAAAGGAGAAGAGTTAAAGGATATTTTACCAGAAGCTTTTGCGTTGGTTCGGGAAGCTGCAAAAAGAACCTTGGGTCAAAGACATTTTGACGTTCAGCTAATGGGAGGAATTGCTCTTTTTGAAGGAAAAATCGTCGAAATGAAAACTGGAGAAGGAAAAACTTTGGCTGCTACTTTGCCTCTTTACTTGGAAGCTCTTTCCGGAAAAGGCTGTCATTTAGTTACGGTTAACGATTATTTAGCAAGAAGGGATACTGTTTGGATGGGACAAATCTATCATATTTTAGGACTTTCTGTAGGATGTTTAAATCATGAACAAGCTTTTTTGTACGACCCAGATTACAAAAAACCCCCTGAAGAAAAAGATAAAATTCGAGACGAATTGGGTTCTTTTTATGTGGTTGAAGATTTTTTGAGGCCTTGTTCGAGAAAAGAAGCTTATTTAGCAGACATTACCTATGGAACTAATCATGAGTTCGGTTTTGATTATTTAAGAGATAACATGGTCTATCAAAAAGAAGATATTGTTCAAAGAGGGCATCATTTTGCGATCGTGGATGAAGTTGATTCAATATTAATAGACGAAGCAAGAACTCCTTTAATCATTTCTGCTCCCTCGGAAGAGCCAGAAGAAATTTATTACTTTTTTGCCAAAATTGCAGAGATTTTAAAAAAAGACCAAGATTACAAAGTTTTGGAAAAAGAACGTTCAATCGCCTGGACTGAAGAAGGACAAGAAAGAGTAATTTCTTTGCTAAAATTTGACCCTTGGACCGCGGGAGATTTTAAAAGCGTCCACAAACTTGAAAATGCTTTAAAAGCAAAAGAGTTTTTTGTTTTAGACAAAGATTACGTAATTAAAAATGGAGAAATCATCATCGTCGATGAATTCACAGGAAGGTTGATGCCAGGAAGAAGGTGGTCCCAAGGCTTGCATCAAGCAGTCGAAGCAAAAGAACATATTAGAGGCAAAAAGGAAGTTAAAGTAAAAAAAGAATCGATCACTTTGGCTACGATTACTTTACAAAATTATTTCAGAATGTACGAAAAACTTTCTGGAATGACAGGGACGGCGGCAACTTCGGCTGAGGAATTTGAGAAAGTTTATGGTCTGGAAGTCGTCGTCATACCCACTAACAAAAAAATGATTAGAAGGGATTTGCCAGATAAAATTTTCAAGACAGAAAAAATAAAGTTTGAAATGATCGTAGAAGAAATCAAAAAAAGGCGACAAAAAGGACAACCTGTTTTAGTAGGGTCGAGGTCGATCGAAAAAAACGAATATTTATCAAGTCTTTTAAGAAAAGAGGGTATCCCCCATCAAGTTTTGAATGCAAAACATCATGAAAAAGAGGCTCAAATTATAGCTCAAGCCGGAAAGCTGGGAGCGATTACTATAGCCACTAACATGGCAGGAAGGGGAGTTGATATCGTTTTAGGAGGAAACCCTCCGGAAGAGAAAGAAGCCCAAAAAGTAAAAGAATTAGGAGGGCTTTTTGTTTTGGGAACAGAAAGACACGAAGCGAGAAGGATTGACGATCAATTAAGAGGAAGAGCGGGAAGGCAAGGAGACCCAGGAGAAACTCAGTTTTTTGTTTCTTTGGAAGACGAATTAATAAGAATTTTTGGAGGAGAAAAAATTAAAAATTTAATGGAAAAATTTAATTTTCCAGATAAAGAACCGATCCAATCTAATTTAATCACCAAAGCCATCGAAGAAGCGCAAAAAAGAGTTGAGGGAATCAATTTCGATATCAGAAAAAATCTTTTAGAATACGATCAAGTTTTAACCAAACAAAGAGAAAGTTTTTATCAATTAAGAAGAAAAATTTTGTTTGCACAAAGCGCAGACTTTAGAAAAATTTTAGAAGAAATTTTCAAAAAATATCAAAAAGAAGAGGTTTTAAAAGAGAAATATCAAAAATTTGGAGAAAGTTTTGAAAATAGAGCAAAAATAATTTATCTTTCAATTTTAGATTCTTTTTGGATCGATTTTTTAGAAACGATAGAACACTTGAGAGACGCTACGAGCTTGAGAGCTTATGGCCAGCAAGATCCTTTAGTAGAATATAAAAAAGAAAGTTTAACCTTATTTAAAAAAATGATAGAACAAATTGAAAACTCTCTCTATCAAATTTTAAAAGATTTTTCTTTGGAAAAAGAAAAAGCTCAAATTGAGATTGAATTTGTAGAAAAAAAAGTGGGAAGGAACGACCCTTGCCCCTGCGGTTCTGGAAAAAAATATAAAAAATGTTGTTGGCCAAAGTATGGATATTGAAACTCCATTAGAAAAAATAAAAGGAATCGGTTTGATTTTTAAAAAGAAACTTGAAAAATTAAAAATTTTCACTTTAGAAGACCTTTTGTATCATTTTCCTCATCGTTACGAAGATTTGTCTAGGGTCTTGCCCATTTCAGAGTTGAAAGTTGGAGAAAAAGCCTTAATTCAAGGAAAAATTGTAGAAATAAAAAATTTGAGAACTTTAAAAAAGAAAATGTTTTTAACCACTGCGCTCATAAAGGATAAAAGTTCAACGATAGAAGTCCTTTGGTACAATCAACCTTATTTGGGCAAGGTTTTAAAAAAAGGAAAGGAGTATTTTTTTGCCGGAAAATTAATTCGAAAATCAGGAAAAGTTTTTTTATCAAACCCTGTTTTTGAAGAAATAAATTTTAAAGAAGAAACGTTACATACAAAAAGAATCGTCCCGGTTTATCCTGAAACTAAGGGAATTTCTTCGAAATGGTTCAGAAAGATTTTTTATTTTCTATTAAAAAAACAAAAATTAAGATTTTCTGAAATTTTGCCTTCTTTTTTATTGAGAAAAGAAAAATTAATGGAAAGAAACAGAGCCCTTTTGGAAATTCATTTTCCAACATCTCTGGAAGGAGCCAAACTGGCCAGAGAAAGGTTTTCTTTTGAAAAAATTTTTCTCTTGCAACTGAAAATTTTGTCTGAGAGAAAAAAGTTGCAAAAAGAGAACGCTTTCAAAATTGAAATTGATAAAAATTTACTTTTAAATTTTGTTAAAAGTTTGCCTTTTGAGTTAACCTCGGCCCAAAAAAGAGTAATTTTGGAAATTTTAAGAAGCTTAAAAAAAGAAACTCCAATGAATAGACTTTTGCAAGGAGACACGGGGTCTGGAAAAACAATTTGCGCCATAGCTGCAATTTTACAGGTAGCAAAGCAAAACTTACAATCTGTTTTGATGGCTCCAACCGAAATTTTAGCAAAGCAACACTTCCAAACTTTTTGGAAATTTTTAAAAAATTTTGAAACAAAAATTGCTCTTTTAACAAGTAAAGAAGCTCAAGTTTTTGGCCTTTTTTATCCTGTAAAAATTCCAAAAGAAAGATTGTTAAAAAAATTAGAAACTGGCGAAATTAAAATTTTAATCGGAACTCACGCTCTTTTGAATGAAAAAATTTCTTTTAAAAATTTAGCTTTGGTCGTTTTAGATGAACAGCACCGCTTTGGAGTAGAACAAAGAGCAAAATTGATAAAACAAAAAGGTTTAATTCCCCATTTTCTATCAATGACTGCCACACCCATTCCCAGAACCTTGGCTTTGGCTTTTTATTCAGATTTGGATTTTTCGATTTTGGATGAAGCGCCAAAAGGAAAAGGGAAGGTTGAAACGAAAATTGTTTTACCAAAAGAAAGAGAAAAGGTTTATGAATTCGTAAGAGAAGAAATTAAAAAAGGAAGACAAGCTTTTGTTATTTGTCCTAGAATCGAAGAAAAAGAAGGAAAAGAAGAAGTTAAAGCGGTGAAAAAAGAATTTGAAAAGATTTCGAAAGAAATTTTTCCAGAATTCAAATGTGAAATGCTTCATGGAAAAATGAAAACGAAAGAAAAAGAAAGAATAATGAAAGAAATGCTAGAAGGAAAAATTAACATTTTAGTTTCGACTTCGGTGGTAGAAGTGGGAATCGACATTCCAAAAGCAACCATAATTTTAATTGAAGGAGCGGAAAGTTTTGGTTTGGCGCAATTGCATCAATTGAGAGGAAGGGTGGGAAGAAGAGAAGAAAAAGGTTTTTGTTTTTTGTTTTTTGAAAAATTCTCAGAAAAAGCTTACAAAAGATTAAAAGCTCTTTTGGAGTCAGATAATGGATTGGAACTTGCAGAAAAAGATTTAAAAATCAGAGGCCCAGGAGAATTTTTAGGTCAAAGACAATGGGGAATTCCGGATGTAGCCATGGAGGCCTTAACAAACGAAGAACTATTAAAAAGAACGAAAGAAAGAGCAAAAGAAATTTTAGAAAGAGACCCTGAACTTAAAAATTATCCCTTGTTAAAACAAAAACTTGAAAAAATGGAAGAAACGGTCCATTTGGAGTAATTATTTTTTCAAAAATTTTAGCATTTTCTCTAACGACCAAGAATTTATAATATCTTCCTTTTCCGCCCAGCCCCTTCTTGCTTGAGCGATTCCAAACTCAATAAACCTCATTTGGTCCACGTGATGAGCGTCAGTGTTGATTATCATTTTCACGCCCATTTCCTTTGCTTTTTTGATGTTAATATCGTTTAAATCCAACCTCTCAGGATAAGAATTAATTTCCAGAATGGTTCCGGTTTCTTTTGCAACTTTCAAAATTTTGTCAAAATCGATTTCGTACTCTCCCCTTTTTTGAATTAACCTTCCTGTTGGGTGGGAAATTATATCGACGTTTGGGTTTTTTATTGCCCGAATTATCCTTTCTGTCATTTCTTCTTTTGACATTTTAAACCTCGAATGAACCCCAGCGATTACAAAATCTTGCTCCTTTAAACATTGATCATTAATGTCAATTTTCCCGTCTGGCAAAATGTTAGCTTCGCATCCTTTTAAAACTTTAAGTTTTAAGTTTTGAGTTTTGAGTTTTGAGTTAATTTTGTCAATTTCCTTGTTTCTTTCTCTCAATTGTTTTTCATCCAACCCATGCTCGATTTTCAAAAACTTTGTGTGGTCTGCAATTCCAACGTATTCGTATCCCATTTTAATCGCGTATTCTCCAATCTCCTCTATTGAATTTTTCCCTCCGTCCCAATTTGAATGCAAATGTAAATCTCCCTTGATGTCTTTGTAATCTATTAATTTTGGAAGTTTATGCAAAATTGCAGCTTCAATTTCTCCTCTATTTTCTCTTAGTTCTGGTGAAATCCAATCTAAACCCAATTTTTGATAAATTTCCTCCTCAGATTCTCCTGCGACCATTTTCGACCCTTTGAACAAACCGTATTCTGAAAGCTTCATTCCTTTTTCAATCGCAATTTTTCTTAAAGCAATGTTGTGTTCTTTGGACCCTGTAAAATATTGCAAGGCTGCTCCAAAAGATTTTTTTGGCAAAACTCTAATATCCATATCAAAACCTTCTTTCATTCTCACTGAAGCTTTTGTTGTGCCCTTCCCCCAAATTTTAATCACCCCTGGCAAAGAAACAAAAAAATCCATTATCGGTTTTGGATTTTTTGAAATCACCAAAAAATCAACGTCCCCTATCGTTTCTTTCATTCTCCTTATTGAACCTACAATCTCAATTCTTTCGACTTCTTTCAAATTCTTCAATTTCTCATAAATTTCTTTCACTTTTGGTAAAATTTCTCCCAGCAAAAACCTTCCTTTGGACCTCTTCGCAAACTCTATTGCTTCCAAAATGTTTTTTTCAGTTTTCTCTCCAAAACCAGGCAAAATTGAAACTTTGTGAGCTTTTATTGCTTCTTCCAAATCTTTTAAGTTTTTAACCCCCAATTTTTCATACAAAACTTTCAATCTTTTTGGCCCCAACCCTTCAATCCCCATTAAATCATCTAAATTTATCGGGTATTTTCCTTTGTAATCTTCGTAATACTGAACTTTTCCAGTTTTCAAATATTCTTCAATCTTTTCCGCAATACTTTCTCCAACGCCCGGAATTTTTTTCAATCCTTCAAACCCTTCTTTTTTGTAAATTTCTTCAACATCTTTCTCTAAACCTTCCAAGGTCAAGGCTGCTTTCTCATAAGCGTAAGGCTTAAATTTCACATTTTCCATTTCCAAAAAATAGGCAATCTCATAAAAAATTTTTGCAATCTCTTGATTTTTCATACCTTAAAAACCGCCATAAATTGATTAGACGTCCTCAAAGATTTAATTGATTTTATTTTCCCATTCTTTTCTTTAAAAACTTTTTTCCAAAATAGATTATAATGATAGCTGGAACCCAAACCTGTGCCCAAACAAACAACTTAATTAAAAAGTAAGAAAATCCTTTCCAGAAATTCATAACGCTTTTCCAGGATTGCAACAAAACATACTTTGGCCTCCATTTTTCAGCTGGCGGAACCGGCAATAATTCTTCAGAGAGAGCCAAATTAACTGTAATCGATGACATCTTTACTGATTGCTCTAAATATTGCATCCTTCCTTTTATCTGTTCAATTTGTTGCCTAACATTTGTCAACTCTCGATAAACCTCCAAAATTTCATCAACTTTCCCAGTCCTTTTTATTAACTCCAAAAGTTGGCTTTCGGCTGCTTCTAAATTCCTTAACCTTGATTGTAAATCAACGTACTCTTCGGTAATATCTTGAGATTGGATTTTCTCGTTGGTTACTCTCACAGCCAAATTCCTAAAATAATCTTTTGCCTCTTCAAATTTTTCTGCCGGAACCCTAACAGTTATACTTCCAGAAGGCACCTTTTCATACTCTGAAATGTTGCTCGAAACTACCCATCCGCCATTATCCTCGGCAAACTTCGCAATCTTTTTAGCCACATCCAAAACATCTTTAACTACTAAATTCAACCAACCAGTTTTAATAATCATTCTCGATGACGTTTCGGGCTGAGTTTGAAAAGGGAGATTTGTCTCGGCTTTTTCGCTAGGCGCTCCCGATAATGTCGGGGAGGGTAATCCACTTGTTTTCTCCCTTGCTATATAAACCATTCTACCAAAGAAACTAATAAAGACCACAAAAACTAAAATTACCAAGCAAACCATCCCCAAAACCCCAAAAATTTTCCAAATTTTTTCTGACATTTTTTATTTTTTTATTTTTCGACCTTTATTTTCCCAAAACTTTGACCAAAATTTCTCTTTCTCTTGGCCGATTGTCAAAATCAACAAACACAATCTGTTGCCAAGTTCCCAAAACCAATTTTCCGTTTTCAACAGGAACCGTCAAAAACGGTTTGATCAAAGATGACCTCAAATGAGAAAATCCGTTTGCCTCCCCCCAAACATCGTCGTGATGGTATTTTTTATCAGAGGGAACTAATTTTTCCATCAATTCTTTGAAATCTTTTAAAAGTTGGGGTTCGTTTTCAATGGTGGTAATTCCGATAGTAGAACCTGGAGAAGAAATAATACAAATGCCATCTTTTACTCTAGACCTTTTAACCGCTTCTTCAACCCTTGAGGTAATGTCGATAATGTCAAAAAAACCTTTTGTGGAAACAGTAAATCTCATTTTAAAATTATAATTAAAATAAAAACAAATTTCCTACTATAAAGTATCAACAAAAGCCTCCAATCTCGTTTGAAAGCCTGCTTCTCCCGTGTGTTCGTCGATGATTAAATACAAAAAAGGAATTTTGGATTCTTTGAATTTTTTTTCTACAAATTCTTTTAACACCGCATCGCAACCGCAGGCAAAAGAAGAAATTTCAATCGCTCCCTTAATTTTATAATTTAAAACAAAATCTATTTTTTCCATTATTTCTTTTGCAAACTCCCAATGAAAATCAACTGAGAATTCGCAAGCAGCATCTGATGACTTTTTCTCTTTTTTAGATTTTTCCCCTAATTTCAAATTACTTGTCGTCACTTTTGAAACGGGAACTTCTTCAATGAATATTGGCGTAATTCCCAATTCCTCTAACCGATCTTTGATTCTCAAATTCACGTATTCATCGTATAGATTGTAGGGGTGGGAAATGAGTACAATTTTTTTTAAATTTGAATTTAATTTTGCCAAGACTTCTTTTTCTAGCTTTTTTCTTTCTTCTTTTTCTTTTAAAATTGCAATTTCTTTTGCTCTTTCAATTTCTTTTTTGTTTTTTCCTAATTTTTTACCCAACCTAAAAAGCGTTGTTTCAAAAGGTTCTTTTCTTTCGTTAAAGTCCTCTGTTAAAATTTTCGTTTTTACTAAAATCTTTGACAAATCTGGCAAACCAAAAAATTTTGGACAATATTCTAATTTTTCTTTGTTCGTTTTCAACCTTGGCACAAAAATCAAATCGCACTTTCCTTCTAACCATTTCAAATGACCAAAATAAACTTTGTTTGAAAAACAGGTTTCAGGGTCTGAAATTTTCACTCCCATTTCAACAATTTCTTTATTTGTCTTTGGAGACAACAAAACCTCAAACCCTAAATTCTCAAAAAAACTTTCCCAAAAATAAGGCCTTTTCCAATAAATTAAAGCTCTGGGAATTCCAATTTTCATAATTTCTTGAACAAGGGTTCTAATTTTTTTTCTTGAATTTGTTCTTGGATTTCTTTGCTCTTTTGAGGACAAAACGGGGAAAGCATTTTTGAAATTTCTTTTATACAATACCCTAAATTCAAAATTACTTTTTTTGAATTTTCTCTTTTTTCCCAGGGTTTTTCTTTGTCAATGTATTTATCGCAAAAATGAATCAAATGCCAAATTTCTTTTAAGGATTCATAAAAACCAAAATTTATTAAAAATTTCTGATAATTATTTTTTCTCCTTTTCACTTCATTTTCGATGGATTTTTGAACTAAGGTTTTTTTAAGATTGATGTTTTGTTTTTTTGCTAAATTCAAAACCCTCGAAACTAAATTTCCCAAGCCAAAAGCCAAATCAGCATTATATTTTTCCGCAAACTTTGACATTTTAATATCGCCATCTTCTCCAAAAGGAAATTGCGATAAAATTAAATAACGTGTCGCATCCACTCCAAACCTTTCAATTAAATCCTTCGGTCTAATGACATTCCCCAAGGTTTTGCTCATTTTTTGGCCCTCTACGGTAAAAAATCCATTCACTGCCAATTGATTTGGTGTTTTTATTTTTGCACAAAGCAGCATTGCGGGCCAAAAAATAGCATGAAATTTTAAAATATCCTTCCCGATAAAATGGACCACAAAAGATTTTTGCCACCACCTTTCAAATTTCTTTTTGTTTCTGGCAAATCCCACAGAAGAAATATAATTAATTAAAGCATCAAACCAAACATAAACCAACTGGCTTTTGTCTCCTGGAAATTCTATCCCCCACTTTACTCTTTCTTTGTCCCTTGAAATTGAAAGGTCTTCTAAACCTTGTTCCAGGAGCCCAAAAACTTCTTTTTTTGCGAATTCAGGAAAAATTTTAAATTTTCCAGTTTCAACGAGAGATTTAATTTTTGGCAATTTATCTTGAATTTTCAAAAAATAATTTTTTTCTCTCAATTTCAACGGCGCTCTTTTGTGATGAGGGCAAAGCCCATTTTCTAATTCTTTCTCTGTCAAAAACTTTTCGCACCCCACACAATATAAACCTTCGTATTCCTTTTGGTAAATTTGATTTTTTTCTTTTAAAATCTCAATGAATTTTTTGACCGCTAACTCATGATATTTATCTGTAGTCCTGACAAAAAAATCGTATTCAATTGAAAGTTCTTTCCATGTTTTTTTAAATTTCTCTGAAATTTCATCGCAAAATTCTTTCGGGCTTTTTCCTTTTTCTTTTGCAATCTCTGCTATTTTCATCCCATGCTCATCGGTTCCGGTCAAAAAGAACGCATCCTTTCTTTGGATTTTTAAAAACCTAGAATACACATCCGCGCACAAAGTAGTAAAAGCATGCCCTAAATGAGGTTCGTCGTTAACATAGTAAATTGGAGTAGTAATCAAATAGCTCTTTTGCATAATTTTAAAAAGAAATTTTATCAAATTTAAAAGAAAAATAAAACAGCCCCAAAGGGGACTGCTTTTGTATTATTTTTGTCACAAAATTCAATTTTCGCTATTGAATGAATTTTTTGTCTAACTAGACTAATAACGAATTGATAAAATTTTAATAAATTAATCAATTTTTGTTAAAACTTCAGTACCCCTTTTTGTAATCGCAACCGTATCTTCAAAGTGAGCGCACAAAGAATTATCTTTCATTTTGTATCCAAAACCATCTTTTGTGTTTTCAACCTTCCAATCTCCGCAGCTTACCATAGGTTCTATACAAAAAACCATTCCTTCTTTTATTTCCTTTCCTGTTTCTCTTTTACCAAAATTCAAAATTTTAGGTTCTTCGTGTAAAGCTCTCCCAATTCCATGCCCGCACAAATCTCTAATGACGTTGAAACCTTGAGATTCAACATACCTTTGAATTGTGTTTCCAATATCACCAAAAGTATTTTGAACTTTTGCTTTTTTTATTGCTAATTTTAGAGCCTTTTTGGTTACTCTAATCAATCTTTGAGCCTCAAAAGAAATTTTTCCCACCCCAACAGTTCTTGCCATATCCAAATAAAAACTTTCCCAAAAAATTCCAAAATCAATTTTTAACACATCTCCCTCTTTCAAAACTCTCTCTGAAGGAGGAACATGAACCAATTCTTCATTCAAAGAGGTACACAAGCAAGCAGGATAAGGTTTTTCATTGTCTCCTTTATATCCCAAAAACGCACATTTTACCTTGGCTTTTTTTATTAACTCTTTTGTTTTTTCTTCCAAATAAAAAGTAGTAATTCCTGGCCTTACTTCTTTTAAGATTTTTTCAAAAATCTTTGCGCAAATTTTCCCTCCCTCCCTCATTATTTCAATTTCTTTTTGAGTTTTTATTTTAATCATTAATTTAAATCAAAAGAGCTTTCAAAACGCTTTCAAAAACTTTTACTGGTGGAGGGCAGGCGTCAATTTCTACAATTTTTATTTTTCTTTTTTTAAAAAAATCCAAAAGTGGGAAGGTTTTCTCGTAGAACTCTTCAATTCTTTTTTTGATTGTTTTTGGATCGTCCAATCCCTTTCTTTTAACCAATCTTGAACCATCCAAAGGACAATATTTTAAATTTTTGTTGTCTTTCAAATATAAAATAGGATGGCGCAAAAGTTCACAAATCCTTCTATGAGAATTTCTAAAAAGAGTTTCTTTTTCAGTAATTTTTAAAAACAAAACTAAAATTTTTTCTTTTCCGTAAAGTTTTTCAATTAAAGGCAAAATTCTCTCTGCCTCAAAAATGGTTCGTGGGGAACCAGACAAAATTAAATTTTTTCCTTCTTTTTTTAATTGTTTTATTTTTTCTTTTACTAAAAATGTGACAAAAGGCGGAGAGCAAAGTTTTCCTTCTAGCCAAAGTTTTTTTTCGTTTGAAAGAGAGTATTTTTTCCCCTCGATAACATAAACCTTATTTTTTTGATTCAAAAAGGCTTCTTCTAAAATTTTGCTCGTTTCGAAATAATAGTAATTTAATTTTTCAGAAAGCAAAATTCCTACGGTTCCTTTACCCGCTCCTGGCATTCCAAAAAGGCAAATTACTTTTGGAATTTTTTTAAATTCTGTCATATTCTCTCATTTCAATTTCAGCTTTGAGCTTCGATACCGTTTCCAAAACTACTGAAACAATAATCAAAAGAGAAGTACCTCCAACCAAAAAAGAAAAGGCTCGAACCTGGGTAATCGTTTGAACTATTTGAGGAGAAATAGCAATAAATCCTAAAAATATTCCTCCAAAAACTAAAATGCGGTTTAAAACAAAGGACAAATATTCTTGAGTTTGCTTTCCAGGTCTAATTCCAGGAATAAATCCTCCAAGTTTTTGTAAGTTTTCGGCCAAAGTTTTTGGTTCAAATACCACAAAGGTATAAAAGAAAGTAAAAACAAAAACTAAAAGAAAATATAAAATTGAATGAATCAAAAAGTTGTTAAAAAAGTTTGCGATGGATTGAGCTATTTCCCCCGAAAAAAAGTGAGCGATCGTTGAGGGAAAGGTTAAAAGAGAAAGAGCAAAAATTATAGGCATTACTCCTGACGGATTTACCGGAATTGGTAAGTAAGTTGAAACTCCACCAAAAAGCCTCGTTCCTCTAACTCTTTTTGCGTAGGTTATAGGAATTTTTCTTCGAGCTTCGGTGACAATACAAACTCCAACGATAATGAAGAAGGAAAAGACAAAAAAGAGCAAATAAGAAAAAATTTGAGTGGATTCAAAAGTACTTAAAATTTGAAATAAATTATTTGGAAAATCTGCCGCAATCCCAGCAAAAATTAAAAGAGAAACTCCGTTTCCCAAATTTTTCTCTGAAATTAATTCTCCAAGCCACATTAAAAGTAAAGTTCCAGCAGATATTGTCAATACAGAAGAGATCAAACTTAAGATGGAAAAAGGAGGCAAAATTCCTTGACGCACAAAAAGTTGAAGCATTCCAAAACTTTGAAAAATACAAAGCGGCAAAGTTAAAATCCTTCCGTATTGTTCAAATTTCTCCCTTCCTTCCTTTCCTCCTTCTTTGTAAAGTTTTTCCAGAGATGGAAAAATTAAGGTTAAAAGTTGCAATATTACAATAGCAATGATGTAAGGACCCAAACCAAGCATTACAATTGAAATTCTCTCTAAGGCTCCTCCGGTAAAAAGATTTAAAAGTCCAAAAGCTTGGAACTTTGAAAAGAATTCTTTTACTGCTTCTTTATCTACGCCAGGCACAGGAATGTTTGCCAAAAGTCGAAAAATGGCAAAAATGAAAAAAATAAAAAGGATTTTATTTCTTAAATCTTTAATTTTAAACGCCAAAAGGTAGTTCTTTAATTTCATAAAATTTTTCCGCCTGCCTTTTCAATTTTTTCTTTGGCTGATTTGGAAAGGAGTAAATTTTCAAAAATCAATTTTTTGGTAATTTCTCCTTTTCCCAAAATTTTAACTTTTGGAATTTTCCCTGAAATTCTTCTTACCAATTTTCTCTCAACTAAAATTTCTGGAGTAACTTTTTCGTTCTCATTGAAAACCCTCTCAATCTCTCTCAAATTCAAAATTCTGTAATCTTTCTTTGCAGAAAATCTGTACCCTCTTTTTTTGGGATACTTTTTCAAAATCTCTCTTACTATTGGTTTTAATTTCCTCCCGGCTCTTGCATTCTGTCCTTTTATCCCTCTTCCACAATAAGTTCCTTTTTTACCTCCTCTCCCAATTCTCTTTTCTTTTTTCCTTTTTTTAATTGGTCGAAGTTGATGAATTTGCATTTTTTGGTTTTTTTAATTTTTGTAAAGCTTTCAAAGTTACGATAGTGTTTGTGATTTTATCTTTTGATTTCCCTAAAATTTTAGCACAAATATCTTTTATTCCCGCCAATCTACAAATTACTCTCACCGGTCCTCCGGCAACCAAACCCTTTCCTTTTTTTTGGGGTTTTAATAAAACTTTTGAAGCTTGGTACTTTGCAAAAACCTCATGAGGAATGGTTCCTTCTACTATTGGAATTTCAATTAAATTTTTCATTGCTTTTTTGGTTGCTTTTTCAATAGCAAAAGCGGCGTCCGTTGCCGAATCTTTTCCAAAACCCACCCTTCCTTGTTTATCTCCGCAAATCACCACCGCTCTAAATCTTAATTTTTTACCACCCGCCCTTACATGAGTAACTCTTCTTAATTCTAAAAGGACGCTTTCAAATTTTTCTTCGGTTTTATTTTCTTTTTTCTTTTTTTTGGTGGTTTTTTCTTCCATATTTTTTAAAATTCTAAACCCCCGGCCCTTGCTCCTTCAGCCAAGGCTTTCACCCTTCCGTGATATTTATATTCTGACCTATCGAAAACCACTTTTTTTATACCTTTTTCTAATGCTTTTTTAGCAATTAACTTTCCGACTTCAAAACTCATTTCTACCCTACTCCTTTTTCCTTCTAATTTCAATTCCTGGTCTTTGGCTGAAACTAAAGTTTTGCCCTCGTGATCATCTACTATTTGAGCAAAAATGTGTTTGTTTGACCTAAAAACACAAAGACGCGGCCTTTCTTTCGTTCCTAAAATTTTCTTTCTAATTCTAAGTTTCCTTTTTTCTCTTTTTGAAATTTTTTTTCTCATTTTATTTTCCTGCTCTTTGTTTTTTACTTAATTTTCTTTTTACCACCTCGCCAAGATATTTTATTCCTTTTCCTTTATAAGGCTCAACTTCTCTTATTTTCCTTATTTTGGCTGCCACGTTTCCTACAAGTTCTTTGTCTATTCCAGAAATGGTGATAATATTTTTCTCCACCGAGATCTTAATCCCCTCGGGAGCGGAAAATACTACTGGGTGGGAATATTCCACGTTTAAAATTAAATCCTTTCCTTTCATTTCCGCTCTATAACCCAAACCAGAAATTTCCAATTTTTTTTCGAACCCTTCTGTCACTCCCTTTAGCATATTTTTTATCAATTGTCTTGTCGTGCCCCACATCGCTTGAATTTTTTTGTCTTTTTTACTTTCCTCTTTTTTTGTAACTAAAATTTGATTATCTTTAATCTCCAAATCCAAACCAGGAGAAATTTCAAGCTCCAATTTTCCCTTGGGTCCTTCAACGATTAGCTTTCTGTTTTCGTATTTTATTTTTACTCCTTGTGGAATTTCTATTTTTCTTTTTCCTATTTTTGACATAGTTTTTACCAAATTTTACAAATTACCTCACCTCCTAAATTTCTTCTTTTGGCTTCTTTTGAATTCATGATTCCCTGCGAAGTAGAAACTAAAACCATTCCCACTCCTTTGATTTCGTATTTTTTAAAATCTTTGGCTCCAGCATAAATTCTTTGTCCGGGTTTTGAAATCATTTTTATATGAGAAATTAAAGGCAAATTATTTTCATCGTATTTTAATTTCACTTTTAAGAATGGTTTTGGCGTTTTCGTTCCTTTTTTGATTTTTCTTTTTACTTTTTTTACTTCTTCTATCAGACCTTCTTTTTCTAAAACCTTCAATAAATTATATTTAAAATTTGAAAAAGGAATCAAAACTTCTGTTTTTTTAACCATTTGGGCATTTTTTATTTGGCAAAACATATCAGAAATTGGGTCCATGATTTTTATTATATTTTATTCATCAAATTTACCAGGAAGATTTTTTCACCCCTGGAATTAAACCTTGTTCTGCTAATTTTTTAAAACAAATTTGGCACAATCCAAATTTTCTCATATAACCCCATTTCCTTCCACATCTAAAACATCTTCTGACAATTCTTGTCTTAAATTTTGGCGGTTTTTTTGATTTTTCGATTTGGGCTTTTGTAGGCATAAATTTATTCTTTAATTGGAAAACCTAAAAGTTTAAATAATTCGATCGCTTCTTCTCTTTTTTTGGCTGTGGTCACTATAGTCACTTCTAGTCCAAAAGGAAATTTTATTTTTTCCAAAGAAATTTCAGGAAAACAAAGGTGTTCTTTAATTCCTATGGTTAAAATTCCTTTGTCGTTTATAGATTTTACAGGAATTCCTTTAAAATCACGAATTCGGGGTAAAGAAACGTTTATTAATTTTTCCACAAAATGATACATCCTTTTTTTTCTTAATGTCACCTTGGCTCCCGCGGGATCTCCTTTTTTGAGTTTGAAACCTGAAATTGACTTTCTCGCCAAAGTTAAAACTGGTTTTTGTCCTGAAATCATTTTCAAATCTTCCAAAATTGTATTTATTATTTTGCTCGCTTCCTGTTTTGTCTTTTGTGACACCATTTTTCCAAAACCCACATTTAAAATTACCTTTTCCAATCTTGGAACCTGAAATCTGTTTTTGTATCCAAATTTTTTTATCATTTCTGGAACCACTATTTTTTCGTATTTTTCTTTTAAATTCATGGAATTTTTGTTTTACATTTTTTACAAACTCTCATTTTTTCATTTTCAACCCTTTCATAACCTATTCTCGTTGCTCTTTTACATTCAGGACAAATTAATTTTGCCTTTGATACATTAATCGGTTTTTCGAATTCCACAATTTGCCCTTTTTCTTTTCCCCGCGTTGGTTTTAGGTGTTTTTTAACAAGGTTAACCCCTTCTACCAAAATTTTTTGTTCTTTAGGAAAAACTTTCAAAACTTTTCCTGTTTTTCCTTTCCATTTTCCAGAAATGATCAAAACTGTATCTCCCTTTTTTATCTTCATACTAGTTCTTCTACTAAAGCAGCCACTTTTTCAAAACCTTTTTCTTTTACCTCAAGGGCAACCGGACCTACAATTCTGGAACCTTTTGGTTCCAAAGTATTTTTATCAACAATCACGCAAGCGTTATCATCAAACCTTACATAAGTTCCATCTTTTCTTTTTATTTCTTTTTTAGTTCTTATTACCACCGCCCAAACTTTTTGTTTCTTCTTTAATTCTCTTTTTGGTTCAGCTTCTTTTATCACTCCAACGATTAAATCCCCAACGGTAGCCGTTCTTGGTTGGGAACCCTTTAAAATTCTAATGCATTGTAAAACTTTCGCTCCGGTATTATCTGCAACTTTCAATTTTGTTTTTGTTTGGATCATGGTTATGTTTCTGTTGCTTTTTTAATTATTTTCACCAAAATCCACTTTTTTGTTTTTGAAATCGGTCTTGATTCTCGAACCATTACTACATCTCCAACTTTCGCTTCTTTTTTGGGATCGTGAACGTGATACTTTTTCCTAACTTTTAATCTTTTCTTATATTTTGGATGTACTTTCCATTTCTCTATTAAAACAGTAATTGTCTTTTCTCTTTTATCTGAAACTACTTTTCCTGTGAAAACTTTTTTTGCCATATTTTTATTTTTCTTTTCGCTTTAGAGCGCTAAAACAACGCGCAATCTCTTTCTTGATTTCTCTTATTTTTCTAAAGTTTTTCACTTTTTCCTGTGATAAATCAATCCTTAATTTTAAAATATCTTTTTTTAAATTTTCAATCATTTTCTCCAATTCTTCTTTATCTTTCGAAAGTAATTCTTGAAAGTTTGTTTTCATAAATTTTATTTTTTAACAAATTTGGTTTTGATCGGTAATTTCATCGCAGCCTTTCTCAAGGCTTCTTTTGCCATTTCTTCCGGAATTCCTTCTAACTCAAAAATAATCCTCCCTGCCTTCACAGAAGCTACATACCCCTGTATATCTCCTTTCCCTCCTCCCATGGAAAATTCAACTCCCTTTGAAGTCACGGGTTTGTCGCACAAAACTCTAATCCAAAGCTTTCCTCCTTTTCTGATATATTTTAAAATTACCTTTCTTGCAGCCTCAATTTGTTTTTCGCTCAAAAATCCTCCCTCCAAAGCTTTTAACCCAAAAGAACCAAAAACTAACTCTTGAACTCCTTTCGAAGTCCCTCTAATTCTCCACAATTCTTTTTGTCTTTTCCTGTATTTAAATCTCGACGGAACTAAAGCCATATTTTTTAATCAAGTTTTTCTCCTTTGAAAATCCATATTTTGGCCCCTACTACACCGTAAGTACAAAAAGCTTGGGCCTCTCCATAATCGACCTCAGCCCTCAAACTTTGTCTGGGCAATCTTCCCTTTTGCATCCATTCTCTTCTCGAAATTTCTGTTCCATCTAGTCTGCCCTTCAATTGGACCCTTACACCCAAAACTCCTTTTTGAGAAGAAACTTTTGCTAGGGCTCCTTTTAAAACTTTTCTGTAAGGCATTCTTTTTTCAACTTGGTTTGCCATCCATTTTGCAACCAAAGCAGCACAAGTCCACGGATTTTCTACTTCTCTCACTTCAATTCTCAAAACTCCTTTTTGTTTCAAAATCTTCTTTTCAATTTCATTTTTCAAGTTTTCAACGTCCTGTCCTTTTTTCCCAATGATTACTCCTGGTCTTGAAGTATACAAAATCACATTGATTTTCCCCAATTCTCTTTCAATTTCAATTTTTTCAATATAAAGTCTTTCAATTTTTTCCTCTAAAAACTTTCTAATCTTAAAATCCTCTTCAAGTTTTTTGTTCATTTCTTTATCATAAAAACCCTGAGACAACCAGTCTTTTGGGGATTTTATTCTATAAACTTTGGGGTGGGTTTTGTGGGTCATTTTTTTGGTTTTTCTTTTTCTTTTTCTTTTATTTCTTCTAAAAATATTGAAACGTGAGACGTTTTCTTTTGAATAATATCTGCCCTTCCTCTTGACCTTGGAAAAATTCTTTTTAATCTTGGACCTTCGTTTACCAAAATTTCAGAAATAAAAAGATTATCTTCGTCAAGTTTAAAATTGTGCTTTGCGTTAGCAATCGCAGAATTCAAAAGTTTTAATAAAGGCAAAGCAGCCTTTTTTCTGCAAAAAGTTAAAGTATTCTTTGCTTCTTTTACTCTCTTCCCCCTGATTAGGTCCGCTACCAATCTTACTTTCCTGGGTGCAATTCTTAAATATCTCAAATAAGCTTTAACCTTCATTTTTTTTATTTTTCCATTTTTTCTTTTAATTGTTCAGCTTCCTTTTGAGCCATCCTTCTTTCTATTTCTTCTTGCTTTTTCCCACCGTGTCTAAAAAATTTAGTGGTATGGGCAAATTCTCCAAGCTTGTGTCCTATCATTTCTTCTCTTATTTTAACCAAAACAAAATCTTTTCCTTGGTGGACTAAAAAACTCATCCCCACCATTTCTGGGGTAATCGTACAATCTCTGGCCCAAGTTTTAATCGGCCCTTCTTTTCCTTCTTCTTTTAGTTTCAAAACCTTTTTTAATAATTTTTGATCTATGTATGGTCCTTTTTTTAAACTTCTTGTCATGGATTTAAAATTTGGAAGATAGAAGCTGAAAGACGAAAGTAAAAAATTAATTTCTAACTTTGAGCTTCTTTCTTCCTGCTTTTTATTATCAATTTATCTGTCCATTTTTTCTTTCTTGTTCTCACTCCTCTTGCGGGCTTTCCCCAAGGCGTTTTGGGATAAGGCAACCCAATAGGAGCTTTACCCCTCCCACCACCGTGCGGATGGTCAATAGGGTTCATTGCTTTCCCTCTTACAGTGGGTCTCCAGCCTTTTAACCTTCTTCTACCTGCTTTTCCAATATCCTGAAAACCATGTTCGGGATTAGAAACTTGGCCTATGCTTGCAAAACACTCTTTCCAAATCCTCCTCGTTTCTTTTGATGGCATTTCCAATAAAGTATATTCTTCTTCATGACCTACCACGGTAGCGTAAGTTCCCGCTCCCCTTGCTATTTTCCCTCCTTTTCCTGGAATCAATTCAACGTTATAAACTTGAGTCCCGATGGGAACTTCTTTTAATTTCATTCTGTTTCCGATTTTAATTTCTGCTTTCTCGGCGCAAATTATTTCATCCCCAACCTTAATTCCATAAGGAGCTAACAAATACCTTCTGTCTCCATCCTCATATTCGACAAGCATTAAAAAAGCGCTTCTGTAAGGATCGTACTCAATCGCGATTACTTTTCCTTTAATACCTAATTTTTCTTCCCCAAAATCACAAATTCGATAAAGCCTTTTTGCTCCTCCACCACGATGTCTTACTGTAACTTGTCCTGTTTGCGGCGACCTTCCTGCTTTTTTTTTAATATAAACTGTTAATCTTTTTTCTGGTTCTTTTTTTGTTAAAACCTCTTTTGCCATGATAATAATAAATTCTCAAATCTTGCGAAAAATGAATCACGCAGATTCTTGCGAAAAATTCGCTATTTTTTTCGAATTTTGCAATTTTAATAATAAAAATTTATAAAATTTAAGAGCTCCAAAATTCCCATTTAAATTCGCAAAATTCGTAAAATATTTTAACAAAAAAAATCAAGAAAATCAACAATTTTTAAAGAGTCAAAGATTTCAAAAATTCTTTAAATTTTAAGCTTTGATTGTAAATGTCGCTAGCTCCCATGAAAATTAAAACATCAAAATTTAAAAATTCTTTTTTTAATTTTTTAAAAAAACTTTTTTTGGGTACGTAAATTACGTTTTCTCTGTTGATAGCAAAAGCTAATTTTTTTGAACTTACTTTCTTTGTAATAGAATTTTTCTCCCTTCCTGCAACAAAAAAAATGTCTAAAATCCAAATTTCTTCAAAAGGAATCTTTTGAAAAACTTTTACAAACTCATCAAACAAATAAAAAGTTCTTTGAAATTGATGAGGCTGAAAAATCAGAAGGATTTTTTTCCCTTTAAATTTTTCAAACAAAGCCAAAGAAGTTTCTAATACCTCTTTTGGATGATGGCCATAATCATCAATGACTTCAATTTCTTTTTTTGAAATTTTAAACTTTTTTGAATCTGACCTTCGCCAACAACCCAAAAATTCTGATAAAGCCAAAAACGAAATTTTTTCTGGAATTTTTAAAATTTTGGCGCATTTTATCGCCGCCAAAGCATTAGAAACGTTAAACTCCCCCGGAATTTTCAAAATTTTCCTCACTTTTTCAGCTTCTTTATCTTTTAAAGAATACTCTAAAATTTTAATTTTTAGGTTCAAAATTTGACTTTTAAGTTTTAAGATATTTTTATCGTCTTTGTTTAAAATCAAAAAACCGTCTTTTGGGATTTTTTTAATAAATTTTTTGAAAATTGAAAAATAATCTTTTTCTGTTTTGAAATAATCTGGATGGTCCCAATCAAGAGAAGTCAAAATTACAATTTTGGGAAAATAATTTAAAAAACTTCCTTGATACTCATCGGCCTCAATCACCAAATACTTTGATTTCCCAATTTTGTAATTTGAATTTTGAAAATTTTTCATTTTGGTCCCAACGATAATCGTAGGGTCAAGGCCTGCCTTTTCTAAAATAAAACCTACCATAGAAGAAGTCGTACTTTTTCCATGACTCCCGCAACAAGCAATGGTAAAATACTTTTTTGTAAGCTCCCCCAAAGCCTGAGGATAACTTAAAGTTTTTATTTTTCTTTTTTTTGCTTCTTTTAATTCAGGGTTGTTTGGTTGGATG
>Ga0315298_1002120_pt1 | contig 34555 bp, 42 predicted proteins | sample WHS_1_MG_FD_203077 | JGI IMG/M metagenome (GOLD analysis project Ga0315298, IMG submission 203077) | Extremophilic microbial mat communities from Washburn Hot Springs, YNP, Wyoming, USA - WHS_1_MG | ecosystem: Environmental > Aquatic > Thermal springs > Hot (42-90C) | place: USA: Wyoming...
TGAAGTAGGGGGTCGCGAATTTGGTGGTAACGTCGTAACCTAGGTCAGAACCGCAGATCGGGCACGTTGGGAAAGTCCTCTTAAAGTCGGAGGCCCACCATTCGCGCCCCGCTTCTAGCCTCTCTCGAAGACCCACCAATCACACCCGATTTATTCACTCCGGCTGCTTCAATTTTCTCTTTCCTTTTATAAATCTGATACGGTGGCTTGGATCTCCTTTCTCCCCTTAATACTGCACTGCTTTATCGGCTCTTCCCCGAACTCCGTCCTTATCTTTGACCTCTCCATATTTCTTTATCCTCTGGTGCTGGATCTTCCTGTTGAAAAGCCCGACGACAACCTTTACTTACCCTCCCGTGGTGCAAGCTGCATCTCACCTCCTCGAATTCATCGTGATACTCTGATTTTCTTTTCCATAAATCCCGGAGTACACAAATCCAGGCTTAAACACCAAAATACCCCAATTACCAGTAGACTCAGGCTGATGTCCCTTTCTCTGCACCTATGTTGGATTTTAGCGTTTCGCTCTCCCGCCTGCGGGAAACGCGCGCATACACCTATTCGCGGTCAATGCCGCAGGATGATTTTGCGCTCGAAGGCCCCCGATCAGTATGTCGCGGTCGGAGCCGCAGCGTCTTACTCGGGGTGCCCTGCCCGTTAAGCGCAAAATCCTTCTCTACGTTTAAGTACCCACGTAAGGATGGTGCCAGGCCGAGCAGCTCGCATGACTTGCCCAGCCTCCTGCGGGCGATGTCGGCCGTGACCGGGCTCCCTCTGCCCAGGTTTGCCAGCCACCTCTTCATCACGGGGTCGTTCATCGTGCCCGAGTACTTGGTTCCTTTTTTTGCTGTAGTCTCACCACGGAGGCCATGAACGCGCCGCCGCTTTTACGGACTTACACCCAACAAGAGGCGGGCCGGACGGGATTCGAACCCGTGCTGCAAGCTCCGGAGGCTCGCGTCCTATCCAAGCTAGACTACCGGCCCACTGCTATCTCGGCACACTAAAATAAGAATTGAATTCTTGGGAATGGCGGGCCCGGTGGGATTCGAACCCACGACCTACAGGTCTCTCCCATAAGTCCGAAGCCCTGCGGGTGTTGCCACTTGCCGCGCCATCCGGGCTGCGCCACGGGCCCTATACTATTTTTTACCTACCAAATTAGTATGTATGTTGGTTGGTGAAGTGAAAACCCTGATGATCATCTGTGACGGGATGGCCGACCGCTCCATACCCGAGCTCGCCTATAAGACGCCTCTCGAGATCGCCAAGAAGCCCAACATGGACTGGCTGGCCAAGCGCGGGATAAACGGAATAATGGACACGATCGCGCCAGGGATCACGCCCGGGAGCGACACGGCGCACCTAGCTCTGCTCGGCTACGACCCGTATGAAACCTACACCGGCCGGGGACCATTTGAGGCGGCCGGGGCAGGCATCGAGCTCAGGCCCGGGGACATCGCCTTCAGGGTCAACTATGCGACCGTGGACAAAAACATGACTATAACGGACAGGAGAGCGGGAAGAATCCACAACACTGAAGCCCTCGCGGAAGCCTTGCAGAAAATCAAGATCAAGGGCGCCGAGTTCATCTTCAGGAGCACCGTCGGCCACAGGGCAACACTTGTGCTCAGGGGAAAGGGAATTTCACATGAAGTCACAGACTCGGACCCGCATGAGGAGGGGAAGAAACCGCTGAAAATAGAGCCTTTTCTACAATCATCTGAACAGGTCATGCCAGCATACCCGATCATCGCTGGAGGCGTCAGGAGATACGTGATGCGCAGGAGGTGGGCGGCCAAAACGGCGAAGCTGCTGAACGATTTCTCACACAAGGCTCATGATGTCCTGAAGAAACACACGGTGAACACCGAGCGGGTAAAAAGGGGCCTGCCTCCGGCCAACTACTTGCTCATTCGCGGCGGCGGCGTTGTCCCCCACCTCACGCCATTTTATAAAAGATTTGGAATCAACGGCGCCTGCGTGGCCGCCGCTGCGCTGGTGAAGGGCGTGTGCAAGCTGGCCGGTATGACGGTGGTGGATGTCTCGGGAGCAACCGGCAGCGTCAACACCGACCTCAACGCCAAGGCCAAGGCAGCTCTGCAGCAGCTTCAGAGCCATGACTTTGTCCTGTTGCACGTCAAGGGCTCTGATGAGGCGAGCCATGACGGCAACCTGCGTGCAAAAATAGACATCATCGAACGCGTGGACTCCATCATAAACCAGTTCATCGATGCCGTCGACTTCATAGTCATAACTGCCGACCACACGACACCGGTCGGGGTTAAAAACCACACGGCCGACCCTGTGCCCGTCCTCATATCCGGACCCGGCGTGCGCACGGACGATGTTAAAACCTACAGCGAAAGATCGGCCGCAAAAGGAGGCCTCGGGAGGATCCGCGGCAAGGACCTCATACCGATAATCGTTGACCTGATGGGCAAAAGCCACAAGTTCGGGGCATGACCCTTCAACTAAGCTTAAACGATGGGTGTTCTATTCTTATGTGTGTGATCGAATGCGAAAGGAAGTCGAAGCCGCGATAGAGAAAATCAGGCCCGCTCTGCAGGCCGACGGCGGCGACGTTGAACTCGTCGACGTGACCAACGACGGCGTGGTTAAGGTCAGACTGGTCGGGGCATGCGCTGGATGCCCGATGTCGACCATGACGCTAGCGTTTGGTATTGAGAGCGAACTCAAAAAACAAGTGCCCGGCGTGAGAAAGGTCTTGGCGGTCAGCGGTTAAAAAGCTCTGAAAGTCCGCCGGGATTGACAACGCCCTTCTCAGTAATAATTGCCGTTATGTAGCGGGCGGGCGTGACGTCAAACGCGGGGTTAACAATGTTCACGCCCTTGGGGACGATCCTGACCCTCCCGATGAAAGCTACTTCTTCCGGGCGCCTCTCCTCAATTGGTATCTCATCACCAGTCCTTAGCTTCATGTCAATCGTGCTGGTCGGAGCCGCGATGAAGAAAGGCACGCCGTGCTCCTTCGCCAGGACTGCTATCGAATAGGTCCCAATTTTATTGGCGGCGTCTCCGTTTGCAGCTATTCGGTCGGCACCGACGATGACCTTGTCAATTTTCCTCTTCGCCATCAGGTAACCAACCATCCCGTCTGTGACCACAGTAACGGGAATTTTTTCACGCTTCAGCTCCCAAGCCGTCAGCCTCGCGCCCTGCAGCAGCGGCCTAGTTTCCGTTGCAATGACCCTGATTCTTTTACCGGCACTGTGTGCCGCGCGAATCACTCCCAAAGCAGTGCCGTAATCAACCGTTGCCAAAGAACCCGCGTTGCAGTGGGTCAGGACCACGTCTCCATCCTGAAGCAATGCCGCCCCATTCTCGCCTATTTTTCTGTTAATCCTAATGTCCTCATCAGCGATGTTTCTCGCCTCACGGACCACGGCCTCGCGGATGCCCTCGACATCCGGCATCGACCGTGCCGCACCCAACGTCCGTTCTAGTCCCACGAACAGGTTGATCGCGGTTGGCCTGGTCCTCCTTATTCTTCGGCTTGCGCGGTTCAGCTCCTGCATAAGCTGGGCCTTTGTCCTGGCCTTGCTCCTGACGGCCGTGATCGCCAGCGCCATCGCTGCTGCGACCGCTAACGCCGGAGCCCCCCTGATCTGCATCCTTTCAATGGCCGTGGCCACTTCCTCAGCGCTCCTGCACCTGACCCTAACAAGCCTCGACGGCAGCTTTGTCTGATCAATGATTATTACCTCGCCACCGCGGAGCTCTACGGTTCTCAAATCTTCACCCTCTTTCCCCTATCCCTGTTCAGTGCCTCCCGACTGTGGCAAACCATCCCGGAAGACCCAATCCTTTTTCTCATGAGGTAATCAAAAAGCCTATCTCAATCACGCTGGACAAAACGACAGCCGCCGTCAGCGTTTGTCTTCACGCACGCGGCCAGTACCTGACCGCAAAATTTACACCATACTCGGTATAAAAAGATCTGTTGACCAAAGGTATTTTTATGTTGAAAATTGCGCGAAGGGCCGCTGAGCTGATAAAAGACCACCGACACGACACCATTGAAATAATTTCCCACATGGACTCAGACGGGATCTCTGCAGCGGCTCTCCTGTCGAAGGCTCTGGACAGGCTTGCCATCAAGCATCACGTCAGGTTCGTCCGCATGCTTTACCGTGATGTGGTTAAAGAGCTTGAGCCTGCGGATCTGACAATATTCACCGACCTTGGGAGCTCGCAGCTGGAAAACCTGCGAAGCATATTTCTGAGCCACGACGTGATAATCGCGGACCATCACGAACCATCTAGGGCAGAAGGATGGCCGGAGCTGGTCCATCTGAACGCACACCACCATGGTCTAGACGGGGTGCAAGAGATCAGCGGGGCGGGCGTGACATATCTGATCGCGAGGGAACTCTACGACAACGGGTGGGATCTCTCAGCCTTGGCGGTGGTCGGGGCGATCGGAGACATACAGAACGCCTGGGGCAAGTTCTTGGGTTACAATCAAGAAATCTTGAAAGAGGCCATCGAATCGGGCGTGATCAGAAAAAATAAGGACCTGATGCTGTACGGGCGCTACTCCCGGCCGGTCTTCAAGGCCCTGGAATTCTTCACCGATCCCTACATCCCGGGAATAAGCAACTGCCCATCAGGATGCATTAGCCTGCTGAAGGACCTCGACATCCCACTCAGGAGCAATGATGGCTGGCGCCGGCCCGCCGATCTCACCGAAAAGGAGAAGCAGAGGCTGGCTTCGGAGCTTATCGCGCGCGCCTACATGCACGTGCCGGAGGAGCTGGTGAAGTTCGTGCCAGGCCTAATCATAGGTGAGGCTTACACCCTGACCGGGGAAAAGGACTGGCCGATGCTGCAGGACGCGGAGGAGTTCTCGACGTGCCTAAACTCCACCGCCCGTCATGAGCAGCCCCTGATCGGGCTGGAAGTCGCCAAGGGCGACCGCGGCGGGTACTACCGAGCGATGACCAACCTGCTTCGCCAGCACCGGCGCAGCATCGCCAGAGGCCTTGAATTCATCGAGGCAGGCGGGCTGCGGAGAGGCCCCAGAAGCTACCTGCAGTACTTCGATGCTACGGGGATGGTAAAGGACATGTTTGTCGGAACCATTGCCAGCCTGGCACTGGGCAACATGTACTGCGACCCGTACCGGCCGATAGTAGGATTGGTCAGGGAGAACGGCTTTGCCAAGGTGTCGGCGCGATGCTCGAGGCTCCTCTTCCTCAGGGGATTCGATATGTCGAGGGCCATACGAGCGGCGGCGGAGTCCTGCGGGGGGGAAGGAGGCGGTCACGCCGTCGCCTGCGGGGCCGAGATCCGGGATGGTGAGGTTCAGCGATTCTTGGAAAAATTTGAGGAACTATTAATTGCGCAAATTGCCTGAAGGTGCTATTTGCTTGATACCACCGGCGCGACAGCTCAAATCCGGCCACGGCTTTGAATGTCCAAAATTCTGTAAAAACACGTTCAAAAAACAACGCAGGGCCAGCATCTTTTGCCCCGTCAGGCCCTCTTTCCCTTTCTCCGCTCCTGAATCTCAAACAGCTCCCAGATCTCCTGAACTGTCGTGGCCTCCTCGGGGCGCCTGTCCTCCCTTATCCTCAGAAACCTCGGGAACCTCAGACCCACCCCGCTGGTGTGCTTCTCCGCCGGGCTGACCTGAATCTCCTCGTAGGCCGTCTCAAAGACCACCTCAGGCTTGAAATAAGCGTCACAATCTATCTCAATTTCAACGTCCTCGTGTGGCTCCTTTATCTGAATTTTTTTGAATATTTTCGTCAACTCATCCAGGTCCTCATCTGTGTAGCCCGACCCGCACTTCGTCACCGTCTTAAGCTTCCCCGTGTCGCTATCCCGCGCCGCCAGCACATAACTGCCGAAGGTCCCTGCTCTCTTCCCCTTGCCGTAAATGCCGCCCACCACGACCAGGTCAAGGGTATCCAGCGTGGGTTTCAACTTAAGCCAGAGAAACTCGCGGCGGCCGGCCCGGTAGTTGGAATGCAGGTCCTTGGCGACTAGCCCCTCGTGACCGATCTTTATCGCGTAATCAGAGAACTCCTTAATCTCGTCGGCATCGGAAAGGACCCTCTGCTCGACCAGCTTGACCCTGCCAGCAACCTCATCGACAATTTTCTCCAGAACTTCCCTGCGCTTGGTGTAGGGTTCGTCCAGCATGACCTTATTCTCCACCAGCAGAACATCAAAGATGTTCAGCTCCACGGGTATCAATTCTGCGGATTCTTTGACCTCGTACTTCCTCCGCCGCTTGAGAACCTCCTGGAACGGCATCGGTTTACCGGTCTCTCTGTCCAAGGCCACAAGCTCGCCGTCGACAATCACCTGCCTCGGCTTCAGGGCCCTTCTCAGCGGTGGAATTATATCTGGAAACATTTTAGTGTAGTTCTCCATCCTTCTTGTGAAAAGAGATATTTCCTCGCCGTCCTTGTGCACCTGAATCCTTATGCCATCGAGCTTTATCTCAAAGGCCGCCTTTCCCTTCATCCTCTCCAGGATCTCCTCGATGTTCTCGGCCCTCTGTGCCAGCATCGGGTTGACGGGATGTCCCACCATAACGCCCAGCCTGCGCAGGCCCTTGACTCCACCCTCAGCGGCAGCCCTCGCGACCAAGGAGTAATCCGTCGTGAGCATATAAGCGTGCTCGACTTCATCAGGCTCCACTTGAAACGCCGCGGCTATCGCGTCCCTTAGCCGCCCTTCGGCAACACCGATCCTCAGGTCTCCCAGCACTGTCCTAACAATGAACTTCGCCTCCAGTGGCTTACCGTTGGTGAGAAGCTCCGATATCGCGCCTATCTTGCGATCGACAGAGCCCTCACCCGTGATCTCCGGCAGTTTCTTTATCCCGTCGAAGACCTTCTTCACCGTGAGCTGCTCCGTGGAAAGCGCCACCTGCTTCTTTTTCTCTATCAGCTTCCTGGCCACCTCGCCCAGATCTCCAACATCCCGCATCAGCTTCTCCACCTCGCTCAATGAGTAGCCGGAAGCATTGGAAACCGCCTTCTTGAGCTGCGCGAGTCCCACGCCGGTTTCCTGGGAGACATAGGCCGGTGAAGTCCTCCCCAACAGCAGGAGCACCACCCGTTCGATCTCATCGGCGGGCGTTTGCCTAAGCAGCTCCGAGATGATGGAATTTTTCTCCAAGTAGGAGGGAGTCCGCTCCAGCCTCTCAAAGGCCTCCGCCAGGGTCAAGTAGTTCATTTAAACCCATGAACACTTGGCGACGCGACCTAAAATCTTTAAGTTAGTGAACCAAGCGATTCTATTATCTTGCTACCGGGGTCTATCTTGGCCTTTATTTTCCCCCGCTCGAATATCCTCACCACTCCGTTCTCTCCAGAAACTGTCACTCCCCTGGCCCTTGTGGCCGCCGTTATCGCCGCAACCGCCAAGTGTCTGGTCCCAAGTCCCGGAGGAACCTCGACCTGAACATTCGCGCTCAGGTATCTCTGCGCCGCGACTATCGACCCGGCGTCGTCAACTATGAAAGCGCCGTCGAAAAAGGCGTATTTTTTCAGCAGATCCCACTGTCTCCTCTCCTTTATGTTCACCGAGTAGCTCCTGAATGGGTTTATCATGAGCTGACGGGAGAGCCTTAGGACTGCCTTCACATCCCCGACCACAAACGAAGTGCCCAACGGCTTCCCATCCGAGCCACCTCTGCCAAGTTCCATCGCGAGCTCAACGGTCGCCGCGAGGACGGAGTCGGACTCCAAGACGTTTGCTATGGAAACCTCATCGTTTACCTCGGTGCAGATGAGGGAGTCCGAGAAATCCGCGTAACCGTCACCCGTGAGACAGACCAGCCTCTCCCCACGGTGGATTATCCCTTCCTGGAGGCCGCATGCGATCGCGTGGTGGGCCTGGCTGGCCCGGTCGTGCGGTCTGGCCGTTAGCTTAACGCAGTGAAAGGCCCCATTCAGGCTCAACCTCCGGTAGGCCTCCGCGTTCGGCGTGGCGACAATCAGCTTTATCTGCCTGCCGTGCCCGTCCGTGAGCTTCATCTTTGAAAAAACTTCGCAGTTCTTTCCCGTCTCGGTCAAAGCCAAAATGGCGTCAGCCTTGACCTCCTGAGCAATTCGAACCGCTGCCTCGGCCAAAGCTTTGGGGACTTCCATCTACTCATGACTCCGTCCCCTACCTCCTCAGCCAGCGCTATACTTTATTAAAATTAGGGGTTAAAACTCTTTCCCCTTGAGATTTTGTGACCCAGTTTGACCTTAAATCGACTCACCGTCCCGGCCGGCAGCTCTATCAGGTAACTAGAGACTGCCCGAGACCTGTGGAGGTGCCACGGTTTCAGAAAGTTTCGGATCTCGACCACCGTGTAGCTGGAGTCAAGATAGATCAAATCAATCGGAAACTTCATGAAGAACGTGTGGACGCTATTCCGACCCGGCCTTTTGAAGATGAAGAACAGGGCTTCGCCTTCATAAAACTCTCTCTTCAGCATAAGGCCCCTGAACCGTCCGAAGAAGCCATCGGCCACCTTGACATCCCGCGCGATGACCACCCCCGTATCCTCATCAACCAGGCCCATACGATTTGGCAAGCTAACCCCATCGAATATGTTTTAACTTGGCGGGGTTATTTGAACTCGATTATATGATAACTGAAGCTAATTTCCGGGATGCTGTCGTGGAGATGTTACGGCGGGCCGAGACAATCCTCCCCGAGGATGTGCTGGGCGCCCTCAAGCGCGCCTCGAATCGTGAACGAAACCAAATGGCGAGATTTCATTTCAACATGATGTTCAAAAATCTGGAACTCGCGAAAAAGCTCAGAGTTCCTATATGTCAGGACACCGGCACCTTCACCTTCTATGTGAAGCTGGGCAGGGACACGAAACTGCAGTTCGACATTGGAAAAGCGACGGCAGAGGCTGTAAGAATAGCGACGCATGAAGTGCCTCTCCGCGCCAACGTTGTTGACCCGATCACGCGCGAGCCTGCCAGATCAAACACTGGAAAGGCTCAGCCGGCGATCCATATAGAACTGACCGATGGCAAGGGCCTTCAAGTGGAACTGCTCGTGAAGGGCGCCGGGACTGAGAACTGCAGCAGGCTCTACATAATGCGACCTGCAGATGGAGCCGGCGCCATTGAGCAGGCGGTGATAAAGACACTGAAGGAAGCCGGAGGCAAACCCTGCCCACCTAACATTGTAGGGGTTGGAGTCGGCGGTTCCATGGACACTGCAGCCTTCATGGCAAAGCACGCGTTGCTGCGACCGCTTGGCAAAACAAACCCTGACCCAGAACTCGCAAAACTCGAGCGCAGCATTGAAACTGCCGCGAACAAGCTTGGCACAGGCCCGATGGGACTCGGCGGAAAAACCACCGTCCTGAAGGTACTCATTGAAAAGGCAGCGTGCCACACCGCGAGTCTTCCCGTCGCCGTTGCCCTTCAATGCTGGCCCGCGAGGAGGGCCAAGGCCAGGATGATGGGTGGCAGGCTGAAGGTCGTGGAACCTTGAGGATAAACAGGCTGAAAACTCCGCTTAAAACGAAAGACGTGGAGAAACTGCGCGCCAGAGATCTTGTCACCATTAACGGGACGATAGTCACTGCACGAGACAAGGTCTATGCTCGAGTCATCGCTGGGAAAAAGCTGCCGATCAACCTCCGCGGCGGTGTGATTTACCACTGCGGCCCGCTCGCCAAGCGGACCGCGAAAGGATGGCAGATAATCTCGGCCGGTCCCACGACCAGCGCCCGCCTGGACCCGATGCAGGTCGAGTTTGTAAAGCACACCGGAGTCAAGGCACTGGTTGGGAAGGGCGGCGTTGGCAAAGAAGTTGCCGACCAACTGGCCAAGCTTGGCTGCGTCTATCTGGCCTTCACAGGGGGGGCGGGAGCGTTAGCCGCGAGCCAGATTGAAGGGGTGGAAAAAGTTTTTTGGGAAGAGCTTGGCCCCGAAGCTATCTGGGTGCTCAAAGTCAAAGATTTCGGGCCGATGGTCGTGGCGATAGACGCGGTGGGTAGCAACCTGTACGAGCGATAAAACAATGCCTCCAAAATTTCACTGACGAGATCCGGTTAACTTTTTGAGGTTTTAAAAAGTGCCAAATTTTGGTTTAAAACTCGGCGGTTACTTGCCCCCTCAGAGCAACAACACACTTTCCAGTGTACGAGCGAACTGAAGGAAACGGGAGAAATTTAACGTGAAGAACGGTGGTGGGTTGTATTTCATAAATTGCCCTGTTTATCTCATTCACAACTTTCGTCACGCCTTCTTCAATTTCGTAATCGTCAAACATGACCACGGTTCGCTCGTGCATAAGCTTCCGAGAATTCTCCCAATCAGACTTTACAACATCGTAGGAGTGCCCTCCGTCGATGTGTATGAAATCCATTTTTGGCAGTTTTTTGAGCTCACGGGGCAGAGTTTCGCGACTATCGCCCTTGAACAAATATACTTTGGCTCCAGTTTTCTCAAGCGTCATTTTTACTCTCTCTCGGAGATTTCGAAAATGTCAAATCCGTAAAATTCAACTTCCGTCGCGCCGGCCTTTTGTGCGGCTTTGATCATGAGCTTTGCGCTCAGCCCGCGGGCAACGCCTATTTCCATTATCTTGCGAGGAGCAGGTTTGATTTTTCCTATTAATGAAAACATAGGATCGCTAAACGATTTAGTAAGTCGGTCGTGGAGCGGGGCCAATAAATGATTCCATACATTATCGGGATTTCCACCGAGCTTTGATGGGAGGTATCTTTTCATTTCACTCTCACCACGGTTAAAACTTAACATTTGAATAAAATAAGTTAACTGTGGACCTCACAATTCTACCAAAAAATTAAGGAAAGTGGTGAAAATATCGTGCCTTTTGTGCTCAGCCTTGTTTCCACTGGGCCAGAAAAAATAAAAAAAAGGGGAATGTGTGGCGTTTTTCCCCTTTATCTCCTGCGGAATATTGCGATCGCAGCCAAGATCAACGCAACTATCACGATGATAATTGCGTAGGTCGCCCATGGGGTAACTGTGCGCACCACGCTGATGCTCGCTGAGTTCACGTTGCCTGCCGAGTCCACCGCCCTGATGGTTATGGTGTTCGTTCCCTCACTCAACGTGACGCTGATGCTGAAGCTGCCGTTCGCGCCGATGGTCAGGTTGCCCGCCGCTGCGCTGCCCACCTGTGAGGTCGCCGTCACCGCGTAGGTGCCGGAGTTGTAGCTCTCCCAGGAGTCCTTACCAATGGATCCGGAAACGACTATACTCATCTGGTCGGTCGTGTAGGTCTCTCCGGACGGCACTGGCGAGGTAATGCTAACGCTCGGGGCAGATCCATCAGCCAAAACGTAGCCGTACAGCTGTCTGGCGCTCTCGTTGCCTGCGGCGTCGGTCAAAGTAATCTCTACCTTGGTCGTGACACCCGCGGACAGCGTGATGTTCACGCTCCACCTGCCCGAGGAGTCAACAGTCGCCGTGGTCGTTGGCGTCGTGGCGTCGTTAATGTAAACGCTCACGGTCGCTCCGACCTCAGCGCCGCTGCCGCCCAAGGTGAGAGCCGTCGATGTCCTGACCGTCGGGCTGGAGATGGATGAACCGGCGAGCGGGTTCTCAGCCGCTGTTGGCACTGGTACTGTCGGTGGTGTAACATCCACAATGAAGCTTATCTTGTCCGAAACGTTGTCCTTGCCGCCGTGGCTGAGGTTGTCAGCGCATATGGCGACCACATAGTATTTGCCTTCTTTGAGTCCCTTACCGGCGTTGTCGATGAGGTTCTCAAACACTCCAGTCGCTGGGTTCCATACGGACTTGTTCTCCAGTTTCGTGCTTATCGTCGTGTCCAGCCAGTTGTCGCTGCCAACGACCAAGTAGACCGAGAAGTTGTCCATGACTCCCAAACCTGCGTTCGGGTAGCCTGGGTCCATCATGGTCAGCTTGATCTCCGGCGTGTTGTCGTTGGTGAGGATTCCGTCCGTCCATGCGACGGCGCCCTTCTTCGTGGTGATGGTGTTGAAGGTTACCTCTGGTGCCTTGGTGTCGATGAAGATGTTCTCCACGGAGACAGAGGTTTCATTTCCTACCCAGTCGACCGCACGGACCGTTATCTTGGCGGTTAGACCCTCATTGGATACTACGTTTTTCTCAAAGTGGTTGTCAGCAGTCGGGGTCAATTGTTCGGTGCCGAGATACACTTTAACCACATCTACACTGTCAGGGTCATACCCATACCGTTCACCGGCATTGTCAGAAACACGGCCGCGGACCTTGTGGGTAGCTGTGTTGTCTGTATGATAGTATTTGTTGGTCCCAACCACGGGCTTCAGGGTCAGGTTTTCGAAGACCGTCAAACCGTTGTCCGAGAATATCGGCGCACGGGTGTCGACGATCACACCCAGAGTCGGCTCTGAAGTGTTCTCGTTCCCGTTCGCGTCAGTGCATCCACCGTCAACTCTGATCTGTACAAGGTTGTCGTCCCAATCGCCAACCGTGAACTGTCCGGTGTAAGTTATGTTGTTGGTCGTCGACATTGAAACCGGCGGTATCAGGTTCTCACCGGTGTTGGCATCCTCCACGTACACAGTGCCGATCGAGCTCAATGCCTCACTGGCGGTAATTGTTATTATCGCCTTGCCGTTGTTTTTCACCTTGCCCAGAACGTTTTCGACAGTTACACCTGGCTGCGAGACCGCGATCGTCAAAGACGGGACTTTGCCGTCAACGGTCAAGGTCAGCTCCTTGTAGCTGGTCTGCGTCAGATCTGCATTGTAGGTCCACACCTTCACGGTGTAGGTCTCCGTGGTGCTCACGTTTGGTACCAACCAGAGGAACTTGAACGTCTTGCTTCCGCCCGACGCTATGTAGTTCTCCCCGATGGCGTCAAAACGAGCGTCTCCGTTTGTTGGCTCTGAGAGTTCCCAGTTGGTTGATTGAGTCGCATTAGCAGTTGCGATAATCGCGTCCGCCGCGCTCTTTAGGTTTGTCGCTATGGTGTCAAAGCTGGTTCCCACATCACTGAAGCTCATCTTTATTCTGCTTCTCAAGTTTTCTCCGATATACACTAAGTGGTTATCCACCGTCTGCATGGAGGAACTCCCGAAAGAGCTGAATGCAGATGTAGTGGCGTTCGATGAATCCCTTAGGTTTGCACCTGCCTTGTAGAGGTTCTCTCCACCCAAGATGATATTGTCGGTACCCGTCCTCATTAATTCTGCCGCGGCCCCTCTAAGATTTTCTATGACTATACTGGGCACGTAAACAAGCGCATTTGTCAGATGGCTGTTCATTCTCAACAGTTGGAAGTTGTCGGCGTAGTTGTCGAGAGCATACTTGAGCGCTGCACCGGCCATTCTAATGGCATCACTTGCCTGCTGAACATTGTCTGATGCTCCGCTAATCTTTAGGGCAGCTATATTCTCTAACTTGTCACCCGCTCTGCGTATTGGGACTATGCTGTTTTCAACTTGTGAACCAAAGTTCTCACCTGCATATTCTATGTTGCGGGCAAACAATAGAAGGTTGTCTACTGCTAGTCTAAATTGGCCACCATTGACGTTTAGACTTACCCGATATAAGTTATCACTAGCGCGTCTCAAGTTCCAGCTAGCATTCCAAAGAGCTGTACCTACATTACCCCCACTCGTCGGAATGTCTTCTCCCGCCTTTCCAATATAAAAGGCAGCGTTGTCTAGAGCGCTCTTTACAGCGTCCAAATCAAGCGGGTCAGCTTGTAGGTATTCAGCTGCACTTTTCAAATAGGTGGCTGCGTCATCAAGGTGATAACCTGCTGCTTGAGCGTTGTTCTCAGTTGAGGACTTCAAATCAGCTGCTGCGTTTTCAATCGCGCCAGCGGCTTGGTCTAAAAATGTCCCCGCTGCATCCAGTTTTGTGCTCGCAGTGCTGAGATTTTCCTTGATCATGGCCAAGCGATCTGCAAACGCCTTCATGTTCTCCGCAACATTCTTCCAGTTGTCGGAGACTTTTTGGCTGCCCGTACCGATCTCGTTTTCCCCGCCGAGCGGGTTGTCAAAGTTTGTCTGCCTTATCAAGATACGTGCTATGTCATCTCCAGTGTCATTGGACACCGTGAGAGTCAACACCACGTACTTGTTGGTCGGCAGGGTTGTCGGCGTTATGCTGACGCCCGGCGAGACACTGAACGTGGTTGACGACACAACGGTGCTTGTCGATATTGCCGTTGCCATTGAAGCTACCATTAAGGCTGCAATCACTATGGCTAACTTCTGTTTCACTTATTCAACTCCTTTAAATTTACGAGCTAAACTCTTTGCTGGTGTCTATTTAAGCTTTTCTACCATTAAAAATCCCAGAATTTTAAGAAAAAGGTTTAAATAATCCCGTTTACTACGTTGAACGTTAATATCATTATCGACGATTGACGTAATAACAGCAGCCTTGGTTTAAACGGCAACAATGACGCGAACAACAAAAAAAGACTAATTGGATAGCACTCATTCTCAAATCTCATTTCTAATCTCAGGACCTTAAGCTGGGGCGAGCCGTTGTTCGTGAGAGTCTGTGCGCGAGCCCGCCAAAAAAGCCGATGCCCAATTTTTAGCAACTCTGCCCCAGGTTAATCCCGAAAGTATCACCCAAGTCCAAAAAATGCGTGAACGAAAACTTAAAAAAGGCACCGTGCTATTGACGAAAAGAGCTGACAAACATGGTTAGCGCGAAGTTTCCGGTCACATTCCTAATCCTCTGGGGCATGTGGATAGTCCTCACCCTCTCGCTGGATCTCCAAGAACTCTTGGTCGGCGCCGTGGCCGCGGCCTTTGTCTCCGCGCTTTCTTACGGCTTTCTCTTCCGCGCTGGGGTTAGAGAAAAACTGAGCCCAACGCGCCTCGGCTACGCCATCGCCTACATTCCCTCATACATCCTGGCCGAGATAAGATCACACCTCGACGTCATGAAACGCATCGTCGACCCGCGCATGCCTATAAAACCAGGCATCGTCAAGATAAAGACCGGACTCAGGACGGATCTCGGCTTGACCGGGCTGGCAAACGCGATCACGATGACCCCAGGTACCCTCAGCGTCGAGGTGGTTGAGGAGGAACCGTGCCTCTACATACACTGGATCGATGTAAAAACGACCGACCCTGAGAAGGCCGGTGAAGAGATCGGTGGTGGGTTCGAGAAGTACCTGAGGAGGATCTTCGGATGATACTGCTGTGGGTCGAGATGGCCGCCGTGGCTGCGATTCTGTTCTGCGCCGTCCGCGCGGTGCTCGGCCCCACCGCTCCAGACCGAATGGTGGCCTTTGACGCGATAACGGGCCTACTGACAGCCTCTCTAGTAATCCTTGGCATATACTACCGCGTCTCCATGTTGCTGGACATAGCTCTGGTATACGCCCTGCTTTCCTTTTTAGGAACTTTGGCAATTTCAAAGTACCTCGAGGGCAGAGGTGTGGAATCATGATTGAGTACCTGGCCTACATTCTTCTGATAATCGGCTCTGCCTGCTCGGTGATAGGTGCGATAGGAATAGTCAGATTCCCGGACTTCTACACCCGGGTTCACGCCAACACAGTGGTGATCGTCGGTGGCTCAATCCTTTTAATCATCGGTGCCGGGATCAGTGGAGGACTGAACACCTTCACGATCAAGGCCATAGTAATCGCCTTGTTCATCTTCCTGACAAACCCGGTGGGCTCCCACGCGCTGGCTAGAGCCGCACACAAGTCTGGCGTGAGGCTCTGGAGCGGGAGCGTGGCCGACAGGCTGCAGGAGGACAAAAGATGATCGAGACCATTATCCAAAGCATGTTGCTGATACTCCTGCTGGCACTGAACGTGATAGCGATTCAGCTTAAGGACCTGCTCTACTCAGTGATAATGCTGGGTGGAGCGAGCATCACCCTTGCCGTGATTTTTTACATGCTGCAGGCTCCCGATATCGCGATAACCCAGGCGGCGGTGGGTGCGGGAGTGTCAACCATACTCTTTGTAATCGCCATCAGCCGCACGAGGAGGGAGGAGTAATGGTCGGAGCACGGAGTGTCTTGGCGATAGCTTTGGTCGTGATAATCTGTTTCACCCTAGTTTACACCGTCAGCTTCTCAATGCCACCCTTCGGGACCTTTCCCGCGAGATATGTGGGTGGAAAGATCGAAAACGCAGTTGGCGAAACCTACCTTGAAAACGCGACCTGGCAGACCGGCGCTGCAAACGTGGTGACGACGGTCGTCTGGGGATACAGAGGGTATGACACGCTGGGAGAATCAACTGTCCTGTTCACGGCCGTGGTCGGTGTTATCATGATCTTCCGGGCAATGGGGAGGGAAGAATGATGGCCGGCATGACTATCATCGTGAGGACAATTTCTAGGATCCTATTTCCATTCACCTTTTTGTTCGGGATCTACATCATATTCCACGGTCACCTGACCCCTGGGGGAGGCTTCCCGGGAGGCGTTATAATCGCCGCGTCGGTTGCGATGCTCGTCCTGGCATATGGTCTGGAACGCGTCCAGAAGAGCACCAGCATCCTTCATGCGGAGGTTCTCGACACTCTGGGCAGCATGACCATAGCCGCCATAGGCTTGCTTGGACTGATCTTCGGGGCCTACTTCCTCCAGAACACCTTCCCGCTGGGAGGGCTCGGGCAGCTCATCAGCGGCGGGAACTTCCTCTGGCTCTACATAGGCGTGGGCATAAAGGTCACGGCAGGTATTCTGTTGATATTGTTCGCGATGCTCTTCGCGACCTGGGGTGAAAAAGAATGATTCTGGGCTTTAATTATATAATCGCGATGTTGCTGATCACGGCCGGAATCTACTGCCTGCTGTTCAAGCGAAACCTGATCAAGCTCGTGATTGGGCTAGCGGTGATGACGGACGGCATTCACCTCTTCCTGATAAGCATGGGCTACCGTTTCGGTGGCATTGTGCCCATTTTCAACAGCGAGGTGGCCTCAAGCCTCTCGGAATTCGCTGCCAAGGCGGTTGATCCCCTGCCGCAGGCGCTGGTGCTGACGTCAATCGTCATCAACATCTGCATAACCTCGCTGGCCCTCTCCCTCTGCATCTACGCCTACAGGCACTACGGAACGCTTGACCCGACCAAGATCAGGAGGTTGAAAGAATGATCCCGCACGCGCCGATTCTCGCGATAGTCCTGCCGTTGTTTACGGCCTTCTTGATGCCATTGATCGGGATTCTGACAAAGCGCTACGGCATTAAGCACCTTCGCGAGGTAATTGCCATCGCTGTCATGGTCACGGTCCTCATCATCGCGGCCACGATGGCACAGGATGTGTGGAACGGCGAGGTTCTGGTCTACAAGCTGGGTGGATGGTCCCCGCCCTGGGGAATAGTCCTAACCGTGGATGCGCTGTCAACTCAGATGGCGCTCATGATCGCTGGATTGGGTTCCCTTGTCATGATCTACTCGGCTTCCTACATGAGCCGGGACAGCGGGTTGAGCTACTTTTACACCTTGGTGCTGCTGGTGTTTACCGGTATGATGGGCATCGTTTTGACGGGTGATTTTTTCAACTTTTACGTTTTCCTCGAGATAATGAGCATCTCATCCTACGCCCTAGTGTCCTTCAGGCGCGATGCCCTCTCCATAGAGGCGGGCATGAAGTATCTGATCATAGGATCGCTTGGAACCTCTTTCGTCCTCCTTAGCGTGGTGATGCTCTACGGAGCTGTCGGCACTCTCAACATTGCCGACCTAGGGGTGAAGCTGGCAACTTTTGGAGGGACCAATGTGCCCACTATTTTGGTCGTGTCGCTGGCGCTGTTCGTGACGGGGGTAATGATCAAGGTCGCCATGGTGCCCTTCCACACCTGGCTCGCCGATGCCTTCACCGCCGCCCCGACAGCAATTAGTGCCCTGCTGGCCGGCCCCGCCGCGGTCGTCGGGATTTACTGGGTCGCCCGGCTTCCGTATCTGCCGTTTGGGATGCCTGTGGGTATAATCCTAGTTTCGCTTGGTTTGCTCAGTATGGTCGTCGGGGTCCTCATGGCGCTCATGCAGAGGGACTTCAAGCGCATGCTCGCTTACCACGTCATCAGTCAGAAGGGATACATGGTGCTCGGCATCGGTCTGGGCACCTTGGGAGCAACACTAGGTACCCAGGGAGGCCTCTTCCACCTCCTGAACCACTCAACTTACAAGGCATTGTTGTTCATGTGCGCCGGCGCAGTTCTATACCAAACTAAGAGTCAAAAATTTGATGAACTCGGCGGCCTAGGTAAAAACATGCCCATCACAGCGTTAACATTTCTCATAGGGGCCCTAGCTATCTCCGGCATCCCGCCGCTGAACGGCTTCGTCAGCAAATACATCATATATCTGGCCGGCTTTCAGGCGGGGCTACCTTGGATCACTGCCATCGCCGTCATCGTGAGCGGACTAACGCTGGCGAGCTTCATGAAGGCCTTCAGCTCAGTATTTCTGGGCCAGCGACCTCAGCACCTGCAAGGCACCCCGGAGGCCCCCAAGCTCATGCTTTTCTCGATGATCGTGATGGCGGGGATATGCGTGGCCATCGGATTGCTCCCGGCGCTGGGATTCAACGTCGTCGGACCGGCTGCCAGGGCGGCGGAAAACACGGCTAGCTATATAGGCCATGTACTGGGAGGGACCTGATGTTCGACTTTGTCTGGCAGCCGATAATCGTCACCGTCGCAATCCTGCTCTGCTCGCTAGCCACCTATGTTCTGCTCCTCTCCTCCCACAGGGCCACTAAAGCACAGCCAACCCCTGAAAAAATGAAGAACTATGCCTGTGGCGAGGAGCTGAAACCTGAGGAGATCCACGCCGACAGCGGTCAGTTTTTCTCGGCCGTGCGCAGAGTCCTGAGCCCATTCTACCGCCACGTTCAAACCGCTCACACGGGCTCGGTAAACACCTATTTGCTCTGGGTGGTGGTCGGGTTTGTGATCATGTTGGCAGTGATCCTGCTGACTGCAAGGTGATAACATGGGATTAACCGGTTACCTCAGAAAAAAATCGCCATGGCTGCTGCACTTCAACACAGGCGGGTGCAACGGCTGCGACATTGAGTTGCTCGCGGCACTCACCCCGAGGTATGATGTCGAGCGCTTTGGCGTCAAGCTGAAGGGATCCCCGAGGCACGCTGACATTCTAGTGGTGACAGGCCCGGTTACGCGGCAAACGAGGGAGAGGCTCATCAGGGTCTATGAACAGATGCCCGAGCCCAAGGCAGTTGTTGCGCTCGGCTCCTGCCCTGCGTCAGGATGTGCCTTCCACGACTGCTACAACACACTGGCCCCGCTCGATAAACACATACCGGTCGCTGCATATGTGCCTGGCTGCCCGCCGAGGCCCGAGGCGATCATCTTCGGTTTGGTAAAAGTTCTGGAGAAGATGGGAAAATGAACTCGCAGGAAGTTGCCGAGCTGATAAAACCTAACGTGGACGAGGTCAGAATCATCGACGAGAGATATCTGTTCGCTTCGAGCGACAAGAAGAGGTTCATGGACATACTACGATCTCTGAAGGCAAATGGCGTCACCCACATATCTACGATAACCGCCTTGGATAATGGGAAGTCAATAGAGCTGATCTATCACTTCAACTGCAAACCCGCCATGCTGAACCTCAAGATCTTCCTGCCCATGGATGACCTCGTCATCCCGACCATAACGGATCTGTTCCCGGGTGCTGTGCTTTACGAGCGCGATATCATGGAGATGATCGGGGTCAAGGTGGAGGGGCACCCGGACCCGCGGAGGCTGTTCCTTCCAGAGGACTGGCCGCAGGGGAAATACCCGCTCCGAAAACAGAAGGAGGAGAAGACGGCATGACGCTGGTAGTGCCCATAGGCCCGCAGCACCCGGCTCTGAAGGAACCGGAATACTTCAGGTTTGAAGTGAAGGGTGAGGAGATAGTCGATGTGGACATCTACTTCGGCTACGCCCACCGCGGCATCGAGGAAACCTTCGCCAGGCGCAACTACAAGCACAACATTTACCTCTCCGAAAGGATCTGCGGCATCTGCAACATCTGCCACTCGGCTTGCTACTGTCAGGCGGTGGAAAAGGTCGCCGGCATCGACCCGCCCGAACGGGCCAAGTACATCCGCTCTCTCATCCTAGAACTGGAAAGAATTCACAGCCATATGCTCTGGCTCGGTATCGCGGCCCACCAGATCGGCTTCGATACTCTTTTCATGCTGGCTATGAGGGACCGGGAATACGTGATGGACATGCGCGAGCTGATTTCCGGAGGCAGGGTCCACTCCGCGACCAACACCATTGGGGGTGTGAGAAGGGACGTAAGGCCCGAGCAAGTGCCCAAACTGATGAAAGGGCTCGACAAGGTCGAGCAGTCCGTAAAGTACTATATCGATCTTTTCAAATCGGACCGGACGATAATAGCCCGCTGCGAAAATGTTGGTATTCTAACCAAAGAGGACGCTATAAAGCTCTGCGCCGTTGGTCCGGTCGCGCGTGCCTCCGGTGTGAAAACCGATATCAGGGTGGAGGACCCCTACGCCGCCTACCCGAACCTGTCCTTTGATGTCATAACTGAAAACGACGGCGATGTGCTGGCAAAGGGCATGGTCAGGCTGAGGGAAATGATGGAGTCGATCAAAATGGCGCGCCAGATTCTGAAGGAAATGCCCAGCGGGCCGCTGAGGGTGCCGGTTGACCTGAAAATTCCGCCAAACGAGGCCGTCCAAAGAGTGGAAGCACCGCGCGGCGAGCTACTGTACTACGTGCGATCTAACGGGACGGAAATGCCCGAACGTTTGCGCGTCAGAACTCCCACTTACGCAAGCGCTCCATCCCTTAAGCCAATGTTCGTGGGGGGGACGGTCGCAGAGATCCCAATCGTGCTGTGGAGCCTGGATGTCTGCTTCGCCTGCAACGATCGCGTGACCTTGGTGGACACAAAAACGGGCATGTCCAGAATTTTGACCATGGAGGAGTTGAGGAGGTGGCGCAAGTGAACAACGTCGTGGATATTTTATACTTTGTCTTTAACTCCATCGTCTTTCCGGGGCTGCTTTTCGCATCGCTGATCGGATTGCTCTATATGGGGATAGACCGAAAAGTCACCGGACACCTGCAGCACCGCATAGGCCCCCCGATATGGCAGGAGTTCATAGACTGTGGAAAGCTGATGACCAAAGAAGACATAACACCGAGCGCGGCGATCAGGTCTGTTTTCACGGCCGCTCCTTTATTTGCTCTGGGCTCGCTAGCAGCGGTGATGCTGCTCCTGCCTGTGAGTTCGGCCCAACCAGTTCTGATGCTGACCGCTGACCTCATTATCATCATATACCTGCTCAACATCCCGGCCATCTCAATGATACTGGGAGGCTATTCCTCAGGCAGCCCGTTCGCCATCGCAGGGGCAGGGCGCTATATAGTTCAGCTCCTGAGCTATGAATTCGTTTTCATTCTTTCAATAGCTGCCGTAGCTGTGAAGGTCGGGACGCTCAGCCTAACTGAAATCATCAGTTATCAAGCGTCACAGGGCTGGCTCATCTGGGACTGGAAACTTTTACCAGCAATCGTGGCGACATTTATGGCAGCTCAAGGCAAGCTGCTCCGCACACCTTTTGACATCCCGGAGGCTGAAAGCGAAATCGTGGCCGGACCGCTCACAGAGTACTCGGGGCCCAAGCTGGCAATCTGGAGGATCTCCTATGATGTCGAAACAATCGCGGTGGCTGCTCTTCTGGTTTCACTCTTCCTCGGAGGGCCTGCAGGCTACGCCATCGGAAACGTGCAAATACCCGCCATCGTCGATTTCCTTATAAAGTCCTTTTTAATCGTGATGTTGACCACCGTGGCGAGAAACATCATGGCGCGAGTGCGAATTGACCAAGCGCTGAAGTTCTACTGGACCTTTGGTGTGCTGCTCGCTGTAATTAGCTTAATACTGGTGCAGGTGGTGCCCTGATGGTGAGAATACTGCCTAAAGTTCTAGCCAATTTGGTGCGTAGGCCTTTCACGGTAAAGTACCCTTATGTCAAGGTGGAACCCGCGGACGGCTACCGGGGGAGACCATCGATAACCAAGGAGAAATGCATACGCTGCTGGCAGTGCATCAGGGCCTGTCCAGACCGGGCGATCAGCATCGATAAAGAAACAAAGACCCCAACAATATGGCTGGGCCGATGTACCTACTGCGGTGAGTGCGCCGAGATCTGCCCGACGAAAACAATAGTAATGACGAAGAATTTCGAGTTCCTAGATCAGTACGAAAAGTGAAAAACGCCAGCTAATGAATATAGTGTTAGTTTAGCGCAGTGAGATCCTTTAAACATCATCTTGTGCACACGTTTCCAGCACACGTGGCAAGATGGCGCAAACTTAGACGCTATTTTCAAACAAACACGCCAATAAACTCAAACAGCAAATCTTTTAAACGGAAATGAGCTTCTCGGTCAGTATCTCAAAAACTCGGCTAACCGAAACCTTCACAACATCGCTTATCTTCGCGCCCATATCTATTTGACTTGGCTGAATCCCTATTAGAATTATATCAGCGCCTGTCTGCTCCTTAAGGTAGCCTGCCAACGCTGACAGGGGTATCGTATGGGTAGAAACTGACTGGCCGGTTATGGCCCCGGGGTCTGCAATAACAACATCGCCGGGTTTGGCACCGAACTCTGTGGCATCAACAAAAATTATGTGAGACGGCCTGAACCGCCTGATCTGGGAGGTAAAGTTCTCCGGAGCCACACCTCCGTCGATCAGGAGAACGTTAGGCGACCTTAACCGCCCGCGCAACCTCCTGAGGACTTCAATACCTGCCGCGTCGTCACCTCGCATACCACTTCCAATCCCAACTACCACAACTCGAGTTGCTCCATTCAAAAATGAAGACAAATCAACCAGCAAGGCATCACCTAACAAAGCTGTCAAGCACTAAATCCTCACGCTTTGCCCCAACTCGCTTAAGGGTTGAGAGTGCCCAATCAATCCTCCCGACCTCGGCGAGCCTATGAGCATCTGAGCCTATGCTGAACTTTACTCCTTTTTTGAGACACAACTTGATGAACTCATCACCCGGGACTTTATACTTTGCATTTATCTCCATCGCAACATTTCGTGCAGCGGCTAAATCAACGAAATCCTCGATTTCCTTCTTGGAGAGCCTGGGCAACAGGTCAACGTTGAAGTAGAACGGATGCAAAAAAACATCAACCCGCTGCCTTTCTATGGCCTTTGTGGCGCGCAAAAGATATTCGTGCGCATTATCGCCAAAATCGACCTTTTCAATGTCATGTATGCCTATAGAGAGGAAATCCAGTTTCTTTATGAAATCGCCCTCCACGTCCAAAATACCGTATCCGTTCATCACATTAGCCTCAATGCTCGCCAATAAAGGAATGTCAGCGTCCTCCCTTGCGATTTTTATGTCCTGCAGCATCTGGGACATTTTTTCCCTCTGCACACCAACGCTGAGCTCGGGCCCATGGTCAGTGAAAGCTATCGCCTGGAGTCCTCTCGCCTCCGCGGCTTCGGCTATCTCGGCGTGGCTGCACGCGCCATCCGAGTATCGGGTGTGCGTGTGAAAGTCGAACTTGACCGCCATGTTACCAACCCAAAACCGAGTAGTACCTAAAAAAGCTTAATTATAGCGGTCGGATAGGGTATGTCGAGGTCAATCATGCATGAAGTCGGAATAGCCAGCAAGCCTCACGATACCTTGCGCCAAGTTTCCGCAAAGTCACGTGCTATCGAAACTAATGTTATAGTTGAAGAGATAAACGAGCTGACTTCTCTTAGGCTACTGCTGAAAAAGCTTGGCGATGAGTTCAGTTTCGCCAAATTTAAAATAGCAAGCGACTTGACCATAACAGGCAAAAAATTCGTATACTCGGGGAAAGAAAAGTCAATTGACATTCATTTAAAGCCTGAAAAAACATCCTTGGTCCAAAACATAGCGAACACGACCCGTACATATCAACTGGAGTCCGAGTTCGTTAGCATGAAATTGAAACCGAGGTGCTGATATGGGTGAGGAAAGAATTTCCCTTGCACACGGAGCTGGCGGCACCGTCATGATGAACCTCATAAAAGATGTTTTTCTGAAAAAAATCAGCCTAAAAAGCGCTGGCGAGGTGGGACTTGACGCACTCGATGATGGTGCAACTATCTCGTTTGAGAACAAAACGCTGATACTAACCACCGACTCCCATACTGTGAAGCCTTTGTTCTTCCCCGGAGGAGACATAGGGAGGCTATCAGTATCGGGAACCATAAACGACTTGGCGATGATGGGGGGACGTCCACTGGCCATGGCTTGCGCGGTCGTGGTTGAAGAGGGCTTTCTGGTCGCAGACCTCGAAAAGATCTTCCGCTCGATGAGTCTTGCATCTGAAGAGGTTGACTGCCCCTTGATAACAGGAGATTTTAAAGTCATGGAAAGGGGGTCCCTAGATGGCGCAATAATAACCACAACCGGATTAGGATTGGCAGAAAAAGTTATCACGGACCGGGGGCTGAGGCCAGGGGATAAAATCATCGTAACAGGAACTATTGGCGACCACGGCATTACGATACTGGCCCATAGGGAGGGCATTGACATGGAAATCGACTTGACTTCAGACGTCGCCCCAATATGGGAAACGGTAGAAACGGCTTTAAAAGTAGGTGGAGTTACCGCGATGAAAGACCCGACACGTGGGGGTCTCAATGCAGCCTTAAACGAGATGGCTTCAAAGGCAAATGTCGGAATTCTCATCCGTGAGTCTGAAATCCCGATTTTGGATGCCGTGAGAGCGGCTAGCGAAATGCTGGGCATAGATCCGCTTCAGATAACTAACGAAGGTAAAGCGGTTATGGCGGTTGATCCGAGTAAATGTGATGCTGTACTGGAGGCTATCAGAAAAACAAAGTACGGCCGAAATGCCTGCATAATAGGTGATGTCGTGGCCAAATATCCTGGAGATGTCATCCTTGAAACTACTGTCGGTGGAAAACGCTTGTTGGAATCACCTATTGGCGATCCAGCGCCAAGAATCTGTTAGTGAATATTAACAGACAAAATAAGACATAAATAGAAAAATATGTTATATAGAACAAATGTGTATAAAAATAGACAATAGACAAAAATAGACAAATGAAAATCGTGAGAGTTGGATCGAACTCTGACGCAAGAAAATTTTTAATATTTTTATAAATCTCTTCACAAAAGGTCTATTCTGTCCCTAAAGACGGCAAATAAACCTTCTTTTAAAGCCGTAAAAATAACAAGGCCCGCGAAATTAGGTAACTTTAGGCCTTGAACTTGCAGGTAAAAAAGTGGACAAACTCAAACATCAACAATTAAGTTTATATATTATGACATAAATTGACAAATGTGGACATATGGAAAAACTATACACTTTAAAAGAAGCTAGAGAGATCTTAAGAGTTTGCAATAAGACCATACAAAGATGGGACAAAGAAGGAAAAATAAGGTGTATAAGGACACCTGGAAACAGAAGGCTCATTCCAGAAAGCGAAATTTTGAGAATAACAGGAAAAATTGGACCTTTAACTACTGAAAAGGAAGAAATTAAGCCTAAAAAATCAGAAATTGAACTTAAAAAAGAAATCACTCCTCTAAAGACAGAAATTAAACCGGAAAAACCAAAGATTGAAGAGCCTGCAAGGGTAGAAAAAGAGAGCGAGACAACCAAACCTGAACAAAAAACATACGAACGACCTTCCAGAGTTAAAGAAATCACGCGCTATGCAATGCTAGACGCCCTTGAACCTTCAGGGCTTGCGCTGCGTTCGGCCTTCGGTGATCTGCTGTCAGCCGCCATTCTTCTGAAAAAATTCACCTGCAAAGATCTATCCACGCGAGCACGATGCCCGGAGTCAGTTGTAAATCTGTTCTGTCAGCGCATGTGCTCGCTGGGTTATATGGTCGATAAAAATGGAACTTTTGAAATGCAAGTTGAGGTTACCAGATGACAACTTTTGACGATAAAATTGGCCGCGATCAGCGTTTTGATGCCTTTATTCAGCGTTGGGGGCTGCAAAAAGACCCTTTTAGCTTTGAACTACCTTCTATGGACGCCTTTGCGCCATCACAACAAGAGGATATCAGAAAAATTAAACAACTCCTCTTGGAAGGCAAGGTAGGAGTTCTCACCGGCGATTTGGGGATGGGAAAAACTACCCTGTGTGAGTTTCTGGTTTCTGCGCTGAGGGAAGAAAGTCTGGCAATAACCGACCCGGCAAAACAGACCGTACCCATCCTAGTTCACGGCGCGGCTTACAAATCATCTGGTGAGATAATCCGCGCGATTCTCCTTGCGCTTGAAATTGCCGTTGACAAAGACGATGCCAGCCTGTTTGATGTCCTGCGAAGATGGCATCACGATCACCAGGAGCGTTTGGTCATCATAATTGATGACATCCCGGAAAGTGGGGCAAATGTGCTTGAAATAGGTGAGTTTTTACGCGTGCTTTCAGACATACAAAATATATCTATACTCATTAACGGCGAAAAAACTCAGATGCAGAAGTTTTTAGATAAGGTTCCGTCCCTCAGGGACAGAGTTCAATTAAACGTGGCTCTGGAGGCCATGGGTAAGGAAACCATAAAGGACCTGCTAAAACTGCGGTTAAAAAGTGCCGGATGCATGAATTACGACGCGCTGATAACTGCGGATGGCTTTGATGCAATTTACAAACTCAGTAACGGCGTCCCGAGGTTGGCCCTGAAAGTCGCCAGCAAGGCCCTTCACTTAGCTGCAGCTTTGGACGTGCCCATCGATAAGCGCGTGGTAAACAAGGCGAATAAAGTTTCGTTCTGGAAGCGAATCCTCAGGTCACGCAGGTAGAACGTTCAGCGGCAACTATTTATTTTTGTTTCCTGAATTAGGAAACAAGGAGAGAACATACATGAAGGGCGAGGAAATGTTGAAAGCAGAGAGCTGGCTGCGCGGCAACCTTCTTGCGCGGGCTCTGTTAGAGCGGTCACACTTGAATGAAAAAACACTCAAAGCCATGCTACTTTACTACTGGATGGAAGATCCGACTTTTGAATTCATTGCAAAAAAGCTCAGAATTAATCGCCCCGGGGCGTGGAAACGCTGGAAAAAAGGCCAAGACGCCATAATGCGCTCGTTTTACACTATTGAGTTAGCAATATATGCTGGAATCTTAGAGAGGGAAACTGCTGAAATTCTAATCGACGACTTGATCGACTATAACGAGCTCGCGAAGGGCGCCGGTAATGTTGACGAGCTTAGAGATAGAATTGAGCGCCGGATGGTTCAGCTAGCTAGAGGGTTGCCCTCACGCTAGCCTCAAAGACAATTTTTGGTTTCTCACAAAAAAACGGATTAAAGCACAACGAAAGGTATTTATTGCTTCTAAAACGAAGAAAAACTACGAACAACCTAAGGAGGCAAAAAACTATGGCAGAACCAAAAACCGCCGAAAATGTGGTTTTTATTGGAGTAAAACCAGTGATGAACTATGTCTTGGCAGTGATAACACAGTTCAACCAGGGTGTAAATGATATCACCCTCAAAGCACGGGGCAAAGCGATCAGCAGAGCGGTCGATGTTGCCGAGATCGTCAGAAACCGATTTCTGCAAAACATGGTAGTGCGGAACATTTCAATAGGAACCGAGTCAATGCAAGGAGAAGGCGGTGCAACAAACGTTTCAACAATAGAAATAGTGCTCGGAAAGGGGCAATAAAACTCTTTCCGCGCCTTTTTATTTTTTATTGATACAGGCAGTAATTTCCAAAAATTTTTCGTCATTGTTTGAATTAATTTAAAAGGTGTAACAACTAATGACTATTGATTAGCTTGCAGACGCCGATTTGCAAAATCTGCCTCAAAAGCGGGATTCTATGTCAGGGCTGCAACAGAAAACTTGAGGAGGGCAAAATATCAAAGCTGGAACTTGACATCTCATATGCGCTTTTCGAACTCTCAAAAAAACACAAGGAGCTGGATCAGCTTATATTCAAACGCGCCGTCAACGCTGACGGGCTCGTTATTTTGGTGGTCGGGGCAGGGCAAATCCCGATTCTCATCGGCAGGAGGGGCAGAATTGTGCAAGAACTCGAGAACATTTTGAAAACTAAAGTCCGCATAGTTGAGGAGGGATCCTCTGAAAAAAAGCTTGTTCAAGACCTCCTGACGCCAGCTGATGTTCTCGGAATCAATGTTCTCTACACGAAATCCGGGGACGAGTACAGGGTCAGGGTGCCGCGCCAGCACATGAAACGACTGCCGAAAAACAAGGAAAAAATTCAAGCCGCCTTGAGCAAGCTAACCAATAAAAACTACACGATTATATTCGAGTAGTGATTTTATGAAGCTCGATGAGATGGGTGACTGGCGGCGTACTCATAAGTCCAACGAAATAACGGGAGAACTCGACGGTAAAGAAGTCATTGTCATGGGTAGGGTTGGTGACATACGCGACCTAGGAGGGATCAAGTTCTTCGTCCTCCTCGATATCGGCGGCTCAATCCAAATCACGGCCCCGAGGAAGAAAACTGACAGTGAGACGCAGGCGAAGATGGATGCCCTGACGCAGGAATCCTCGGTTGCGGTCAGGGGAAAAGTAGTAAAAGCAAAACAGGCCCCCCGTGGAGTTGAAGTGGTGCCATCAGAAATCAGAATACTCAACCTAGCCTCAGCACCTTTGCCGCTTGACCCTACAGGTAAGGTCAGGGCCAACTTGGATACTCGGCTTGACGCACGTGGTCTCGACCTGCGCAGGCCCGAGTCAGTCGCGATATTTAAGATCCGTAGCCAAGCACTGAACTCGATTCGAGATTACCTGATATCCCAGGGGTTTATCGAAGTTCAAACGCCAAAAATAGTGGCTACAGCCACCGAAAGTGGTGCTGCATTATTTCCCATCTCATACTTCGACCGTGAGGCTTTCCTGAGCCAGAGCCCCCAACTTTATAAGGAGGTGCTAACGGGCGCATTTGAAAGAGTCTTTGAAGTCGGCCCAATATTCCGTGCCGAAGAGCACGACACGCCGCGGCACCTGAACGAGGCAACATCAATAGACATGGAAGCCGCGTACACCACGGCCAGCGATGCGATGAAAATACTTGAGGAAATGATCTGTAGGGCCTTTGATAGTGTTAAAAAGAACTGTGCAGAGGAGCTGAAGGTGCTCGGTCATAATCTGGAAGTACCCAAAAAACCTTTTCCGCGCATAACTTATGATGAAGCACTTGAAAAGCTGAATGCGGCTGGGCTGAAAATACCCTGGGGTGAGGACCTGCCCACACCCGCTGAAAAGAAACTAGCCGAACTAGTTGACGGTGCATATTTCATCGTTGACTGGCCGCTCACCGTAAAGCCATTTTACACCCACCCCAAGGACGACAAGATAGGTGATGCTTTTGACCTAATGTACGGGGAACTGGAACTAGCTTCCGGTGGGACGCGTATCCACTCCGAGGAGTTGCTGGTAAAACAGCTAAAGGAAAAGGGATTGAACCCGGAAAACTTTGAATCCCACCTTCTGAGCTATCGCTACGGCCTTCCCCCGCACTCGGGATTCGGGCTTGGCCTTGACCGCCTGACGATGGTGCTTGCTGGCGCTGACAACATTCGGGAGTGCGTTCTTTTTCCACGTGACAGGCGAAGATTATCTCCTTAAAAACGAACCATGAAGAAACTCGCTTTAAATGGTATTTAACAGCACAACTAATATTTTCTAGGAAACATTGTATAACTGATGGAGATGTATAATTCGGGAGTTTGTCCTGTGATATCTGATGGTGAAAGAATACTACTAATCGACGGGGAAGGCAGGAAATATCTGGTGCAGGCAGGAAAAAGAAAACTCCACACCAAACTCGGGGTGGTGGATCTCTCCGAAGCCATTGGAAAAGAACCGGGAACTAAGATAAAATCACATCTGGGGAAGGATTTCATCGTGCTCCAACCATTGGTGATTGATTACCTGCAAAAGCTCCGTCGCGTCCCGCAGATCATGTTGCCGAAGGATGCCGGACAGATAGTTGCCCACACAGGAATCGGACCTGGAAGCTATGTGGTGGACGCCGGGGTAGGTTCTGGATCCCTCGCGATTTTCTTGGGAAACCTCGTCAGGCCAAACGGGTGGGTCGTGGGCTACGAGGTGCGGGAGGACTTCGCTAAGATAGCTGAGGAAAACATCAGGACGGCCGGGCTTGGTGACATCGTGAGAGTAAAAGTCAAGGACATCTACCAAGGTATAGACGAGAGGGAATTAGACCTTATCACCCTAGATCTGCCCCAACCGGAACTGGCCTTACCTCACGCTCAGCGATCCTTGAAACCGGGTGGACATCTCGCCGCCTTCACACCTTGCGTTGAGCACCTGCAGCGGCTATACAGAGAATTTCTAAATCTAAGCTTCACCAACATCAGGACAATTGAATGCATCGTCAGGGACATGGAAGTTAGGGAAAACTGCACGAGGCCAAGCACCCGCATGATCTCACACACGGGTTACCTGACATTTGCCAGACGCGTTTAGCTAATCGAACGCCTGAAAACAGGGCAATATTTATCTATCTTTGAGCTACGGCTTCTTGAACTTAAACCCGTAGTAAATGACCCCGTCCTCATTATCAGAGCCTATACGCCTGAAAGTCAGCTCCACCACATCCCCTATCTTTATCTCCTCAGGTTTGCAGTCGACCACCTGTGTCGTGAGGCGCGGTCCATCATCCAGCTCAACTATGGCTAAAACATAAGGAACCTGATCCTCAAGTCCCTCAGGCCCAACGTGAACCTCAGCGTAAGACACTATCTTGCCGCGCCGGCTCAACTTGTAAGGCTCGAGCCTCCCCATTCTTCTGCAGTGGGGGCAGATGTAACGCGGCGGAAAGAGGATCTTGTTGCAGTTACCGCATTTAGTGCCGATCAGGTTATACCTATTAGAAATCTCCCGCCAGAAACGTGGAGCAGCCATTTAATCTCCTCGCTTGAAAATGTGAACCACCGCTGTGCCTCCGGAGCCGCCAACGTTATGCGTCAGACCTATCTCGGCCCCATTAACCTGGCGCCTCCCGGCCTCCCCGCGAAGTTGCTGGACTATCTCCACCGCCTGAGCGATGCCCGTGGCACCAACCGGATGTCCCTTACCCTTAAGGCCGCCGCTGGTGTTTATCGGGATCCTCCCTCCGATCTCTGTCTGACCTTCTTCAGTCATTTTCCCTCCCTCTCCCTTTTTACAGAAGCCGAGGTCCTCTATTGCCATGATCTCGGCTATTGTGAAGCAGTCATGTACCTCCGCCACATCTATATCATTTGGACCAACCTTGGCCATCCTGTAGGCTGTCCTCGCAGCCTCAACCGTTGCTCTCAGGCCGGTGAGAGATTGCCGGCTGTGGAGGGATATGGTGTCGCTGGCCTGCCCCGTGCCCGCGATCAAAACTGGGATCCTGTCTAGCTTTCGTGCCTTCTCCGCCGGAGCCACGATCACGCAGGCTGCACCATCGGTGATTGGGGAGCAATCGAGCAACTTAAGCGGCAGAACCACGGGAGGTGACTTCAGAACGTTATCAACGGTAATCTTCATGTGGTACTGGGCGCAGGGATTCATGCAAGCATTGCTGTGGTTCTTGACCGCAACCATTGCCATCTGCTCCTCAGTTGTACCAAACTCATACATGTGGCGGCGGGCCATCAGCGCATATAACCCGGGAAAGGTCGCCCCAATGTAAACCTCCCACTCCTGATCGGCTGCCGTGGCAAGGGCCCCGGTTGCCTGTTCTGACATCACGTCCGTCATCTTTTCTATGCCCGCCGCTACGACGAAATCGTGGATGCCTGAAGCAACGGAGATCACTGCCTGCCGCAGGGCCAGACCCCCGGAGGCGCATGCCCCTTCAACCCTGGTCGACGGTATCGGCACGAGACCTGCATGATCGGCGATTAAAGAGGCCGTGTGCTCTTGGCTGATTAACTGCCCTGAGGACATGTTCCCAACATACATCGCGTCTATTTGTTTGCCGTCGATGTTGGCGTCTTCCAGAGCTCGCGCGCCCGCCTCTATGATCATCTGCCTGAAAGACAGGTCCCAGAGTTCGCCGAATTTTGTCATCCCTACGCCTATTACTGCTACATCACGCATTATTTCACCAACAGTCCCCTGTATTTTGTATACGTCGAATAATCGATGTAAATCTTGTTATCAATGAAGTCGGCGACCTTGGGAGCAGAATCTCGTTTTTTCTCTATCGCTTCTTTAACTCGAATGCTGAAGGCATCGCTGCCGGCGCCAGAACCATAGGAAACAACCAGGATCCTTTCGCCCGGCTTTGCCCTGTCGAGAATTGCTGACAAACCTATCATCGTTGCTCCGGAATAGGTGTTCCCTATCTTGGGCGCTACTAGACCGTAAGCTATCTGGGCCTTGGAAAAACCGAGCTCCTCAGCCACTTGGCAGGGAAATTTACCGTTGGGCTGGTGGAAAACCGCATGCGCGAAGTCCTGCGGAGTTAACTTCAACTGGCGAAGGATTCCATGGGCAGCTGAAAGTACATGTTTGAAATAAGCCGGTTTGCCCGTGAACCTACCTCCGTGCTTCGGATAAGGCCTCATATCACGACGCCAGAAATCAGGTGTGTCTGTAGTGTAAGAGTAGGTCCCCTCTATCTCGGCTATAGCCTCACCGTTATTTTTTCCTATAATTATGGCACCGCCGCCCGCCGCAGCAGTATACTCCAAGGGATCCCCAGGAGCCGCCTGTGCGGTGTCGGCGCCTATTGACATCCCATACTTTATCAACCCGGTCTCAACCATTCCCATACAGGCCTGTATTCCGGCCGTCCCGGCCTTACAGGCGAATTCCATGTCGGCAGCAGTAAGATTTGGGGTAGCTTCAATGGCCTCGGCTACTATCGTTGCTGTAGGCTTTACCACATACGGATGGGACTCTGACCCGACGTAGATTGCGCCGATGTCCTGGGGGTTTATGTTTGCCCTCTTCACAGCATTTCGCGCTGCCTCCACAGCTATTGTCGCGGTATCCTCGTCGATAGCAGGGACAGATTTTTCCTCAATCAAAAGTCCTTGCTTTATTCGAGAAGGTTCCTCGCCCCACACTTTGGCAATCTCTTCCACTCGGATGCGGTACCTCGGAATATAAACGCCATATCCAACAATACCAACATCCACCGTGAACCACCGTCTATTGCTGTTGTTGTATTTTTGTTTTTACGCTTACTTCATCGTTTAAAAACCTTTTGTCTGTCGTTGAAAACAACGACAATTGACGTATAACCTGGATGGATTTTAAAATTTTTAGCTGGCGCACTTTCTGAGTCCCGTCAGCAGTTCGTTCACAGTCGAAACTTTTGATATCACCAGCGGTACTCTAAGTATTTCCGCTATCTTAACGCCAAGATCGTCAACCACTTTGAAATCTCCATGCAGGACAACCATCCCTGGAGTTATGCCGATGACCTTAACCGCCACAAGTGGAGATCGCCCCGTCGTTACCCCGGTGAAAACCAACGCGCGCTCAGTTGTCAGACCATAGAGGCGCCTGAAATCGTCGGCCGATAGCGCCAGTATCGCCTTGTGGCTGTCTATCACGGTGTACCCAAAAATCTTTCTGTCGAGCAACTCCTTATTTGCCACCACCTCCCCGGCCACCGCCTTAACTATTGCCCTACCATCAGCGGGGGTTGTGTATTCCCTGATTTCAAGGACAACCTCTGGAGGTAGCTGCGTGCCAAAAACCTGTGAAAAAACATTGAACATCTTGCCGCCGTGCTGCTCGTCCACCATCAACAGCGCGTCAACGATTCTTTTTATGGTAGCGGCGCCGGGTGATTTTCTTCTCCCGGCCTCATAGTCGCTTATAACGGATGGTGAAACCCGCATCACCTTGGCCAATGCCGGCTGGTTAATGCCGAACCTCTCGCGCCAAAGTTTTATGGCTACCCCGGGAGAATCCGACAAGGTTATATCACCAGCTATCCAGCGCGCAATCCTGTCCCTAACTTCCTCCGCCATAAAATCAAGCTGATTTTGTCTATAGGTGCCAAGGTTTTAAAGACTAAGGACGCATGGCCAGCTTAAAGACATCGGCCTTGGTCACTATGCCAACCGGTTTTCCGTGATCCACAACCAAAATTGCCGGTCCGTGTTCAAGGAGCCGGTACACCACGTTCACGTCGGCATCCTTGGAAACGGTTGGGAACGGCTCATCCATTATCTCGCTCACGCTACGGCGCAGCAGCTTGGCCATGTTCTCCCCCGAGGCTATTTTTTGTACTATGCTGGCTTCTGAGATGGAACCGATCTGCACATCCCGGTCAAGAACGGGTAACTGCGATATTTCATGAGCCTTCATCGTCTTGATGGCGGTTTCTATTTTGTCGCTGGGCCTTGTGAAAACTATTGGAGAAGACATTATTTGGGCAACCAAAACGTGCTTCACCTCTGTGCCAGCCTGCTCTAGCACTTTTGATATTCTCTCCAGCGTTGAGAACCGCGGGTCGGCCTTTCCGGACTCTATTTTAGCTATATAGGCCTGAGTCACTCCTGCCAAACTTGCCAACTTTGACTGGCTAAACCCCAGACGAACTCTCATTGCCTTAATTTCGGATGGTTTAAGAATGCTCATGTAATCATCTATTCCTGTGAGTTAT
>Ga0315298_1002121_pt1 | contig 34549 bp, 29 predicted proteins | sample WHS_1_MG_FD_203077 | JGI IMG/M metagenome (GOLD analysis project Ga0315298, IMG submission 203077) | Extremophilic microbial mat communities from Washburn Hot Springs, YNP, Wyoming, USA - WHS_1_MG | ecosystem: Environmental > Aquatic > Thermal springs > Hot (42-90C) | place: USA: Wyoming...
GCCGCTGTCTCCGATCCCAAGGGCAATCGCCGTTTGCACGCCGAGGACCCTCGCCAGGCGCACAAGGACTTCTACGTCCGCATCGTCGACCGCAACAACGAGGGCATCTACATCACCGGCTGCAAGTTGCACATCAGCGACTCCATTCTTGCCAACGAGCTGATGGTGCTACCCTCCCGCAACCATAACGAGACGGGCAAGGACTACTGCGTGGCCTGTGCCGTTCCCTGCAATGCCAAGGGCGTCACTTTTCTGGCCACCGCCGGCTCCTACAATGGTGGCCATCCGATGATCATCTTCGATAACGTCTTCGTCCCTTGGGAGAGGGTCTTTCTTGCGGGGGAGTGGCAGTTCTCGCGGTTGGTGGCAACCTCCTTTGCCCGCTACCATCGCCTCACTGCTGCCACCTACAAGCACGTCCAGTTGCAGAGCGTTGCTGGACTCGCCATGCTGATGGCTGAGTACAACGGCTTGACCCACGCCACCCGCATCCAAGACATGCTTGCTTGGTTCGCGATGTATGCCGACGTCACGGAGGCCTTAGGGCGGGCGGCAGCGATGTCCCCGGTGATCGACCCGGAGACTGGTTTTGCTCTGCCCAACCCGGTGTACACCAACTGCGCCAAGTACTGGTTTGCCTCGCAGTGGCACGAAGCGATGAAGTACCTCCAGGACATCACGGGAGGGATTGCTGCTACTATTCCTTCGATGGCTGAGTGGGAGAATCCGGAGACCCGGCCCTACATGGAAAAGTACCTGCAGGGCGACGCCCAGTACCCGACGGAGGAAAGGATCCGGGCGATCAACGCCGTGATCCGCAACGGTTCGACCTTCAATGGGGTGCTGACCATTCATGCCGAGGGTTCCTTGGCCACCCAAAGGATGGTACTTTATCAGATGGCAGATTGGCCGAAGTTCAAGGCGGCGGCCAGGCGTTCGTTGAGGCTGCCCACTGACCACCCCGACTTCAAGGATCTGCCCACCGAGTCACCATGGAAGATGCCCGAATCTATGCTCAAGGCCGGGGCTGGCGCATAAGAAGGAATCGAGATTTGCTAGGTCCAGGCCGCTGACCAAAGCAGGGGCGAGATCGATCTCGCCCCTGCTCTTCAAGTGAGCCAGAACCTGCTGCCTGCTGGGTGCCCCAGTGCATGGCGGACCCATCCCCCGACAGTAGCAACGATGTACGCCATGTTGAGCGGGGTGTCACACATGACGTGGCTGTGACGATTGCGGACTTGTTTCCATAGGCCCGCGGCCTAGTACTTGCTGACTAGGTAGGCCGTCCAAGTGCCGTTCCAACTCGACGAGCCTTCGTAGCGCCACTTACCCGAGAAGCCCTGTCCACCGTCGGAGAGCACGAGGTAGCCGTCCCCCCGGCTACCTGGGGCGGCGTGCTCATAGGGCTCGCCGTAGTCCGTTCCTTCCCACCACCGGAACCACAGCGTCTGACCCTCGACGGTGCCCTCGATCTGGCCGCCGTTGTAGGCGTATATGCCGGCCACCATGTTGTAGCTCTGACCTAGGATCATCTCACCCCACTCCGGTGAGTCCCATACGCCGGTAAAATCGGTAAGCGTCTCGCTGGCGAGGTCATCCGACATCAACTCGGCTGTCCAGTCGCCGTCCCAGTCCGTCGATCCCTCGTAGCGCCATTGGCCGCTCAGGCTGGTCCCGTCCCTCGAGATCACGAAGTAACCATCGCCGCGCTGACCCGGGTCCGCGCTCTCGTACGGTTCCCCCAAGGCAACGGATTCCCACCAACGGAAGGTCAGCCTTCGCCCATCGATTGTCCCTTCCAGTTGTCCGTTATTGTATTCGTAGGATCCAAAGACTTGGTCGTCCAATTGGAAGAGACCCATGATCCCCCATTCCGGGGAATTCCAAGCGCCCGTAAGGTCAAACACCGTTGCCGTTTCTGCCGCTGCCGTCCGCCACGGAACGGCGGCCAGCATGAGAGAGAATACTAGTGCTAGACCAAGATTGAGCCTCTTGCGCAATTCCATCCTCCATACGCTAATGAGTCAACGGTTCGTCTTGGCTTCCGCCGGCATCCTTTACCCGCCTGGCGCACGAGCCCGGGTTCCCGGCACCGCCGCGTGGTTCAGCCGCTAGAATCAAGACAACCGCTTGCCAGAGCATTCGGTGAATGCTCTGTACGCATTATCGACAGAGACAGAGCAAAATGAAGAGAAATGCCAACGTAAGCCAACCTCTCTTGACAGGCGGTTGCCACGCCGCTATCATGATCGTTGAGGGAGATTCCACACGCCAACGCTCAAACCCACTACGCCCCAGAGGGCTTTCCCAGTTCTTGTTCTCACAGGGTACCAGAAAAAGGCCGTTCTTGGACCGCTCGAGGAGTTGCTCTGGCACATAGAGAGCCAGGTCTTGTCTCTCGTGTATTGGCTAGGGTGTTCCGGAGAAAGGAGGAGGGAAAAAGGAGGCACAAGAACCCAGCGTACGCACCACCTGCCAAAACCTCGGCGGCTCATCAGCATCTTGAAAGGAGTCGAGTTAATGAAACGGACTAGGGGTTGGCCTACTCGCGTACTGTTTGCGGTCGTTGTCTGTGTCACGATTCTGGGACTGGTCTTTGTAGCAGCGCCACTAGCCAGTCCGGCACTAATTCACGTAGCGAGCGCCACGCGCTACTCGTCGAGCACGACTATCACCACACTCTATGGCAAGGTGTCCGGCGTCGACGCTGGCAACGATAGCTGGGCCTGGAAAGGCATACCCTATGCTAAGCCGCCCGTCGGCGAACTGAGGTGGAAAGCACCCCAAGACCCTGATCCGTGGGAGGGAATCAGGCGCTCAACCGAGGCCTTCAGCGCCTGTACCCAGCCGGCGATGTCTAGAGCATGGATCCCGCTGAACCAGGTTGTTGGCTCTGAGGATTGCCTCTATCTGAATGTCTACCGCCCGATGAAAGAGGGCACTAACCTGCCAGTCTATGTCTGGATTCACGGCGGATCCAACGTCTTCGGCAGCGCCGCCAGCTACGATGCCTCGGTCATGGCCAGCACGCTCAATATGGTCGTCGTGGTGATCCAATACCGGCTTGGACCCTTCGGCTGGTTCATCCACCCGGCGCTCAATGTCTCAGGTACTGGCGAGGACAAGTCTGGCAACTACGGGACGCTAGATGCCATCAAGGCTCTCAAATGGGTGCGCGGCAATATCGCCTTTTTCGGCGGTAACCCGAACAACGTCACTGTTGGCGGCGAATCAGCCGGCGCCTTTGACACGTCGAACCTCTTGATCTCACCGCTTGCCAAGGGCCTGTTCCATCGAGCGGTAATGGAGTCCAGTGGTGGGAGCAACGTCTCGGTTGAGCAAGGCGTGAAGCTCGCGAACGACACTATTGACCGGCTCCTTGTCCTCGATGGCACTTGCCCAGATACGGAGACGGCTGCTGCCTATCGCGCCGGTATGACGAATGCGGACCTCGAAGCCTACCTGAGGAGCAGGACTACCGAGGAGATCGAACGGGCCCGCATGAATGATCGAGGTTCCATCGACAGCAGTCCCACCTACATTGACGGAGTGGTGATCCCGGGCGACCTAGCGCCCATGATTGCGTCCGGGAACTATAATCGGGTCCCTGTGATCCTCGGGTCCAACCAATACGAGCTGAAGGCCTTTCTTCCGCTCTACTACGGTACTACGAAAACGTCAAAGGGGTACACCTGGTTCGACGTCTACAAGGTGCTCAATGGCGAACTGACCCTAGATGAGGTCTTCGGAGAAGCGGACAAGGTGGCTTGGGAGAAGGCGGCGTCGGCCAGCACGCTGGCGTGGAATAACCGCATCAATGCCCTGGCCAGCAGCCTGCAGGCACAGCAGGACAATGTCTACGTATACTACTTCAAGTGGGGCGGCGTAGGCTCAGGGCCGGCGCCGTTCGATTTCATCATCGGCCCTTCACATGCCACGGAGATCCCGTTCTTCTTTGGCGGTTCAAGGGACGTTTTCGGATACTCCTTCGTGCCCGAAAACGAGCTCGGCCGCACGGCATTGCAGCGGGCGATGATGTCCTATTTGGGACAGTTTGCGGCGACGGGCAACCCTAACATTGCTGGGAGCGGCCTGCCGGTATGGGAGCAGTGGTCTGACGAGCCCAACGCGCCAAACGTCATCACCTTCGACGGCACCTTCACCAGCGCCAAGATCGAGATGATCAACTGGGTGCTACCGTAGAATCACGCGCTGTGTTCGAGGGAGGACGTGGGCCAATCGGCAGTGTTATCAGGGCGCAACTAGCTCGGTAACCGGAGTGCGGCACGGCGTCGATCTAACAGGGGGCGCGATGGCCGCGCCCCCTTTTTCGGTGGTTGGCAAGGCGACAAAGAGCAGGGTAAGATAGCGGGGCACCAAGGCAAGAGTATTTGAAGGAGGGTCATACATGAAACCGAAGATACTGATCACGGGCCTTGCGCCACAAGCGGCGATCGACATGCTTCGGCAGGCAGGAGAGGTCGAGCTCAACCCGGATCCGGAACACCCTTGGAGCCGGAAAGAACTGCTGGAGCGTGTCGCGCGAAACGACTTTCTCTATACCAACCCTGGCAACCGGATCGACGCGGAGTTCATGGATGCTAATCCCAAGATCAAGGTGATTGCCCAGATGGCGGTGGGCTACGACAATATCGACATCCCAGCGGCGACGGCAAGGGGCATCCCGGTCACGCACACGCCTGGCGTGCTCACCGAGACGACGGCCGATGCCGCCTGGGTACTGATGATGAGCGTGGCCCGACGGATCGTCGAGGCCGACCGGTTCATGCGCTCCGAGAAGGCCACAGAGTGGAAGCCAAACCGGTTTATGGGCAGCGACATACACGGGAAGACGCTCGGCATTATTGGCTTTGGCCGCATCGGCAAGGCGATGGCCCGCCGCGCCCGCGGCTTCGATATGAACGTGATCTACTACGACGCGATCAAGGCCTCGCCGACGGAGGAAGATGCACTCGCCGCCACATTTCGTCCTTTCGACGACCTGCTGCGGGAGGCCGATTTCGTCACCATCCACACGCTGTACTCGCCATCCACGCATCACCTCATCGATGAGCGGGCGCTGAGCTTAATGAAGAGATCGGCATTCTTGGTCAACGCCGCCCGGGGGCCGATCGTTGACGAGAAGGCGCTGGTGAGGGCATTGCAGAGCGGACAGATCGCGGGGGCCGCGCTCGACGTCTTCGAGCAGGAGCCATTGGTGGAACCGGAGCTGCGGAACATGGAGAACGTGGTTCTGGTGCCGCACATCGGCAGTGCTACCCCCGAGACCCGCCAGGCGACGGGCGTTCTTGCCGCCCAGAATCTGATCGCCGTGATCGAGGGGCGCCGGCCGCCTAACCTGATCAATCCGCAGGTCTGGCCGAAGGTCGACTGAACGGCGCTTGCCGCTATCGACTTAGCCACGTGGCTCAGAGTATCTACTTGCGCCGCTTTGTAGTATTCGGCCGGTTTCTCTTCTTGGGCCTTGACCGTTGGATACTTCGCCCTATTCCATGCCGGCATGCCACCGGGAATGTTGACCAGATCATGGAACCCGTGTCCCCGGGGATGTTAGCGGCGATGCCCGAGCGGCAGACGCCGCCATAGATCACGGCAAGTTGCCCTCCTTGCGGGATCTCGCCGATGTGCTCCTCGAGTTGGCCCATACAAGCATGCCCGAGACCCGCGACGAGGAATTGGTTGACGTACTTACCTAACCTCCCTTCTTGCGCCTTGAATAGTGCCTTGCGAGAGCAGTCATTGACAAGACTTACGGAGTCGAGACTTGGGCAGGCCGAGCAGGATGGATGGGCGAGAAGGGTTTCGGAAGGATGAAGTCAGAAGGCTGAAGGCTGAAGGATGAACGGGACGATCTGGTCGGATTCATCCTTCCTCCTTCCCGTAAATCCTGTTCCTCCTGTTAATCCTGTCTAAACCAGGTTAACTCCTGTCACTAAGTCAAGCATCCTACGGCAAGAGTGGAGTACTCGGCCCGGGCTGCTTCTTCGTCGCCCGTAGCGACAATCCTCCCACCGTAACCTTAGCCCGGATGGTCAGGACTGGTTTCTGACCGGCCAGAGCCGCCTCGTTCAAGAAGGCGCCTTCCTTTTTCATGAACCCATCACCCACGTCCACGCCGCCGAGCATGGTCTCGGTGGTGACTCTGGCGGCAGTGGAGCCGGGAACGCGAATCTCCACGCCAGAAACGCCAGTGTTAATCTTAGCACGGGCGTCGCGCTGCAAGCGGCCACCGAAATCGAACTTGAAGCCGGCGGCGCCGCCATCGACAGTCATCTCGGCGAAGTTGGCGTTGGCCAGATTCTTCATCTCGATAGCGCCGGCCCCGGCGTCGAGGTCCAGTAGGCTCATCTCCTGGGGGTTGGGGGCCGAAAAGTCGACGTCGAGGCGGCCGGCACCCTGCCTTATGTCTAGCCGCCTCACCGGCAAGCCTCCCAAATCGATCTCGGACTCACTGGCTCCTGTCTCCACCGTCAGGTCATAGGCCTTCGCCCTCCCCAGTGCGAGCTCAAACGTCGGGACAGGAACCATGCCTCGCCAATCCCCCATCTTGAACTCCTGGCTTACCCTGACGGTGCCGTTTCGCTCCTCGATCTTCGGGGGCAAGGTAGCCTTCGGATGGCGATACGTGCCCTGGACCCACGCATCGCCCTTGGCGGGCACCACCCTGAGACGGCAAGCGCCCACGCTGATCCGAAGATGCAAGGCGGGTGCTTCCGGAAATGCAATGCTGATCTCGCTTATTTCGGTCGATCGGCCCTCTTGTTCGCCCATTGTGCATTCTCCTCTCAAGAAAGCGTTTAAGTGCTACTCGCCGCGCGGATCGGCCGCCCTGAACAGTATACGAACTCTATGGTCCAGTCGTTTCTCTCGTCGAATTGTGGGTGACATAAGGTTTGCACTCGGTGCCGACGAGCAGAGGTGATCTGCCAGGGCCGCGAGGAGCGCGATGAACGCCTTACGGATCTGCGTTGATGCTAGCCTGATCATCCGATTGGTTGCTGGCCGTGCCCGATCCAGTGCTGCTGCCAGCCTATGGCGGGAGTGGCACGAACTTGGCTGCTCGCTGGTCGCGCCAACCCTGCTCTACTAGGAAGTAGCCAACTCACTACATCGCTGTGCCGTGCACGGCGAGTTGCTACCTCAGCAGGCGGCAGAGGCCTTTGATCTAGTGCTCAGTTTCGATATCGGTACTTATGGCGACGCCTCCCTGCACCGACGGGCCCTCGATATTGCCGGTAGGTACCGGCTGCCGGCAGCACATGATGCCCATTACCTGGCGCTTGCGGAGCGACTCGGCGCGGAGTTCTGGACGGCCGATCGACAGCTGTACCAGGCCGTAGTGGGCCGGCTCGCCTGGGTCAACCTGTTGGGTGATTGAGGCGCGTTAGAGCACGCAAAGCTTGCCGGTTTGCCCGCAATCGGGTACAATAGGTACTGGAAGCGGGGCTTTTGGAGTACACATAGAGTAACCTGTGCCCGAGTTGTCGGGCTTTTTTCGTGCCATGTCGCCAAGGTGCTGCATGTAGGAGAGTCTATTACGACATGGAATTGCGCAATGTAGCGATCATCGCTCACGTCGATCATGGAAAGACAACGCTGGTCGACGGTCTGCTCAAACAATCGAAGACGTTTAGAGAGAACGAAGCGGCGATGACCCAGACCCTGATCATGGACTCAAACGACCAAGAGAGGGAACGCGGCATCACCATTCTCGCCAAGAACACGGCGATCACCTACAAGGGCGTTAAGATCAACATTATCGATACACCGGGACACGCCGACTTCAGCGGCGAGGTAGAGCGAACGCTCAACATGGCCGACGGTGCGATCCTGGTGATCGATGCGCAAGAAGGCCCAATGCCGCAGACGAGATTCGTCCTGAAGAAGGCTCTGGAGATCGGCCTGCGCCCGATCGTGGTGATCAACAAGATCGACCGACGCGACGCGCGGGTTCAGGAAGTGATCGAAAGCACCTATGACCTCTTTCTTGACCTCGCTACCGACGAATCGCAGCTCGACTTCCCGATCTACTACGCCGTGGGGCGCGATGGCAAGGCTTGGGAGCGCTTGCCAACCGATCCGGCAGAACCGGCGGACCTCACCCCCCTCTTCGATGCTATTCTCGACCACGTGCCGCCGCCGAAAGCGGATGCTGAAGGGCCCTTCCAAATGCTGGTGGCGGCCCTCGATTGGGATAGCTACCAGGGCCGACAGGTGATCGGGCGAATCAGACGTGGCGTGGCGAGGCCGGGTATGCCGGTTACCGTTCTCGGCCGAAACGGCAACCGCGAGGCAGCTCGTATCGAAAAGGTCCATGTCAGCCGCGGGTTGAAGCGGTTGGACGTGCCGCAAGCCGAGGCCGGGGATATTGTCGCCCTTATGGGAGTCAAGAACGCTGGCATCGGCGACACGATTGCCGATGCTTTGTGGCCAGAGGCCTTGCCGACAATCGAAATCGGCGAGCCAACCCTGAAGGTCGCCGTTTCGGCCAACACCTCTCCGTTCGCCGGTCGAGAAGGCCGGTTTGTGACCGGTCGCCAGATCCTAGACCGGATCTACCGGGAACTGGAGACCAACGTCTCCCTCCGGCTCGAGATAGGGCAGCATGGCGAGTTCGTTCTCTCCGGTCGCGGGGAACTGCACTTGTCGGTCTTTATTGAAACGCTGCGACGAGAAGGTTATGAGCTGCAAGTAGGCAAACCCCAAGTGATCACCAAGACGGTTCGCGGCGTGACCATGGAGCCGATCGAAGAGCTGACTGTACATGTCTCCTCGGACTATGCTGGCGCTGTAACCAGTGAAGTTGGACGTCGCCGAGGCTTCCTCTTGTCCCAGACAGAGAATGGCGACGGTACCAGACGGCTCGTCTTCGAGATTACCACCAGAGGCCTGCTGGGGCTGCGCAATCAATTACTCAACCTGTCGCGCGGAACCGCCACGATGAGCTCGCTTTTCCTGCGGTATGCACCGTTGGGCGCGCCACTTCCGAAGCTGCGCAACGGGGTCCTCGTCGCCTCGGAAACGGGCAGAGCCGTCACCTATGGCCTGAACATCGCCCAGGGGCGTGGCAGCACCTTCGTCACTCCCCAGACCGAAGTGTACGAAGGGATGATCATCGGCCTCAACTCACGTGAAAACGACACGATCATCAACGTCACTAAAGAGAAGAAGATGACGAACGTTCGCTCCTCCACGGCCGACATCGCGGTCATTCTCACCCCTCCAGTGACCCTCAGCTTGGAACAGAGCCTCGATTTCCTCGAGGACGATGAACTCCTCGAGGTCACGCCGAAGAGCCTACGCCTGCGCAAGAAGCTACTGGCCGCCGATGCCCGGTATAAGGCCAAGAAGCCACAGGACGCTTCCAACTAACAGGGAATGGTCTACTGGAGACGAACGGCGGCTCCTCTTCCCCCGCGCTGCCAGCCAATGGCGACGGTTGCTGCCATGAGGAGTGGCGCGGATAGGGCCACTGTCAGGAACGGCATGCCAGGCTGGATGCTATACAGCACGCCCGTACCATACGGCGCCACTACCATCGCCAAAGATTGGGCCATGCTCTGCAGCGCATATCCTTTGCCGATCGCCTCTGGTGCCAACTCTCGGCTCAGGAAAGCCTGTGTCAGCGAGTTGACGGGATTGCCGATTCCCCAAAGGAAGTAGGCCATTGCCGCCGGAACGAGTCCGGCAAATTGCAGGAACACCGAGTGGCCCAGCATCAACAGACCCTCCGCCACCAGCAGAGCCCCAATGATCCCCACCCGAACCGACAAGAAGCCCATGAGCAAAGCCAGAACAAAGGAGCCGATGGAAAGCACCGTGCCCAGAGAACCGATGAGCGACGCCGACAGACCCGCGTGTTCCTCCAGATACACCGGCGCGAATGACCGTCCAAAGACGCCGGCCACGTACAGGGCAAAGAAGACGAGAACGAGGATCATAACGCGCCGGTCCATCAGCACGTGCCGGTATCCTCGCTTCGCGGTGGTCTGCACCGCCGGGAGGGGCCGCTCCTCGATCAGACAGATGGCCACAGTGGATAGCGAGTAGAGGAGGAAGGAAGCGCCAAACAGGAAGCGCATTTGGCCAGCTTCCATCATCAGTCCTCCTAACGGTGGAGAGACTGCCATGCCAAGCGAAAAACCGGCGTAGACAATCGCGAAGATGCGGCCGAGGTCATGCTCCTTGCCAGCTTGCGCGATGTAAGAATTGAGGGCCGGGTTGCAGAATTGGGAAGCGTTCATGAAGACGCTGCCAATGAGCAACTGCCGCCAGTCGTGGGCCAGCGCATAGATCGGAGCCGCTAAGGCGCCCAGAACCCAGGCCATGATCATGTTCTTCTTGCGGCTATAGCGATCGGCGGCGAGGCCGCCGGGAATGTAGGACAAGACGGCCACCACGCCGCCAAGGGACATAACGAGGCCGATTTCGACGGAACTCGCACCGAGACTCTTGATGTAAAGGGGCCAGATGAACTGGTAGAGTCCGGACCCAAGCCCCCACAGGAAGAGAGATACGGCAATGAGACCGTTGTCGCGCCCCAGGCTCCGCACTAGCGGCATTTCCAGCGTACAACCTTTCAGCACACCCTTATTCATGCAGTCTAACAGAACAGCATGTGCCCGGCAACTCGAGTGGAGACACATCTTTTGCAGCCACCGGTCAGACTGTTATAGAATAGCGCAATGGAAAATGCCACGGAGTTGGTTATGGTTCTAACGAGTCGCCAGCGATTCCGTGAAATCAGGCATTAAGTCCAAGATGCGCCGGATATCCTAAGATCTCTATAGACTCCGTGCCTCCGTGTTGAGTTCTGCTACGGCCTAATCGCGCCAAAGTCGAGATGGATGAAAGGAGAGATCAGTGGACTTTCAGTTGACCGACGAGCAGCGCATTTTCAAGAAGATGGTTCATGACTTCGCCAACGAGCGTGTGGCGCCCATGGTCAAGACCTGGGACGAGCAGGGGATACCGGTGCCCCAGTCATTCCTTTCGGAGTACGTGGACAGGGGACTGCTGGGCATTACCCTGCCCGAGAAGTATGGCGGGGGTGGCCTTTCGGCCTTCGAGGCCATCTTGGCGATCGAAGAACTGGCCCGGGTGAGTTGCATTGCCGCGTCGCCGGTGTTCGAAACCAGCGTGGGCCCGATCCGAGTAGTGGAACAATTCGGCACGGAGGAGCAAAAGCAACGTTTCATTCCCCCTTCCTGCACCGGCGAGAAGATGATGTCGGTGGCGATGACCGAGCCCGAGGCCGGCTCGGCGCTGACCGATCTGAAAACCCGGGCTGTCCGCAAGGGTGACTACTACGTATTGAATGGAACAAAGCGCTTCATTTCAGGCGGAGGTCATTCAGAACTCTATATGGTATATGCCCGCTTCAGCGAGACCCGCGGCGCCAAGGGCATCGGCGGCATCGTCGTGGAGAAAGGAACCCCTGGCTTCTCCTTCGGGCCACAAGAGCACTTCATGGGCCTGCGGGGCATGCCAAGTTGCGACTTGATCTTCGAGGACTGCCTGGTACCCGCCGAGAACCTTGTCATTCCGGAGGGTGGCTTCGCCAAGCTGATGCAGGCCTTCGACGTCGAGCGCTGCGGCAACGCCACCCAGTCCCTTGGCATTGCCTGGGGAGCGTTAGAACTAGCTAAGGCGCATGCTCAGGAAAGAGTCGCCTTCGGGAAGCCGATCTGCGAGTTTCAGGCGATCCAATTCCTGCTGGCCGACATGGCAATGAAGGTGGAAGCGGCCCGGCTGCTGATCTACCGGGCAGTAGTCAATGCCGGCCAGGGTCTTCCTTCTGTATTCGAGTCATCCGTGGCCAAGTGCTACGCCAACGAGATGGCCAAGGAAGTGACGGACATGGCACTGCAGGTGTTCGGCGGTTACGGGTATTCCAAGGAGTACCCAATCGAGCGCATGCTGCGCGACAGCCGCGGCTGGCCGGTGGCCGGAGGGACCGTGCAAATCCAGCGCATCAACATTGCCTCGGCGATGCTGGGCAGACGGTTCAACCAACGATAGGACGCGGGTCCTACGGTCTGTCTCTCACGATTCTGCAGTGGCTCAATCCGCTGCAGTGACTACTTCAAGAAATCAGACTGGCATGGTACAATCTAAGTACATTCGGAGGTGGTGCCATGCCAAGGAGCTATGACCAATTCTGCCCGGTGGCCCGGACGCTGGACATTCTCGGGGACCGGTGGACGTTGTTGATCGTTCGAGACCTCCTCCTCGGTAAGAGCCGCTTTGCGGAGTTCGAGGAATCCCTGGAGGGTATTCCAACCAACGTACTCTCGGAGCGGCTCAAAGTGCTGGAGGCCCAAGGAATCGTGGAGAGGTCCTTCTACAGCGACCATCCCCCACGGGCAGAGTATCGCCTGACGCGTAAGGGGAAGGACCTCCACTGGATCGTCGACGCCCTGGCGTTCTGGGGCTCCCGGTATACGTTTGACGAGCCGGCGTTCCGCCAGATCCACGCGGACTGCGGCCATCAGGTGTCGCCCGCTTGGATCTGTACGGGATGCGGGGAGACTGTGAGACCTTCGTCGGTCCGGCTGGAGATACTCGGCGAAGTTCAAGGAGAGAAGTCATAGGGAGCTATCAGCCACCAGCTGTCAATTGACTGAACGCGCGGTACGGAGTCAAGGCGGTCCGGGTAGACAGCGGCGGCACGCTCAGCGGCATCCTTCTCCGCGCCGGCTTGGTGGATGAGGTCGCCATGCTGATCCACCCCCATCTGGTCGGCAGCATAACGCCCCGGTCCTGTTTTCGCGCCCCCGATCTAACCTCTGAGGAAGGCGTCATCCAGCTTAAGCTTGCCGAGCTAGAGAGGCTGGAAAATGACCTCGTATGGGTCTTGTATGAGGTAATCAGACAGTAGCCTGCACGGGCTAGGTCTTTCCTCATTGGACAAAGGTTAGAAGCTGGTGAGAATCCGGTTAGTTTTTCTAGGCCAGCGATCCATACAGCCGCCTGTTGTGGTATCATAGATCTAGTTGCGAGCGGCAGTCCTTTAGCCTGATAATGGATGTGATGGCCTGGCGAAGGACTTGCTTGCAAGCCGCGAGGATTCGCTGCCAGGCATTTGGGGCATCCTGGGGGACAACGGAAAGGGGATCTAGAGATGCGCAAGCGGGTTCTATTTGCACTAGTAGCCGTTCTCTTGGCCTTGACGGCCACCATCGGCAACGCCGCGCCGCCACCAAACGGGCCACCGGGCATCGATCAAGCCATCGCCGCCCAAGAGGCGCACAATCCGCGGTTGCTAGGCAAGCCGGGGGTCGTCGGCACGGCGGTTGGTCTGACACCTGATGGAAGAGCGGCGGTAAAGATCTTCACCGAGACCGCCGGGATTGCCGGGTTACCCGATGTTTTGGATGGAGTTCCGGTGGCCATCGAGGTGACTGGCAAGCTTGTCGCCATGGCCGGCCCGCCGGCCGAGGTGGCGGCCAAGGGCAACAAACCTTCTGGCACATCGACGACCAGTTGGTGGTCAAGGCCGGTGCCTATCGGCGTCTCCACGGGCAATGCGAACGAATGCGCCGCCGGGACCATTGGGGCACGCGTGGTGCAGGGAACCAGGGTCTTCGCTCTGAGCAACAACCACGTGTACGCCCGGGAAAACAAAGCTAGCATTGGCGAGACCATAGCGCAGCCCGGCCTCTACGACACGGGTTGCTCATACAAGGACCAAGACTACTTGGGCAGATTGGAAGATTTTCAAACCCTCGACTTTTCGGGACAACCCAATTACATTGATGCGGCTATCGCCAGCACCACCGTGTATACGCTCAGCAATACCACGCCAGGCAATGGGTACGGCATGCCAGCGTCCTCCAAAGTTGACCCGGCAATCGGGCTGAACGTGCAAAAGTATGGTCGTACCACGGGCTTGACCATGGGGACAATCACTGGCATAAATGCCTCCGTGATGGTAGGGTACAGCACGGGAACGGCGCTCTTCGAAAAACAGATCGTCGTCCAAAGCGGCAAGCCCTTCATCAAGGCTGGCGATTCGGGCTCGCTTCTGGTCACGGCCAATAGTGCCAGCAACCCGGTAGGGTTGCTGTTCGCCGGCAGCAGCAACGGAAGACTCGCTATCGCCAACGATATTGGACTCGTTCTCAGCCGGTTCAATGTGAGTATCGATGGCAGGTAGGAAACGGGACACAGGCACGGGCAGTCACTACGCACCCAACTAACGACCCGCGCCTGTGCTACGGCTGAGGTATCCCGAATTCTGGGGCCGGCCTTCGGCGAATGACAAGTCCGAATACACGAATGGGGGCTCGGGCCATATTGGTGTGTTTGTGAGGCGGTTCACAGATGGCACTCCGATGGCACTCCCCCTTGCAGGGCTTTCTTGTGACCGAAGGTGCCGCGACCTGTCTGCCCACGATGCTGAAAGAAGGCGCGCTGTGCCCCGAAAGTCCATCGAATCGGTATTCGAAGCACACACCGAGAGGCTGATGAGCCTACCGGGCGTAGTGGGTATGGCCATCGGCGAATGCAACGGGCAGCCCTGCATCAGGGTCTTCGTCGCCCGGAAGACCATCGAACTCTTGAACCGAGTTCCCTCTATTATCGAAGAATACCCAGTCGTCGTGGACGAGACCGGTGGGCTGCACGCGATTCAGGAAGGATGATCCCCCTTCTCTCCCACGTCGGCCATCTTCTGTCGTCGCTCAGTGGGTCTCACCTTTCTGAGATTTCCGTGAGATCGGACACCTTTGTCTCATTCCGGTATTCCTCCTGGCCGTACCCATGCACGATGCTGCCTTCGTGATCTTCCAGCTCCGCTCATCAGACAGCCCCGTCGTGTTGACACATCCTCCGCTCAGTCTTACTATAAGCGAGGTAGTAGCTATCAGCCACGAGGTGCCGGCAGGAATCTAGCCTACCAGCGCGATCCTCGCCGCAGCCAGTCTTTGCCGAACTTGTGTGGAAAGGTGGGTCTTGACCATGGACGGTAGAACGGCGATCGCCAAGGCGCTGAAGACCGAGGGCGTGGAGTTCGTCACCTGTTTCCCCTATAACCCCGTGCTCGACGCCATCGCCGCCGAAGGGATTCGACCAATCAAGTCAAGGACCGAGCGTGTCGCCGTGGGCATTGCCGACGGCTTTACGCGGGCCTCATTTGGCCGGCGCAACGGCGTCTGCGTGGTGCAGAACGGGCCCGGCAGCGAGAATGCCTTCGCTGGCATCGCCCAGGCCTTCGCGGATTCTGTCCCCATCCTATTCATGCCCGGCGGCTATGCGCGGCGCGAACTAAGAAGGCCGCAATTTGTCGCCGTCGATAACTACCGCGCGGTCACCAAATGGGCCGATATTGTCCACTTCGCCGACCAAATACCCGGACTGATGCGCCGTGCCTTTACCTACCTCCGGACCGGGCGCCCTGGGCCGGTGCTCCTCGAAGTGCCCATGGACGTCGTCTTCGAGCGCTTTGACGACAGTCTCTTCCAGTATGAGCCGGTAAAGGGCTGGAAACCGGCCGGCGACCCCGCCGACGTCAGGCATGTGGCAGAGATCCTGATTAAGGCGAAGCGCCCAATCATCCGTGCCGGCAACGGGGTGCTCTATGCCCAAGCCTGGGGCGAACTGCAGGAGTTTGCCGAACTAATGCAGATTCCGGTGTTCACCACGATGCAAGGTAAGAGTGCCTTCCCCGAGAACCATCCCCTCGCGCTTGGCGCTGGCGGAAGAACGCGGCCCAAAATGGTCATGGACTTTTTGAAGAAGGCCGACGTGGTCTTCGCCATCGGCTCTAGCTGCACCAGGGAAGGGTTTACCACTAATCTTCCACCTGGTAAGATCGTCGTCCAGTCGACGATCGACGAAATCGACCTCGGCAAGGACTACCCGCTGGCTGAGGCGATCGTCGGCGATGCCAAGCTGGTTCTCCGGCAGCTCATCGACGAGGTCAAGCGGCAGATCGGTGACAGCAGGAGAAACGATACCAGCGTAACCAACGAGATCGCGGTGGTGAAAGAGGAATGGCGGAGGGATTGGCTATCTAAGCTCACTTCCGACGAAGTTCCGATCAACCCGTACCGGGTGATCGCCGACCTGAACAAGACGCTCGACAAGGAAAAAACAGTGGTGATCGCCGAGTCGGGTGGCCCCCGCGACCAGTCGGTCCCGTTTTACGAAGCGACCACACCGGGTGGCTTCATCGGCTGGGGCAAAACGACCACCCTGGCTGGCTCCCTCGGCTTTGCTATGGGTGCGAAGCTGGCTAATCCAGAGAAGACGGTAGTCAACATTATGGGCGATGCCAGCGTCGGCATGGCCGGTCTCGATTTCGAGACTGCCACTAGGGAAGGCATCCCCATTCTGACCATCGTCCTGAACAACTCGAAATTTGGTGGCTACGAGCGGATGCTGCCGGTGGCCACCCAGCGCTACAACATCGACCGGGTCGGCGGTGAATATGCTAAAGTAGCTGAGGCATTGGGGTTCTACGCTGAGAGGATCGAAAGGCCGGCGGAGATCATCCCAGCCATCAAGCGGGCTCAGCAAGTACTGGCCAGTGATAAGCCGGCATTCCTAGAAATAATCACGAGAGTCGATACCGAGTTCTCTGTCTACGAGTGAGTTTAGGGTTTTCCCTGTTACCTATCGAGAATCGAGGTCCAGGCCTCGTGCGAGGCTCTCTGCAGGGTCTGATTCTCTTCGAGTTGACGATGGGAGGACTTTGTGCAGGGCCTGAATTCCGTCCTCCTGCGGAAGGACCGGAATAACGGTGCGAGTGGCCTCGATTCCGGCGGAAGCCAGAAAGACAAGGTCCAGCGCGGGTGCTATGGCAGGAATGGGGAGGGCCGGCCGAGGTGATAGCCCTGGCCGTAGGTAACGCCGAGCTCCTTGAGCAGCCGCACTACATTCCCGTTCTCCACGCACTCGGCGACCGTCTCCTTACCTTGGGTTGTGGCCAACAGATGGAGTGCCTGGACGAGGGCGCTCTGGGTATGATCGCTTTCGAGAGCCCGGACGAGTGAGCCGTCGATCTTGAGCTGATCCACGGTCAGGTTACGCAGGTAGGCGAAGGACACGAAGCCGGCGCCAAAGTCATCCAGCGCGAAACGACAGCCCAGCGACTTGATGCGCGCGATCCAGCGTTCGGCCTGCGCCAGGTCCTTGATTAGCGCTGTCTCGGTGACTTCGAAGCCCAACCGTGTGGGATCGACGCCTTGGTCTCTGAGATAAGCTTCGATGAACCCGGGCAGAGCCGCATCGCAGAGATCGAGCCCCGAAAGGTTGACGGACAGGCGCACGGAAGGATGTGCGCGCAGTGCTTGCACTGCTTGCTGCACTACGAGGCGGGTGACCTGGGGAATCAAGCCGAAGCGCTCCGCAGTGGGAATGAATGCACCGGCGGCAAGCGCCTCTCCATTCGCTGCAAGTAGACGGGCCAAGGCTTCGTAATAGGCCACCGAACCATCCGTGAGCCTAACGACCGGCTGGTAGTAGAGAGTGAGACGATCATCTCGCAGTGCGTCTTTGATCTGAGCAGCCTCCCGGTTGGCTTCGAATAACCGGGTTCTTTCATCGTACTCGCTGTCGTAGACCGCCAAACGGTTTCGGCCGTGGTTCTTGGCCTTGTACATCGCCGCATCTCCTTGGGACAATACCAGCGCCGGCGTTGCCTGATTGCCCACTGCCACGACGCCAATGCTAAGGCTAAGGTCGAACGTAAGACCTTCGACAGTAAAGCACGACTCTTCCACTGCCCGGCGCAATCGCTCGGCAATCACCTGCGCTTCTTCAATACTGGTATCCCGCAACAAGGCGGCAAACTCGTCACCTCCCAGGCGCGCCAGCAGGTCGGTGCCGCGCAGGTTGTCCTTGAGCAGGCCTGCGACGGTCACCAGCATCTCGTCTCCTGCGTCGTGGCCGAGGGTGTCGTTGACAAGCTTGAAGTTGTCGACGTCGACGAAGATCAAGGCGTTTGCAAAGCCACAACGGGAAAGCGCAAGCGCCGTCTGGAGAGACTCTTCCAGCGACCGGCGGTTCGGTAGCCCGGTGAGAACATCGTGAGTGGCGAGGTGGGCGAGCTGCTCTTCCTGCATCTTGCGTTCGGTGATGTCCACGTCCATGCAGAAGACCTCTGTCGGCTCTCCACCCTTATACAACGGGAACACGGTTGTGTACACCGTTCGTTTCTGACCGCTCTTGGTAACCACCTCTCGTTCCCGTGGCAAGGCGGCGCGTCCTGATCCAACTACCTCGCGGAACATCGTCTCAAACTCGCCATGACCGGCTTCGACTGGCAGCGTATCGAGGACGCGATGGCCGGTGACCTCGCTGGCTGCGTAGCCAAACAGATTCTCGGAGGCACGATTCCAGTGCCGGACCACTCCGTCGAGGTCAAAACCCCTGATTGCCACCAATGGGGTGTTTTCGATAACCATCTCAAAGCGGGATTGCGCTTCTCGCCGTTCGGTGAGCTCGCGCTGCAAGTCCTCGTAGAGTGCAAGATTGACAATTGCCAAAGCCACGCGATCAGCGACGTGCCGGAGGAACGTGTGGTCGTCGTCGTCAAACGTGGGCATCGCTTTCCTTCTGAGGATGCCAATACTACCCACGAAGCGCCCCCTACGGCGCAGAGGCATAAACAACGCCCGGTAGGGGCCGCGATCCTTGACGTAGTTGTACCATTCAGGATCGGCCCATGGTTCGTACGACTCCAACGGGAACGGGTCCAAGAGCACAGGGTCCCCCGTCATTAGTGCCTCGGCAGAAGATGGCACTCCTACTACCTCATCGGGCAGATTGATCACCGCCGAGAGATCGGCCTGTCGGTCTCCATCAGAGTAGTAGATGGCCGGAGTTGTCCGGCGTTTCTCATCTTCGCCGACCAGCCGGACCACGCAGACCTGCCCCATCAAACCGGCAATCCTTCGCGAGATCTCCTTTAGCGCCGAACTGATATCTCCGTGGGTCTCAGCGAGAAACTGGGACAATTCCGACAGCACTTCGGCGCGCCGGGCGTGCTCGCGCGCCCGCTCTTCCTGAGCCTTTCGCTCACTAATGTCGCGCACTACTGCAAGCAAGCGGTCTTGGCCAACGATGGTCGCACGTTTGAGGTTCACCTCCACCCAGAATTCCCTTCCGTTCTGGTCTTTGGCCAGCCATTCAAACAACTGCGGCTCCCCGGCCGCGGCCGCACGCGTCCGTGCCTCGACCTGTCGTTGGATGTCGTCGGCCGTGCCCACGCTGCCAGCCTGAGCCGGAAGCATCCTGGCTTCCTCACGCGTGTATCCGAACATCTCGGTCATTCGGCTGTTGGCGTCGAGGATCGCCCCGGTTTCGATATCGTGCACAAAGATGGCATCGCTGGCCATGTCGAATACAGCCCTGTAGTTGGCCTCCGAGGCCTTGAGGGCCTCTTCAGAACGCTTGCGCTCGGTAACATCTAGAGCGAACTCGAACCGCACATCACGACCATCTGCCCACTTGATCGCCAGGTCGACCACTAGGTAATCCCGCCCCGTGATCGGGTTGTGATGCTCCCAAGTATGGGGCTTTCCGCCGTTGGAGAGAATGATCCGGTTTGTGCAGAAGCTGCAAGGTGCGTCTGCCTTCTGGAGCGCCCGATAGCAAAGGTCCCCGACGAGATGGCCGCCAAAGGCATCCCTCGCCAACTTGTTCGCATAGAGCAGTTCATAGGTCGATGGGTCGCTGATGTAAACAAGGGCCTCCAGGCTGTCGAAGATCGAGCTGATCTGTGCTCTCTCGGACCGCAAAACCTTTTCCGCCCGCTTTCGCTCCAGCACACCAGCGATGATCTCGGCACAAGTGCGGACAAGGGATAGATCGTCATCTTCCCAGCTTCTGGTATCGGCTACATTCTCGAAAGCGAGGAAGCCGGCAACAACGCCTCGAATGGCGAGCGGAAACGCGAGGATCGACCCAATACCGTGCGCTTGGAAGATCTGTCGCTCCGCCTCTGCTTCAGGGGGCAGCAGTCGGACATCACCAACCTGAATGCTCTCTCGCGCCCGCACCTTAGATACCAACCAAGGAAAGACGGTGGCTGGCTGATGCTGGAACACCCCGCCCCGGGAGCCATCGCTCCCGGCAACCCATTCGCCAGCAGCGCTGATGATCTCTCCGCCCTCCCGAAAGAGGTAGAGGCGCGAGCATTCGGCGTTACAGGCCAAGCCCATGATCGCCACGGCAGCGTTGGCGACAGTCCTGAAGTCTTGATCGACAGCGACAGCGGAGGAGACGTCGCAGACGGCTCTCGCCAGTCTCAGTCGGCGCTGAACGATGACAGATTCGCACTCTACTCTTCTTGAATCAGCAAGGGGAACCGCGAGGCCACTGTTGGGAAGGATCACCGTCGCCTTAAGGTCTGGTGGCTTTACCTGGCATCCTGGGCCCGTTTTCCGCAGAGAACGGGCTCTCTGGCCCTCGTCTTGCATACCTTCCCCTCCACCGTAAACCCTGACCCCTGAAAAGGCCGTCGTGACAGCCAAACGACCAGCACGGCAGACCACCCTCTGCCTGCGGCACCAGGGTCATTGCCAAGCACAAGCGTTTCGAGGACATGCGCCTATTCTGCTACTGTTATAAGATTCGGCTATGTATGCTGAAGACTTTAGACCGGGGTGGCAAGATCAGCGTGTTGGCGAGGAATCCAGTTCCCGAAGCTCGTCGAGCAGCCTGAAACTCCCTCGTTCGAGAAACTCTCCAAGCTTCTTGGCAATGGCGGGGCCGATACCGGGGATCGTTTCCAAAGTACCCTCGCGCCAGTTCTCGCCAATAGGCTTGTTGAACCGGCGTAGCTGTGCCGCCGCTTTTCGGTAGGAAGCAATCTTCACGCCCAACTTGCCATCCTGGTTATAGGCAGGCCAGTGCTTTTTCAGAAGGTCTGCCAGCTCTTCAAGGGCGCGGGCAGCCTCTTCGTTGATAGCGGCAGCAGGAAATAGTGATTCCGACCGCGATTCGTTTGCTGTGGTAGCATCCGGTTCATTTCGATCTGACCGTTGGCCGTGTCTTCTTCCTGTGCTATCAGTATCCTTTCCCATCGTCTCACGCTCCCAAGAAGTGCTCGCGAACCACCAGTGCGTCGTAGGGTCTACCACCGTCCAACCCGTCCAGTAGGGCAGAGTGCTGAGACAGATCAAGGTCATGGGAAGCGATTTTCCGGATCGCCCTCTGGCGGCCCTTCTTGATAACGATTGTTCCTGTTCCTCCGGTCTAGCACGACGCGGTGCGGAAATGGAAACTCGATGCCTTCTTCGTCAAAGGCCTTCTTGATCCTCTTGCGTAGCTCTCCGGCCACATCCCATTGTCGGATGGGCTTAGTGACTCCCAGGATCTTGATCACGATGCCGGAATCCTCGAAATCATCCACTCTTAGCACCTGCGGAGGCTCTAGAATAAGGGGACCAAATTGCCCGTCCTCGGCCAGCTCGCGGCCAACCCGGTTGATCACTTCAGTTACCCGTTCGAGGTCTTCCCCGTATCCGACAGTGATATTCAGATTCACTCGCGACCATTCCCTAGTCAGGTTGCTCACTACTCTGATTTCGCCGTTAGGAATACTATGCACTGTGCCATCAAGGTCTCGGAGCACAGTGCGCCTCAGGTTCACCTCTTCCACCAACCCAGCAACCCCAGCGATACTTACCACATCGCCCTTTCCAAATTGGTTCTCAAGCACGATGAATAGGCCGTTGAGCGTGTCTTTGATCAGGCTTTGTGCCCCAAAGCCAACAGCGATGCCGACTACGCTTACGCTTGCCAGCATAGGGGCGATATCCACGCCGAACTCCGCAAGAACGCTGAAAAGCACCACGGTGGCAATAACCACGGCCACCGTCTTGACGAAAACGTGTGCGAGCGTATCTACGCGCTTGGCCACTTCTTCGGGCGACTGACCAGGCAGGCCCTTCCCGACGGCCGTCCCAATAACCTTGGGGATGGCTCTCCTCGCCAATTGATGCCCCGCCACGCCAAGGGCGATGAGCAGCACAATGCGTAGTCCCGGTCCGATCAGCCAGCCCACTACTGGCTGAGAGACCGAGAGATCAAGGTTGTTCATCTAGCCTCCTCTCCACCGGTTTGTGAACCCAGCGCGGGCTGGGGCCACGCTCCACTTAGACCTCCTTCTCCCGTGTCAAAAGGATGGCCGCCTTGGGGCCAAGGTCAAGGACTACCTCTCCTTCCGAGTCAAGGCTCTCCGCGACTTGGCTTCCATTTCCCTGCCATTTCTTCTCTGTCGAATCGAGCCGCCTGTGCCAGTGGCCAGCAGGAATAGGCAAGAGCACCGACGCCTGGACACCGAAGTTGAGGATCAGCACGGCTTCGTCCTTGCCACACCAGCGCCGCACGAACAGGACTCGCTTCTGCTCCCAACCAAAAGCCTCGATGCGCTCCTTGCTAGGCGAGGCGAGGGCAGGGACTGTCTTACGAAAGCGGATTAGCTCCTTGTAGTATTCCAGGAGGATGCGATGATGTCCCTCCTGGCGAAGACGGTGGTCGAGCTTGGCACGCCTGAAGGTGGCCTCATCCTGAGGGTCGGCTGGCTCCCCTAGCCAGGCGAAGGCCGAGAATTCGTCGCGCCGGCCCTTCCGTACGGCCTCGACAAGCTGCGGGTCGAGGTGGCTGATAAAGTACTGGAAGGGGGCCGTCTCGCCATACTCTTCGCCCATGAATAGCAAGGGAATGAAGGGAGAGAGAAGCACGGCGGCAGCCGCCAGTTTGAGCCCGTCGAACGGGATGAGCTGAGTCAGACGCTCGCCGAGCATACGGTTTCCGATTTGATCGTGGTTCTGTGCATAGACGACGAATTGATGAGCATCGCAGAAGCGGGGTGAGTTCCCGTGGCGTCTCTGTCGGTATGGCGAATACTGGCCGCTGAAGGCGTAGCCGTCGCGGTAGATCCGGGCTAGCTGCTCAACTGTGCCGAAATCGCGGTAGTAGCCACCATGCTCTCCTGTCAGCAGAACATGCAAAGCGTGATGGAGATCGTCAGCCCATTGCGCATCCAGCCCATAGCCCCCGAGATCGCGAGAACGGATCAGCCGTGCGTCGTTGAGGTCGCTTTCGGCAATGGCGTAGACCCGCCGGTTCAACTGCTCCGCCCTTTGGTGCACAGCCTCGGCCAGTTCCTGGAGGAATGGCAGTGCCGAACGGTCGTAGATGGCATGAACGGCGTCAAGCCGTAGGGCGTCGACGTGGAACTCGCTGATCCAATACAGCGCGTTCTCGACAAAGAAGCGTCTGACCTCATCGCTCTGGGGCCCATCGAAGTTGATCGCCGCTCCCCAAGGAGTACGGTAGCGATCGGTGAAGTAGGGGCCGAAATCCCAGAGATAGTTGCCTTCTGGACCGAGGTGGTTGTACACCACGTCAAGAACGACGGCCAGTTCCCGCTGATGGCAGGCCTCCACTAGTCGCTTCAGGCCAACGGGGCCGCCGTAGGAATTCTGCACGGCAAAGGGATAGACCCCATCGTATCCCCAGTTCCGGTTGCCGGGGAATTGGGCCACGGGCATGATCTCGACCGCCGTGATGCCAAGGTCCTTGAGATCGTCGAGATGGGGGATGATCGCTTGAAAGGTGCCTTCAGTAGTGAAGGTTCCGACGTGGAGTTCGTATAGGATGTAGGCCCGAAGGGGCAAGCCAAACCAGCGGTCCTCTGCCCAGGTGTAGCGCGGGTCTACTACTTCTGATGGTCCGTGTACATCCTGTGGCTGGAATCGCGATGCCGGGTCGGGCCGTTCTTTCTGTCCGTCCAGCCGATACATATACCGGCTTCCAGGCATCACGTCATCTACTACCGCGCGGTGATATCCCCGGTCGTCCCTCTCCATCACTATGACCCGCTCTCGCGGGGTGAAGAGGTGCACCTCGACCATTTGAGCTGACGGAGCCCAGACCACAAACCGGCACCGGCCATCACCCAAGTAGCTGGCGCCGAGATTCTCAGAGGTTTCACTGAGACTAGACATTGCGAGTCCTCAGACCTGAGTGTAGCATGAATGAGACGCGACCGTCTAGGAGCAGCGCGAGCCCGCGCGCCCCGGGACGGTACGCGAGGCGGTTGCGCCGTTGCAGGGGCAGTTCGTGAACTGCCGTCGCCCGGCTGAGGATGGCGCTCCCCATGCGACTCGGCCGCAAGAGGGCACCGAAAATCGTCATAGCATTGATCATTGGGCGAAGAAGGACATGAAGTTCCCCCACTCCCTGCTCGTCTAAGCATACCAAAAGCGAGCCCATGATTCCAAGGATGACGTTTCCACACCGCGTGTCTCACCTTGAGTCTGTTCGAGAAAGGCAGGGTGAGCAGCATAGTGAAGCGATCTGATCATGCCGGCCAGGTCACGAAGCGGAGAGCGCTTGATCCGGCGCTCGCTTATCGGCCGGAGCGGTTCCCCCTCGAAATCGATGATCACGAAGCCCTTGCCCGTGAACAGAACTTGCCCAACATGGTAGTCCCGGTACATATTGACAGCGCAGAGACTGCGTCCTGTCTATCGACAAATGTGTCGGCCTCGACGGCCACCTTCTCTCCGACGGTCCGTTTGATCGGGAAGCGCCCCTGATCGATCTCGGGCTTCACGCTTTCGATGACCACCCGTCGGAGAGCCTCATCGTTCCTCATATGGGGAGGTCCCTCTTGGCTTTCATTATCGACGCTGGAAGCCCGGATAACGCCGCACGGCGTGAACGTGAAACTGTGGCCGCAGGCTTTGCGCCTGCGTGGTACCGTAGGTGCCCAGGAATTCCCCTGCGGCGAAACGCACCAGCCCCGGAATGCGCCTTTGGCGAAACGCACCCATGAAGGGTGCGCGTGTAGTCCTGACCATTCCTGGCGGTCAGTTCTGTACGGGCTTCAGGAAGATGATTCCCAAAGGGGGCACCGTAAGGGCCAACGAGTAGAACCGGCCGTGATCGGGTACGGGAGCAGCCTCAACTATTCCCATATTCCCATGCCCGCTTCCTCCATACTCCTTGGCGTCGCTGTTCAGTATCTCCTGCCAGCATCCGCCGTGTGGTACCCCCACGCGGTAGTTCAGCCGTGGCACAGGCGTGAAATTGGCGACCACCACGACGACGTCACTCGCTGACTCGCCCTTGCGCATCAAACTGATCACGCTCTGCTCGGCATCGTTGCAGTCTATCCATTCGAAGCCCCTGCCGTCGAAATCCAGTTCATGGAGAGCTGGCTCTCTCTGATAAAGCCGGTTGAGATCCGCCACCCATTTCTGCACCCCAATGTGGGGGTCGTATTGAAGCAGGTGCCAGTCCAAGCTCTCGTCATGGTTCCACTCTCGCCACTGCCCAAGCTCGCTGCCCATAAACAGCAGTTTCTTTCCCGCCTGAGCGTACATGTATCCAAAGAGCAACCGCAGGTTGGCGAACTTCTGCCAGTCATCACCTGGCATTCTGCCCAGCAGCGAACCCTTCCCGTGGACCACCTCGTCGTGGGAGAGCGGCAGCACGAAGTTCTCGTGAAAGGCGTAGAGCAGCCGGAAAGTCAGCTTATTATGATGGCACTTGCGGTAGATTGGATCCTGAGACATATACTGCAGGGTATCATGCATCCACCCCATATCCCACTTCATGCCGAAGCCGAGACCACCAAGAGAGGTAGGTCGAGAGACCATCGGCCAAGCCGTGGACTCCTCGGCGATGGTCTGCACGTCGGGATAGGCCTTGTAGATGTCTTCGTTGAGACGACGCAGGAAGGAGATCGCCTCCAGGTTCTCGTGGCCACCGTATTGGTTAGGGATCCATTCCCCGTTCTGACGGGAGTAGTCCAGATAGAGCATCGAGGCCACCGCATCTACACGCAACCCATCGACATGGTACTTGTCTAGCCAAAAGTGGGCGCTGCTCTGAAGGAAACTGCGGACCTCATCGCGACCGTAGTTGAAGATGAAACTGCTCCAATCTGGATGGAACCCTTTGCGAGGGTCAGCATGTTCATACAGATGTGTGCCATCGAAGTAGCCCAAGCCATGCTCGTCGGTAGGGAAATGAGAAGGAACCCAGTCTAGGATCACCCCAATGCCGTGCTGATGGAGACAGTCGATGAGGGCCATGAAATCCTGAGGAGTACCATAGCGGCTGGTAGGGGCGAAGTATCCAGTGGTCTGGTAGCCCCAGGAGCCATAGAAGGGATGCTCCATTACTGGCAGAAACTCCACATGGGTGAAGCCCATATCTTGCACGTACCGCACAAGCTTGGGGCCCAGCTCACGATAGGTAAGCGGGCGATTGCCTTCCTCAGGTACTCGCCGCCACGAACCGAGGTGCACTTCGTAGATGGCAGTCGGAGCGCCCAGCGAATTGCGTCGCCCTCGCTGCTCCATCCACGCTTGGTCCCCCCATTCGTAGTCGAGATCCCATACCACAGAACCCGTTTGTGGCGGAGTCTCGCTGGCGATCGCGAAAGGATCGGCTTTGTCGACTTGATATGCTTGCGACGCGGAGACAATGTGGTACTTGTAGAGGGCCCCCTTGCCAACACCTGGGGCAAATCCTTCCCAGATGCCTGACTGGCCGCGAGGACGCAAAGGCCAACTAGATTTGCCCCAGCCGTTGAAGTCGCCGATCACCGAAACCTGCCGGGCATTGGGCGCCCAGACGGCAAAGTAGGTGCCTTCAGTACCGCCAACGCTCAGCAGATGAGCTCCTAGCTTTTCATACAGCCGATAGTGGGTTCCTTCATTGAATAGGAAGAGGTCATCTTCGCTGAGAAGGCTTATATCATATCGTATCGCTTGCTTACTTGTCTTACCTCTGACCGTTCCTCTTTCTGTTCTTGGCAATTGGTTACCCCTCAGGCTCTTCCCGCCGCAGAACTATTTTTCACATTATAAGGGCAATTAGCGTGAAAGGAAAACCGGCAGTCTGCGGCGGGAAGAGCCTCATCTCCTTGTCTATTGTATGCATTCAAGCGCATTTCTGTTCTCCAGAGGATCGAAGAGTAGGTCTTCTTTGCATCTGGCACATCCCTTGAGCACGATCATAGTAGTAACCTCCTCCCACGAGGTCTTGGATGCGGAGGGTCGAACCATTTCAGGAATGAACGGTAGCCCGAGGCTGTTCCTCGGGCTACCAATGCTATGCCTCCTTCAATTGCCTACGAGGTTAGCTGACGGGTTCGGGCTGAGGGAGCTTACCCTATCCTTCTGGCGAAGGAATTCACCCCTTCGACTGGTTCCCCCGTTTCCCTGACGGGAATTCGGCTTATTGCTTTTCGGCTTTGGAAAGCGGAACCGCCGCCTTACGGCATGGTCCCTCTTGCACCCGACTCGGATAGCAAAACTCGGTCACTTGACCAAGGTCAACTGCGGACCATCCGATGAATCCGCATAGTCCAGCGTGGCACCGTCCAAGACCGGCGCTAGGATCGGATGAAGATGCAGGATCGGCCGGCCGTCGATCTCGACGACCTTGTCTTCGTCGCGAGGCCGATCGAGAACAAGCCCGGCCCCTGCTGGTGCAGCTACCAGTCTCAGACACCGATTTGGACTATTGGCTCTGGTCGTTAACACCTCTCTCAGATGCTTCGATGCCCTGTCAGTGATGTGGATAATAGGCTTCAAACGTCTCTCCTTTCCCAACATCGCCCCAGGATCCTCGCTGTTCTTGGGTTGCTGCACCCCTTCGGGGGGATTCTCGCGATCGATACGTTGTCTCTTAGGCATTTTTTATAGGCTTCACTCCCTTCATGCATGAGGCTCCTCGTTGGTCGGCATCGGGCCGGGATGGAGTCACCTGCTGTTGGGCATATCGGCAGGTTCCAATCGCCGCTCGCTGGCGCGCACGGCTTCAAGGATCACCGCGGCACTCGCCGCCGGGTCGAGGAGCTCGGTGTTGATGATCAGGTCATAGAGCTCCGGGTCGAGCCATTTTGCCCCATAGTACAACCGGATGTACTCTGCCCGGTCACGAGTAGACTGCCGGATGCGCTTCTCGGCCTCGCTTTGCGTCAAGCCCTCAGCGACCATGACGCGCGCTACACTCGTCTTCATTGGTGCATAGATGAGCACCTTCAGGACGTTGGGGAAATCCTTAAGGATCACCTGGGCAGCGTGGCCGATAATTACGCCCTTGCCGGTTCGGGCGATGTTCCGGATCAGATCCTCGATCATGCGCCGGTACCACTCGGTGGTCATCGGTACTGCGACAGGCACAGTTGGTGGCATACCGGTCATGTCTAAGGATGGATAACGGCCCAAGAGCTCGGCCATACGCTCCAACAACGGCGGCACGCGCTCCACGCCCTCCATCCATGTTTCAGAAACCCCTGCCATTTGGGCTGCTCGGCTGATGATTTCCTTATCCAATAGGGGAATCTCTAGCGCCTCGGCCACGCGCCTGGCGATCACATCTCCCTCGCTGCCCAGAGTCCGCGAAACCACGATCACGGCCATCCTTCTCGCCCTCCATCTAGTCCGTCTCTTACCTCATCATCATTAGGGGCCGGTTCTCACAATTGACGAGCACCGGCAATCACTCAAGGGCCGCTCACGCTGCCCGATCACTAGTCAGATGGGGCGAATCCGAATGCCGCTCTGCCCGCTCCACTCTCGATACGCCGGACGGCGCCCGGATCCAGAGAAACAAGACGCCGGAGGCGGTAGCCTCCGGCTGAGCGGACAGAAAAAGCGCTACGCCTCTCTCACGTGCCTACGAGGTTAGCTGACGGGTTCGGGCTGAAAGAGCTACCCTATCCTTTCCGGGAAGGAATTCACCCCTAAGTTGGTTCCCCCGTTTCCCCGACGGGAACTCGGCCACCTATGCGGTTGTAAACCCAGGGACCGCTCCCCAAGTCACTCCTATGTTAGAGTATCATCCCTTGACTGCTTTGTCAATAGGTTGTAGAGACGTGACTGTTCAGAGTTGGGGTAAGGGAGTTTTGTTGGCAAGGGGTGGGGGCTAGCTGAGGAGGTTCAGGCATTCGCGCAAAGGGTTGAGGCCACGCGCCTGCCAGGTCTCGAAGAGGCTGGCCAGGGCCATGCGCGTCTTTGGGCCCTCATCGGAGCGGGAACCGCCACTGATCTTGCGGATGACTACCAGCGGATGCAGGTTGCGCTCCGCCAGGTTGTTGTCTGCACTCAGCCCTGGTACGAGCATCAACTGACACAACTCCGGCGCAGCTCCGGTCCAGGGCGTGGTACTCGACGCGGTTGGGCCCTTCCCGCCGTCGCCCATGATTGTGCTCGGGGGCCCGCTTGCGCCGAGGCGGCCTGGCCTCTGGCGGCTGGGGGCGATTAGATTTGGCCCAGTGGGGAGGCTGCTTCTTCCCAAGCTCTTGCCGCACTTGCTCGTTCTCGGCCTCCAGTTCGATGACGCGAGCCTCCAGGATAGTAATCCGCTCAAGCAACTGCTTGGCGAGTTGAAGCAGTTCTTCTCTGCTGGCCGTCTCCAGAGCATTGTCCATGCCCCCAAGGGTACCACTGATGTCAACACACAGCCGACCTAACTGCTGGATGCTACCTCGCCAACTGATGGAACGGTGAACAGTTACTCTCCAGAGCGAGTATGTTCCATTCTTCGCGATCGGGGGCGGCATTGTCCTCGCCAACGTCTTCGGTTACGCAATGGGCAAGCCAACCAGTCCAGCGGATATCGTTTCGTTTGTCGTCGGCGAACTGCTGGCCGGGCTGACAGCTGTGGGTGCCTATGAGAGCAGCATCGACAAGATCAAGACCCGGCACAGCTGATTTCCGGCGAAGCTACGACGTGGGCACGCGCACGCATGGCCCGGTGGCTTCCCGCCCCCGCCCCCCCTGAGAGGGTTCGTAGAAATCGCTGGAGAGCCATCCTGGCGCCTCTAGAGCCATTCTTCTAGTGGGTACCCCCTTTTTCTCCCCCCTCCTCTCCTCCGTTCTTGCGGGTGGAAGTGGTGTGTGGAACTTGAGGGGCGGCCATGGGAGGGCGCTTCGGCGGCAGATCTGGTGTTGTAGGAGAGATTGCGTTGCCTGTACGCTCAGCAAAACGGGGCCTGTTAGCATCAGATGACCTAAGTTAGGTTAGTGAGCAAGAGCAGTGTGCAGGCATTATGTCGCACCTGTTGGGCGTAGGGGATACTCCGAGAGTTGTGATATCATCGGAATTGGGCTACGATAGAGACGATGGCGACAACTCCGGTCCCAACGGAAGATTGAGATGTGACACCCAACGAGTTTGTGGCTGCCCAGGAGGGAGGCCGAGAAGGCCCGCCGCTTCGCCCCTCGAAGGACACCGCTCGTCCGCAGAGATGGTGAGAGGGTCAACTAGAGAAGCGGCGAGGATGCAGCAATCCCTCGGCATCGTGTTTGCTTACGGCTCGACCGGAGGGGGTAACATATTGAGATGGTCTTGACGTATGGGAGGCCATCGGGCTCCACTTGCCAGCTGGCAAAGATTGGTCGATTCTGCTGGGGATCGAAAGGGCGATCCCATACCGGAATTCTGTGGTGCTCGGAGAGAAGTATTCCTCGTCGCGCCATCGGTGATCTCATTCAAGCGATAGAGGCATTCGGGTGTCGACACAACTCGCTAGCGGGTATTTGCCTGCCACTGCCACGACTGGTTCCGTGATATAAGGAGGAACACACCATGGGATACGATGACAAGTCCCTAGTGTTTGCCGGCGCCGGGAGACCCGGGATGGGTACGCCCTGGGGAATGCTCGGCCTGATCACCAGGCGTGCCCTGGAGCCGTTGGGCTACCACGTGCACATCGAATCGCGGTCCGCGCGCAGCGACAATGCGCGCTACGTCGGCGATGGCCAGGCCGGCTTCGGGGCAACCCATCCCTCCCGGGCGCTCGCCGCCTACCACGGGCGCGAGAAGTACGCCGGTGAAGGACCACGCCGGAGGCTGCGGGTGATCGCCTGCATCAACCACCCGTCCTGGATTGGCGTGGCGGTCCGGCCAGAGACCGGCATCGCCGATCTGAGCGAGATCGCAGCGCGCCAGCTGCCTGGGCGGGTGAAGGCCGGCACGGGACTGATCTTCGACTTGAACTGGGTGTACTACGGTCTCTCGCGCGAGCTCATCGAATCGTGGGGAGGTCAATTCATCCAACTGGACCTCGAGGCCCCGCGCATCCTCTGGGTGCTGAGCGGGGAGGTCGACCTTTTTGTCGACACCGTCTACGCCGCCTACACCCCGGAAGCACGCCACTGGTGGGGAGCATCCGTGCCGCACGATCTCCGCTTCCTGCCCTTGCCCGATGCCCTAATCCAACAGATTTGCGCCAAGGCCGGCGGCGACCCGGGGTTCATTCCCACGAGGCTGATGCGGGGCGTGACGACCGATATCCCGACCGTCGCCCGGCTGCCCCAGATCATCTACACGCGCGACGACATGCCAGAGGACTTCGCCTACCTGCTGGCGAAGACGCTCGACGACGATCGCCATCTCTTCCGCGAGACTCACATCCCCTATTCCTACGACCCGAAGACCGTTGCGCGGGACATCGGTATCCCGCTACACCCTGGTGCGGCACGTTACTACCGGGAAATGGGTTACTTGCGCACGGAAGGATGAAGTCAGAAGGATGAAGGACGATAGTGAAATGACCGAACCTATCGCAGCGACAACTGCGGGGAAAGTGCGCGGCGAGGCTAATGAGAATGGCCTCGCCTTTCAGGGTATTCCTTATGCGGCGCCACCGGTGGGGAAGCGCCGGTTTCGGCCGGCTGAACGCCCTGAGCGTTGGGACGGTATCCGTGACTGTACATCGTTCGCGGGGCGAGGTGAGGATTGCCTGTACCTCAACGTATGGACGCCGGGTCTCGACGCTGCCCGCCGTGCAGTGATGCTTTGGGCGGCAACGCCGGTCGGCTTCCATGGCCAAGCGTTCGCGCGCGATGGCGTCGTCCTAGTGACCGCGACTTTCCGTCGCCCCGTTCTCATCCCTTATCCTCCAAAGGGAGTGAGGCCGTGTTCAAGAAGGCAGGAGCAGCGAGGTGTCCGTAGTAGTACGCCGGGTGGGCGACGTCCTCGAACCAAGTGGCCGTCGCCTCGTTCAGCGACTGGTATTCCGCGCAATATCCGCTGCTGAAAGCAAACAGCACCGCGTGCATCATCTCGTGGGCGACGGTAGAGATCAGCTCGGCGAGGGGCAGGTTGGACCGCACGCTGATGTCCACCGCCACGTTCCCGCATTTCGATCGGTCCCGGCGGTTCGTAATCCCCAAATAGCCCTTTTCCGTCCCATCGCCCTCTTGCTCGCCGAGGTTGGGGACGAGCGTGATATCCAGCCTGTTGTCTCCTCCGTTGGTGGGCATGGCGTAGTCGGAGACTGGGTGCTTGTCCTTCATCGCCGACATGAGCTTGACCCAGGTGTTGTTGTCGATGTCAGCTTTGAGGGCGCTAGCGGTGGATAAATCGTCCGGCACGTCTTTGGCAGCCCAGTGGATCTTCACCATCCCGTTGTCAGTTCTTCGCTCGTCGCGCCGGCGGGTTGGAGGTCGTTGGCGACGAGGGGTAGGTTGACCTTGTAGGAGAGTATCAACCTCTGGCCGCAGGATTTACGGCTGTGTCCTTTCGGAAGGGGATGCCGGCGAACCACCGATGTACCTTGACGAGTAAAGAGAGAATGTGGATGAAGCGTGTAAGGGTGAGGCTACGTTAGAGATGGCCACCGTTATCGGGAAGCGGCTACATCGGCCAGCGGCCCATCGAGCGGTTGCGACAGGACTTGCGATCGATCACTTCTTCGTAGATCTCCACGATCTGCTTCGTCGCTTCGATCCAGGTGAAGCGCCGCTGCACTGTGTCTCGCCCGTTGGCGCCGAGCCGGCGTCGGAGGCCAGCGTCGTCGAGTAGTACCTTGATCGCCCGCGCCAGCTCTTCGGGGTTCCCCGGTGGCACCATCAGGCCGGTCTTGCCGTCGTCCACGACCTCGGGCAAGGCGCCTCCTGAGGTCGTGATCACCGGTACGCCACAGGCCATGGCCTCGACAGCGGGAAAGCCGAAGCCCTCGTACAACGACGGCGTGACGGCGACCTCGGAAGCCGCGTAGCGCAGGGCAAGGTCCTCGGTACTGATCCGCCCCGTGAAGCGGACCCGGTCCTGCAAGCCGTATTCGTGGATCAGTCTGGCGGCGAACTTGCTCTTAGGCAACCCGGCATCGACGATCGTCAGCCGCACGTCCATTTCGTCACGCAGCAGGCGCATTGCCCTAAGCAGGTAGAGAATGCCCTTCTTACGATCTTCGGTGTTCCCAACCACGATCAAGCTGTTCGGTTCCTTAGCGATGCCTTCACGTGGTCTGAACATCTCTGTATCAACGCCGTTGTAGACGATCTCCATCTTCCCATCGGGTATCGGGAAGTGGCCACGAATCTGCTCGGCGGCGCTCTGGGAAACGGTGATCACGCGATCCAGGTAGCGCGTCACGATCTGCTGCATGATGATGGGGTAGTGGATGATCCGCTCCATCCGTTCACGGATACTCCGTGCCTGCAGCAGGTCGGCCCGCCGGTCGATGCCCAGGGGATGATGAATAGTGGCAATCACGGGAATCCCCAGCGTCTTCATCAATAAGAGGCCATAACCGAGACACTGATTGTCGTGAATGATGTCGAAGCGCCGCTGCATGGATAGCCGACGGATCGCGGCGAAAGCGCGGAGGCTGAAGGTCAACATTTCTGGAAACATGCCGATGCGGGTGGCCGCAAACTCGTAGAGGTTAAGAGGCTCGAGGATACGCAGTGGTGCGTCCGCGGGCAGAAAACCATCCTTGCGATCATACAGGTTCAGACTGTCGATATGGTGGACCACGACGCCGGGCACGGTCTCAGCGTATGGCGGGCCAACGAACACGTGCACTTCGTGCCCGAGGCGCAACAGCTCACGGGAGAGATAGTATAGATAGACCCCCTGCCCGCCGCAAAACATGTTGCCTCGGTAGCAGAGAAGGCTGATCCTCAACTCAGCGCACCCCGGACGGAAATGCGGGACGGGTCCCGTATCGCGGTTCTGGGCCCACTCCGTTCGGCTTACGGGTGTAGACTACTACACTCTTCGGGAAAAAGTAGTCACACGCACTCTCGAACGTGTCCACGAACCGCGAATTGATCGCGCGCACCAGGAACGCATGGTAGAGCGCCGGAATCGGAGACTGCTCGTTCTCCAGGCCAAAGGCGCAGCGCAGAAGCCAGTAGATCGAATGGAGCGCATGCTTGTAGCGGATGGCGTAGACTTGCAGACCGCACGCACGCAGGTCAGCGATTAATTCGGTGTAGTGGAACTTGCGCACGTGACCGCCAGGGTTGTGGAAGTAGAGATAAGACAGCTTGCCGTAGATCGCTTCGGTGAAGAAGGTTGGCACGCTCACCGCCATGCGTCCCCCCGGCTTGAGCACGCGCGTGAGCTCGCGCATGCCGACATTCTCGTCAGGAATATGCTCCAAGACTTCAGAGCAGATGATCCGGTCAAAGGTGCCGTCGGCAAAGGGGAGCTCCATGGCACTTCCTTCCATGATCTCGCCCCAACCGGTCAACTCTCGCTGTTCGAGCATGCGGCAGAGCATGTAGCGGACTTTGCGCAGACTCTCGTGATC
>Ga0315298_1002124_pt1 | contig 34485 bp, 27 predicted proteins | sample WHS_1_MG_FD_203077 | JGI IMG/M metagenome (GOLD analysis project Ga0315298, IMG submission 203077) | Extremophilic microbial mat communities from Washburn Hot Springs, YNP, Wyoming, USA - WHS_1_MG | ecosystem: Environmental > Aquatic > Thermal springs > Hot (42-90C) | place: USA: Wyoming...
GTCCTGCCGCTTCATTTGCCGCCGGTGCGCCAGCCGTTTGCTGGCCATTTGCTAACGCTTTGCTATCCGGTTGCCTCTCGGGACTGGCCTGCTTGGCGCGTTTCGCCTCGCGACAGGCGACGCCGCCCTGCCGGCCGGCCTGGGCGCGCACGGTGGCGAGGTGTGCCCGTTTATCGACGACCTGTTCGCGCCGCGGCTGGTAGTCGGCGTAGTCATGCACATAGTAACCGCCATCGCCCGCTTCCCACAGGCCCGCCTCCACCAGCAGAGCGATGACGTAGGCCGAATCCACGGCGCGGCAGGCCCGGCCAGACCGCGCGGCAATGGTATAGCGCCTTGCACACCCGTCCACGTCCGGCCGGCCAAGGAACTCCCAGTTGAGGAGCCGGTGCGCCACGGCCCACGGGATGAACCCGTCGGTGAGGTTACGGTTGCAGTAAGCCAGACCTACGGTCCAGAGCGCCAGGCCAAGCGCGCCGACGCGGGCCAGCTTAGGATGTTCGTCGAAATGATCGTCTAGTCGAATCCAGCTCATCGCTCCTTCAACACCCCTCTTAGCTTCTCTTCGGCCCTTCGCCTCAAACGGTTGACTTCGCGGGGCGTCAGGCCAAGAGCGGCCGCGACCTCGTCTGTCGACTCCGCCAGCCAGTAGATTCTCCTGAGCACCTTGCGCTGCTGGGGAGGCAACTGGTCCAGAGCCTGCGCCACACACACTTCGTCGAGGATGCCCTCTTCCATGGTTTCGGCCTGGTCTGGCCGCTCGTCATCATCTTCGTCCGGCCAGGCGGTGGTCATCGCCTCGTACTCTCGCTCGATCCGGACCCGGTTCGCCAGCCGCCAGGGGACCTTCTTCGAGAGATAGACACCGAAGCTACCGCAGCCTCTCGGCTGGTATTCGGCCAGTAGCTCCAGGAAGGCCAGGCAGGCCTCCTCCCACAGGTCGGCGACGCTCAGGCCCGCCGGGGGGTGCTTGCCGGCGACGCGGCGGGCTGCCGCCCGCAGCAGTGGCTCGAAGCGCATCAGCAGCGCCCGCCGCGCCTCCTCATCACCCCGCTGGGCTAGTCCGACGAGTTTCTCTACCGCCTCTGTCAACCTGCTCCTCCTCAAAGATTATGGCCATCCCGGCGTTGGGGGCAGTTCGCGGCTTGCGAACCCCGAACGCCGGAGCATGTCAACGATGGTTACCATCCCGGCGTAGGGGCGGTTCGCGAACCGCCCCTACAAAGGCCGACGCACTGCCGTGCCACAGGCCCCGATTTGGGGATCGGCTCCAACGCAAACAGCCCAGGCAACCCGTTCCTTCCAGTGAAGGACGGGCCCTGGGCTGCGAGAGCCGCTGGCCAATATCGGTTTTTCCGTCTTCGGCGATCGCCAGTCCCCGTGATTTCGCCGGCCGCCGTTTCGTCATCCCAGCGGCAGCCGGGGGGCAAGCCTCGCCTAGGGCCTTCTATGGGGGCCTGGCCTCGCGCTCGTCACCCCAGACAAACTGGAGCAGCACGACGAGGCCTTCGCCGGAGCCTGGCAGAGGGCCAGTTCGCGAACCACCCCTCTTTTGAATCGTTACCACGTCCCGCTGTTTCCTCCCATGATCCTGCGGCACCGTGGGCACTTGATGCGCCCTTCGATCACTAGCAGCTTGCCGCAGTGTGGGCAGTGCTTCACGCCGTGTTGCCCGGCCATCACCGCCCGGAGGTCACCAAGCACCGCCTCCAAGTGCCGGATCGCCTCCGCCAGCCGCGTCACACCGCCCTCCTCTGGCGCTACCGCCGCGGCCAGTCTTTCTCCCCTCGCTCCCACCGTCACCTCCTACACTTCCGTACTTCTCCCTGCCAAGCGGCAGGCTGTCCCCTCGGCACATAATAGCACATGCGTTCTAGGATGTCAATAGGTTTTCGGGGACTTGGCCAAAAATTGATCAATTGATCATTCGGCAATGGGTAGTGCATGCAGGGGCGGTTCGCGAACCGCCCCTACCACGAGGGCGTGGGTCTGCGCTTTGGCCGCGGGTGACGAGCTGTCCCCGGATCACGCGCCCGTGTACACCGCTGTGCCGACAAGGCGCGTGTCCACGGGCAAACGACTCGGTACTAAGCCCGCTTGAACAGCCTGGCCGCGTTGTGGTAGAGCCACTTCTCCACCACTTCGGGCTTGAGGGGCAAGGACCGGACTTCGGCAATCACCTGCTTGATCACGCCCTCGGAGGGCAGGAAGTAGTTGCCCCAGCCCGAGGCGAAGACCACCCGGTCTTGCAGCAGGGTGTTGCCGAACTGTAGCAGCATCTCCCAACCGGAGCCCGGCGTGGCGAGGTGCTTTGGCCGGTGGGCCTCGGTGTCGACGTAGATGTTCTGGTGGCGGCGGGCCACGCCGACCATCTCGAAAACCCAAGGCCAGCCGCCGCAGCCGGCGATGATCGTCAACTCAGGGAAGTCCCGCGCGACCTCGTCGAGATGGAGGGGCCGACTCAGGTCCATGGGGAAGTCGGTCCGGTAGTTCATGGTGGTGTAGACGAAGACGGGGATATTCAGCTCGACCGCTTTGGCATAGAGCGGGTAGTACTTCTTATCGTTGGGCGAGATCCCATCCCGGTAGGGGGAGGCATATAAGCCGCCGAGGCCAAGCTCCTTCACCGCCCGCTCCAACTCCCGCACCGCCTTCATCCCCTGATGCGGGTCCACCATTGCCACGCCGACGAACTTGTGCGGAAAGCGCGCGACAATCGCCGCCGTCCGCTCGTTGTGGTCAGGGCGGCCGGCGCCGGCGCTGATCACGCCCCAAGAAACCTCGGCGTCGTCGAGCTGCTGGACGAACTGTTCGAGGGAAATGGCCACCGCGTTCGCCCTCTCCCGGAGCTTGGCCTCGAATTCCAGCGGAGATAGCTCTTCGGCCATCTGCTCCAGCTCGGCCAGCGACAGCCCCAAAGCCCGTGCCTTGCCCACACCGAAGATGTGGCGATAGTTGGCCGGCCCCTTCTGACCCTTGCCGAGGGTCTGGAACTTCAGCGACTCGACGATTTCCTCCGCGCTCGGCGGCAGATCGAGACACAGATCGATGACCTTTGACATTTGCCCACCCTCAACTCGTTTTCGTGCATTGTAGCACGGTCTGGATGCCGATCCCCTGGCGGCAACATCGTTTGCAAGCGCATCTTGGCTATTCAGCAGCATGAAGCAGGCTACCGGGATTATATCATGCAGGTGGGGCGTTGTCATGAAGACCAGCCATTTTTCCGAGGCCCGGCCAAAGATCCGAGATTGGTCACTTTGTCTGCAATGTGGTTGTCCAACGGCTAAGGCAGAGGCAAGTGATGTCGGTAGGGGCGGTTCGCGAACCGCCCCGACAGATGCTCAACCATCTCGCTAACGGCTCCAGACTGCCGCTCGCTGGGCCGCGCACTCGCGCTCTACGTGGGAGACGGCATCCGGCGGCAGCGGGTAGTGCAGGCGGTGGAGCCCCTTCACCACCTCGCAGAGGGGCAAGCCCACCACGTTCAGGTAGCAGCCCTCGATCCGCTCCACGGGATGGAACTCGCGGCTCTGAATGGCGTAGGCGCCGGCCTTGTCGAAGGGTTCTCCCGAGGCGACGTAGGCGTCGATTTCGGCGTCGGCGTAGTGGCGCATCCAGACCTTGGTGGTGACGGCTGCCGTATACGACGCGCCGTTTGGGGCTCTCACCAGATGTACGCCGGTAATCACCCGGTGCCAGCGCCCACGCAGCTTCCGCAGCGTCGCCCCGGCTTCGGCCGCGTCTTTCGGCTTGCCCAGGATTTGGCCCCGGTAGACCACCACCGTGTCGGCGCCCAGGACGAGGCCCTCGGGCACCAGCTTGGCGACCGCGGCCGCTTTCGCCGTCGCCACCCGCCTTGCCGCGGCCTCCGGCTTCTCCTCGGCCAAGGGCGTCTCGTCCACCTCGGCCACCAGCACAGTGAAGGGCAGGCCCAGCAGACCAAGGATCTCCTTCCGCCGAGGGGATGAGGAGGCCAGGATCAGGGGTGGCTGGCGGAAGCGGCAGCAGCTACGCTCCGGCATCGCCGATGTTCATCTCCTCCAGGCGGCCCGTGACATTGAAGACGACGCGCTCACAGATGTTTGTCACCCGGTCGGCGAACCGCTCGAGATTGTGTGCCACCCAAAGCAAGTGGGTGGCCCGGGAGATCGTCCGCGGGTCGGAGAGCATGTAGGTGAGAAGCTCACGGTAGACCTGGTTGTAGAGGTTGTCGATGTCGTCATCCCCCTCGGCCACGCGTCTGGCAGCCTCGGCGTCTCTGGCAATGAAGGCGTCGAGCGCGCCGCGCAGCATCTCGCGGGCCTTGTCGGCCATGCGCGGAATATCCACCAGCGGCTTGAGGAGGGGCTCGTCGCCCATCAGGATGTTGATCTTGGCGATCCCTTCGGCGTGGTCGCCCATGCGTTCGAGGTCGGTGGCGATGTGGAGCACCGTAATAATGAACCGCAGGTCCCCAGCCATGGGCTGCTGCGTGACGATCAGCTCCATGCAGTGCTCTTCGATCTCGTAGCGCTTCTTGTTAATCAGGGCATCGTCGGCGATGATCCGTTCGGCCTCTTGCCGGTCCCGGCGCTTGAGGGCATCGATCGATCGCCCCACCGCTTTGTCTACCATACTGGAAAGCGCCAGGATGCAGTCCTGGAGGTCTCGTAACTGCCTGTCGAAAGTCGCCCTTGTTGTGCTCAAGGCCTGCCCCCTGATTCTCTCTGCCTAGCCAAAACGCCCCGTAATGTAATCTTCGGTACGCTTGTCCTTGGGGTTCATAAAGATCTGCCCCGCCGTGCCGTACTCCACGAGGATCCCCTCGCGGTGCTCGCCCATGGTCAGAAAGACCGTCCAGTCGGATACCCTGGCCGCCTGCTGCATGTTGTGTGTGACAATCACAATAGTATAGCGCCTCCGTAGCTCGCGCATCAACTCCTCGATCTTCATCGTAGAGATCGGATCGAGGGCGCTGGCGGGCTCATCCATGAGGATCACCTCGGGCTCCACGGCCAGCACTCTGGCGATGCATAAGCGCTGCTGCTGCCCGCCAGAAAGGGCGAGGGCCGACTGGTTGAGCTTGTCTTTCACCTCGTCCCAGAGCGCGGCGCGCTGCAGGCTGATCTCTACCAGTTCACGCAGCTTCCCCTTGTCTTTCAGACCATGCCGGCGAGGGCCGAAGGCGACGTTGTCGAAGACCGACATGGGGAAGGGGTTCGGTTTCTGAAAGACCATGCCGACCCTCTTGCGCAGCTCGACCACGTCGATGGCTGGATCGTAGAGGTCGAGGCCGTCCATCTCTACCTTCCCCTCGACCCGGACGCCGGGGATCAGATCGTTCATTCGGTTGAACAAACGCAGGAGCGACGACTTTCCTACCCCCGACGGACCGATGATCGCGGTAATCGCCAGGTTTGGCACCTCTAGGGTGATGTCGCGCAGCGCCTGAAACCGGCCATACAAGAGATTGACTGCCACAGTCCGCAGCTTGGTTCCGTTTGCCGTTGCGACCTCCAGATCGTCATTCATCAGGTCGGACGCCGTACGTAGCCTGATCTCTTCAACCTGCGGCGACGGATCCTTTTCCCCTTCTGTCGACCCTGACGTGACAAAGCCCATCCGCTGCTCCATTGTAGCGTCCACCGGTTCCCCAGATCCGAGCTCAGCGGTACCTTTGCGCCCTAACCCCCAAGCGCAGGAAGATCGCCAGACTGTTGAACAAAAGCACGACGCCCAGCAAGACCAGCGCCACACCCCATTTGGTCTGATCAGGCATGCCGGGCACCTGCGTCGAGACAACATACAGATGATAGGGCAAGGCCATGAACTGGTCCAGCGGCGACGAAGGCAGACGAGGCAAGACAAAGGCGGCCCCGACGGCGAGAATGGGCGCCGTCTCGCCGGCGGCCCTGCTGATCGCCAGCACGGCCCCCGTCAGGATGCCGGGCATCGCCTGCGGCAGCACCACGTGCCAGATCGTCTGCCATTTGGTTGCTCCCAAGGCCAAGCTGCCTTCCCGGTACCCCTTCGGGACTGCCAGCAGGGCCTCGCGGGAGGTGGTGATCACCATCGCCAAGGCTTGGCAGGCCAAAGTCAGGCTGGCTGCCAGCAACGACGAGCCCAGCCTCAGCGCCAGCACGAAGAGGCCCAACCCGAACATGCCGTACACGATGGAGGGCACGCCGGCAAGGTTGATGATGCTCAGGTTGATCATCCTCGTAATGCGGCCCGGCCTCGCGTACTCGCTGAGATAGACCGCCGCCAGCACGCCGATGGGCAGGGCGAAGAACACCGTGCCGACCATCAGGTAGATCGTGCCAAGAATCGCTGGGAAGATGCCGCCGGCCAGGCCTCGCTGCCTCGGCATCGCGGTGAGAAACTCCCAACTGATCGCCCCTGCCCCGCGAGTGAGCACGTAAGCCATGATGTAGAGCACCGGCAAGACGATCAGCGCCGTCGAGAGCATCAGCAAGGCAAACGCGATGCGTTGCGAATAGAGGCGGCGCCGGTCAGGCCGCACGAGCGAGCTTGGGGTGATCATGGCCCGAACCTCCGCTTCTGACGCTCCAGCACCACATCGGCAATCAGGTTCACCAAGAAGGTGAGCAGGAAGAGGACTACGCCGATGGCAAAGAGGGCCTGATACTGCAACCCACCCTGTACGGCATTGTTGATCTCGGCGGCAATCGTGGCGGTCATCGGCCGCATCGGCTCGGTAATCGAGCTCGGGATGGCCAGCGCCCCTCCGGCGACCACGAGGACGGTCATCGTCTCGCCGATCGCCCGGCCGATCCCCAGCATCACTGCCGCTGTGATCCCCGAAAGCGCCGCTGGAATCAGCACATGCACAATCGTTTGCCACTGCGTGCAGCCCAAGGCGTAAGAAGCCTCACGATACTCGCGGGGCACGGCCGTGAGCGCATCTTCGGAGACGCTAACGATTACCGGCAGGCTCATGAAGGCCAACATGATCGCCGCAGTGAGACCATTCAGGCCGGTCGGCAGGTGCAGCACCTCCCGCACCAGCGGCGAAAGCACCAGCAGACCGATAAAGCCGACCACCACGGACGGCACCCCCGCCAGCAACTCGATCAGCGGCTTCACCATCTCCCGCACCACCGCGGGCGCCACTTCGGCGAGATAGGCCGCCGCGGCCACCCCAAGGGGAAGGGCGATCGCCGTGGCGACAAGGGTCACCCACAGGGTCGCCACAAAGAAAGGCAGCATGCCGAAGGTCGGCGGAGAGGAGACGGGGTACCATTTGCTGCCGGTGAAGAAGTGCCAGAGGTCGACGTAGCGGAGAATAGGCACCCCTTCGGCTACGAGAAGCACGAAAATGCCGATCAACACCGCCACGGCGACCACGCCATTGAGGCGCACGAAGGCCTCCACCAACCGTTCGCCCCACCGCGCCCGCCGCTGGAGCCCCTTTGGCGCTGGGGCTGGACCACGGCGGATCTCCTCGACTCGCCCTTCGAGAATGCTCAAAGCTCTTCCTCTCCTTAGACACTACCTCAAGGTATGACGCCGGCGGCGGACGAGCCCCCGTGCTGCGCCCCGCCAGTGTTGAGATCATCACTGGGCAGGCACGAAATCGAGCTCGCGCACGATCCGCTGGCCATCTGCCCCCATAATCCAGTCAATGTAGGCCTTGGCCAGGCCGGTCGGCTCACCATTGGTGTACAGGTACAAGGGCCGGGCGATCGCATACTCGCCGCTTTTCACCGTCTCTTGGCTGGGCTTCACGGCCTTGCTAGAAGCCTCGCGCTTGATCGCCAAGGCCTTCATCTCGTCGCCAACATACCCCAAGCCGACGTAAAAGATCGCTTTGGGGTTTTGCCTCACCTCGATCACCCCGGCCTGGCTGGCGGCCATCATCTGCACCTTGCCGCCATACTCGGCCCGCGGGTCCTTACTCTGCAGCACATGCTCCTTGAAGAAGACGTGCGTACCCGAGTTCGTGTCGCGCGAAAGCACGACCATCACCTCATCCTTGCCGCCGACATCCTTCCAGTTGCTGATCTTGCCGGTGTAGATGTCGGCCAGCTGCGCGAAGGTTAGCTCGCTCACCGGATTGGCCGGATTGACTACCACGGCCAGCCCGTCGAGGGCGACGACGAACTCCTTGGGGTCCACGCCGTTGGACCTGGCCTTGTCGATCTCCTCCGGCTTGATCGCGCGCGAGGCCTGGCAGATGTCGGTGCTCTTGTTGATCAACGCCGCAATCCCGGTGCCCGAGCCCCCACCGGTGACGGCGATGCTGACCTTGGCATTCTGCGCCATGAATTCCTCGGCCCAGGCGCTACCGAGGTTGACCATTGTGTCCGAGCCCTTCACCTGCAGCGAGCCGGCAAGGCCGGTCCCAGAAGTGTCTTTCGCCCCCGCGCAGGCGGCCAACCCGAGGAGCAAGGTGACCATCGCCACACTGCCAACCAGGATAGAGGACCACTTGCCCCCCTGGGCCCCTCGCCGACCCTCTCGAATGGAAGCCTTTCTGTTCATCGCCACCCTCAGGCGCTGGCGGTCTCCGGGACATCCCCCACGGTCGTCATCAGGACGCGGGCAACTGCTTTCCACCCATTCATATTATACCTGGCGCACGTCAACGACGTAAGAACCTTTTGTTAACAGGAGGTTAAACTTGCGGCGCCTCGCCGCGCCAGCGGCGCCCCCCTTTGCACGGCCGCGCTTCATCGCGCGGCCGCCGTGAAAACCGCTACCGGCTGACCCGGCCCAAGGTTCAGGCGGGGGTGGACGGAAGGGAAAGCATGTGATAGGATAGGGCCAGTCCAGAAAGGAAGAGGGTAAAGAAGATGGTAGAGTCACTGCCTGCCCAGCACGAAGCCAAGGCCGGGGCACCGGCGGCACCGGCGGCGCCAAAGTACCTGAGCCTCTCCGGCAAGCTCACACCCTGGCACGAGGCCACGGTGCACATTACCCAAGTAGGATGGACGGCGATCTCCGCCGTGTTCGAAGGCATCCGTGCCTACTGGAATACGGAAGCGAAGAGGCTCTACGTCTTCCAGCTCGACCAGCACCTGAAGCGCTTCGCCAACTCGATGAAGGTGATGCGCATGGCGCCGCCGCTGACGGAAAGCGAAATCGGGGCCCAGATCGTCAACCTCCTGAAAGCCAACGAACTGGCTGAAGACGCCTATGTGCAGCCGCTGGCCTTCTTCTCCGGCTCCGTGCCGGGCTACCGAGCGGTGGAGGTGCCCACCACCGAAATCCTAATTACCGCCAGGCCTTCCCCTTCGGCGCTGCTGACAGGTAGAGTCAACCACTGCTGCATCAGTACATGGGTGCGTCTCGCCGACAACATGATGCCGCCGCGGGTGAAGGCACTGGCCAACTATCAGAACAGCCGCATGGTCTCCCAGGAAGCGCGCGTCAACGGCTACGACGCCGGCATTATCCTCAACAATGCGGGCAAAGTGGCGGAAGGTGCCGCGGCCTGCATCTACATCATCCGCGATGGCGTGGCGATCACCCCTCCCGTCACCGCCGGCATCCTCGAGAGTATTACCCGCGAAGTAGTCCGGGAACTGCTGGAGAAGGACCTGCACGTCCCGGTGGTAGAGCGCGATATCGACCGCACAGAGCTGTACATCGCCAACGAGGCCTTCTTCTGCGGCACGATGGCCGAGATCACGCCCATCGTCTCCGTCGATCGCTATAACCTTGCCGACGGGCAGGTCGGTCCCATCACTGCCGAGATCGAGAAGCGCTACCACGACATCGTGCGAGGTCTCGACGAACGATATCGGCAGTGGCTGACCGAGGTCTGAGTCGAGGCGGCAGTGTGGAGGGAGTGCCGTCAGCTTTCCGGCCTGCAATCGCCGATCCAGCAGACGAAGCCAACTCTATCCTTTACCGCGTTGAAGAAGTGCCGATCCCCGGTCCACAGCCGGGCATCGAGAGCGTTAGCTAACGCCAGGTAGGCTGCATCGGAGGCTACCCGGCCGTAGCGAACGGCTTGCTCAGATACGTCCTCGACCTCTGGATCAGCCAGACGGATTCCTAACGACATCAGATGCCCCAGCACCTGCTCGGCCCATTCGGTGGTCAACCGGTCACGACGCACCGCTGTGACCAGTCCGTTGGTCACCTCATAGACCCAGAGAGATGGGGCCGCCATCTCGATCCGCCTGGCGATGGCTTCATCACGCAGGGCAGTGGCCTGAACCACGGCCTCTTCGTCGTCCAGAACCCACTTTAGACTCACACTCGCCTCCACCACCATGCGGCGGAGGCGAAAACCGGGCTCATTCATCGACGTCGCCCTTCCTCGATCAAGTCACGCACCGGTACACCAACGGGACCAATCTTGTGGCGCAGGCGATCCAGTGCCCTGGCGGCATCGGCCGGGCTGAGACTGGGACCACCCGGCAGGTATCCCTTGTCGACCAGACGGGCCCGAATGGCTTCGACACAGTAGGCGCTGATAGTCACTCCCCGCAGGCAGCTGCAGTCTCGACCTTGTCCAGACGCTACAACACCAAAAAACCAGGTGTTGGCCGGGCGTCCCCGCGCCACTTTCCAAGATAGCCCATTAATCGCCCTTCACCACCGAGCCAACTTGTCACATAGAACAGGTGTCCTGTCGCCATGCGCTTGAACATTCGTCCCGTTTCTGCTACTATTCAAGTGTTTGCAGGAGGACGAAACCATGAGAAACTGACCTCCCGTCCCTGTCCGGACGTGGGGTCTTTTTGTCCGCCGGCCCGATCCTGCTCTTGCGCGGCCGGGAAACCGACAGGCGGGAAGGAGTGGAGCGATGCCCCAAATACGCAACGGCCCCATTGGCGAACCTGAGTTCCTGACAGAACTCCCCGGACCAAAGGCGCAGGCCGTGGTCGAGCGCGACCGCGCCGTAATCTCGCCGTCGTACACCCGCAGCTACCCCCTGGTGATCGCCAAGGGGCGCGGCGCGTGGGTCTGGGACGTGGACGGCAACCGCTTCTTGGATTTCAACGCCGGCATTGCCGTCTGCGCCACCGGGCACTGCCACCCGCGGGTGGTGCGGGCTATTCGGCAGCAGACCGATTGCTTCCTGCACTATTCTGGGACAGATTTCTACTACGAGATCGAGGTCGCCCTGGCCGAGCGGCTCGCCGCGGTCAGCCCCACGCCCCAGCCCGCGCGGGTCTTCTTCTGCAACTCCGGCGCCGAGGCGGTCGAGGCAGCGATCAAGCTGGCCCGCTTCCGCACCGGCCGCCACTACCTTGTGGCCTTCGAAGGCGCCTTCCACGGGCGGACGATGGGCGCCCTCTCCTTGACCTATTCGAAGCCAGTGCAACGCCGGGGGTTTGGTCCCCTGATCCCAGGCGTACTGCATGCCCCCTACGGCGACTGCTTCCGCTGCCCCCTCGACGAACGGCCGGGACACTGTGGCCTGTCCTGCCTGCGATATCTGGAGAAGGGCGTGCTTGGACGAGGCGTCGACCCGGCTGAGGTGGCGGCGATTGTCGTCGAGCCGATCCAAGGCGAAGGCGGCTATGTCGTGCCGCCCCTCGGCTTCCTGGCCGGGCTCCGCGACCTTTGCAACCGGCACGGGATACTGCTGATTATGGACGAAGTGCAGAGCGGCATGGGCCGGACCGGGCGCATGTTCGCTTGCGAGCACGAAGGAGTGCGTCCCGATATTGTCGCGGTGGCAAAAGGGATCGCCTCTGGCCTACCGCTCGGGGCGATGCTTGCGCCAGCAGAGATGATGAGCTGGCCGCCAGGTGCCCATGCCTCCACTTTCGGCGGGAATCCTGTATCCTGTGCCGCGGCAATCGCCACCCTCGACCTGCTGCAAAGTGGATTGGTGGACAACGCGGCAAACGTAGGCGCGCAGCTGCTGTCTGGCCTCCGCCAGCTCGCGACCAAGTATCCCCTGGTGGGCGACGTGCGCGGCCGGGGCCTGATGTGCGCCCTGGACTTCGTCACCGAGCCAGGAGGACGAGAGCCAAACGCGGCGCTCCGCGATGCCGCGGTGCAGGCCTGCTTCCGGCGGGGCCTGTTGGTCCTCGGCGCCGGCCCCTCCGCGCTGCGCCTTACCCCACCCCTGATCATCAAGCCGAGAGAGATCGCGACAGCGCTGAACATCCTCGACGCGGCGCTCACAGAAGTGACCGCTTGAAAGGTCGTCTGGAGCCTCCCGCGCCGACGCGGAGAGATCGCGACCATGTTCGCAGCCAGCGCTTATCGCGGTCCGCGGTTTGGAAACCCCCAACGGCGAAGAACGTCGAGGATAGGTGCCGTCCGATGTAAGGGCGGTTCACCAACCGCACAGCCATCCGGGGTGGGGACGGTTCGCGAACCGCCCCCACAAACTTTCGTTTTCCGCCTCTCGGGTGCCAGTGGGCGCTAACCAATCTCGCCTAGAGGGATCGTGCCCTTCTTTCGTTTTCCGCCTATCCGTGTTAGAATTCTGTGATGGCTGCTTGGGAAACGGTGGATGATGAACGGAAAGATGCGGGCTCTAAGAGGCCGGCCTGGGAGACAACGCGTGATCACCGTGTTGCTCTTGCTGCTGTCCATCGCCGTTTTTGGCGCCGACCTCTACCTTAGTCCAGAGACTCTGCTGCCGGGCCCTCCTTATGCCGCGGCACCCCTGATCGCGGCCTTCCTTCTCGCCCCCAATCTGGTGGCCGTCGTCGCCGTTGGCACTTTCGCGCTGCACCTCCTCGCCTTTGCCCTGCACCCGGCGGACCAGTCCTGGGTAACGGCCCTCTACGTGGTGGCGACCGGGCTCTTCGGCCTGATCGCCTGGGCACTGGCGATCAGGACGAGCCGTGCAGCCAGCCTACGAGAAGAGGCACAAATGCAGCGCGCCCGCTTGGAGGCGGTATTGCGGCAGATGCCCGCGGGCGTAGTCATTGCCGAAGCGCCTTCCGACCGGGTGATTATGGACAATAAGGCCCTGGCGCGCGACTGGGGTCAGCGGCCGCCATCCCCTAGCCCGACCGGTGGCAACGGCTGGCCAGGCTTTCATCCGGAGGACGGCCGGCCGTACCGGCGGGAGGAATGGCCCTTGTCACGCTCGATCGCCACCGGCGAGCCGGTCACGAACGAGGAGATCGAGGTCGTGCGCGGCGATGGCTCGCGCGGCACTCTCAGCGTGAGCTCGGCCGCCATTCGCGACAATCAGGGCCGCGTCGTCGCCGGCATCATGGTCGGTTTGGATATTACCGAGCGTAAGCGGGCAGCGGCCGAACTCGAACGGCTGACCAGCGTAGCGCAGCGGCGAGCCGCGGAGCTACAGGCCGTCTTCGATACCATGGTCGATGGCGTCTTTGTCTGCGACGCCGAAGGTCAGCTCACGATCATCAACCCAGCCGGCGAGAGCATGATGAAGCTGGTGGCGACGCTCCAGGGCACAGAACCGCAGGCCGGCCTCGCGGCGTTTGCGGGGATGCGCCGTCCAGACGGCAGCCTAGTCGGGTATGAGAACCTGCCCATCGTCAGGGCGCTAGCCGGCAACGTCGTCTTGCTGGACGACGCCGTGTGCACCCCGCCGGGCGGGCCGACAGTCTACTTGCGGACCAGCGCGGCGCCGATCCGAGACCAGGCCGGGCAGATCGTCGGTGCCGTAGCGGTGGTGCGGGACGTTACCGAGCTGCTGGAACTCGACCGCCTGAAGGACCAGTTCCTCAACCTCGCCGCTCATGAGCTCAAGACGCCCCTGGCGATCATGAAGGGCTACGCCCAGATCCTCTTGCGCCAACCCGGCGCGGTGCCCGACGCCAACCGCCGAATGCTCGAAGCCATCAACCGGGGCACAGATCGCATCAGCGGCGTCGTCAACGACCTGTTGGATGTTGCGCAGCTCGAACAAGGTCAACTGAAGTTGGAAAAAGAGAACGTCGACCTCGCCGCGCTCGTCGAACAGGTCGTCAACGAGATGTCGCTGATCGCGCCAAATCACCGCCTGCGGGTGATCAGGTCGGAGCCAGTGGTGATTAAGGGCGATCGCTACCGCCTCCGGCAGGTGATCAACCACTTGGTCGAAAACGCCGTCAGGTTTTCACCCAAGGGCGGCGACATCGACCTGGCGGTAGACGTGCGGGGACCAGAGGCGGTGGTATCCGTAGAGGATCACGGGGTGGGCATCCCGAAGGGTAAGCAGCCCCGCCTCTTCCAGCGCTTCTACCGGGCGCACGCGGACACGCCTCATGATTATGGCGGCATCGGCATCGGGCTGTACATCGCCAAAGAGGTCGTCTTGCGACACGGGGGAAGGATGTGGTTCGAGAGCGAGGAAGGGAAGGGCAGCACCTTCTACTTTGCCCTGCCGTTGGCGGGCGAGGGAATCAGCCAAGTTGATGCGTAAGCAGGATCGGCCAAAAGAACACAGCCTAAGACGGTGGCGCTGGCTGGACAGCGACCTTCGGTATCTCTTCCTGGTCTCGGCCGCGCTGGCCATGGTGATTATGCCGGCCTTAGGGCTGACCACCGGCGACGTCCTGGGCGAGACGATGCCGTGGTATGCGACCACGGTCGAAGGGTTCACCATCGTCGCCGCCTTCGCCGCCACCTTTCTGGCCACGGTGCGCTACCTACAACATGGGCGCTGGTCTGACCTCGGCTTGGGGCTGGCCTTGGCGCTCTTCGCCGTGGTCGATATCGTCTACTTGCTGGCTTGGCCAGGCATTATCGGGAACCGGTCGGTGCTGGCGCGAGACACCAACACGGCGTCGGTGCTGTACGAGATCAAGTACACGGTCTTCATCGTCGCCGTTTGGGCGGCTCTGCTGCCAGGACGGCTCGTCATCCGCCCAACCGGCCGCCGGCGCTTCCTCTGGGCCATGGGCGTCGCCGCGGCGGTCGTACTGGTTCTCAGTATCTGGGCGGTAATGAACGAAGAGCGGCTGCCTCGCCTGCTCGAGAATGGCCTCTGGCTGCCCGTCGCGCTGCAAGTAAGCTGGGTCCAATACGCCCTGTTGGTCGTGGCCGGCCTATTGGCTTGGGAGCGTCACATCGTGCGCTGCGACGCGCTGCTCGGCTACGCGGCGGCGGCGATCATGCTTGTCGCTTGTTCTGAACTGCTTGCGGGAGTGCTCAGTACCGGCCGCTACTACATCTGGTGGTACGTCAGTCGCGTGTTTCAAGTGGGGGGTTTTGCGCTACTCCTCTATGGATACCTGGCCGAATACCCCCGGCTCTACGCGTCCGAGCAGCGCTTGCGGGAGCTAGAGTCTCGCCGCACGGAGCTGCTTTACGACATTGCCCGCAGCATGGCCTCCACGCTGGAGCCGCGCGAGGTGCTCCGCCGGCTGGTGGAGAGTGCCGCCGCCAGCGTGGCGGACGGCGTTGCCGTATTCCTGCTGCGCGACGGCGTACTGACCCCCGAGGTCACCGCCCATCGCTCGCCGAACAAGCGGGCGGAGTGGCATAGGGTCATGTCCGAGATTAGCATTCCGGTGGAGGTCGGCATTACTGGCCGGGCTGTGGCCGAAGGGGAGCCAGCCTTCCTTCCGGATTACGACCCCCGAGCTGTCTCTACCCCCTTTGCCGACTTGTTCGCGCTCGTAGGCGTGCACTCTTTCATCGCGGTGCCAATCCAACGTGGGGACCGGGTGTTGGGGGCGCTGACCCTCTCGCGCACGGAACCGGGCACGAGCTTCGATCAAAGTGACCTCGCCCTCGCGCAAGGGCTGGCCGATGCCGCGGCCACCGCCCTCGGCAACGCGACCCTCTACGTGGAGGTCGGGCAGGCCCGCGCCGAGGCCGAGGCCGCCGTCAAGAGGCTCCAGGCGATCCAGAGGGTCTCCGATACCGCGCTTGCCCACTTGGAGCTGGACGAGCTGCTCCGCGAATTGCTGACGCGCCTACGCGAAGTCTTGGCGGTAGACACAGCGGCGATTCTACTTCTCACGACCGATCGGCGGCAACTGGCCCTTCGCGCTTCCGTAGGGATCGCCGAGGAGGAGCAAAGAGAGGTCAAGGTTCCCCTAGGGCAGGGCATCGCCGGCCGCATCGCCGCTAGTGGCGAGCCGCTGATTATCGCGGACCTGGCCACGGCCCAGGTCGTCAGCCCGCTCCTGCGCGACAAGATCCGCTCGCTGATGGGCGCACCGCTCCTAGTAGAGGGCACCGTGACCGGCGTGATCCACGTCGGCACCTACCAGCACCACACGTTCACCACGGAGGACCTGCAGCTCCTGCAGCTTGTCGCCGACCGCATTGCCCTCGCCATCGAGAGTGCGCGGCTCTTTGACGAAGCGCAGTACGAGCGGGCCCGCTGGCAGGCTACGGTAGAAAGCATGGTCGACATGGTGACGATCAGCAACGCCAAGGGGCAGGTTGTCTACGTTAACCCAGCCTACGAGCGGCTGATTCGCCGCCCTGTCGCCCCTGACCTTGAGCTGGAGGGGCATCCCACCTACTACCAGCTCTACCGGCCGGACGGCACCATGTTCGAGCCGGAAGACCTACCCCTCCAGCGGGCAGCCCTACGGGGCGAAGAGGTACGGGACGTGGAGATCGTGCATCGCGCGGCCGACGGAAGGGAGTTCATCGGCCTCTTCAGTGCTTCCCCGCTGCGCGACGCCAACGGCCGCGTGATCGGCGCCGTGGCCGTGGGCCGAGACGTTACCGAGCAGCGGCGAGCGGAGAGGCTGCGCGAGGAGTATGTCTCGATCATCTCCCACGACCTCCGCCAGCCGCTCACGTCGATTCTGGGCATGTCAGACTGGCTGCGCCGGCTCCTGGCGAGAAAGGGTCTGGAGCAGGAAGCGCGTACCGCCGAGTCCCTGCTGACCAGCGCCCGCCGGATGAACGCCATGATCGGCGAAATGGTGGACTCGGCACGCCTCGAGACGGGGCAGATCGAGATGCAGTTAAAGCCCGTGGTCCTGACCTCGCTGGTCGCGGAACTAGCCGAACGGATTGGCACGGCCGAAGACCGCGCGCGGATTCAGGTGGAGGCACCACAACCAATGCCCACCGTAATGGCCGACCCAGAGCATATCGAACGCGTAGTCGCCAACCTGGTCACCAACGCCCTGAAATACTCCGCGCCAGACAAGCCGGTCACCATCTTCCTAGGGCGAAGCGACAGCGAGGCGCTCGTCTCTGTCAGCGACCAAGGCGTGGGCGTTCCGCCGGAAGACCTGCCCCATGTCTTCGACCGCTACTACCGGGCCAAGACCGGCAAGCAGAAGGCCGATGGACTGGGGCTCGGGTTGTACATCTCTCGGATGATCGTCGAAGCCCACGGCGGCCGGGTTTGGGCCGAGAGCGAGGAAGGCAAGGGCAGCACCTTCCATTTCAGCCTTCCTGCATCTCCAGCGACGTAGTGATCGCCACACAGCCGCCGACGGTGCGCGCCATCGGGCAGTATTCGGTGTGGTGCTCATGCGCGCGCATCGCCGCCTCACGCTTGTCGGGCTCGACGCGCAGATGGTAGGTCACGTGAATACGCTTGACCACCAAAATGACAGACCATGACACACCCCGAATCTTGGTAGGGGGAAGGCAGGAAGGTTTCCTCCTTCTCCCTCTGAGAGAGGGCCGGGGTGAGGGTCGAATCACAGGTCTGCAACACGGCTTTGGTATGCAGAGAATGAGCGGCTTGAACCTATGTGAGGGTCGAATCACAGGTCTGCAATACGGCTTCCGGGTGCGGCAAGCGGCTTGCCGGCACCAGGCTCACTGCCGGGGCTTACCCTTCTTCAACTCCTGAATCCGCTTCAGCCGTTCCTGGATCTTGGCCTCGAAGCCAATATCGGTCGGCTGGTAGAAGCCGCCTTCGACGCCGTCGGGCAGGTAGCGCTGGCGGTAGCGGCGGGGGTCGTCGGGCGCGAAGTCGTGGGCATAGTCGTAGCCCTGGCCATAGCCGAGGCCCTTCATGAGACCGGTGGGCGCGTTGCGGAGGTGCAGGGGCACCGGTAGGTTGCCGGTGGCTTCCACGGCGCCCTTCGCCCGTCCATAGGCAGCGATCCCAGAGTTGCTCTTTGGCGCGGTGGCGAGGTAGATCGCCGCCTCGGCCATGGGCAGGTAGCCTTCGGGCAGGCCGACGAAGTGGACCGCCTGCTGGGCGGCGACGGCGATCAGCAGGGCGTTGGGGTCGGCCAGGCCCACGTCCTCGGCGGCGAGGATCACCATGCGGCGCACGATGAACAGCGGGTCCTCGCCGGCCTCCAGCATGCGCGCCATCCAGTAGAGGGCGGCGTCCGGGTCGGAACCGCGGAGGGACTTGATGAAGGCGGAGATGATGTCGTAGTGCTGCTCGCCGCTCTTGTCGTAGAGGAGGGCGCGGCTCTGCATGGCGTCCTCGATCGCCGGCAGCGTGATCACCCGCCGGCCCCGGTCGTCCGCAGGCGTGGCGGCGACGGCCAGCTCTAAGGCGTTCAGCGCCACCCGGGCGTCGCCGTCGGCCAGCCCGCAGAGCGCGGCCAGCGCGTCCTCCGGCAATTCTACCAGCAACTTCCCTAGGCCACGCTCCGGGTCCACGAGCGCCCGGCGCACGATCGTCTCGACCTGCTTGGCGGTGAGCGCCTTGAGAGTAAAGACGCGGCAGCGAGAGAGAAGCGCCGGATTGACCTCGAAGGAAGGGTTCTCGGTAGTGGCACCGATGAGCGTGACCGTGCCGTTCTCTACGTGCGGCAGAATGACGTCCTGCTGCCCTTTGTTGAAACGGTGGATCTCGTCCACAAAGAGGATGGTACGCTGTCCAGTCGCCCGACGGCGCTTCTTGGCTTCGTCGACGATGCGGCGCAGGTCGGCGACGCCCGCGGCGACGGCACTGACGGGGGCGAAGTGGGACTTGGTGAGCGAGGCGATGATCTCGGCCAGGGTCGTCTTGCCCGTGCCGGGCGGCCCCCAGAAGATCATCGAGCTGAGCCGGTCGGCCTCGATGCTCTGCCGCAGCACCCGCCCCGGCCCGACGATGTGCTCCTGCCCGACGAACTCGGCGAAGTCCCGCGGCCGCATGCGGGCGGCCAGAGGAGCCTCAGCCGTCGCGCTCTCCTCTGCTTCCCGGCCAAACAAGTCTCGCTGCAAGGTACCCTCTCACTCTGGCGATCAGACCGGCGAGCAGATCCTAGCCCTGCCTGTGTGCAAAGTCAAGCGCTGGAAGACCGTTCTTGCAGATTCGTAGCCCCGCTTGGCGGCCTCGCGGACACAAAAAAGCCCGGGCGCGGCAGCAGACATTCCGTGGCCACATGCCGATCCAGCGTTATCTCAGACCGCCTCCGGTGTCGAGTTCGTGCGCCATCGCGGCTAGGTCTGGACAATGGCGTCCGCCGCGTGCTACAGTATGCGCGATTCAGCCAAATTTGGGAAGCGGTAGGGAAAAAGCCAATGAAGATCACCGATCTGCAGACCGTTATCGTAGATGCCGAGCGAGGCCGGACCTGGCTGTTCGTCGAAGTGCACACCGATGAGGGACTGGTCGGCATCGGCGAGGCCAGCCAGTCGCGGTTCGACCATGGCGTCGCCGCTCTGGTCAAGGAGCTTGCGCCGTTGTACATCGGTCACGACCCGTTGAACCTGATCGAGGCGCGCAATCTGCTCCTGCTGCGCCCAGATACCGACCGCATCCGCTACGCGGCGGTCAGCGGCATCGAACAGGCGCTCTGGGACCTCTGCGGCAAGGCCCTTGGCGTCCCCTGCTACCAGCTCCTTGGCGGTAGCGTCAACGACCGCATCCGCGTCTACGCCAACATCTCGCTCGCTTCGGATGGCAGCCCGGCCGACTACGCCCGCCTCGCTTCGCAGGCCGTCAGCGAAGGGTTTACCGCAATCAAGCTCACCGCCTTCAGTCCCGCATTGCGCCCTCGCAAGTCGGCTAGCGGCGCCGAGTTCCAGCAGGCGATCGAGCTGGCAGTCGCTCGCACAAAGGCGGTCCGCGACGCCATCGGCCCAGCCGTCGACCTCCTGACCGACTGGTCCTTCGCCCTCTCGCCCGCCGAAGCGCGCCGCCTAGCCGAGCGCCTCGCCGAATGCAACCTCTTTTGGGTCGAGGAGCCGTTCGTTTCAGATGATCCCCGCCTGCTGGCGGAGTTTCGCCGCGGCCTCGGCCCGCGGCTGGCCGGCGGCGAGCAGCTATCCGGGCGGATGGCCTTCCGGCGGTTGCTCGAAGCCGGCGCGCTCGACGTCCTAATGACCGACGTGAAGTGGATTGGCGGCATCCTCGAATCCCGTAAGGTGGCGGCCATGGCCGAGGCCTACGAGGTGGAGATCGCCCCCCACAACATGTCGGGACCCGTGGCGACAGCGGCCAGCGTGCAGTTGTGCGCGACGCTGTCCAATTTCCTGATCCTCGAATACTGCTGGGGCGTCGTGCCCTGGCGAGCCGAACTAGTCGACGGCACCGAGCAGGTGGTCGACGGCCACATTCCCTTGCCTTCGACCCCCGGCCTGGGCATCAACTGGAATGGGCGCGCCGCCCGCGACCATCGCGTCGAGTAATCGCCCGACGCATTCGCCGCTTGCTGCCGTCTGCGGCAGGCCGGGCGCTGGACGATCAATGCGCTGGAGCGACCCAACACCATGCTCCGCGGTGGGCAATTCCGGGCCATGCTGGCTGCCGAACCAAGGATACACCACATAGATCACCTCGCCTACCCCTCCCCGTAAAGGCCAAGGAGGCGAGCGTCCTTCTTCGTCAGGGCCAGGGCCACCGGCCGTTTGCCGGTTTCCGGGTCTACGTAGGTGAGCAGCGCATCGAGGAACGCCTATGGGCAAACAGCCTGCCGGAGAAGAATCGGCGCCTCCCCGCCCAGACGCGCCCACTTTACGTCTGGCAGATCGCCCTGAACCAGCAGAGGCCGCCGCAACTGACGACCGATTCATCCCCGCGCCAGCAGAGGCCGCCGCAACTGACGACCGACTCATCCCCGCGCCAGGCCGTCGAGGCGGGCGCAGATTTGCTGGGCGTCTGCGACGATCTGCCGGACGATCGCGCCGGCGTGCGCAAGTTCCTTGATTAGGCCGGCGATCTGGCCAGAAGCGATGGTGGCGGCTTCTTCGTCCCGCTGCCGGTCGCGGCGGATCCCCGCGGCGACGCGCGCCAATTCCTCGGCGGTCGCGCCGGCCTTCTCCAGGGCGTCGTACTCGCGTATGGCGCCAGAGCGGATCACCCGCACCGGTTTGCCGGTGAGGATCGGGGTTACCACCGTGTCTTCCTCTGAAGCCTGGAGGATCTTCCCCTTCATCACCGCAGAGATGCCCGACTCGTAGGTGGCGAGGAAGCGGGTGCCGATCTGCACGCCACAGGCGCCGAGGGCGAGGGCGGCGACAAAGCCGCGGGCGTCGCCGATGCCTCCCGCAGCGATCACCGGAATCTTCACCGCGTCGACCACCTGTGGCACCAAAGGCAGGGTGGCGACCTGGCCCACGTGCCCGCCAGCTTCGCCGCCCGAAGCGACCACGGCATCCGCGCCCTCGGCCTCCACCCGCAAGGCGTGCCGCACCGTGGGGACCACGGGGATCACCGTGATGCCATGCTCCTTCAGCAGCCCAACCACCGGCTCGCGCGGGTCGCCCCGTCCCGTAGTCACAATCCGCACGCCTTCCTCGACGGCCAGCCTAGCCCTTTCCATCGTATAGGCCGGGCCCAGCGGCATGATGTTCACCGCGAAGGGCTTGTCGGTGAGCGAACGCGTCAGGCGGATCTGCTCCCGTAGCTCCTCGACACTGAGACCCCAAGCCGCCAACACGCCCAGGCCGCCGGCATTGGACACCGCCGAGGCCAGCTCCGGCGCCCGAACGCCCCCCAACGCGCCCTGAATGATCGGGTACTCGATCCCAAGCAGATCACATAGCACGGTGTGAAACATCGTATACACCTCGTTCCAAGTTATCACCTACGGCACCCCAAGCAATCTGGAGAAAGCGAATGAAGCCCTTCCCACCTCACCGCAGGCCTCCGCAATATGCCCAGTAGCAAAGCACACACAGCATCCACCGGAGACCCCGAACGATCTGAAGGCTGCCCCGCGGTATTCGCAACAGCAAACCACCACAGCGGTTGCCCAACCACCCTCGCCGCGCCCACGGCCCCCCGTCGGATGAAGCTCCCTCCGCCGCCACGCTCGCCACGATTGGTCGCCAGCCCCCCCATCCACAACGAACAGGCCAAGCAGGTCATCGCAGCGTTCCCGGGCCTCCACCTCAAGAACACAACCCCACCCCCGTTAATCCTACAGGTTGAAGCTACCTCTTGACAAATCTGCGATCAAGGTGTATGCTCATGGTACGCAAGCGCTTGCACGCAAGCGGATAGCCGCAAGCGCATGCGCAAACCCGTCCGCCTGGACTAGCCGCTCTACCAGGGGATCTGCCGCCAAGGTAGCCGCGGGCTTCATGCCTGCATGGCACTGCAGGCGCCCCCCGGCATTCGCCAGGCGGCGAGACGCACCCATTAGGGTGCGTCTACAGAGCGAAACGCACCGCCAAAACGGGTGGTGCACATTACGCGTCAGCCGCTGTAGGGGCGCTTCGCAAAGCGCCCGTACGGGAGCGGAAAGCGGCGTGCTCGGGACCGCAACGGTTCTCGCTGCCCTCGCCGATGCCAGTGGCTACGGGGCAGGCAAGATGCCGGCGGGCACCAAACAGCCCGCCTCTCGGTACGGGACTCTCCATGATGCGCCTGGGACGAATAAAAGGTCCGGCTACAAGCCCGAGCGGCGGAACGAGCCGGCAGGGTAGGAATGTGAACCATGACCAACCACCTAACTCTACCCGAACACGACGGCCCCGTGACCATTCGCGACATTGCAGCTGCCGCGAAGGTCTCGCAGAGCACGGTCTCCCGCGTGCTGAACGGTTCACCCACACCGGTGACGATCAGCGAAAAGACGCGGCGTCGTGTACAAAGGATCGCCGATGAACTCGGTTACAGGCCCAACCCCTTCGCCCGCGGCCTGACTGGCCGCTCGGTACGGATGATCGGCGTCATCGCGCGCGACGTGGGCGATCCGTTCATGTCTTCGATTGTTTCCCATCTCAGCGCCGCAGCCCACGGCAGAGGTTATGGCGTTCTCCTCGGGCACGCGCGGAGCAGTTCTGAAGAGGCCCTTCAACTCCGCGATGTGCTCGACCCGCGCCACTGCGACGGGGTGGTCCTCGTGGGCGACCTCCAAGACGACGAGGAAAGGTTCCTTGCGGCGATCGCCACCGTGAACCGGTCCGTCGTCGGGCTTTGTCTCGGACAAACGAAGAGGGAGATCACCACCGTCAACATCGACAACGAACGAGGCACGCTCCTCGTTCTGGAGCACCTTAGCCAGTTGGGCCACGCCCGCATCGGCTTCATCGACGGCGGCTGGATTCGTGGCTATCAAGAACGCCGTCAGGTCTACCGCACTTTCATGACCAGGCAGGGAGGGGAGCCTGACCGGTTCTCGGTCACCGCCAAGAGCATTGACTTCCGCGGCGGGTACGAGGCGGCCCGGCAACTGCTGACCATCCCGGTGCGGCCAACGGCGATCTTCGTCAGCGGCGACAGTCTGGCGGTCGGTGCACTGAAGGCGGCTGCCGAGCTGGGGCTCCGGGTGCCGGACGACGTCTCCGTGGTCGGCTTCGACGACATCGAGCTTGCCTCCTACACCGTCCCTGGCTTAACCACCGTCCACCAGCCGGTCGCAGAAATGGCGCACGTTGCCTTGGAGCGCCTGCTCGAAATGATCGAGCAGCCGGAGGCTGCTCACGATCCGGAAGTGATCCTGGTCGAGCCCAGGTTAGTGGTGCGCGAATCGACCACCCGGCACGAGGCCGGTTAATCGTTATCAGGGAATCGTTGAGCGCAATTGATAACCGGTAACCGATAACGGGTAACGAACAACTACCAAGGAGGAAAGGTATGCTACGACTGACGGCGAGCATTATGCAGACGGTCCATGAGCCCTCGTTCAAGGAAGGGCTCAAGAAAGTGGCGGACATGGGCTACGAGGGCTTCGAGTTCTTAAAGGATTCGCCCATGCCAAACGCAAACTGGCTGCCCTATCTCGAGACGCCCAAAGCGGCGAAGGACGTCTTGCGCGAAGCGGGACTGCGGCTCGCGGGCATCTATGTCGGCGCGGACCTGATCGCCGAAGAGAAGTTCGCCGCCGAGGTCGAGCAGGCCGTCTCTACCGCCCGATTCGTCTCCAGCTTCGAAGACGACGAGCGCAACCTGATCGTCGGTCCGCCCCTTGGCCGCCCGGACCCCAGGCCGGCTTTTGGCCGCCCAGCACGCTACGGCCTCCTCGACGTCGAATACGAGCGGATGGCCGAAGGCCTGAACCAAATCGGAAAGGCTTGCGTGGAAATGGGCGTGACCTGTCTGTTTCACCCCCACATCAATAGCCCCATCGAGCGGCGGCACGAGATCAACCATCTGCTGCGTCTAACCAACCCGGCATGGGTGCAGATCTGTTTCGACACCGGCCACATGTACGCCGGGGGCTACGACCCCGCCGACGGGGTCAAGGAATGGGGCCATCTGATCCGGTACCTGCACCTCAAGGATTTCAAGGATGGCACCTACGTCGACCTCGGGACGGGCGAGATCGACAACGGCCGGCTGTTCCAGGCGATCCGGGAGCAGGGCATCTCCGGCTGGGTCCTTCCCGAGGTGCCGAACAACACCGATCCCCTCGGTGCCGCGCGCCGCAACTACGAGTTCATCAAGAAGCATCTGATAGAGGGAGAGGCGATATGACGACCAGACTACATACCGGCATCATTGGCCTTGGCGCGATCTGGCGGATGCGCCACAAGCCCGCGCTCCTGAAGCTGCAGGACCGCTTCCAGGTGGTGGCGGTCTGCGACGTGAACGAACAGCAGGCCAAAGCAGAGGCGGCATCTCTTGGCTGTGACTACACGCCAGACTGGCGAGAGCTACTTGCCCGCCCAGACCTCGACGCCATCCACTTGCTCACACCGCCCGATGTGCGGCTGGAAGTGATCCGGGATGCGGCGAACAGGGGCAAGGCGGTCTACTGTGAGAAGCCCCTGGCCCTCACCTTGGCCGAAGCGGCCGAGGTCGTCCGCGTCGTCAAGGAAAGCGGCATTGTCTACACCTCAGAGTTCGTCCGCCGCTTCTTCCCCGTCTCACGTCATCTGAAGAACCTGTTACAGGAGAAGCTGGGCGAGCCCCGGCTGATCGTCGGCGAATCGCACGGCGCGGCGGTAGGCGGCCCGGGCCACTGGATGCGCGACCAAGTGCGGAGCGGCGGCTACACCATGGACTTCGGCGTGCACCTGATCGACATCTTCCGCTGGGTATTCGGCCACGACGCCACCGCCGTGCAAGCCTTCGGTGGACGCTACAGCGTCCTCGACCATCCGATCAACGACATCGAGGCCACGGCGATCGAGTTCGGCGCTGATAAGGCCGCCCATTTGCTGATTACCCGCGCCGTCCCGGGCGAGGCCTTTTCGCCCGCCTGGAAAGGTCCGGTGGCCCTCGACCGGCCCGAGTTCGTGATCTACTGCGAGAAGGGCCTGGCGATCTTCGAGCCGATGAAGGGGAAGCTGGCCTGGCAAGATGCCAGTGGGGGCGGGCAAATCGAAGAGCCGCTGCCGGGCGGACCGCAGTTCGTCTTGATTGGGGAGGTGATGAACGCCAACTTCCACCGCTTCGCCATCGAGGGGGTGAAGCCGGAACCCGACGTCGTCGATGGCTACAAGACCATCGAGGTCGTCTTCTACGCCGACGCCGCCAGGCGCGAAGGGCGCCGGCTGGAGATTCCCGGGGGATCGTAAAGAACCTGTTAGCTATCAGCCATGAGCCGTCGGCCACAAGGCGCGATCGTTACCGCGCCCCAGGCTTTCGCCGGAACGACGCCTGAAAGCTAACGGCTCATGCCTGATGGGTGGAAAACCAGAAAGGAGAGTCCCTTGTCAACCAGCAGAAGGGTGGATAGTGCTCTTGCTCGCGCGATTAGTCGCCGCCGGTTCGTGCAGGGGCTCGCTGTCGGTGCCGGCGGTCTAGCGGGAGGATTGCTTCTTGGTTGCCAGAGTAGCGGCACCAGCGCCACCGCCGGACCGGCGTCCGGCGCCGGCCCCGTGCGGGGAGGCACGCTGAACGTCGCCGTGCTCGTCGACATCAGCCCCACCGCCGGCAACCTCTCGCTCGCCCACTCCCGCAGCGGGACGAATTTCCAGATGCTGGGGGCGGTCTACGACCGGCTGATCCGTTACTCGTCAGATAGCTTCAAGGCCAACCCGGAGCTGGCCGAATCCTTCAGCTTCTCGTCCGACTACAGGTCCTTGACCTTCAAGCTGCGCCCGGGCGTGAAGTTCCACAACGGCCGGCCAGTGACCGCCGAAGATGTCAAGTGGAACATCGAGCGCGTGACCGACCCTACCGCCTCGCCGCAGTTCTCGTCCTTCGCCAAGTGGGTGCAGAGGATGGAGACCCCAGACGCCAGCACCCTGGTCCTGTCCTTCGACCAAGCGCGCCCGTCCATCCTCGACCTCTTCGAGTTCCTGAGCATCGCCGACCCTCAAACCTATCAGCAGTCGCTTGATGGCAAAAACTTCGTGGGCACGGGCCCCTTCATGTTCAAAGAATGGGTGCCGGGCGATCACTACACGATGGTGCGCAATCCGGACTACTGGCAGAAGGATCTGCCGTACCTCGACGAAGTGTCGGCGAAGCTGATTCCCGATCCGTCCTCTCAATTGATCAACCTCCAGACCGGAGCGATCGACGTCGCCGCGGCGGTAGATGCGCGCGACGCCAAGAGCCTTGAGAATGACAAAAACTACTTCATCTCCACTTACGTCATTCGCTCGCACGTCCTCTACATGGGGGTCGACGTGAAGGCGCCCATCTTCAGTGACAAGCGCGCCCGCCAGGCGCTGGCCTACCTGATAGACCGGAAGCGGATCATCGATTCGGTCCTGATCTACGGGGAAGAGGCGCCGATCCTCTGGGGCAAGGATTCACCGGCCTACGACGACGAGCTCGCCAAGCGGTACAGCTTCAATCTGGACAAGGCCAAGGAACTGCTCGCCCAGGTGCAGAAGCCCGACGTCACGATCCCGATCAATACCAACTCGGCCCAGCCATACCAGGTTGGCGTGGCCGAGATCGTTCAAGCCGAACTCGCTAAAGTCGGAATCAAGTCCTCTGTCGAGAAGCTTCAACCCGCCGAGTATACCAAGAAGTGGACCGCGGGCGAATTCCGCGGCCTCTGGACCTCCAACGTCGGTTACCTGTACCTGTCGCCCAGCACGCCGTTTATCCTTGCCTTCCCGTTGCGGATACCCAACAGTTCCAACTACGAGTCGCCGGAGTACAAAGCGGCGATCGACGGACTCCTCAAGGCCGGAACGGAGGCAGAGATCAAGAAGGCCGCCCGGCCGTTGAACGAGATCCTCGTGGATGAAGCTTTCGTCATTCCGATCTCTAAGACGATGAACCCCGTGGCAGTCTCGGCCAAAGTGAAGGGCTGGGAGCTAACCCGTGCCAACGGGTGGAAGATCGAGAAGTTCTGGAAGAGCAAGTAGCGATTCCGCTTTGTCACAGAACAAGAGGAGGAACATGCCAATGGCTTCCACACCCAAAAGAGTAGCCGTGATCGGGATGGACTGTGCTCTTCCCGCGTTGATCGAGAAGCACATTGCCGAAGGGCATCTGCCTACCTTCAAGAAGTTGATCGAGGGGGGAGTGATCGCCGATAATTGTCTGGTGCCCTACCCAACCATCACCCCCCCTAATTGGGCGACCATCGCCACGGGCACCTGGCCGGGCACCCATCAGATCACCGACTTCCACCAGCACGTCCTCGGCACCACACCAGACAATACGAATACCGTTCTCGCCTTCAGTAGTGACCGTTGGGAGGCGGAACCACTGTGGGACGCCGCCGACAAGGCCGGCAGGAAGTGCATCGTCCTCAACTGGCCCGGTGCCTGGCCCTCCAAGATGAAGAACGGGATCATGATCGGCGGCGCCGGCCTCACCGTCAACGAGAACCGCGATGGTTTGCCCAATATGGAGATTGCCTTCTCCCTCTGCGGTGAGATGCTGATCACCACCGGCCCCTATCCCCTCGCCATCCGCGGCGAATTTGCGGAAGCCAACGGCTGGCAAAATGCGCCCGAGCTAGGCGAAGAGCCCTTAGAGCTCGCGGCAAAGCTCAACTTCCCGATGCCGAAGGACAAGCCGGCACCGACGACCTGGTGGGTCCTCGCGCGCCAATCCGGAGATGACGGCTACGACACCGTGACCCTCTCGCCGACCAAGGATCTGAACGATGCCTTCTGCACGCTGTCCGTGGGCCAGTGGAGCCCTCAGATCGTCACCCAGGTCCAGATGGCCGATGGCACAGCGCGACAGGCTTCTTTCCGCTGCAAGCTTCTCGAGCTTTCCGAGGACGCCGAGGACTTTCGCCTGCTACTCACCTCCCTCGCCGATACTACCGTATACAGCTCGCCTCCTGACGTCGCCAAGGAGATTGTCTCGGCGGAAGGAACCTTCGCCGGCGGGGGCGGCCTCAGGGCCTACGCCGTTGGCTGGATCGACTTGGAGACCTACGTCGAAATGGCAGTCCAGCAGACCCGGTGGCTCGAGGACGCCGCGACCACCCTCCTGCAGAATCATGACTGCGACATGTTTTTCATGCATTCCCATCCCCCGGACTGGGCCTATCATGTGATGCTGACCGATTTGGACCCGGTCACCTCCGCGGATGAAGCCCTACGGGCGAAGGCCTGGGATGCCGACCTGCGGGTCTATGAAGCGCAGGACCGGATGATCGCCAGGATCCTAGAACTGATCGGCAAGGATACGCTCGTGGTCCTCGTCTCGGACCATGGCGCCACCGCCGATGGGCCCGTCTTCGACCCCTACGAGGCCCTCGTCCCTGCGGGTCTCGCCGTCCCCGAGGACAGGCCCGCGCCAGAAACCGCTGCGGAGGCCGACACGAGTGGTGCCAGGCTCGCCGCAAGGCGGGGGCGACCGCCTTTTCAGCCCGATAATGCCAGGTCCAAGGCCATCCCCCAGCGGCATATTTACATCTATGTTAACCTAAAGGGGCGTGACCCAAACGGCGTTGTCGAGCCGGAGGACTACCAAAAGGTGCAGCAGGAGATCATCGATGCTCTCTACACCTGGGTTGATCCCAAGACCGGCAAGAAGCCGGTGGCCCTGGCCCTGACGAAGAAGGATGCCCGACTGCTCGGTCTCTATGGCAACCAGATCGGCGACGTCGTCTATGCCCTGTACCCTTGGTTTGGCAGCCAGCATGGCCAGATCCTCCCCACCGGCGAGTGGGGCCTGGGCTCGCTGAAGGGACTGCTGGTCTTCAATGGGCCGGGGATCAAGAAGGGTGGGCGGCTGCAGCGGACCTGCGGCCTGACTGACATCGTCCCCACCATCTGCTACGCTCTCGACCTTCCGGTGCCCGAAACGGCCGAGGGGGCGGTTCTCTATCAGGTCTTCAAGGATCCGAACTTCAAGCTGAAGGACATCCAGAAGCTGAGAGACGGGTTGGCGAGGATGGAGGCGGCTTTGGCCCGTCAAGAGCGGGAGCCTTGGGATAAGCACGATTGTGCTTAGGCTACGCACTTGGAGGTACCGGACATGCCCGACACGAGACCTAACATCTTGTTCCTGTTCGCCGACCAGCACCGCTTCGACTTCCTCGGCACGAACCAGGCGCTGCCGGTGCGGACGCCGAACATCGACCGGCAGGTGGGCCGCTTGGTAGACACGCTGGCCGAGCGGGGTGAACTGGAAAACACGGTCATCGTCTACAGCAGCGACCACGGGGAGATGCTGGGCGACCACAACCGCTGGCGCAAGCAGACCTACTACCATCCTTCCCTAGGCGTGCCGCTAGCAGTGGCCGGTCCTGGCATCGTGGAGGGGGTGCTGAATGAAACGCCGGTGGCGTTACATGACTTGGCGGCGACGTTCCTCGAATACGCCGCGGCGGGGACGTTGCGGGACCAGGAGGCGGTTTCCCTTAGACCTTTACTGGCCGGGGAGACCCAGCGCGTCCGCGATTATGCCTTCGCCGGACTGAAGAACTGGCGGCTCGTTTTCGACGGCCGGTACAAGCTGATCGTCACGCAAAGGCCTAGCGCCCAGCAAGATGGAAAGTCGCTTGCGCAACTGCTGCAGCCAGGCGGTGGCGTCATTGAAGATAGTGGCGTGCAACTCTTCGACCTGGCTGCGGATCCACTCGAAAACGTGAACTTCGCCGCCCAGGCGCCGGGTGAGGTCGAAAGGCTGCGCAGGGCACTGGAGGCTCATCTGGCGTCGGGCGAGAGAGCGCGGGAGCTGTACTGAACACAGCTCTCAGCCGTCAGCTATCAGCTTTGGTTTCTGGATTCCGGCCTTCGCGGGAATGACGGGGCCTCCTGACGGCTGATGGCTGATAGCTACCTAGAAGGAGCGAAAGGTCATGCGCATTCTCTATCTCGATCTTGACACGTTGAGACCGGATCACCTGAGCTGCTACGGCTACCACCGGAGAACCTCGCCGAACATCGACGGCATCGCGCGGGAAGGGGTTCGCTTCGAGAGGGTCCACTGCTCCGACGCTCCCTGCCTGCCCTCCCGGGCTGCCCTGATGAGTGGGCGCTTCGGCATCCACACCGGCGTGGTGGGCCATGGCGGCACAGCAGCCGACATGCGGCTGGAGGGCGCTGGCCGGAGCTTCCGGTCGACGCTCAGCCAGACCAGCTTGCCCGCCTTTCTCAAACAGCAAGGCCTGTACACTACGTTTATCGGCGGTTTTGCGGAGAGGCACTCGTCGTATACTTTCTACGCCGGGTTCCGGGAGATTCACGACACAGGGATGGGCGGCCTGGAATCGGCCGAACACGTAACCCCGACCGTGCTCGACTGGATCGAGCGCCACGGCGACCAGGACCAATGGTATCTGCACGTCAACTACTGGGACCCGCATACCCCCTACCGCGCACCGGAGAGCTTCGGCAATCCCTTTGCCAATGAACCCCTGCCCGACTGGTACTCCGGAGACCTTGTCCAGCGGCATCGCCGCCTGGTCGGTCCGCATACTGCCCAAGAGCTGATCATGTTCACCAACAAGCCCAACCCACGCTTCCCGCGCCAAGTTGGCGAGATCAAGGACCAATCTGACCTGCGCCGGGTGGTCGACGGCTACGACTGCGGCATTGCCTACATGGACGGGCACATCGGCCAGGTGCTCGCCGCCCTCGAGGCCAAGGGCGTGGGGGATGACCTGGCGATCGTCGTCAGCGCCGACCACGGCGAGAACCAGGGCGAGTTAGGGCTTTGGGCTGAGCATGCTACCGCCGACGAGATCACCTGCCGGATCCCCTTGATTATCCGCTGGCCAGGTGGCGTGAAGAATCACGTAGACCGTGGCCTACACTACAATCTCGATCTAGCACCAACCTTCGCCGCCCTCCTTGGACAGCCGCCCAAGCCGAACTGGGACGGACAAAGCTTCGCCCCGGCGATTCTCGAGGGCGCGGCCTGTGGTCGCGACTATCTCGTCCTTAGCCAGTGCGCCCACGTCTGTCAGCGTGCCGCGCGCTGGGAAGACTGGCTCTACATCCGCACCTGGCACGACGGCTTCCACCTGTTCCCGGAGGAGATGCTCTTCAACGTAACGAGCGATCCGCATGAAGAGCGGGACCTAGCCCGAGAACGGCCGGATTTGTGCCAGCAGGGCCAGCAGATTTTGGACGAATGGCACGCCGAGATGATGCGCACGATGCCAGAGGGGTATAATGTGGACCCGATGGAGACAGTGCTAGCCGAGGGAGGCCCAAGCCATGCGAAAGGTCAGCTCAGAGCCTACTGCGAACGCCTCGAAGCCACCGGCCGGGGCTACGCAATTGCCGAGCTCAAGCGCCGGCACCCGCGGGAGTTTCTGTGAAGTACGTATCACGCATCCCGAATCACGTATGAGGTCAAACCGCTGTGAACACCATCCTAATCATGTCCGACTCTTATCGCCATGACAACCTGTCCTGCTACGGTCCGACGAGGGTGAAAACGCCCAACCTCGACCGCCTGGCAAGACAATCGTATGTCTTCGACAACGCCTATCTCGGCTCCTTGCCGACCCTGCCCAACCGGCTCGACATCATGAGCGGCCGGTTCAGCTTCATCGACCACGAATGGTGCCCCTTGCCAAAGGAGATGGTGACCCTCCAGCAGATCCTCTCTGCCTCGGGCGTGGTCACCCAACTGGTCTGCGACAATCCCCATCTCGTGGAAATGGGCTTTCACTACGAGCGTGGTTATGACGGCTGGGAATGGATCCGCGGCCAAGAGACCGACCACTGGAAGACGAGCCCACGCGAGGTGAGGTTCCCTGCCGACCCAAAGAAGCTGCGGATGACCGAGACCGTGCTCGCCAACTACCTGCGCAACACTGCCTGGTGGCAGTCGGAGGAGGATCGCTTCGCCGCGCGCTCCATCGGCGCCGCCTGCCGCTGGCTGGAGGAGAACCAGGGCCTCGAGAAGTTCTTCCTGCACATCGATCTGTTCGACCCCCACGAGCCCTGGGACGCCCCCAAGCCCTACGTCGATCTCTACGATCCTCACTACCAAGGAGAAGAGGTCAACTTCCCGCACTACGACTATTGGGAGAACTTCCTCACCAGAGACGAACTGAACCACGCGCGGGCCCTCTACCAAGCCGAGGCGACGATGGTCGACCACTGGATCGGCGTCCTTCTGGACAAGATCGACGAGCTGGGCCTGACCGAAGACACGACGGTGATCTTCACCAGCGACCACGGCTACCTCTTTGGCGAGCACGGCGTGATCGGCAAAGCGCTGATCACCCCGGAAAAAGGCTTCTACGAGGCGGTCCGCTTGTACGACGATATCCGCCGCACGCCACTGATGATCCGCCTCCCTGGCCAGACCGAAGGAAAGCATCTGCAGGCCCTCGTCCAGTCTCCAGACCTGATGCCGACTATCCTCGAACTCGAAGGCCTGGTGGCGACGGAGACGATGGGCGGTCAAGTCCGCACCCAAGCCCTCCAGTGCGGCGTCTTCTATACCGAGAACTGGGAGTTCAGACCCGAGACCATCCACGGCCGCTCGCTGATGCCCTTGCTGCGCGGTGAGACCGACCGCCTGCGTGACATCGCCGTCTGCTCCAACACCCTGATCCACCATACACCAATCCTCGCCAAGGCCGCCATCGTCACCGAGGACGGCTGGTGCCTGCACTACGCCGGGCAGTACGCTGACGAGGTACGCGGCGCATCAATGTACCTGAACAAACTGATCGACCCCGAATCTTCGCGCGTCCCTTCTGCCCCAGCCCTGTTCTACTTGCCGGACGACCCGGACGAAGAGAACGACCTGATCGAGAACAACTGGTCGCTAGCGGCGGAAATTCACGAACGCCATGCGGCCTGGCTCGCAGAGGTCGGCACGCCGGAAGAGCACCTCGCAGGCCGGCGTAGGCTCAGACCGTGAGTGAGGAATGATAAATGAGACCTATCCTCCAACCAGGCATCAGATTGCCCGAGTTCCTGCTCCCAGCGGCTAACCGCGACCGCCCCCTCGGCACTGCCGACCTCCTTGGGCAGGTCGCCGTGGTCTTGTTCTTCCCCTTCGCCCGCCGCGCCGAGCTGACCGGTCAGTTGGCCGCTTTTCAAGAGAAGCGGCCAGCGCTCACGGCACAGCAGGCGCAGGTCGTCGCCATTACCGACGGAGAGGCAGAGGCGTTGAAGGCCTGGGCGGCCGAAGAGGGCCTGACCTTCCCCCTTCTGAGCGACGGGCAACCGCGCGGCGCGACTGCCGCCCGGTTCGGAACGATCACTGTCGAGGGCAACGTGCTCCCGGCGGTCTTCGTCGCCGACGAAGAGGGACTCATCCGCCGCGTCTACGAGCCGAACCAGGAAGCCAGCCTGCCAAATCCGGCATTGGTCCGCCGGGCGATCGTCAACCTCTCCCTTGCGCCCAAGCCGCCCCCACCGCACGCCGACGATTGGCAATTGGGCCCTGCCGAAGCGCCGGTTGTGCTGATCGAGTACGCGGATTACCAGTGTGGATACTGCCAGGAAACCTACCGGGCACTTACGGCGCTCCTGCCGGCCTACGGCAACCGGCTGCGACTGATCTATCGCCATTTTCTCCTGCGCCGTTCCCACCCGCTGGCGCAAGGGGCCGCCGAGGCCGCCGAGGCCGCCGGCGCCCAGGGCCGCTTCTGGCCCATGCACGAAAGGCTCTTCGCCGCCGCCGGCGCCCTAGAGCGGGATCAGCTCGTCGCCTACGCGCGGGAATTGGGGCTGGACGTCGCACGGTTCGTTGCGGACCTCGACAGCGGCCGCTTTGCCGAGAAGGTGGAGGAAGATATGCGCGGCGCCCTCGCCCACAAGATCAAGTCCCCGCCGGCGGTGTTCGTCAACCAGATCGTCTACGATGGGCCCCGCACAGCGCAAGGGTTGCGCACCAGAATCGACGGCCTCCTGGCCTGCCTCGAGGGATGACGGATGCTCAAGTTCATTGTGCAGCGGCTGCTGCAGGCGATCCCGGTAGTGATCATCACCACCTTCGTCGTCTTCATGTTGTTGCGGCTGATCCCCGGCGACCCGGCGCTGGTCCTC
>Ga0315298_1002125_pt1 | contig 34457 bp, 36 predicted proteins | sample WHS_1_MG_FD_203077 | JGI IMG/M metagenome (GOLD analysis project Ga0315298, IMG submission 203077) | Extremophilic microbial mat communities from Washburn Hot Springs, YNP, Wyoming, USA - WHS_1_MG | ecosystem: Environmental > Aquatic > Thermal springs > Hot (42-90C) | place: USA: Wyoming...
TCCGAGACGTGGGCCGAGCGGCACCGGCTGCCGGTGCTCGCCTACCTGTCGTACGGCAAGGTGTGGGCGGTGGACTTCGCGAGCGGACACGAGGGGCTGCTCATGGCGCCGGCGTATGCGGTCCCGGCCATGCTGCGCGACGCCCGCCTGACATTGCAGGATTTCGATTACTACGAGATTCACGAGGCGTTCGCGGCCCAGGTGCTCTGTACGCTCGCGGCCTGGGAGTCGGCCGAGTTCTGCCGCGACCGCCTCGGCCTCGATGCGCCGCTCGGCACCATCGAGCGGACGCGGCTGAACGTCAAGGGCGGCAGTCTCGCGATCGGTCATCCGTTCGCGGCCACCGGCACGCGCATTCTGGCGACGCTGGCGAAGCTCCTGGCCGGCGACTCGGCGGCCCGGCGCGGCCTGATCTCGGTGTGTACCGCCGGTGGCATGGGCGTCACGGCGATCGTGCAGAAGTAACGGGTGCGGGTGCGCTGCCCGGGGGCGCGCCCGCAGAAACAAACACAGACGTGCAGTAGCACGCGGGGAGGATGAGTGCGCAAGAGCGCAGCGCGGGCAGTGCGTCCGTGACGCTGCGCGAGCGCGGGGCTGCCGCGCCGGATCCGCCGGCGCAGCGGCCGGCGCGAGGGAGGATTCAAACCGGTCATCCACCGAGCGAGCTGTCGGAGAGAGCGCTATGAGCCCTGGCATCTTCGAGGACAGCAGGACGCTGCGCGATGAACTCGCGGTCTTATTGGGGGAAATGCCGCTGTTCAGCGGCCTGGCACCTGCGGTCCTCGGCGCCATCGCGGCGGCCGCCGAGTGGCTGTCGCTGCCTGGCGGCGCGGTGCTGTTCTCCGCCGGCGAGCCGGCCGATGCGCTGTACGTGGTGCTCAGCGGCAGCCTCGCAGTGCTGACCGCCGGCGGGCGCGCCCAGGGCCGATTTCTCGCCCGGCTCGCCGGCGGTGACACCGTCGGGGAGATGGGGCTGATCTCGGGTCATCCGCGCACGGCCAACGTCGTGGCGCTGCGCAACACTGAGCTGGCGCGCATTTCCGCGCGAGCATTCAACGAAGTACTGCGCCGTGAGCCGGAGGCCATGTGGCGCATTGCGCAGCTGATGGTCGGTCGGCTGGAGCGCATGGATGGCCCGCCGCCGCGCGCACATGTGCGCGGCGCGTGCACGTTCACGGTCTTGCCGCAGAGTCTGGAGGTCGACTTCGCGGGCTTCTCCACCGGGCTGGTCAATGCACTCGGCCAGTTCGGACGCACCGAGCTGGTCTGGAATGCGCGCGGCGCGACGCACACCAGTCAGTGGTTCAACAACATCGAGTCTTCCAACGACTTCGTCGTCTACGTGGCCGAGCCGACGCCGAACCGCTGGACCAAGCTCTGTGAGCGCCAGGCCGATGCGCTGCTGCTGCTGGCGCGCGCCGAGAGTCCCGCCGGCAGCTGGGCCGCGCTGCGCTGGCCGCACGATCACAGCCTCACCCCGCAGCGCTGGGAACTGGTGCTTGCGCACGACAGCGGCATCGAGACCGGGGCGGCGGCTCGCTGGCTGACGAACCTGCCGGAGATCCCGCACCATCACGTGCAGTCTGCGGCCGACTATGGGCGCCTGGCGCGCATGCTCACGGGGCGAGCCGTCGGACTGGTGCTCTCGGGGGGCGGGGCGCGGGGCTTCGCCCACATCGGTGCCATCAAGGCGCTCTCTGAGGCGGGCATTCCGGTCGACCTGCTGGGCGGCACCAGCATGGGCGCGATCCTGGCCGCCGGCGTCGCGGCGCGCTGGAACCTCGAGGAAATCACCGAGCGCTTTCGTCACTACTTCGTGGATTCGCGACCGTTGCGCGATTACACGCTGCCGTTCGTCTCGCTGGTCTCGGGCCACAAGGTCAGCCGTCTATTGTTCGAAGCATTCGGCGAGACAGCGATCGAAGATCTGCCGCTCGCGTATTTTTGTGTCTCGGCAAATCTGACCTCCGGCCATACGCATGTGCATCGGCGCGGGGAGTTGTGGCGCGCGCTGCGCGCCTCGGTCTCCGTGCCGGGCGTGCTGCCGCCGGTAGTGCAGGACGGAGAGGTGCTGGTCGACGGCGGGGCGATGAACAATCTGCCGGTGGACATCATGCTCGAGCTCGGCCGCGGTCCGGTGATCGGCTGCGATGCGGGCGCGGACCGGGCCTTCGCCACCCATGGCGGTGAGATCGACGTGCCGCTGCCCTGGCAGATCATGCGCTGGATCAAGGCGCGCCGGCAGCTGCCGAACATTTTCCAGATCCTCTGGCGTACCGGGATGGTCAACAGCTCGACGCAGACGGCCGCACAACGTGAGCGGACCGATCTGCTGCTGCGTCCGCCGCTCGCCGCCATCGACATGCTCAACTGGCGGGCCTTCGATGAGGCCGTGCAAGCCGGCTACGAATACACCTTGCGGCGCATCGATGAGCTGCCGGAGGACTCACCGCTGTGGCGCAGTGCCGGACCGGCTTCGCGTTAGGCGGCCGCCGGCCGCGAGGGCCGGGCTTGCCGGCGCACGCCGGGAGCTGTATGTTTATACAATCTCGCGGCCAGCTCCGGTGAGGTCATGATCACGCTGTTCCACCATCCCAAGACACGCTCCACGCGCTTCATCTTCCTGCTCGAGGAGTTCGGCGTGCCCTACCAGATCCGGCGCGTCGAGGTGCGCAAGCGCGACGGCTCGGGCGCCGTCGATCCGCTCAACCCGCACCCGCACGGCAAGGTGCCTGCGATCAGTGACGATGGCACCGTCGTATTCGAGTCTTCCGCCATCGTGCTGTATCTCACGGACCGATTTGCCGACCGCGGGCTCGGGCCGCTGGCCGGCGAACCGGACCGTGCGCCGTACCTGTCCTGGCTCGCCTACTACAGCGGAGTGCTCGAGCCGGCCTTCGTGTCGAAATTTCTCAACGTCGCCGTGCCGCGCGGGACGGCTGGCTGGGTGGACGTCGACGAAGCGGTGCCGGCCCTGACCGCGCGGCTCTCGCACGGACCCTACCTGCTCGGGGAGCGCTTCAGCGCCGCGGACGTGCTGTACGGGACGACGTTTGCGATGTTCCGCAACACTCCGTTGATGGAGCGCAACGCGGTGATCGACGCGTATGCCGACCGTGTGGTGAATCGGCCGGCTTTTCAGCGTGCCATGGCCCGCGACGCGGCCTGAAGCACCGGCGCAGGGACACCTCCGGCCGCGCTCAGCACCGGTATGACGACCGACGTCTCGCGTGCGCACGGCGCCGCACTCGTGCTCTTCTGCCGCCGCCCGGCACCCGGTGAGGGTAAACGCCGTCTGGCGCGTGCCCTGGGCGACGAACGGGCGTTCGCCGTTGCTGAAGCGCTGCTGCAGTGCGCCCTGGAGGATGCTGCCGCCTGGCCCGGCCCGGTGGTGCTCTCGCCGGCGCGGAGCGAGGACGCCGCCTGGGCGGCGGGGCTGTTGGGGGGGGAAGTGCAGGTCATCCCGCAGCCCGAGGGCAATCTCGGCGAGCGGATCGCGACGGTCGACGTGCTCGTGCGCCGCCGAGGCTGCAGCCGGGTGTTGTTCATCGGCAGCGATGCACCGTCGCTGCATCCGTGGCAGCTCACGGCGGCGGCTGCGGCGCTCGAGCGCGTGGAGGTCGTCCTGATGCCGGCGGCGGACGGCGGAGTGACGCTGATGGGGTCGCGGACGGGATGGCCGGACCTCACCGCGCTGCCCTGGAGCGAGGCGGCGCTCGGTGCGGCGCTCGAGCATGTCTGTCGCCAGTCCAGCCGCTCGGTGCAGCGGCTGGAGGGTTCTTACGACATCGACGAACCGGCCGACTGCCGGCTCGCGATCGAGCGGCTCACGGGCGACCCGCGGCCTGCGCGCCGGCGTCTGCGCGAGCTGCTGTGCGGCCTGAAGCTCCCCGCTGCGCCGCTGCGCACCTGAGCGGCGCGTCAGCTGCTGAGAAACTCGAGAATGGCCCGCTGCGCCGCCGTCAGCTGCTCGCGTGGCGTCACGACTGCCGAGCGCAGCGCGTGCCGGCAGGGACGCGACTCATCGTCGCGGTACTGCGCGACCGCGCGCCCGATCAGGCGCTGAACGCGCGTCAGGCTGTCACGGAACTGACTCATGACCTGCTCGACCGATACGTGTTGAGTCGGATCATCGAGCCAGCAGTCGTAATCGGTCGCGACCGCTACGGTGCAGTAACCGAGCTGCGCTTCGAGCGCGAGGAAGGCCTCCGGCACGTTGGTCATGCCGACCAGATCGGCGCCCGCGCCGCGCAGCCAGAAACTCTCCGCGCGCGTGCCGAGCCGCGGACCCTCGACGCAGGCATACGTCTTCTCGCGGTGCAGCGGCAGTCCGAGCGCCTCGGCGGCCGCGGCAAGCAGCGTGCTCGTCGCCGCGCACGCTGGGTGCGCCGTGGAGATGTGCGCCACCATGCCTTGACCGAAGAAGCTCGCGGCCCGCACACCTTTGGTGAAATCCAGGTATTGCGAGGGTAGCGCCAGATCGCCCGGGCGGATCTCCTCGCGCAGACTCCCGACCGCCGACACGCCGATCACCGTGCGCACACCGACGCTCTTCAAGGCCCAGATGTTGGCGCGAAAATTGATTTCGCTCGGCAGCAGATGATGCTCGAGGCCGTGCCGCGCCAGAAAGGCGACCGGCTTTCCATCGAGGCTGCCGAGCATCACCGGCGCCGACGGTGCGCCGAACGGCGTATCCACGTGCCTCGTTTCGTTGACTTTCAAGCCGTCCATTCGATAGAGGCCGGTTCCGCCGATAATGCCGATCATCATGGGATTCTCTGTTGCGCCAGTGGCCGCGAGGCTGCAAGATGCCTCAAACGACGCCGGGCAACAAGATCGACACCTGTTCACGGGGAGTCCTCCATGAATACCCCTCCGTTTCCTTCGCTGCGGCCGCCGCGCTGGCCGGGGCGAATCACCCGTGCGGGTCTGTGGATTCTCAGCGCCGGTCTGCTCGTCACGCTCGCAGCGGGCCCGCTCAACCGCTTCCATCTCGCCGGTGTCGGTCCGGCGCTGATGACATTGGTGATCGGCCTCGGCGTGGTGGTGTTCGGCACGGCGACGACCATCGTCGGCGTCCTGTTCTCGACCGTGAAGGGCGCACGCATCCCGGGCACCGCCGCGGTGGTCGGCATCATCATCGGTCTGGCGGTGACCGCCTACGTGCTTTCCTGGGTGGAGCGGGCCCGTACCAGCCCGCCAATCAACGACATCAGCACGGATCTGCACGACCCGCCGAAGTTCGAGCGCGTACTGGCGTTGCGCGCACGCGCGCACGCAACCGTTCCGGCGCAATATCGTCGCGAAGTACCCGGTCCAGGCGGTAGAATGATCGACGTACCGCAGCTGCAGCGCGAGTACTACCCGTACGTCAAGCCGCTGTTTCTCGCGCTGCCGCCGACGCAAGCGCTCGCCCGAGCGCGGCAGGTGGCCGTGGCGCTCGGCTGGCGCATCGATGCCTTCGAGCCGGCGCAAGGGCGCCTGGAGGCGACCGCCCACACGTTCTTCTTCGACTTCAAGGACGACATCGTGGTGCGGGTCCGACCGAACGGGACCGGCTCGCGCATCGACGTGCGCAGCGAGTCGCGGGTCGGCCTGAGCGATATTGGAACCAACGCGGCGCGCATCCGGCAGTTTCTCGGCCGCATGCAGACGCACTGAGACGAGGCACTGGCATTCATGAGCGGCACCGCCCGCGACATCGTGTTTGAAAAACGCCTGGCCGCGCTGCTCGCCAGCGGCGCGCCCGAGCTGCTGCAGGGCGGTCGCCGAGGCATCGAGAAGGAGTCGCTGCGCGTGACTCCCGCGGGTCTGCTCGCGCAGACGCCGCACCCGGCGGCGCTCGGCTCGGCACTCACCAGCGAGCACATCACCACGGACTACTCCGAGGCGCTGATCGAATTGGTCACGCCCACGTTCAACACCAACTGGGAGTTGCTCCAGTACCTGCTCGACCTGCACCAGTTCGTCTACCGGCATCTCGGCGATGAGCTGCTGTGGGCGACCAGCATGCCGTGCCGGATCGAGCGCGACGAGGACATCCCCATCGCCCGCTACGGGCGCTCGCACATCGGGCGGATGAAGAGCATCTACCGCGAAGGACTCGGTGTGCGCTACGGCCGGATGATGCAGGCGATCTCCGGGGTGCATTTCAACTACTCGTTTCCGAGCGCATTCTGGCCGGCGTATGCCGAACTGCTGGGTTCGCGCGATGACTCTCAGGCGTTCATCTCGGCGCGCTATTTCGACCTGCTGCGCAATTACCGCCGTCACGGCTGGCTGGTGCTGTATCTGTTCGGTGTTTCGCCGGTCGTGTGCAAGTCGTTCTTGCGCGGCCGCGAACACACGCTCATGGACCTCACCGCGCACAGCGCCTACGAGCCGTACGCGACCAGCCTGAGGATGAGCGACATCGGCTATCGCAACCGCAACCAGGCGGAACTGACCGTTTCGGTCAACAGCCTCGAGGAATACGTGCGCGACCTCGGCCGGGCGATCAGTACGCCGCATGCGCCGTATGCCGCGCTCGGCGTGCGCAGCGGCGATGACTATCGGCAGCTCAATGCGAACGTGCTGCAGATCGAGAACGAGTACTACAGCTTCATCCGGCCGAAGCGCGTGACGCGCTCAGGCGAGCGGCCGACCCAGGCGTTGGCCCGCGCCGGCGTCGAATATGTCGAGGTGCGCGCGCTCGACGTCAGCGCCTTCGACCCGGTCGGCGTGAACCAGAACAAGATGCGCTTCCTCGAGGCGTTTCTCGCGCTGTGCCTGCTGAAGGAAAGTCCGCCGATCGCGGACCATGAGCAGCATGCGGTCGATCACAACCACCTCACGGTGGCGCACCGGGGCCGCGAACCCGGCCTGATGCTCTGGTGCGATGAGCGCGAGGTGCCGATGCGCGCGTGGGCCGAGGCGCTGCTGGAGGAAATGGGCCCGTTGTGCGAGATCCTTGACCGTGGCGAGGCGGCCAGACCGTACACGCAGGCCCTCGCCGTGCAGAGCGCCAAGATCGCCGACGTCTCGCGCACTCCCTCGGCCCGCATGCTGGCGGAGCTGGCCTCGACCGGGGAGTCGTTCGCGCAGCTCGCCCTGCGGATGTCGAAGCTGCATAAGGCGTATTTCCTCGAAATGTATCCGCCGAACCAGGCGCGCCTCGCGGAATTCGCCGTCGAGGCGCGGCAGTCGCCCGAGCGCCAGCAGGCGATCGAAGCCGCCGATCGCGGCACGTTCGAGGAATATCTCGACCATTACTTCGCGGCCTGAGGGCGGTCCGCCGGCGCGAGAATCGGGTCAATCTCCCGCACGGGCCATTGCGCAGCGCGGGCCGGTAAGGGATTCTTAGCGGCTATGAACGCGCTTTCCGTCCAGGGTTTGACCAAGACCTACCGCAACGGCGTACAGGCCTTGAAAGGCATCGACCTTGCCGTCGAGGAAGGGGATTTCTTCGCACTGCTCGGACCGAACGGAGCCGGCAAGACGACGCTGATCGGCATCGTGACCTCGCTGGTGAGAAAAACCGGCGGCGAAGCCAGCATCTTCGGCTACGACATCGACCGGCAGCTCGAGCAGGCCAAGAGCTGCATCGGCGTGGTGCCGCAAGAGATCAACTTCAACCAGTTCGAGACGCCCCTGACCATCGTGGTCAACCAGGCGGGCTTTTACGGCATTCCGCGCGCAATCGCCCATCAGCGCGCGGAGAAGTACCTCAAGCAGCTGCAGCTCTGGGAGAAGCGCAATCACGCCTCGCGCGGGCTGTCCGGCGGCATGAAGCGCCGCCTGATGATTGCACGCGCGCTGATGCACGAGCCGCGGCTGCTGATCCTCGATGAGCCGACCGCAGGCGTTGATATCGAGATCCGACGTTCCATGTGGGAATTCCTGCGCGAAATCAATCAGCGCGGAACGACGATCATCCTCACGACCCACTATCTCGAGGAGGCCGAAACGCTCTGCCGCAACATCGCGATCATCGACGGCGGGCGCATCATCGAGCGTGACCGCATGAGCAATCTGCTGCGGCGGCTGCACAGCGAGACGTTCGTGTTCAGCCTGCGCCAGCCGCTCACCGCGGCACCGGCCCTCGAGCGCTACCCGGTCAAGTTGATCGATGAGACGACGATCGAAGTCGAGGTCTCCAAGCAGGAGAACCTCAACGATCTGTTCGCGCGGCTCTCGGCGCTCGGCATCGAGGTGCTCTCGCTGCGCAACAAAGTCAACCGCCTGGAGGAAATCTTCATGCGCCTGGTCGAGAAGGGAGCCGCAGCATGAGTACGTCGGTGGAGCATTCGGCAGCGGCCCCGCAATCGATGGCGCAAATCCGCCGGGTCGGCTTTCAGACGATCGTCATCCGGGAATTCCACCGGATCGTGCGCATCTGGAGCCAGACGATCCTGCCCTCGGGCGTTACCGCGACGCTGTATTTCCTGATCTTCGGTGCCGTGATCGGCAGTCGGATCGGGCCGATGGACGGCATCAGCTACATGATGTACATCGCGCCCGGCCTGATCATGCAGGCGGTGATCCTCAATTCATACAACAACGTCGTCTCGTCGTTTTTCGGCGCGAAGTTCGGCAAACACATCGAGGAGCTGCTGGTCTCGCCGCTGCCGAGCTGGATCATCGTGTCGGGATATGTCGCCGGCGGATTGCTGCGCGGCGCGATGGTCGGCCTGCTGGTGAGCATCGTCACGCTGTTCTTCACCCATCTGCCGGTCAAGCACCCGGTGATCGTGGTGGCCGCGGCCGCGATGACCTCGGTGACGTTCGCGCTCGGCGGATTCCTCAATGCGATGTTCGCCAAGAACTTCGATCAGATCAGCATCATCCCGAACTTCGTGCTGACGCCACTGATCTACCTCGGCGGGGTGTTCTACTCGATTGCCCAGTTGCCGGCCTGGGCGCATCACCTCTCGCTCGTCGACCCGATCCTCTACATGGTCAACGCGTTCCGGTTCGGATTCCTCGGTGTGTCCGACGTTCCGGTCATCGTCGCGTTCACGATCATGCTCGTTGCCATCCTGGCGCTGTTCTCGGCCGCCGTCCTGTTGCTCGATCGGAGCTCCGGAATCCGCGAATGAACCGATGCGGCCGCGCCCCCCCCGAGCGGGGTGCGCGGCCGCATCGGCCGTCAGCCCTTGACCCAGTTGCCGCCGCTGTCGCGGTAGTACCAGCCGTTCTGCTTGGCATGCGCGATCCAGCGGCTGGCGAAGGTGTTGCGGATGTTGCCGGCCCACGCGGGATGGCCGTTGGCATCGGCAATCTGGGTGTAGAGCTGCGACAGATCGTGGTTCTGCTGCGCCACCAGGTGCGCCAGCTGCGCCCGCTGCATCAGCGGCACACTGCTCTGGTCGCGGATCGCGATGACCCCTTCGCTGGTGATGCCGATCACGCCCTCGCGGAAGTACGGTTTGAGCTGCGCGAAGCGCTGATGCATCGCCGCAACGATGGCCCGGATCTGCGGCGTCGAGATGTCGAGGTCGGCCTGTCCGGCCGCATGCGCTACCGGAACGAGCGCCATCACCATCCGGCCTGCGAGCGCCTCGAGGATCGATCCGCCCTGCGGTTCGCGAGTGTTGGCGGCGGTCGGAGGCGCCGCCGGGGGTGTGCTCTGCGGACTGGCCGGTTGTGCCGTGGCGCTGCCGTTGCTGCCGGTGACGGCGCGGATGATCTTGTCGGCCGCCTTTTGGGCGGCGGCGGCCGGGAAATACACATTGACCGTGACGCAGCTGGCAAGCACCCCGGCCGCGGCGAGGATCAGAGCAAGGCGGGCGGCGCGCGGCGAGGCGCGCTCGAGCGGTGCGGAATGGGTTGCGAATCGCATGGACGTTCTCCGATGGAACTGTGCGGATATTCTGCTACTTGTGGCTGAATGTCGCCTGAGCAAGCCAGTCGCGGCGAACACGGCCGCGCCGTGAACATCTTACCGCCCGGACCGGCTCAGTTCACCTTCATGCCTCCGCTGCGGATGCCCTGCTTGATCTGCTCGAGCATCTGCGGCCAGTTGACCCGCTGGACGTTGCCGATGATGTCCAGACGCGGAATCCAACTGCCCTGCACCAGGTAGTACCCGCCGTCGTCGGCCGGGCCCACCCCGGACATGTGGCAGATCTCGTTGTGCAGCCGGCAGCCGATGGCCAGGCGCCGGTAGTGGAAGGTCTTGAAGAACTGCAGCACGCCGGACTCGAGCGCCGCGGCGACTTCACCGCCGCCGCCCCCGAAGGCCGCGATGCGCGTGACGGCTTTCTGGCTGATCAGGTGACTCGAGCGATCCCCCGGCATGGTGTAAATGCGCGCAACGAACGCCACCGGAGACCAGTCGAAGAGTTTCAATCCGGTGATGTCGGCATCGATCCGGCCGGTCATCGAGCCGAACGCGAACGTGTGGGTCACCATGCCCAGATCGAGCGCGCGCGCTGCGACATCGGCATACATTTGCGGCCATTGTCCGAGCGGGTCGTCGAGCCGGATGTGGCTGCCGGTGATGACACCGTCGAATACGTGTGCGACCAGGTTGCCGTCGAACGTCAGTACGTGATGGCGATATTGCACCAAGGGTATGTGGGCGAAGAGCCGGCCGTTCATGATCGGCCAGCCGAAGGCCTTGCACATGACCGGCATGCTGATCGGGGTCAGGTCGGCGTTGAAATCGAACTGCGCATGCGGGGTGCCGAGATTGCGGCCCACCAGCGTATGAATAAGGATCGCGCCGTCGAACACCGGCACGCGCACGTTGCCCCCGAGCAGGGCAAAGTTGCGACTCCAGGTGAGAAAGGTCAGATGCGTCGCGCCGCCGGCCAGACCGTACAGCCCGACGCGCTGCCAGCTGAGCTGCGAGTGCGCCACCGCCACGCCGGCCGCAGAAGCCCAGTGGATCGCGCCGTTGAGGCCGGCGATCGACAGGCTCGCGGTGGGGTCCGTGAAGCCGATACCGTGCAGGAGTGCGTCGATGCGCTCGAGGTGCCCGGCGCGCAGCCGCAGTGAGCCGCTCGCCCAGCCACGGGTGTGCAGGGAGCCGAGCGGGCCTGAGGCCAGGGTCATCTGCATGAAGCTGGCGTAGGCGCCCGGGAAGGTGAGGCGCGCGAGCCGTACCTGCGCATCTTCGAGCGTCGGCCGGGGAGTGAGCCCCACCTGCGCCGTCGCTTCGGCGTCGATGACGCCGCGCTCGTGCAGCGCGACGCGTGAAATCTCGATTGGCCCGGTCCCGCGCCGGGCGGCGGTGAGCTGCAAGGTGAGCGGGTGGGCTGCCAGATCCAGATACAGCGCTCCGGCGAGCGCCTCTCCCCGTGAGCCGGCGAGCCGGAGCGTGCCGCTCAGCGCGCCGCCGTGCTCGGTGAGGGTCCCGTGCAGGGTCGCCGCCACGTGCTGCGAGACGACCGTGCCGGCCGCATTGCTGAAGTTCAGATCCGCACTGCGCACGCGAACGTCCGCATGCAGGGCCGGGCGATTCGACGCGCGCAGCGCCAGACTCACCGGCCCGCCGGCCGTATCGCCGGGCGGCAGGCTGAACCAGGGGTGCGCCAGGCGTACGGCCTCGGCGAGTTCCACCCCCTCCGCGTTCATGCGCAGTTGCCACCGGCCCGGGCGCAGAGCGGCCGCGAGGCGCACCCGCCCGTGCGCGAACGCCACGCCGGTCGCGCTGACGGTGAGGGCGCCGGTCTGGGCATCGTACGCCGTCGTGAGGTCCCCGCGCAGCGCGCCGAACGTGCCCGCCTGGAGCGCGAAGCGGCCGCCCTGGCACTGGTAGGGGCGGCCGAGGCGGATCGCGGCGCAGCGCAGCACGGCACGGCGCACCGGCAGGACGCCCGGACGCGTCAGCTGCACGGAGGCTGCCTGCAGGCTGCCCGACAGTCCGCCGGGTCCCAGGCGCATCACCACCTGGGCATCGCGCACCCGTGCCTGCGGCGTCTGCAACGTCGCTACCGTGAGCGTGACCTGATCAACGGCATGGGCGGGTACGGCCAGGACCGCCATCAGCAGTCCGAGGGCCCAGCGTGCCGGCTGCAACAAATACTTCACGACACTGTCATCTGGCGGACTTCCTGACCGCAGATCCTGAACATACGAGCCATTTCGCACCTGAATAGTGCACGCCCGGATGCCGCAATGAAAGCACCCGCCCTCTCCGAGTGGATCGCGCGCGCGGATGCCGCTGAGTACGCGCTGTGCCGCCGGTTGAACCGGGGTGCGGCGTTCGCGCTGCCCCGGCGGATCTTCCAGATCGCCAGCCGGCTCGGCGACGGGCTGATCTGGTACGTGGTGATTCTGGCGCTGCCGCTGCTCTACGGCCGCACCGCGGTGTGGCCGGCGCTGGTGATGGCGCTGACTGGCATCGCCGGTCTGGGGCTCTACAAGGTGCTCAAACACACGCTGGTGCGCGAGCGGCCGTTCATGACCCACGCCAACATCGATCTGGCCATGGCACCGCTCGACCGCTACAGCTTCCCCTCGGGGCACACGCTGCACGCCGTGTGCTTCACGGTGCAGGTGACCGCTCATTTCCCGGTGCTCGGCTGGGTGCTCATCCCGCTGACGCTGCTCATCGCCGGATCGCGTACCGTGCTCGGCCTGCACTATCCGACGGACGTGCTCGCCGGCGCGGCCATCGGGCTGGCGCTCGGCCTGGTGGGTGTGTCGCTCGCCTGATGCGAGTTCTATTCGTCTCGGACGTCTTCTTTCCGCGCGTCAACGGCGTGTCGACGTCCATCGCCACGTTTCGTGCCGACCTTGAACGTCTCGGCGTCGAGACGCTCCTCGTGGCGCCGCGCTATGCGGGCGAGACGGTGAGCGAGGAGCGCGGGGTGGTACGCGTTGCCGGCAGCAAGGTGCCGGGCGATCCGGAGGACCGGCGCATGCGCTGGGGCGCGCTGCGCCGTGCGCTCGCGGGGCTCGAGCGGGAGTCGTTCGACCTGGTCCACGTGCACACTCCGTTCGTCGCCCACTATGCGGGTGTGCGTGAGGCGCGCCGCCGCGGCGTTCCGGTCCTGGCGACCTACCACACGTTTTTTGAGGAATACCTGCATCATTACGTGCCGGTACTGCCGCGCCCCCTGGGGCGCGCGCTGGCGCGCGCGTTCACTCGCTCTCAATGCTCCGCCGTGCAGGCGTTGGTCGCCCCGTCCGAGCCGCTGCGCCAGGTGCTGTGCGCATACGGTGTCGACACGCCGGTGCACGTCATTCCAACCGGGCTGCCGGCGGACCGCTTCCCGCCGGGCAACGCGGCACGCTTTCGAGCGCTTGCGCAGCTGCCGGCGCATCGACCGCTGGTGACCTATGTCGGGCGAGTCGCGCACGAGAAGAACATCGATTTTCTGGTGCGCGTGTTCGAGCGTGTGCGCCAGTCCGTGCCCGAGGCGATGCTGATCATCGCCGGCGAGGGGCCGGCGCGCGAGCCGTTGCGCAAGCTCGTCGGACAGCTCGGATTGACGGCGGACGTCCGGTTCGTCGGTTACCTCGACCGCGACACCTCGCTGCTCGACTGTTATGCGGCGGCGTCGGTGTTCGCGTTCGCCTCGCGCACCGAAACGCAGGGACTGGTGCTGCTCGAGGCGCTCGCCCAGGGCACCCCCGTGGTGTCCACCGCTGAATTGGGGACGAAATCCATCCTCGCGCCGGCGTGTGGCGCGGTGATTGCCGAGGAGCGCGAAGAGCCCTTCGCCGCCGCGGTGGTGCAAGTGCTGCGCGACGCCGACCTGCGCGGCCTGCTGAGCGCTCAGGCCCGTACCTACGCGCGCGGCTGGTCCTCCGCCAGCATGGCCGCCCGTCTCGCCGAGCTGTATCGAACGCTGCCCCGGGCGGCCTAACTCCCTTTCGGCGTCTCGAGGGTCACGCGCGCGAAATCCACGCCGGTGATGTCGCTCCACGCGCCGTCGAACTCGAATGCCGCCGCGGCACAGGTCGGCAGGTGCGTGATCTGCGCTGCGAAGCGGTGGGCGAGCTCGCTGAGACCCGGGTTGTGCGCCACCAGCATGACGTGATGCGCCTGCTCTTCGAGCGTGCGGATGACCGCGAGCAATTGCGACGCGTCACCGGGATACAGCCGCTCATCCACGAGGATCCGGCGCGGCGGATACTCGAGCGCGGCGGCCATGAGTCGCGCCGTTGCGAGCGCCCGCACCGCCGGACTCGAGATCAGCTTGTCGAGCCGGACTGCACGCGCGTGCAGACGTCGCCCCATGCGCGGCACGTCCAGCGTGCCACGCTCAGCGAGCGGGCGGTCCCGATCCGAGAGCGCTGGTGGATGGTCGGATTTGGCGTGCCGCAGCAGGATCAGCGTCTTCATGCCGGTGCGCCTGGCGCAGTGCCGCTCGAACGGTACGCAGGGGATGTGTTCATGGGACCTGCCCAAACCCGGCCCGGCAGCCGGGCCTACGCTCGAAGCATAACGCAGGATTCGAGCCGTCGCGGCTGGACGTTCCACCATGCATCTGAAAAGATTCCCGCCGCCCGACCGCCGCGCCCGCTGACGCAGGAGCTCTACCGATGCCCGAAGCACCACCGACCGACTTTGACGCGCGTGCGCAGCACTGGGACGACGCCGAGAAGGTGCGGCGCGCCGAGCAGGTGGCCGCGGCCGTGCGCCGCGCGGTCGGACTGACCCCTTCGATGACAGCGTTGGAGTATGGCGCGGGCACCGGCCTGTTGTCGTTCGCGCTGCGCGGAGCGATCGGACCGATCACGCTGGCGGACAGTTCCGCGGGCATGCGCGCCGTCGCCGAGCGCAAGATCGCGGCTGCCAACGCTGCCGACTTGCGCGTCATCGACCTGGATCTGACGCGCGATCCGCTGCCCGCGGAGCGCTACGATCTCATTTTCAGCATGATGACACTGCACCACGTTGCCGACGTGCCGCGACTGTTCGGTGCATTCCACGCGATGCTCAACGCCGGCGGCTGGGTGTGCCTTGCCGATCTGGACAGCGAAGACGGATCGTTTCACGGCCCCGACGTGCAGGTGCATCATGGCTTCGCACGCGCCGAACTGCGCGCGTGGCTGGCCGCGGCCGGCTTTCAGGACGCTTCGGTCGGGGACTGCTGCACCCTCGAGCACCACGGGCGCACATACTCAGTGTTCCTCGCCACCGCCCGCAAATCCTAGCGCCAGCGCACGGGCTGCGGGGCGCCGCGAGCGGAGCTTCAGCCGATTGAGTTACACTCGCGCCGGATCGTTCAGAGGCCGGCGGGGGCGGCAGGTGATACAGACGGAAGCGCGGAACGCCGCAGAATCGGATGCAGTCATGCCGGCGCCAGCCCAGTTGCAGGTGCCGGCCGAAGACTTTCAGCCGCCCTGGTGGCTGCGCAACCGCCACCTGCAGTCGATGTTGGCTAGCGTCGCGCTGCGGCGCGGCCCCATCGTGCGTCGGGCGCGGCCGTTGCTCGCCGCACAGCAGGAACTTCTGCTCGACTGCGGGGATGAGGTGCGGCTGCAGTGCTGGCGCTCAAGCGGCGCAGCGGGTGGCCCGCCGGCCGTGGTGCTGCACGGCTGGGAAGGCAGCGCCGAGTCGCTCTACGTGCTGTCGCTCTCGCAACAGCTCTATGAGCGCGGCTTCGACGTCTTCCGGCTCAATCTTCGCGATCACGGCGAGACCCATCATCTCAACGCCGGCCTGTTCCATTCCTGCCGGCTCGCCGAAGTCTGCGGCGCGCTGCGTGCGGTGGGGCGCATCACCGGGCAGCCGCTGCGCCTCGTCGGCTTCTCTCTCGGGGGCAACTTCCTGCTGCGCGCAGCCGCACAGGCGCACAGCGCGCAGCTCGATCTGCACTCCGTCGTGGCCGTCTCGCCGGTGCTCGACCCGCACGAAACGCTGCGCGCGCTCGAGGAGGGATTCACCGGCTATGCGCGCTACTTCGCCCGCAAGTGGTGGCGGTCGCTGCGCAAGAAGGAGGCGGTCTGGCCGCAGCAGTACGATCTGCGCGAGCTGCGCGGCATCAACGATCTGCGCCGCCTGACCGACGAGTTGATCCGCCGCTACACCGAATTCGAGTCGCTCGATGAGTACCTGTACGGCTACTCGATCACCGGCGAGCGGCTCGCGACGCTCGAGACCCCTTCGCTCGTGATCACCTCGCTCGACGATCCGATCATTCCGGCGCAGGACCTGCGCCACCTGGCGCGCCCGGCGCGGCTGCGCCTCGTGGTGACCCCGCGCGGCGGCCACTGCGGATTCCTCGACCGCCTCACCGGGCCCACCTGGGCGGAACGACGCATCGTCGCGGAGCTCACGGCCACGGTCTCCCGCCCGGCGGTGCCCGGGACGGGTGCCGAAGAACTGGCGTGACCGTTAGCGCGGCAGCGGTCCACGGCAGCGCGATCCCCCGGGCGGCAGAGCGGCGGGTCCTCCGGAGGGCGTAGAGGGTCGCCGCGCGGGTGCACCCGCGGGATCGGGGCGTACACTGCGCTCATGAGACGAACCGCCCTGGCGAGATCCCCAGTGCTGCGCAGCCCGGCGCCGGCGGGCGGCGATGGCGTGCAGGCGTGCACGCTCGCCAACGGGATGCAGGTGATCGTCTGGCCGGTGCACCACATTCCGAACATCGCGTTGAACCTGTGGGTGCGGGCGGGCAGCCGCAACGAGCGGCCCGGCATCACGGGTCTGGCCCATTTCTTCGAGCACATGATGTTCAACGGCACGCAGACCCGCGCGCCGGGGGAGTTCGACCGGCTGATGGAGGCGCAGGGCGGCGCCAACAATGCGTTCACCAGCGATGACGTCACCGTCTACGAGGACTGGATCCCCTCGAGCGCGCTCGAGATGGTGTTGGAGCTCGAGGCCGACCGGGTGGCCCATCTGGCGTTCGCACCGGAGATGATCGAAAGCGAGCGCGGGGTCGTGGCGTCCGAGCGCCGGCTGCGCGTCGAAGACAACAATCACGGGCTGCTCGCCGAGCGGGTGCAGGCAGAGGCGTTCACCGTACACCCGTACCGCTTCCCGACGATCGGTTGGCCGCAGGACATCCGCGCCTGGCGCCTGGAGGACCTGCAGGCGTTCTACCGGACCTACTACGCCCCCAACAATCTCACGCTGACGCTCGCCGGGGATCTCGATCCGGACACGGCGTTTCGCCTGGCGCAACGCTATTTCGAGCCGATTGCCGCGCAGGCCCCGCCCGCGCCGGTAAATGAGCGCGAGCCGCCGCAGCTGGGCGAGCGGCGCGTCACCGTCCGCCGCAAGGTGCAGACGCCCCTGCTGCAGTGTGCCTACAAGGCACCGTCAGCGACCGACGAACGCGCAAGCGCCGTCCATCTGCTGATGTCGGTACTGATGGAAGGCAACGCCTCTCGGCTGCACCGCGCCCTCGTCGAGGAGCAGCGCGTGGCGATCGAAGTGGGCGGGCACTGGCAGGAAGGTTTCGATCCGGGTCTGCTGTGGCTGTCGCTCACCTTGCCGCAGTCCACCGATCCGCAGCAGGCGCTGGTGGCGCTAGACGCAGCGCTCGCCCGCCTGATCGGCTCGGGAGTCAGCCCGGCGGAACTTGAGCGCGCCCGCAATCTGGCGATCGTGGGGTTCTGGAAGCGCCTCGCGACCATCGACGGCAAGGCGCATCTGCTCGGGGAATACGCAGTGTTCCACGACCGCTGGGCGGACCTGTTCGCCGAGCCGCAGCGTCTCGCGGCCGTCACGCCCCAGCAGGTGCAGGCGGTGGCCGCTGACATCCTTGCCCCGCAGCGGCGCACCGTGGGCATGCTGGTGCCGCTCGGGGCACGCTCGCGGCCCGAGCGCTGATGGTTCGCGTTCCGCCGCACGAGCGCCTCGTTCTGGACAACGGGGCGACGTTGCTCCTGCTGCCGCGCCGCGAAGTGCCGCTGATCGCCGCGCAGGTGCTGCTGCGCGGCGGCAGCGCGGCCGATCCGCCGGCGCGCCCCGGGGTCGCCTCGCTGGTCGCGGCGCTGCTCGAGAAGGGCGCCGGCGCACGCGATGCCTATGCCTTTGCCGAAACCGTCGAGGGTGCTGGCGGCAGCTTCAGCGCCGTGGCCGGTCCGGAAGCGATTGCGGTGCGCAGCCAGTTTCTCGCTCGCGATCAGGACTTGATGCTCGAGCTGCTCGGCGCGACGCTGCGCGCGCCGCAACTGGCCGCCGAGGAGTTCGAGCAGCTGCGTGTGCGGCAGATCGAATTCATCAAAGCCGCGAAGGATTCCGAACCGGCCGAACTGCTCGACGCGTACGGTCGCGCGCTGCTGTTCGCCGGCCATCCCTATGCGCAGCCGGTACACGGCAGCGAGCGCTCGCTGGCCCAGGTCACGCACCAGGATGCGCGCGAATACTACCGCGCACAGTTCGGCGCCGAGCGGCTGATCGTGGTGCTGGCGGGCGATCTGGACATGCCCCGCGCCGAGGCGGCGGTGCGCGATGCATTAGCCGGCTGGCCGCGCGCGGCCGTGCAACCGGCTCTGCCGCCGGCACGCACCCGTGCGCAGCGGCGGGTGTTGCTGGTCGACGCGCCGGGCGCGGCGCAGAGTCACTTCTGGATCGGCGCCGCCGGCGTCGAGCGCAAGTACCCGCGCCGCGCCGCGCTCGACCTGGTCAATACGCTGTTCGGAGGACGCTTTACCTCGCTGCTCAATGCGGAGCTGCGCATCAAGTCGGGCCTCTCCTACGGGGCACGGTCGAGCTTCATGCGCGGCACGGTGGCCGGCGAGTTCGCGATCCGCTCCTTCGTGGCAACCGCGAGCACAGCGCGCGCCATCCGGCTCGCGCAGCAGGCGCTCGAGCGGCTGCACCGCGACGGGGTGAGCGAGCAAATGCTCGCCTCGGCGCGCGCCTACACGCTCGGTCAGTATGCGCTCGGGCTGGAGACCGCGGCCGACTGGGCCGGCGCGCTCGCGGACCTCGAATTCTTCGGCCTCGGGGTCGAGGACATCGACGACTACCCGGCCCGGCTCGCCGAGGTCGACCCGACTGTCGCCGCGGCCGTCATCGCCGAGACGTTTCCGCGGCCCGAGAATTCGACGCTGGTGGTGATCGGCGATGCCGAGCGGATCGGAGCGCAGCTCGCCGAGTTCGGTCCGATCGTGTCGATGCGTCTGACGGACCCGGATTTCGTTCCGGGGGCGACGGGAGACGAAGCTCGGCCGTGAGAGGGGGGGATACGGCGCGCTTCGTCCCCCGGACCCGCAAACTTCCTTGTGCTCCCTGTTCCGTGTTGTCGTCATCCCGGTCCTCGGTGGATTCCGGGAGACGGACCGTGCTCGAGGGGGGGGTGAGCGTGCGTTCCGTCTCCCGGACCCGTTCGGTATCGCGGGGGAGTCAGTGGATTCCGGGAGACGCGGCGTCCTCGTGAGGGGGGGGAGAGTCCGCCCCGTCTCCCGGATCCGTCAACTGCCGTGCGCGTGCACCGCGCTCGGATGGGCGCGCAGCGCCCGAACATTCCTCAGCACGAACCCGGCTTGCGGCGCAAATGTGCGCGCACGCTCCAGATCCGCGTGCGCACCTTGCGCATCGCCAGCCATCCAGCGCATCACTGCGCGGTCGGAATAGGCCGCGGCCAACGCCCGGTCGGTGCTGATCGTGGCCGATTCCGTCCACGGTGCTGCGCCGAGGCGTGCGTCACGAGCGTCGCGCACCGCTGCGTCGCAGGCGTCTTGCGCGGCGCGCCAGCGCTGTGTCATGGCGAATGCCACACAACTGTTGGCACTGACTGCGGCCGGCTCCAGCGCATGTCTGCCGTCGCTGCGCAGTTGCTGCACTGCCGCGGGATAGTGCCCGCGCAGCAAGTCCTTGCCGCCCGGTGCGCTTCCGTAAGCGGTGAGCACGAAGGGTTGAGCTTGCACATCCGCCCAGGCGGCCGTCGTGCTCGCGAGCGACAGCCCGGCGTACAGCACCAGAGATAACGCGCGAAGTTTGCGGCTGTGTGACGTCATGTTCACTCTCCTGTCGGGTGGGTCCGATAGCAGCGCTCCGTGAGCGCAGGTGCAGGATAGGAGGGGCACACTGTGGCGACAAACGAAAAGAATTTCGGCATGCATGAGCGCAACTCAAGCAACATCATGCCGCCTGCGGCGTCGCCCCGAACTGCTCAAGCATCCACGTCGCGAGCGCGCGCACGTCTGCCTTGTCGGCATCCTTGGTGCGGCTGACCAGATACAACGCATCAGCGGTGGGCAAGTCGACGGCGAAAATCGGCGCGAGCGCGCCGCAGCGGAACTGTTCCGCACAGTGCGCCGTCGGCGCGAGTGCCACTCCGAGGCCGCGCTCCGCGGCGCGCACGACTGCGTGCATGGCGTCGAGTTCCAGCACGCTCGAGGGCTCCGGCGGTCCGATGCCCACTTCCTGCGCCCAGGCGCTCCACGCGCTGGCCGAGGACTTATGCAGGATCAGGGTCAGTTCCCGGAACAACTCCGCGCCGAGGCGGGCCACGTCGGGCAACAGCTGCGGCGCGCACACCGCGCTGAGCGATATGGTGAACAGCCGCGTGCACTGCAGGCCCTGCGGCGGGGTATCTGTGAGCAGGACTGACACGTCGGCGCTGGCCGGATGCACCTGTGGGCGCGGATCGTGCGAGTCGATCTGCAGATTGATGTCTGGGTGCAGCGCGCGGAATGCACCGAGGCGCGGAAGGAACAGCTCGGTGGCAAACAGCGGCGGCAGCACCATGCGCACACTGCGTCGAGCGGCGCCGCGGGCCACCTGCGCGAGCGAGCGGTCGAGGGCCTCGAGCAGCGGTTCGACCTCCCCGAGCAGCGCCTCCCCGGCGCGCGTCAGCTCGAGTGACCGCGGGCGGCGCTCGAACAACCGCGCGCCGAGGATCTCTTCGAGCTCCTTCATCTGGTGGCTCACCGCCGAGGGGGTCAGATACAACTCCTCGGCGGCGAACTTGAAGCTGCGGTGACGCGCGGCGACACAGAACACCCGGAGGCTGCGGGTCGGAGGGGGGCGGGAGAGGCGCATCATTGCGGCAACCGGGGCATCGTGTGCCCGAAGCGATGCAACGGGCGTGCCAATGCCGGATCGCGTCCTGACGGCCATGGACTGGCCGTACGGGCGGCCCGGACGGTCGCGCTGCATCAATTTGGTTCGATGCACCGCTCGAGTGCACCACGATGAGGCGCTGCAGTGCGGCGCCGGCCGCCGCTCTAGGGGCTGAATCGCTCCGGATTGCGCAGGAAGACGAGTTCTTCCGCAGTGCTCGTGCGCCCGAGCGCCTGATTGCGGTGCGGAAAGCGGCCGAAGCGGCGGATGATCGAGAGGTGGCGGCCGGCGAAACCTTGTACGCCGGCGAGAAACGGCCGCAGCTCGACCGGCGACTCGTCGAACAGGCGCAGGTAGGCGGCGACGGATTCCTCCTGGACGTCGAGTCGCTCGGCGTGGTGCAGCGGCATGTAGAGAAAGACGCGCTCGAGCGGCGAGAGTGTCACGTCCGCGCCGGCCTGAATGCCCGAGAGCGCCAGCGTGAGCGCCTCCTCATCGGTGGCGAAGGCGCGAGCCGTCCCGCGGTAGGCGTTGCGCGGGAACTGATCGAGCAGCAGGATCAGCGCCAGGCGCCGATGGGGACTGCCGGCCCACCGGGCGAGTTTGCCCGCTGCGGCGCGCTGCATCAGGCCGGCGAAGCGCTCGCGGATCATCTCATCGATGGCGCACTGCTGCTGCTCGCCGGTGGAAACGCCGAACCAGAGTTTCTCGCGCTCGCGGATGGTCTGCAGACCGTGCGGCAGAGGACCGAGCCAGAACCGAGTGACCTCGTGTGCTTCGTCCGTCGGGGACTTGCCGCTCGAGGTACCCACGCCCTCTACTCGCAGAGGCTCTCGAGATAGCCCTGCGCGACGGGCGAGAGGCGCTTGCGGGCCAGGGCCCGCGCCTTGGGCGCATCGACGATGTACTCCAGGGGGCCGGACACCAGGATCTGGCGGATGCCGGGATTGCGCGCCGAGGCCCGTGCCATCTTGTTCAGCACAGTGAAGCCGCGGTTGATTTTCTGGCGCGGCGCGCGATTCTGCTCGATGGTGCGCGCCAGGTACTGGCCGAAGCGGGCGTAAAGAAAATAGTCATCGTCGCCGACCTGGAAGCGCGCTTCGGCGAAGAAGTCGGGAAAGTTCTTCTCCAGATACGAATTGACGCTGCACAGAGCGGGTCGGGAATCGCGTTCGCGCGACGCTGTACGCTGCTTCATTTCGCTGGCCACGCCTCCAGAGGATCCTGAGCCGTCGCTCGGCGCCGCCGGCGCTGGCGCACCCTGCGACGCGGCGCGAATGGTGCGCGAGAAGCTCATCCGATGCAAGAGCCGGCGCGAGTGTTTTTCAGGGCCGGCCCCGCCAGGCGCGCAGCGCCATCTGGAACGCGAGCCCGATGGCGATGAGACAGGCGAGCGCGCTGGTCGCGAGCGTCAGATTCAACATCTGCTCGAGCGTGTGGTCGCGCAACTGCGCCCAGCGGTCGGAGGTCTGGGTGATCTCGAGACGGCCGATCACCCCGTGGCCGCCGCGGCCGCGGATCGGTGTCACGGCCGTGATGCGTGTGCGGCTCTCCGGTCCGCTCAGGCGGCGGAACAGTCGGGTCAGGAGGCCCGGCTGCGGCGCCGGAATCGCCGGCACGATCGGCTCTTCCGCCGCGGCGAGCGGGGCGCCAGACGGCGTGCGCACCGCGACTCGCAGGCCTGGGCGCACCAGTCGGCGCAGGTAGGCCGGCAACTGCGCCGAGGCGAGGATCAGACCTCCGCGCGGCCGTCGGCCGACGGGCCCGAGCATCCCGTAGCGCAGCGGCCGGCCGCCACGGCCGCTGCGGTCATCGACGGCCACGCCGAACGGACCGCCGAGCATCGACAGCGGGAGGGACAGTTCCAGCGCGTAGCCGCCCGGCCGCACCCGAAGGGCGCCGACGATGCGCGGATCGACCACGGCGCGCCGCCGGCCGTACTCACCGCGCACGATGCGGCGTGCGATCACCGGACCGGGGCCGGTGAGGGCGAGGAACTCCGCATGCGGGTGTCCCTGCGGCCCCACGAAGCCGAGCCAGATCCGATCCCCCCGGGTGCTGCGCCGCAGCGGGTTGGTGAGCCGCGCATCGAACACCAGGTGCGAGTCGGTCACGCGCAGCAAGACATAAAGCATCCGGCCGTGCACGCCGGTGAGGATGTCGAACCGATGCGGGCCCTGTCCGTAGTGGCGCCAGAGCCGGCTGCGGGTCGGCCAGCCGCCGCTGTAGCCGTCGGCATAGACCGGCGCGGGCAACACGACCGGGATCAGGTCGTACGGGCCGGGCGCGGTGCCCTGATCGGGGAAGCGATACAGCAGGCGCACGCGTCCCTGCAGCGAAGCGGCCAGCGAGGCGGCCAGCGCGTGCAGCGCCTGCCGTTCGCTCTGGCGCAGCGCCGCCTCCATCTGCCGCGCATAGCGGACCCCATCCCACGGCAGCACCAGCGTGACCAGCACGAGCAGCAGCAACTTCAGCCAAGATCGCATCAGATTCTTTAAGCCATCTTTCAGGCAGGGCGCTTATAGTTCAGCCACCGCGTGAGGGGAACGCATCGCACTCTCTATGAAGATACCCGAGATTCTGATCGTCGAAACCGTCCATCAGCCGGGCAGCCTCGCCAAGGTGCTGCAGGTCATTGCCGATGCCGGGCTGACCATTCAGCACCTCTCGGCGGTGCGGCGGGTGCCGGGCCACACCCTCTGGGAAATCACCCTGGAGATGGACGAGCAGGCCAATAGCGACCTCTATGAGCGCATCGACCAGCTGCCCAATGCCCGCTTCATCGGCAAATCCGACCGCGTCTTCAATCGCCACCGCGGCGGCAAGATCCGCACCGTCGCGAGCCTCCCGATCAACACCCAGCAGACGCTGCGCGACGTGTATACCCCGGGGGTGGCGCGCGTGTGCCTGGCGATCCGTCAGAATCCGGCGCTCGCCCACGAGTTCACCAGCATCGACAGTACGGTGGCCGTGATCACCAACGGCACGGCCATTCTGGGGCTCGGGAATATCGGCCCGCTGGCCGGCTTGCCGGTGATGGAGGGCAAGGCGGCGCTGTTTGCGGACCTGGTCGGACTCTCCGCCGTGCCGATCCTGCTCGAGGAGACCCGGCCGGAGAAGATCGTCGAGCTCATCAGCGGGATCCATCTGTCCTTCGGTGCGATCCAGTTGGAGGACTTCGCTGCCCCGGAATGCTTCCAGATCGAGGCTCAGCTGCGCGAGCGGCTCGGCAAGCCGGTGATGCACGACGATCAGCATGGCACGGCGGTCGTGGCGCTGGCGGCGCTCATCAACGCCGCCCGGCGGGCCGGGCGCAGCCTGGCGGAGAGCACCGTCGGGCAGATCGGTCTCGGCGCGGCCGGCACGGGCATCGTGCGGCTGTTGCGCGCCTACGGTGTCACCCGGGTGCTGGGCGCGGACCGCAATCCCGAGGCCATTGAGCGTATTCGCACCCTCGGCGCCGAGGGTGCGAGTCTGGAGGAGATTCTGCAGCGCGCGGATATCGTGGTGGCGACCACGGGTGTGAAGGATTTGATCCGTCCGCAGTGGATCCGTCCCGGGCAGGTCATCCTGGCACTCTCGAACCCGGATCCGGAGATCGAGCCGCACGTGGCGCGAGAGCACGGCGCCGCGTTCGCCGCAGACGGCAAGGGCATCAACAACGTCCTGGCTTTCCCGGGCCTGTTCAAAGGGGCGCTGGCAGCCAAGGCGACGCATTTCACCGATGCGATGCTCATGGCGGCGGCCCAGACGCTGGCCGAGATCGCTCCGCTCACCCAGGAGGACGCGCTGGTGCCCGACCCGCTCGACAAGAGCGTGCACGAGCGGGTGGCGGCGGCCGTCCAGGCCGCCTACCAGCCGTAAGACGGGCCGGGGGCCGTCCTCAGGCCGAGACCGGTTCCGGCGTCATCATGCCGCGCAGCTTGCCGAGGGCATTGGCCTCGATTTGCCGAATACGCTCGGCGGAGACGCCGTACTGGCCGGCGAGTTCGTGCAGCGTGGCCTTGTCCTCGCGCATCCAGCGCCGCTCGAGAATGTCGCGGCTGCGCTCATCGAGGCGCTCGAGCGCACTGCGCAGGCGCAGCGAGGAGTCGCTTTCCCATTCGGCGTCCTCGACCTGTTCGGCGGGGTCGGCGTCCGGGGCGGGCAGGTAAGCGGCCGGGCTGTACGTTTCTTCCTCGTCCGCATCCGGAGACGGATCAAAGGCCATGTCGTGGGCCGCCAGGCGCTTCTCCATTTCCGTCACTTCCCCGGGCGTGACGCCCAGGTCGCGAGCAACGGCCGCTGTTTCCTCCGCGGACAGCCAGGTGAGGTTTTTCTTCATCCGTCGCAGGTTGAAGAAGAGCTTGCGCTGCGCCTTGGTGGTGGCGATCTTCACCAGCCGCCAGTTGCGCAGCACGTATTCGTGGATTTCCGCACGGATCCAGTGCACCGCAAATGACACCAGGCGCACGTTCAGCGCCGGGTCGAAGCGCTTGACGGCCTTCATCAGTCCTACGTTGCCTTCCTGGATGAGGTCGCCGAACGGCAGGCCATAGCCGCGGTAGCCGCGCGCGATGTGCACCACGAAGCGCAGATGAGCGAGCACCAGTTTGCGGGCGGCATCCAGATCGGCCTGGTCGCGGAAGCGGACGGCGAGCGCATGTTCCGCCTCGCGGTCGAGGACGGGGATGCGGCTGACCCGGTCCACGTAGGCATCGACACTGCCGACAGGGCCGGCGAGCGCACACTCGTAGGGCCGGGCAACCAATGCAGTCGCTGTACTCATGGGGGCTCCCAGATCGCTATGGGCCAATTTTAGCACTCGCGTCTTTTGAGTGCTAATCCTCCCCCGGAGTTCGGCCCGGCGGGATATTTTTATTGCCGAGATTATGTCCAAGCTGAATTTGCGGTGGCGGCCAAAGCTCAAAATGTGTCAATTTTCAGAAACTTTTGAGTGCCGCCGGCTAAGCTCCCGGCACTCCACCTTACGATCGATTTATCGGCCACAGCAGCATGAAGGGGACCGACTTGGCGACGACGGCGACGACGGCACACTCTGATCTGAAGTACGACGGCCTCAGCATCCTGCTGCACTGGCTCACGGCCCTGCTCGTGATTGCGCTCTGGGCACTCGGCCAGTCGCTGAGCTTCTTCCCCAAGGGCGCGCCGCGCCTGACCGCGCTGTCGGTGCACATGGCGCTCGGACTGCTGGTCGGCGTCGTCATTCTGGTGCGGATCGGCTGGCGCTCCTCGGCCGGCCGCCGGCTCCCGGCAGCCGATGAAGGCCTGCTGAACCTGGTCGCGAAAGGGGCCCATTACGGCCTGTACCTGCTGCTCGTGCTCACGGTCGGCTTCGGCATCGCACGGGCCTGGGTGCATGGCCTGCACGTGTTCGACTGGTTCACCTTCCACCGGCCCGCCTTTGCGACCCCGGGGGTCATCCACACCGTGAGCGAGACCCACAGCGATCTGGCGGACCTGCTGGTGATCCTGGCCGGCCTGCATGCCGCCGCGGCGCTGATGCACCATTACGTCATGCGCGACTCGGTGCTGCGGCGCATGCTGCCGCGGCGCCGCGCCGAGTAGCGCGGCGCCTCTTCCGGCCGGCGCGTCCGCTCGCTACGCTGGACGTCCCCCGTCCCGCTGCGGGCCTGCGCCCGGCCGCGAGTGCCCATGCCGGAACTTCCCGAAGTCGAGACCACGCGCCGCGGCATCGAGCCGCACGTGCTCGGCAAGACCATCGTCGCGTTCGAGCTGTACCAGCCGCGGTTGCGCTGGCCGATTCCACGCACGCTGCCGGGGACGCTCGCGGGCCTGCGCATCGAGTCGGTCGGACGGCGCGCGAAGTACCTGCTCATCGCGCTCGAGCGCGGCAGTCTGATCGTGCACCTGGGCATGTCGGGCTCGCTGCGCGTGCTCAGCGCCGGTGAGCCGCGGCGCGCGCACGATCAGTACGATCTGCGCCTGGATTCGGGGCGGATCGTGCGCTTCAACGACCCGCGCCGCTTCGGCAGCCTGCATTATGTCGAAGGGGATCCGCTCGAGCACCGGTTGTTGCGTGACCTGGCGCCCGAGCCGTTCGATGCCGCGTTCACCGCCGAGTATCTCTGGCAGCTCACTCGCGGCCGGCGGCTCGCGGTGAAGCAGCTGTTGATGAACAGCCGCCTGGTGGTGGGCGTCGGCAACATCTACGCCAACGAGGCGCTGTTTCGCGCGAGGGTGCGCCCGGGGCGGGAAGCCCGCCGCCTGACGCGCGCCGAAGCGGCGCGTCTGGTCAAAGCGGTGCGTACGGTGCTGGCGCAGGCGATCCGCGTCGGCGGCACGACGCTGCGCGATTACGTCGGTGCGGACGGCTCGCCGGGGTATTTCCGCCAGAAGCTCTTTGTCTACGAACGGGCGGGGCAGCCGTGCCGCGTGTGCGCCACGCCGATCCGTCACCGTGTCCAGCAGGGCCGCTCGAGCTACTACTGCCCCGCGTGCCAGCGCTGAGCGTTCAGGGATTGCGGCGCTTCTTCAGCTCCACCTCGACGAGCGGGTGTACGAATTCGCTCACATCGCCGCCGAGGACGGCGATCTCGCGCACCAGCGTCGAGGAGATGAACGTGAACTGCTCCTGCGGGGTCAGAAAGACCGTCTCGATGTCCCGTTCCAGATGGCGGCTCATGTTGGCGAGCTGGAATTCGAATTCGAAGTCCGACACCGCGCGCAGGCCGCGCACGATGACGCGCGCGCCTTGCTTGCGAGCGAAATCGACCGTCAGTCCGGCGTAGCCGAGCACGGCCACGTTGGGCAGATCGCTGAGGACGCGCCGCGCCATGTCGACGCGCGCCTCGAGCGGAAACATCGGGGCCTTGTTGGGGTTGGCGGCGATGGCGACGGTCACTCGCTCGAAGATGCTGGCGGCACGGCGCACCAGATCCTGGTGTCCATTGGTGATCGGGTCGAAAGTGCCCGGATAGACGGCCTGACGGTTCATTCGGCGGCGATCCCCCTGTGTCGCGAATACAGATGATACCCGACCTGCCCCGAGCGCTTCTCGCGTGCGTGCGTCCAGTTTGCCGGCACCACGGGCTGCTCGGCGGCCGGGCACTCGAGGTAGATCCGGGCCGTATCGGCGAGCCAGCCGCCGCGCTCGAGCTGCGCGGCGACATCCGCCAGCAGGCCGGAGGCGAACGGCGGATCGAGAAAGACGAGGTCGAATGGGCGCCCCGGAGCGCCGAGGAAGTCCGCCGCATCGGCGCTGACGACGCGCCAGTCGCAGCGCCGCTCGCGGTCCCATTCCGCCAGGCAGGTTTCGATCGCGCGTGCGGCGCTGCGGTCGCGCTCGACGAACGTCACGTGCGCTGCGCCGCGCGAGAGCGCTTCCAGGCCGAGTGCGCCACTGCCGGCGAACAGATCCAGGCAGCGCGCGCCGCTCACCGCGGGGGCGAGCCAGTTGAAGAGTGTCTCGCGGACGCGGTCGGGCGTGGGCCGGATGGCGGGCGCATCCGGAAAGCGCAGCCGCCGCCCCCGCCACGCGCCGCCGATGATGCGCAGCACCCGCGCGGCGCTGCCGCGCCGGTGCGTCTGGGTCGGAATGCTCAAGGGCCGTCTTTCGAACCTGCGAACCGGGCCGCTACGATACACTAGCGCACAGTGATGTTCGGACGAGAACCCAAAGAAGCCCCCGCCGGCGGGACCCAACGTCAGGGCTTTCTGAAGCGCCTGACCCAGCGGCTCGGCCGCGGCAAGCTCAGTTTCGATCTGGCCAACCTGTTCCGCGGCCGGCGCATCGACGATGAGCTGCTCGAGGAGCTCGAGACGCGCCTGCTCACTGCCGACGTGGGCGTCGAAGCCACGGAATTCATTCTCGCCGGACTGCACAAGCGGCTGGCCCGCAAGGAGCTTGCCGACGTCGAGGCGCTGATCGTCGCGCTGCGCACCGCGGTGGAGGAGATCCTCGCGCCCTGCGCGCAGCCGCTGCGCATCGACCCGGCGCACAAACCCTTCACGATTCTCGTGGTCGGCGTCAACGGTTCGGGTAAGACCACGACGATCGGCAAGCTGGCGCGCCGCTTCAGTGACGAGGGGCGCAGCGTCATGCTCGCGGCCGGGGACACCTTTCGCGCCGCCGCCATCGAGCAGCTCGGCGTCTGGGCCGAGCGGACCGGCTCGAGTTGTGTGGCGCAGCACGCCGGCGCCGATCCGGCCGCGGTGGTGTTCGATGCGCTGCAGTCCGCGCGCGCGCGCCGCACCGATGTGCTGATCGCGGATACGGCCGGACGGCTGCACAGCCAGTCGCACCTGATGGAGGAGCTGAAGAAGATCAAGCGGGTCCTGCACCGCGGCGATCCGCAGGCGCCGCATGAGGTGCTGCTCGTGCTCGATGCCAATCAGGGCCAGAATGCGCTCGCGCAGGCGGTACAGTTCCACGAAGCGGTGGGGGTGAGCGGGCTGGTGATCACGAAGCTCGACGGCACCGCCAAGGGCGGTATCGTCATTGCCATTGCGCGCCGCCTGGGGTTGCCGATCCGTTTCATCGGCATCGGTGAGCAGCCGGGCGACTTCGGCGAATTCGACGCGCAGGCGTTCGCCGCCGCGCTGGTCGAGGGCTCGCGCCTGGAAGGGGCCGAGGCGCCGGCATGATCCAGTTCGAGCGCGTCAGCAAGCGCTACCCGAACGGCCGCGAGGCGCTGACCAACGTCGATTTCTTCGTCGGGCGCGGCGAACTGGCGTTCATCACGGGCCGCTCCGGCGCCGGTAAGAGCACGCTGCTGAAACTGATCGCGCTCCTCGAGCGCCCGTCGCGCGGCACGGTGAGCGTCAACGGACACAGCATCGGGGGGCTGCATGCACGCCACATCCCGGCGTTCCGCCGCCAGATCGGCATGGTATTCCAGGATCACAAGCTGCTCGCCGACCGCCCGGTCTTCGACAACGTGGCCCTGCCCCTGGTGGTTGCCGGGGCGCCGTTGAAGGAAATCGACAAGCGGGTCCGTGCGGCGCTCGACCAGGTGGGGCTGCTCGGCAGGGAGCGCATGCTCCCGGTGGAGCTGTCCGTCGGGGAGCAGCAGCGCGTCGGCATCGCCCGCGCGATCGTCGGCAAGCCGCCGATCATCGTGGCCGATGAGCCGACCGGCAACCTCGACCCGGATCTGGCGCTCGAAGTCATGCGCCTGTTCAAACGCTTCAGCGAGGTGGGTGTGACGGTGCTGGTGGCGACGCACGATCTGCACGTGGTGCGCGAGTTCGTCAGCCGCGAGATCACGCTCTCCGGCGGGCAGCTCACCGGCGGCGGCGTCGATCCGCTGCCGTCGCTCGTCGCCAGCCGCTGAGGGGCCCATGACACCCGCCACACTCGTCACCCGGCATACTCAGGCGCTGCTCGGTGCGCTGGGGCGTTTGGTCCGTGCGCCGCTCGCCACGGTGCTGACGCTGCTGGTCATCGGACTGGCCCTGGCACTGCCGGCGGCGCTCGGGATGCTGGTGCGCAATGCCCAGTCAGCCACGGGCGGATTCGCGCGCGCGGTCGACATGTCGATTTATTTGCGCAGCAGTGTGCCGCTCGCGCGGGCGCGCCAGCTGGCCGTCGAGGCGCGTGCGGTCCACGGCGTCGCGAGCGTGCAGGTCATCTCCGCCGCCGAGGGACTGCGGCAGTTACGCAAGTACTCCGGGTTCGGCGCGGCGCTCGATGCGCTGCCGAGCAACCCGCTGCCGAACGTGCTGCGCGTCGTGCCGCAGCCACGCTCGAGCGGCGCGGCCGCACTCGAGCGGCTGCAGCGCACGTTCGCGCGCTGGCCGGAAGTGCGCATGGTGCAGCTCGATGCGCAGTGGGTCATGCGGTTCGATGCGATGCTGGCAGTGCTGCATCGGCTGGTTTCGATCGCCGCGATTCTCTTTGGCGCCGGGGTGCTCGCGGTGATCGGCAACACCATCCGTCTGGAGATCCTCAATCGGCGTGCCGAGATCGAGGTGACCAAGCTGGTCGGCGGCTCGAACGCGTTCGTGCGTCGACCCTTCCTCTACACGGGGATGATCTACGGCCTCGGTGGGGCGCTGCTCGCCTGGCTGGTGCTCGAAGGGGCGGTGCTCGATCTGCGCGCGCCCGTGGCGCACCTGGCACAGCTCTACGGCAGTGCGTTCACCCTGAACGGGCTCGAAGGACGGGAACTGGTCGCGCTGTTCGGCGGCGGCATGGCCTTGGGTTGGCTCGGGGCCTGGATTTCGGCCCACCGTCACCTGCGCGGGATCGAGCCGCGGGCCTGAGGCCCGCGGCCGCAGGATTACTTGATCTTGGCTTCTTTGTAGGCGACGTGCTTGCGCGCCACCGGGTCGAACTTGCGCACTTCCATCTTGTCCGGGTGCAGGCGCTTGTTCTTGGTGGTCACGTAGAAGTGGCCGGTACCGGCGCTCGAGAGCAGCTTGATCTTGTCACGCATGGGTGAGCTCCTACCGTCAGATCTTCATGCCCTGGGCCCGCAGGTCGGCCACGACCTGATCGATGCCCTTCTTCTCGATGGTGCGCAGGCCGTGCGCGGAAATGCGCAGCGACACCCAGCGCTTCTCGGTCTCGAGCCAGAACCGCTGGGTATGCAGGTTCGGCAGGAAGCGACGACGCTTCTTGTTGTTCGCGTGGGAAACGCGATTTCCGACGGCCGGCCCTTTGCCGGTGATCTCGCAGACGCGCGACATATGCAACGACCTTAAAAATCAAATACTTGGCACGGGAAGGGATTACCCGCCCGCAGGAGCCGGCCTTTATACCAGCAGTCCGCCGCTCCGGCAAGCCTCCCTCACAGCAGTCCATGCTCGGCGAATGAGTAGCAGTGGCTGCCGCCGACGATGACGTGATCCACCACCCGCATGTCCATGAGGGACAGGCCGGCTTTCAGCCGCCGGGTGATGGCCTCGTCCGCCGGGCTCGGCTCCAGGCCGCCCGAGGGGTGATTATGCGCCAGGATCAGCGCCGTCGCATTATGCAGCAGCGCCTGGCGCAGCACCTCGCGCGGATGGACCTGAGCGCAGTCGACCGTGCCGCGGAACAGTTCCTCGAATGCAATCAGCCTGTGCCGGTTGTCGAGGTACAGGCAGCAAAATACCTCATAGGGCCGGTCGCGCAGCTGTGCCTGCAGGAAGCGGAACGCGGCCTGCGGCGTCGTCAGCGGCAGGCCTGAGCGCAGCTCTTCCTGCAGGTGCCGGCGCGCCAGCTCCACGGCGGCCTGAACGGCGGCATAGCGGGCCGGGCCGAGGCCCTTGCGCGTCCAGCGCGACCGCTCCGCGAGCAACAGTGCGCGCAGCGAGCCGAAATCTCCGAGCAAACCGCGGGCGAGCTCGACCGCCGAGCAGCCGCGCGTTCCCGAACCGATCAGCAGCGCGAGGAGTTCGGCATCGGACAGCGCCCGCGGGCCGCGATCGAGCAGCTTCTCGCGCGGCCGTTCGGTGCGCGGCCAGTCGCGGATGGCGAGTCTCGGGACCGATGCATTCAGTGACATGGGGCAACTCCGATGCGCGGCGCCCGATCCTCGCGCCCGGCGGGCGGCTTGGGCAGGGGAATACCCTCTCGGTTCGTGCACAAATGCGCACGAGCGGTTTGCGTCCGCGGGGAGACGGGCTGGATAATCGGACACATGCAAGGCAAACGCATTCTGCTCGGCGTCACCGGGGGCATCGCCGCCTACAAGAGCGCAGAGCTCGTGCGGCGGCTGCGCGAGCGTGGCGCCGACGTGCAGGTGGTCATGACCGCTGCGGCCCGCGAGTTCATCGGTCCGCTCACCTTCCAGGCCCTCTCCGGCCGGCCCGTACGCACCGACCTCTGGGACAGTGCTGCGGAAGCCGCCATGGGGCACATCGAGCTGGCGCGCTGGGCGGAAGCGGTGCTGGTGGCGCCCGCCACCGCGGACTTCATCGCCCGGCTCGCCCAGGGGCGTGCCGATGACCTGCTGGCGACGCTATGCCTGGCGAGTGCCGCGCCGATTGCCGTGGCGCCTGCGATGAATCGTCTGATGTGGGCCAACGCCGCGACCGTCGCCAACATCGAGAAGCTGCGCGTGCGCGGCGTGCAGATTCTGGGTCCGGCCGAGGGCGCCCAGGCCTGCGGGGAGGTCGGCGAGGGTCGCATGCTCGAGCCGACCGAGCTCGCCGAGCGGCTCGAGGCGCTGCTGCCCGCGACCGGACCGCTGCGCGGCCGCCGCGTCCTGATCACTGCCGGACCGACCCGCGAGCGCATCGATCCGGTGCGCTTCATCAGCAACCGCAGCTCCGGCAAGATGGGCTTTGCCGTCGCCCAGGCCGCGCGCGAGGCGGGCGCGGAGGTCGTGTTGGTCAGCGGGCCGGTGGCGCTGCCGACGCCGCCCGGCGTACGGCGCGTGGACGTCGAGACCGCCGAGGCGATGCATGCGGCGGTCGAGGCCGAGGTCGCCAGCGCCGATATTTTCATCTCCACGGCCGCGGTCGCGGACTACCGGCCGGCGCACCCGTCCGGACAGAAGATCAAGAAGACGAGCGAGCGGCTGCAGCTCGAGATGGAACGCACCATCGATGTGCTGGCGAGCGTCGCCGCACGGCCGAACCGGCCGTTCGTCGTCGGGTTCGCCGCCGAAACCGAATCCGTGGAGCACAATGCACGCGCCAAACTGCTGCGCAAGAATCTCGACATGATCGCGGCCAACGAAGTCAGCCACACCAAAGGGTTCGACTGCGAGGACAATCACCTGATCGTGCTGTGGCGCGAGGCACGCCGGGACCTCGGTGCCGGGCCCAAGATCGCACTGGCGCGCGAGCTGGTGCAGCTGATCGCGAACTCCTACGCCGAGGCGCACGAAGCGCCGGGCACGGTGTCGGCGTGAGCGCCGTGGCGGCGCGGCCACTGAAGATCCGCATCCTCGATGCCCGCCTGGGCCGCGAGTTTCCGCTGCCGGCCTACGCCACCGCCGGTTCGGCGGGCATGGATCTGCGTGCCTGTCTGGATGTGCCGCTCGCGCTCGCACCGGGGCGCGCGGAGCTGATTCCCACCGGTATGGCCATTCACCTGGACGACCCCGGTCTGGCGGCGGTGATCCTGCCGCGCTCAGGTCTCGGGCACAAACACGGCGTGGTGCTCGGCAATCTCGTCGGGCTGATCGATTCGGATTATCAGGGTCAGCTGATGGTCTCGTGTTGGAATCGCGCGGCCGAGACGTTCATCATCCAGCCCGGCGAGCGCATCGCACAGCTGGTCGTGGTGCCGGTGGTGCAAGTGGCGCTCGAGGTGGTCGAATCCTTCGACGAGAGTGGGCGCGGCGCGGGCGGATTCGGTCACTCCGGCCGGCACTGACGGCGCGCGCTCAGGCTGCGAGCAGCCACACCCCGAATTCACTGCGGCCGAGCAGGGTGCGGAAGTTCTCCGGCATACCCTCGTTGAGCATGGCCTTCAAAAGGCCGTGCACGCCGAGTGAGCCGAGTTCGCGCCACATCCGCGGCGTCAGCGGCCCGCCGCTCGCCCTCTGCATCAGCAGGGCCAGCAGATACAGCACGATCAGGTAATTGTGCGCGCTCGTCAGATCGAGCGGATACGAATACACCTTGCAGTAGAACGTGTTGCGCAGGATCCCGGCCA